>CDZQ01005685.1_pt1 | contig 157876 bp, 151 predicted proteins | sample 554831 | NCBI WGS metagenome assembly CDZQ01 (sample SAMEA3182112, study PRJEB8094) | gut metagenome | biome: human; feature: gut; material: Stool; isolation source: human stools | place: Canada | collected 2013-05-06 | reverse complement strand
AGCGATAACTGCATACATAGACTATTACATAAAAGACCGTCCGCAAAGATGTCTTGGTGTATTAACACCGTTGGAATATCATGAACGGATATTGGCCGCATAAAATATTGCCCGGCATAAACCGGGCAACATAAAAATTTTATATTTTTTTCATTGTCTACTTGACGGGTAGCACACCAAATCGATGATTTGACTGACATTTTTTCAAGATTTACAAGAAAAAGTCAGCCGAGACTGGATTTCGACGAATTTCGACACGGATTTGGACACTGCCGATGTAACTTTTTTAAAAATCACGATTTTTTTACATCCGCTCATTGCGCCCACCGCATCAAATAATCACGCATGCTTTGGGCATGACCTGTGCATACTGACGGAGGGGATTTGCCTACAGTCTGAGGAGCTGCTTCAAATAATTTGAGGCAGCGCCTTTGGTTGCCGGACATACAGGTTGCCGGACATACAGGTTGCCGGACATACAGGCTGCCTTACGATTAAGGCAGAAGTTATTAAGCCAGCAGTATAAGGATATTTAAAGTCGTCATTCTAAAACCCCTACTATAAAACATAGAGAAAATCTTGCCGGAGCCAAATCTTGCCAGAGCCAAATCTTGTCAGAGGCAAGCCTGCCAGAGTCATACATGTAACGCAAACTGATCTAAGCTTGGAGCATGATTAACAACTTTTTTAATTGACTGAGCCTAGTTAAGGCTTTATCATAGAATAAAGCACATATAAATATAAAAAAATTGCCGGAGGGGGAGGCTCCTCGTATATGAAAAAACTGGGGATTGTGTTGGGCGCAGGTGGTATGAGAGGCATAGCCCAAGTAGGATTTTTAAAAGCTCTATATGAGAATGATATAAAGCCGGATTGTATCTCAGGAGCGTCATCCGGAGCGCTTATCGGAGCGATTACAGCTTTAGGGATGGAACCTGAAAAAATATATGCGGAACTGCGTCAGCTGAAAGTCTATAATATACTGGCTGCATTTCCTAACCCTTTCGGTTCAGGAATCTTTTCAACTAAAAGACTGCATAAACGATTGGAAAAATATATCGGTCAAAAAACCTTTGAGCAACTTAACATACCTTTTTGCTGTGTCGCAACAGAACTGGAGAAAGGTGTGCTGCGTGTCTTTGAGTGTAATGACAAAGTCGTTCCGTCAGTGCTGGCTTCTTGCTGTATACCGGCAATATTTAAACCTGAGATTATAGATGGAATCCAATATGTGGACGGAGGCTTGCTAGCCAGATTACCTATAGATGCTATAAAAAGATTTGAACCGGATGTGATAATTGCTGTGGACACAGGGTATGTAAAAACCAAGGAACGGAGATTCGGGAATTTCATAGGTGTTTTGTGGCAGATGTATGAAATTATGAGCAGCGATGGAGCTGATGAAAAGATAAAAAAACAAGGCCCTGATTTGATAATTTGCCCTGAAATAGAAAATATGACTATTTATGATATGAAAGCAAGGGATTATGCGTATCAAAAAGGGTATGAAGCAGGCTTGAAGAATATAGAGAAGATAAAAAAGCTTCTCGAGTAAACAATGCGGAAAGGAGGACAAAGATGCATATACCGGCGTTGATTTCCGATTTGGCTGTAATGTTGATTACTGCCGGAGTAATAACCATAATTTTTAAAAAGATAAATCAGCCTTTGGTGCTTGGATATATATTGGCAGGCTTTCTTTTGAGTACATATTTTCCTTTCTTTCCGACTGTAGTTGATACAGATACTATTGAAACGTGGAGCGAGATAGGAATAATTTTTTTGATGTTCCATTTAGGGCTTGAGTTTAATTTACATAAATTGGTCAGCGTTGGCAATACCGCCATTATAACGGCAATAGTCGAGGTTACGGGCATATTGGTATTGGGATTTGGCGCCGGAAGGCTGCTGGGATTCAGTGTCATGGACAGCATATTCCTTGGCGGCATGCTTTCCATGAGTTCTACTACCATAATCATCAAAGCCTTTGAAGAACTGGACTTAAAAAAGAAGAAGTTTACGGAATTGGTCTTTGGAACGCTGGTCATTGAGGATATTGTGGGAATATTCATGATGGTAATTCTTTCTACCATATCTGTGAGCCAGAATGTGTCAGGCGGCGAGGTGTTTGCCAGCCTTTCCATAATGATATTGTATTTGGTAGTGTGGCTGGTGCTGGGCATATATCTATTGCCTACGTTTTTGAACAAGACCATAAAACTTATGAACGACGAGATGCTGCTTATAGTATCGCTGGGGTTGTGCTTTGGCATGGTAATACTGGCTGATGCGCTGGGATTTTCTTCTGCACTGGGAGCTTTCCTGGCAGGTTCTCTCTTGGCGGGGACTGTACATGTGGAAAGGATAGAGCATTTAACCAAAGGCGTAAAAGACCTTTTCGGAGCGATTTTTTTCCTTTCGGTAGGCATGCTGGTAAATCCTCAAACTCTTGTGGATTATGCGCTGCCTATAGTGGTCATCACTTTAGTTACCATAGTCGGAAAATTGTTTTTTTCCTCTTTGGGAGTGCTTCTGTCAGGGCAGACTCTTGAGAACTCTATAATGTGCGGCTTTTCTCTGGCTCAGATAGGCGAATTTGCTTTCATTATAGCCAGCTTGGGCATGAGCTTAGGTGTAACGGGAGATTATCTTTATCCTATAGTAGTATCGGTTTCTGTCATAACTACTTTTACGACGCCGTTTTTTATAAAAAGTGCGCCTAAAGCAGCAGCGGCTTTGGAAAGACGGCTGCCTGACAAGCTTGTAAGTAAATTGAACAGATATACTTCGGAAGACCAGACAGATTCGGAAAAAGATAAAGAGTGGATATTATATATTAAAAAATTCTTCTTCAGAATCGTCGTATTCGGCGGCTTGATGCTTGTAATCGTCATATTCGGAATACGCATATTGGTTCCTTTCTTGAAAAATTATATGCCGGATACTGCTGCCAATATTATTACATGCATTGTGGTCTACGCAGGCATGGCATTGTTTGTCGGACCGCTGATGAATAAACACAACAACTTGTTTACTTCCCTTTGGCTGAAACAGAATTCCTTCAGGCTGCCTCTTCTGGTTTTCAGCCTGGTAAAGGTTTCTATCGTAGCCATAATTGCTATGATACCGTTGGGACAGCTTTTCCATATCAATGCTGCCTGGCTGGGGATAATAGTAGTAGCTGTGGTGATTTTTATAGCATGGACCGATTTGCTTACCACGTGGTATCTCCAGTTACAGACCCGTTTCCTGAGAAACTTTAACGAGAGGCTTTTGTCAAAGGAAGAGGCAAAGGGCGGCAAACAAAAGTGGATATACGATACTTTGAGAATAATATCTTTCTATGTTCCTGCCGATTCAGATCTGGTGAAAAAAACCATAGGCAAGCTGGAGCTGGGAAAGAGATACAACGTGTATGTTGTGAAGATAAGAAGGGGAGAGCACAGATATATCTTGCCTAGGGAGAACATGCCTATTCACAGCGGTGATAAGGTATATGTAATAGGGGAAGAAAAAGCCATTTTGAACTTTTATAAGCTTATAGATTCAGAGCCTTGTAAGAGAATGAGAACTTTAAGGCAGTTTATGGATAACGATTACCCAGAGATAGAGACCTCTCTGTCTATATGCGCCGTAAAGGTTACTGGTGATGAAGATTTCGCAGGCAAGACCATAAAGAACTGCAATATCAGAAGGAACTGGAACTGTATGATCATCGGCTTGCAAAAAGAAGGATTTCCTGTGGTCATGCCTAATGCCAACATGTTGATTTCCAAAGACGACATCATGTGGGTAGTGGGAGCAAACAACTATGTCGGCAGGCTGGCGGCCCAGTATTTTGAAGAGGAAAAATAATTTTTAATAATTTCAAAAAAACTATTGACAATTGAGCGAATATTCAACTATACTATAAACAGTTGAATAAATGCTCAATTGTTTTTGATTTTATGGAGGAGTAAAATGAAAAAGACTTATTTATTAGAAGGACTTTGCTGTGCTAACTGTGCTGCTAAAATAGAGAGAGGAGTGGCAGATATCGATGGAGTGACAGACGCCAGTGTTAATTTTCTTACCACTAAGCTTACCTTTGAAGGAGAAGACAGCAAGATAGATGATATAGTTAAAAAGGCTAAGAAGATAGTTAAAAAGATTGAACCTGATGTTGAAATCAAGGAACTGTAATTCAGCATTGGTTAGATTTTGCAGAAGGGGAAACAAGGTGGCATAAAATGAAAAAACGTCTTATAAGAATAATAATCGGTGCAATATTGTTCGCAACTGCTATATTTTTGCCTGAAAGCCCTGCATACCTCGGTTTGATAGGGTTTTTGGCAGCGTATACAGTAGTTGGATATAAAGTCATTTGGAAAGCTGCGAGAGGCATCTTGAGGGGACAGATGCTGGATGAGAATTTTTTGATGTCGGTGGCATCTATAGGAGCTTTTTTCATCGGAGAATATCCTGAAGCAGTGGCAGTCATGCTGTTTTATCAGATAGGAGAGCTTTTCGAAGATTATGCTGTAGGAAAGTCGCGAAAATCTATAACACAGCTTATGGATATTAAGCCGGATGTGGCAAATCTTAAAACAGATGATGGATTTAAAGAGGTTTCGCCCACTCAAGTTCAGCCGGGAGACTTTATTCTTATAAGACCGGGCGAAAAAGTCCCCCTTGACGGAATAATAAGAGAAGGCGAATCTTCTCTTGATACTGCAGCGCTGACAGGGGAATCGCTGCCTAGAGATGTAGGCTGCGGAGATGAGGTCCTCAGCGGGTGTGTTAACATGCGAGGAGTACTTACAGTAGAAGTAACTAAACATTTTGGAGAGTCTACCGTAAGCAAGATTTTAGATTTGGTAGAGAATGCTGCCAATAAAAAATCCAAGACAGAAAGTTTCATAAGCAGATTTGCAGCTGTATATACCCCTATCGTGGTGGGAGCCGCAGTGCTGCTGGCTTTACTCCCGCCGCTTTTGATAGATGGCGCCGTATGGAGCGACTGGATAAAAAGAGCTCTCAACTTCCTTGTCGTTTCTTGTCCTTGCGCGCTGGTGATATCGGTGCCTCTGAGCTTCTTCGGAGGGATAGGCGGAGCATCAAAAGCAGGAGTGCTGGTAAAAGGCAGCAATTATCTTGAAGCCATGTCAAAAGCTGAATATATAGTGATGGACAAAACGGGAACATTGACAGAGGGAAAATTTCACGTAGAAAAGATATGGGCTGAAGAAGGCTTTGAAGAAAATCAGCTTTTGGAATATGCTGCGCTTGCTGAATGCTATTCCAATCATCCTATTTCTCAATCTCTGAGAGAAGCATACGGAAAAGAAATAGATAGCGGAGATGTATGCGATGTTTCTGAACTGGCGGGAAAAGGCGTAAAAGCTGTCGTTAAAGGACATAAGGTTGCTGCCGGTAATAAGAAACTTATGGAAGAAGAAACGGGTCATAAAGGGGAATTTGAAATATATAAAGGCAGTACTCAAGTATTGATAGCTATAGATGGCGTCTATGGCGGATGTATACTCTTGGCAGATAAATTGAAAGATGATTCACAAGAGACCATATCACAGCTTAAAGCCGGCGGAATAAAAACCGTCATGCTCACAGGTGATGGAAAAGAGGCAGGAGAAAAAGCGGCATTGCAGCTGGGAATCGATAAGGTTTATACAAGATTGCTTCCTGCAGATAAGGTTAGAATCGTTGAAGAACTTATGGAAAACAAATCTGACAAAGGCAAACTGGTATTTGTCGGCGATGGAATTAATGATGCTCCGGTTTTAGCAAGAGCAGACGTAGGAGTTGCAATGGGTGGCCTTGGGTCTGACGCAGCTATCGAAGCAGCGGATATGGTCATAATGAATGACCAGCCATCTAAACTTGCTCAGGTAATAAGAATATCCAGGAAGACGATGACCATCGTAAGAGAAAACATCGTTTTTGCTCTGGGAATAAAAGCTTTGGTATTGATATTAAGCGCTTTAGGGCTTGTAGGCCTTTGGGCGGCGGTCTTTGCGGACGTGGGCGTTTCTGTGATAGCTATAATAAATGCTTTGAGATGTCTTAATATAAGATTCGCAACAAGTAAATAAAACTTTCACTAAATCGACAAAAGACCCCCTTGACTAAGGGGTTTTTTATTACTATAATTGTTGAATATACAACAGTTTGACATATGACAAAAATCAAACAAAGGTGATGTGAAATGAAAGAAAGACATGATATCGGAAAACAATTAGGAATTTTAACTCACTTGATAAAAAGAAATCTTGAAAAAAATATACATAGTGAGTTGATGAAAATTTCCACAGCAAATGGATATATTTTGTTTTATCTGCACGATAATAAAAACAGAGATGTGTTTCAACGCGACTTCGAAGAAAATTTCGGAATAACCAGGTCGACTGCTTCCAAAATCCTTTCTCTGATGGAAGCTAAAGAGCTGGTGGCAAGAAAGGGCGTTACAGGTGACGCCAGGCTGAAAAAAATCATAATAACAGAGAAAGGAGAGGAAATGCGAAAAAATATGATTGCAGAAAAAAATAAAATGGAGAAAAAACTTACAGCAGGATTTTCTCCTGAAGAGATAGAACAGCTTTATACATATTTAGAGCGTATGAAAGACAATATGAAGAAATGACCAATAATAAAAGGAGGTATACGCAAGCAAGATGGTTAAGAAATTAGCGAAACATATAAGAGAGTATAAAAAATACGCTATTCTCACACCTATACTTGTATTGGGTGAGGTTATTTTGGAAATTTTGATTCCATTGATAATGGCGGAACTCATCGACCAAGGTATAGATGGCGGTTCAATGCCGGAAATAATTAAATACGGTATTGCCCTTTTAATTTCAGCAGCGGTTGCGTTGGCGCTGGGGGTAGGTGCCGGAAAAACTTCTGCAGTGGCCGCGGCAGGGTTTGCCAAAAATTTGAGAGGAGACATGTATGACCATGTACAAGAATTTTCTTTCTCGAATATAGATAAGTTTTCGACAGCCAGCATAGTAACCAGGCTGACTACAGACATTACCAACGTACAGATGGCTTTCCAAATGCTTATCAGAATAGCAACGAGGGCTCCAGGCATGCTGGTATTTGCGCTTATCGCATCTTTTCGTATCGATGCCGAGCTTTCTCTTATTTTTCTATGTGTTATGCCTTTGCTGCTTCTTGGTTTGGGCATAATGATAAAAGCAGTACATCCGATATTTAATCGTGTTTTTAAGACATATGATAAATTAAATAACGTAGTCCAGGAAAATTTAAGCGGTATAAGAGTTGTAAAATCCTTTAACCGCCAGGACCATGAGATAGAAAAGTTTGGAAACACATCACAAAAAATATATTTGGACTTTTCCAAGGCCGAGAAGATAATGGCATTTATTAATCCTCTTATGCAATTCTGCATGTATTTGACCATGCTGCTGATATCCTGGTTCGGAGCAAGGGCTATAGTATCCAGCGGCAATAATCCCGATATCGGACTCTCTACAGGAGAGCTTATCAGCTTGATAACTTATTCTATGCAAATACTTATGAGTTTGATGATGATATCCATGATCTTCGTTATGCTGACCATGGCCAGGGCTTCGGGAGAACGTATTGTGGAATTGCTTGACGAAGAAAGCAATCTGCATGATCCGGAAAATCCTATATATGAAGTACAAGACGGGTCCATTGACTTTGACCATGTGCATTTCAGCTATGGAAAATCCAAAGATAAAGAGGTGCTGGACGACATTGATTTGCATATAAAAAGCGGTCAGACAGTAGGAATAATAGGTGCTACCGGTTCAGCTAAATCTAGCTTGGTGCAACTTATCCCCAGACTTTACGATGTAAGCAAAGGCTCTGTTAAGGTCGGCGGGAAAGATGTAAGGGAGTATCATGTTGAAAGCCTGAGAAATCAGGTGGCTATGGTGCTTCAGAAAAATACTTTGTTTTCCGGTTCTATAGCTGAAAACTTAAGATGGGGTAATGAACACGCTACTGATGAAGAACTTCGCTATGCCTGCAAATTGGCATGTGCCGATGAGTTTATAAACGGCTTTGAAGACGGTTATGACACATATATCGAACAGGGAGGCACCAACGTATCAGGAGGACAAAAGCAAAGATTATGCATAGCAAGGGCTTTGCTTAAAAAGCCTAAGATACTTATACTTGATGATTCGACCAGCGCGGTAGACATGAAGACTGACGCTATGATAAGGCAAGCATTCCGTGATGAGATACCAAACACTACCAAGATCATCATCGCACAGAGAGTGGCCTCAGTTCAGGACGCTGATCAGATTATCGTATTGGATGACGGCAAGATTGCAGACGTGGGAAGCCACGATGAGCTGATGGAAAGAAGCGAGATTTATAGAGAAGTATATGAATCTCAGAACAAAGGAGGTGGACTTAGTGAGCAATAATGAAACGCGAAAAATGCCTATGGGGAGGCAAAAAGGATTCGGAGCAGTTCCTGATGGTCAGAGATTCAAGCCGGGAACTATAAAGAGGCTCATGTCATACCTGGAGAAACATCGCTTTAAACTGGTGGTAGTAGTCGTATGCATATTGATAAGCTCTGCCGCCAGCGTTGCTTCATCTCTGTTCCTGCAGACATTGATAGATGATTATATAGGACCGCTGCTTATGGAAGCGTCGCCGGTATTTGGAGGACTTTTGAGAATAATCGGAACCATGGCGGCAGTGTTTCTTGCCGGAGTGTTTGCATCTCTGTTTTATTCCAGGACGATGGCCATTATGGCTCAGAGCGTCCTAAAAGAAATAAGGGATGAAATGTTTACCAAGATGCAAGGATTGCCTATCAAATATTTTGACACACATACCCACGGCGATATAATGAGTTATTACACCAATGACGCTGATACTTTGAGACAGATGATATCTCAGAGCTTACCTAACTTGTTTTCGTCAGTGGTGTCCATGATAGCTGTGTTTATTTCGATGGTCCATTTGAGCATTTGGCTGACATTAATAGTTTTAGTATTTACTGCATTAATTCTGTCAGTCGTAAAAAAGATTGCCTCCAAGAGCGGCAAATACTTTATGAAACAACAGAGAAGCATAGGCGACGTCAACGGCTATATAGAGGAAATGATAAATGGACAGAAGGTTGTGAAAGTCTTTTGTTATGAAGAAAAGGCTAAAGAAAGATTCAGTGTTAAAAATGAAAACTTGGGAGAAACGGCAGCTATTGCCAACACGCTGGCCAATGTTCTGATGCCTGCGACCAATAACTTGGGTTTTGTGCTTTACGTGGTCATAGCTGTGGTAGGCGGAGCCCTGGGAATTGCAGGAGTTACAAATTTATCCATAGGCGGAGAAGAAGTGTTGACGCTTGGTACTATTGCTTCCTTTCTTACCCTTTCAAGAAACTTCATAAATCCTATAGCGCAGGTTTCCCAACAGCTGAATTCGGTCATTATGGCTATGGCGGGAGCCTCGAGAATATTTGAGCTGCTGGATGAAAAACCTGAAGAGGACAACGGTACCGTTACGCTGGTCAATGCTTGTCATGGCCCTGACGGAGAACTTGAGGAATGTGAGAAGAGAACAGGTCATTGGGCTTGGAAAGATGGCGACAAACTGATTCCGATGCAGGGAAGGATTGACTTGAATGATGTCGACTTTGGATATACTGATGACGAATTGGTTCTTCATGACATTTGTATATATGCAGAGCCGGGTCAGAAGGTTGCCCTTGTAGGAGCTACAGGCGCCGGCAAAACGACCATAACTAATCTTATAAACAGGTTTTATGATATAGCCGATGGAAAGATAAAATACGATGGTATAAATATAAACAGAATAAAGAAATATGATTTGCGCCGTTCCCTGGGTGTGGTACTGCAGGATGTAAATCTGTTTACAGGTACTGTGATGGAAAACATCAGATATGGACGTTTGGATGCTACTGATGAAGAATGCATAGCAGCAGCAAAGCTGGCCAACGCCGACGGTTTCATAAGGATGCTGCCTGATGGTTATGATACAGTATTGGAAGGCGACGGAAGCGGACTTTCGCAGGGACAGAGGCAGCTGATCTCTATCGCTCGCGCCGCAGTAGCAGACCCTCCGGTAATGATATTGGATGAGGCTACATCGTCTATAGATACCAGGACTGAGTCTATAGTGCAAAAAGGTATGGATAATTTAATGCATGGCAGGACAGTATTTGTGATAGCACATCGTTTATCTACCATACAAAATTCTGATGTAATCATGGTTATGGATCACGGTCATATAATCGAAAGAGGAAATCATGAACAGCTTCTTGAGAAAAAAGGCCGTTATTATCAGCTTTATACGGGGGCTTTTGAGTTAGAATAATATTTTACATGTAAAGAAAATTTTCTGCTAACATTTTGTATATGTTTTCTAGAAGCAAGTTAAATGCGGAAAAAAGTCACTTCGAATTTTGGCATAAATTTTGCGTATAGTTAATTTTGTAATTATTTTTTATTTCCAAACTTTAAGGTAGGAGGAGAAAAATGTCAAGCAAGAAAAAGAGTGCGCTTGAAGGCGGTGAATTTAGAAAAGAGATATCCGTCTTCGGCGGCGTAAGTATCGTAGCTGGCATAATGGTAGGCTCAGGTATTTTCTATCTGGGTTCATACGTTTTGCAGAGAGCAAATTACGATACCGGTACAGCATTGATGTGCTGGATCATTGGTGGTGTTATAAGTTTGCTGGGTGCGCTTTGCGTATCTGAATTGGGTTCATCAAGACCTAGAGCAGGTGGACTTACAGCTTATCTGACTGAGGTATATCACCCTGTAATAGGATATATGTATGGATTCAGCCAGTGGCTGCTGGCAAGTCCTGGCTCTATAGCTGCTGTTGCTATAGCTATACCTACGGCGCTGGTTGATTTCTTCCCGGGTATGACTGATGGAAATATCAAGGCGATAGCTGTCGTATTGGTTATTCTGTTTACGGTTTACAACATTCTCGGAGTAAAGGAAGCTGCCATATTCGCTAACATTTCATTTATCGCTAAGATAATACCTATGGTAGTAATCTTGGTGGCCGCTATCTTTGTAGGCAATCATATGCCTGATATGAGTCCTGTTCCTGTTGATGAAAACGGTGAAACTCTCAGCTTTGGCGGAGGACTCAGCGTAGTATGCTTCGCTGTGCTGGCAACCTTGTGGGCTTACGAAGGTTGGTCCAACGTAGCTAACATGGGTGAAGAAATGAAGAATCCTAAGAGAAGCCTTCCTCTGGCGCTCACTATAGGTGTTGCTGCCGTAGCAGTTCTTTACTTCTTGTTTAACTTTGCTATTTATAGAGTTATTCCTATTGAAGAAGCAAAAACAATGATAGAAAATGAGCAGCTTTATCTGGGTACTGAAGTAGCTGAGAGAATGTTCGGAACAGCTGGAAGCATTCTGGTTGTAGTGACTATGCTCTTTGCTATGCTCAGTTCATTAAACGGTCAGGTACTTGCGTTTGCTAGAATCGGTTATGCCATGGCTGCGGAAGGTCACTTCTTCAAAGCACAGGGTTACCTGTCCAAGAGAGGCGTGCCTGCTATTTCATTGATTACACAGTGCGTATTGTCATGTATTCTGATCTTGTTGCAGAGCCTTGATGAACTGACAACTCTGGTAGTATTCATGGGAATGATAGGTACGGTACTTGGCGTAGCCGGCGTATTGGTAAACAGATATAGATTCCCTGAGTTAGAGAAACCTTACAAGGTTCCGGGAGGCCCTGTGGTAGTTGTTATCACTACTATCATATTTATCGCCTTGATGATCAATAACTTCATCGAAGATCCGCTCATGTCAGTCCTCGGATTGATAATCGTACCTGCGGTAGGTTCAGTAATATACATCTACTATGGCAGAAAAGAAAAAGCAGAAAAGGCAGCATCTCAGAAATAGTACAATATAGAAAAACTCTATTGATGCCTTACATAGAAAAGCCCTCTTTAGCTGATCAGTTTAAAGAGGGCTTTTCAGCTATTTAGGTACAAAATTAATCCAATTTGACCGTAAGCGCCTCATATGCTAAAATAAATACAATTTTCCAATGAGGAGAGCTGTTATGGGAATCACCAGGTATGCAGAGCAGATATTGAATATATATAATTATTACGATGGCGTTATAGTAGCAGACAGACGAGGCATTGTAGAGTATTATTACAATAGCCGCAAGGATATTAATACTCTCAGCGACAGTGAAATGCTGGGGAAAAGTCTGTTTGAGATATATCCCGGTGTGACTGAAGAAAACAGTTCAATGATGGAAGTAATACGTACCGGCAGGCCTCTTATAAACAAGGTTCAAAAGCTGATAAACTATAAGGGTGAAGCTTACGAGGGCATTTTCAGTACCTTTCCTGTTTGGGAACATAAAAGAATCATAGGCGCTGTGGAGATTTTTCTCTATATGCAAAACAGAGACGCACATCTCAATTTGTTTGCCATAGATTCAGAACTTACAAAGGCAGGACAGTCGAAGGCGGTAAAACGCATAGTTTCCGCGTCAAAACAGATGGAGGAATTAAAAAAAAGAATAGTTAAAGCATCACAGACCGATTCTAATGTTTTGTTATATGGAGAGACCGGAACAGGAAAAGAACTGGCAGCTCACGCCATACACGACAGCAGTAAGAGAGCCAACATGAGATTCATTTCTCAAAATTGTGCAGCGATTCCTGAAAATCTGCTGGAAAGTATCCTTTTCGGAACTGTGAGAGGAGGCTTTACCAATGCGGAAAACCGCATGGGATTGTTTGAAGCCGCCAACAGAGGGACTCTTTTCTTAGATGAAATAAATTCGATGGATACCGGCTTTCAGGCTAAGTTACTTAAAGCTATAGAAGAGCAGAAGATAACGCGAATAGGCGGAACGGAGCAAATCCCGGTAGACGTCAGAATAATAGCAGCCACCAATGTGGACCCGTCAATCAGCGTTGCCAATGGAAATTTGAGAGAAGACTTATATTATCGGCTTAAAGTGGTACAGCTAGAGATACCTCCGCTTAGAGAGCGAAAAGAGGATATTATGCCGCTTGTTGATTATTACATTAAATTCTTTAATGAAAACATGATGAGAGAGATTAAGGGCGTAACTGACAATGTAAAAAACGCGTTTTTAAATTACAGCTGGCCCGGTAATGTAAGAGAGTTGCGCAATATGATAGAAAGCGGATTCAACCTTTGCGAAGGCGAATATATAGATTTAAAAGATATAGACAGCGATGCGCTTTTGCGATATATCGATAGCAAAGACTTTCAAACCGATAGAGATGAAACATCAAGATTAAAAGAAAAACTTCAAAGTTATGAAAGCTATATCATAAAAGAGGCGATCCGCCAGTGCGGCAGTCAGGTGAAAGCCGCAAATTGCCTTGGAATAAGTAGACAGACATTGAATAATAAGATAAAAGCTTTGCATATAACCGATATAGATATCAAGGAGTGAGAAATGCTTAAGCTTAGAGAAAACGCCATAGAGCTGTTAAATTCACATAACTATTTTGATAATGCCATAATATTTGATAAAAACGCGGTTGCAGTATATTACGACGGGGGCGGACCTGACGGGTTGTTCAGCAAAGAAGAGATAATAGGCAAACATATAAAAGAAATATATCCGGAGCTTGCTCTTGAAAAAAGCGTTATCATTAAGGCCATTACCGAGGGTATTCCGACCTATAACATGCAAGAGAAAATACGTGTAATCGGCGGAAAAGAGGTAAGCCATGTAATAACTGTATTACCTATAGTAGAAGACGAAGAAATAACCGGAGCTGTAGAAGTGTCTATGAATACGTCTTTTGACCCAAGACGTAATATATATATAACTCCTGAGGCAGGCCGACGAAACAGAAAATTATTTTGTCTTGACGATATAATTTCCCAGTGCGCCTCTATGGATAAAGTAAAAGAAAAGATAAAGAAAGTATCAAGGACTGATTCACCGGTGTTGATATATGGCAAAACCGGAACAGGCAAAGAGATGGTGGCCGAGGCAATTCATACAGATGGGAAGCGAAAAAACAAGCCGTTTGTTTCTCAAAACTGTGCCGCAATCCCAGCGAATTTGTTGGAAAGCATGCTTTTCGGTACTGTAAGAGGAAGTTTTACAGGAGCTGAGGATAAAAAGGGGCTTTTGGAAAGCGCGGATGGAGGAACCATATTTCTGGATGAAATAAATAATATGGATATCTCTTTGCAGGCAAAGATACTTAAGGCTATAGAAGAGCAGAAGATTACAAGAGTAGGTGATTTTGAGCAGAGAAATATCAATGTCAGGATAATAGCGGCGACCAATGAAGAACCATTGGAATTAGTTAAGCGCCAAAATTTAAGGGAGGATCTTTACTATAGACTCAGAGTAGTACAGATTAATCTGCCTACATTGGAAGAACGAAAGGGAGATATTCCTGTGCTGATAGAATATTTTATATCAAAATATAATCAGCTTATGCATAAAAACATTCAGGGCGTAGATGAGGAGATGATGAAAACTTTATGTACTAGAAAATGGAGCGGAAATGTAAGAGAACTGGAAAATACCATAGAAGGTGCTTTTAATTTCGCGGAGGGAGCATATTTAACATTAGATGATATTTCATGGTACAAAAAAGAAAAGACAAAAGAAGAACATGAAAATTATGAAGTATTCCGCATGGATGATGGGAAAAATCTCAAAACACTTCTTTCGGAATACGAGTATAAACTTATACAGCAGGCTTTAGAAAAGAATGCTGACTTACGCCGTGTGGCAGAACAGCTGGGTTTAACCAGACAGAATTTAAATCATAAATTAAAACAGTATAATTTTGAAAATAAATTTTACATGGATAAAAAATTTTAGACATATATTATTGACAAAAGGTAGAAGCGACTTTTTAAAACCATAAGCAAACACTGGAAAATCAACGTAAATTAAAAAAAGTAAGGTCTTGTTTTTTTAGAAACAAGACCTTTTTCTGTTGGCATGGTAATTGCGTATAGAATAAGAAGAAGATTTAGATAAAAAGATTCAGAAAGGGAGGACGGAACATGGAACTTATTTTATATAACGGAAAGATAAAGACAGATGACGGTGATGTTTCAGCAGTGGCATGCGATGGCGGTGTTTTTACGGCCATAGGCAGTGACGAGGACATCCTGGCTCTTAAGACTGATGATACCAAACTGGTAGACTTGGAGGGGAAAAGAGTGCTTCCGGGATTTGATGACAGCCATCAGCATTTCCTCGATGAAGGATATTCATTTAGAAGATTGGACTTAAGACCTGCAAAATCCATAGATGATGTTATAGCCATGGGGAAGGCTTTTATAAAAGAAAGAAATATTTCCGGAGATAAGTGGATGGAGGCAAATAACTGGAATCAAGAAGATTGGACAGAAAAACGTCTTCCAACAAGACATGATTTGGACAAGATAAGCACAGAAATTCCCATAGCAGCGACGCGCGTGTGCGGCCATATAGTTTCTGTTAACAGCAAAGCTCTTGAAATCATGGGATTTACAAAAGATACTCCTCAGCCCGATGATGGAAGCCGCTTCGATTTGGAAGAAGACGGAGAGCCTAACGGAGTTCTGCATGAATTGTATCATGTAGTAAAGGATCATATCCCATATCCTAGTGTGGCAGATATAAAAGAAATGCTCAAGCTGGTAGCAGCTGAAGCCAGCAGTAAGGGACTCACCCGAGTACAGTCAGACGACCTTGCTGTAATACCTACAAGAGATTTTTCCGATGTAATTCAGGCATTTATGGAACTTACAGAGGAACATGCCCTGCCTGTCAGAGTGTCGGAACAATGCTACAGACAGGATATGAAAGAAATGAACGAGTTCTATGAGAGAGGCTACCATATGGGATATGGCAACGACTATTATCGTATGAGCTGTATTAAAATTGTTGCCGATGGTTCTCTCGGAGGCAGAACTGCATGGATGCTGGATGATTACTCAGACGAGCCCGGTCAGAAGGGACTTCAGATATATAAAGATAACAAAGAAATCTTTGACATGGTGGAATGCGCCCATATACATCATATGCCGGTAGCAGTTCATTGTATAGGAGACGCAGCGGCTACACAGGTAGTCGACGCTATAGAAAATGCAATGAAAAAACACCCGGATATTAAACTGCGCCATGGAATAGTGCATGCTCAGACACTTAATGAGGATCTTTGCCGCAGGATGAAAGAGTTGGATATACAAGCATTCATTCAGCCTGTTTTCATTCAATCTGATATGGAAATGGCAGAAGATAGACTGGGCGAGCGTATAAAATACAGCTATAACTGGAGGACCCTTGCAGATCTTGGAATCCATCTTTCCATGGGTACGGATTGTCCTGTAGAGGATATGAATCCAATTGCCAATATATATTCAGCAGTTACAAGGAAGAGTATAGCTCATCCTGAACTTCCTGCATGGCATCCTGAAGAAGCTCTTACATTGGATGAAGCCATCAGATTTTATACAGAAGCATCTGCATATGCTTCTGGGGATGAAGATAGAAAAGGAAAGATAAAAAAAGGATATCTGGCTGATATGACTGTTCTTGACAGAGACATTTATGCTGTCCCTGTAGAAGAAATAAAAGATATAAAAGTTGCGATGACTGTAGTTGGCGGGCAGATTACTTATAGCGCGTAACATGCAGCATCAAAGCAATTTATTATAAAAGCGATTAATCAAAGGAGAATTTTATGACGGAAGAAAGAAGAGATATTGACGCGCTTGCAGGAGAAAGATGGTTTCCTAAAGAATCAACCATAATAGATGATATGAGAGAACTTTGGGGAGACTGGGGCGTATGTTCAGAAGTAGATGATTTGAAAGCCGTTCTCATGCGCCGTCCAGGTAAGGAAATAGATAATTTTGATTGGCAGGCAGCACGTTTTAAGGCTCCTATAGACCCTGAAAGATTTCGCGCCCAGCACGATGCTCTTGCTCAAATATACAGAGACCACGGTGTAACTGTTCACTACATAGAGGAGCAGAGAGAAGATAAGCCAAACGCGCTTTTCTGCCGCGATTTAGTGCTGATGACTCCGGAAGGAGCCATAGTAACAAGACCGGCTATGGAAGCAAGAAGAGGCGAAGAAAGATATGCTGCTAAAAAATTGGCTGACCTGGGAGTTCCTATCATTAGAACCATCTGTGGAGACGCTACTTTTGAAGGCGCGATGGTAATGTGGGTAGACAGGCATACGGCCATACTGGCATGCGGAGTAAGAACCAACAAATCCGGATATGAGATGGTAGAAAGTGAACTTAAGAGAATGGGCGTTGATGTTTATCCTATGCAGATACCATACGGTCATGCCCACATAGATGGAAACCTCAACTTGGCCAGCCATGATGTGGCAATGATTCATGCAGCTCAGGTCCCTTATGATATCTGCGATATGCTTAAGAAAAAAGGTTATAAGCTTCTTGAATGTCCTTCGAGGAATGAGGCCAAGGAAAGCTTCGCTATTAACTTTGTGGCTATTAAGCCAGGCTTGATAGTAATGCCTGCCGGCAATCCGCGCAGCCAGGAACTTTTAGAGAAGAACGGAATAAAAGTTATTCCGGTAGAATTTGATGAAATCATGAAAGGTTTTGGCGCGATTCATTGTTGTACTGCTTTCTTAAAGAGGGGGTAAGAAAATGAAAAAAATTTTTGTTAACGGAAAAATAAGAACTATAGACGCTGATAATAGAATGTTTGAAGCGATGGCTATTGAGGATGGCAAGATAACAGCTCTGGGAACGACAGATGAAATAATGGAAATGGCAGGAGACTGCCAGGTCGTAGATCTAGGCGGAAAAGATGTGCTTCCAGGCTTCATAGATTCTCACATCCATCTGCTGGATCATGCAATCTTTGAGAAAAAGACTGCACTTTTAGGCAGTGCCAGAACAGCAGACGAAATGGTAGAAATTACAAAACAATACATAAAAGACAATAACATACCTGATGGGGAATGGGTTACAGGCTTTGGATGGGATCAGGAAGTCTTTCCGGGCGGAGAGTTTCCTACAGTAAAGGATCTTGACAAGATTTCGGATACTCATCCTATAATGCTCACAAGACGCTGCGGAACCATATGCGCTGCCAACTCTATGGCTATGAAAATAGCAGGTGTTGATAAGAATACTCCGGATCCTCAAGGCGGTGAACTGGTGCGTTTTGAGGATGGAAGCCCTACAGGTGTAATGCTCGAAAGCGCCATGAGTTTAATCGGCGATTGTGTGCCGAAGATTGCCGATAAGCTGCAGATTAAAGATTTGCTTCAATTTTCTTTCAGCGAAATGGTTAAGAACGGCATAACAGTATGTCATACAGAGGATTTCTATTCTGTTGGAGATAAAAGGGCTCTTTGGGAAGCGTATTTAGAGTTGTGCCTTGAGGGAAAAATGCCGATAAATCTGGTTTTACAGCTTCGTATACATAGGCCGGATCAGCTTCAGGAATTTTTCGATTTTGGCTTCCACTCGTGGCAGCGTTTTGGAAAGATTAAGATAGGACCAATCAAGTTCCTGGGAGACGGTTCCTTGGGCGCTTGGTCGGCAGCTCTTGAAGAGCCTTACAGTGACAAGCCGGATACATGCGGCTGTCTGTATTGGAACAAAGAAGAACTTACCAAGATAGCCAAAGAAATCGTAGACCATGATTTTGACCTTACTATCCATGCTATAGGCGACGCTGCTGTTGAGAACTTCCTGGATGGATGCATAGCAGTGAAAGACGAGATAAAGGCTAAAGGCTTGAGACCGTCTATAATCCACAGCCAGATAATGAATGAGCGTATATTAGAAAAATATCATGTAGTAGATGCTATCGGCCTTGTTCAGCCTATGTACATTCACTCTGACTGGAGCATTGCAGATTCCCGTGTAGGCGATAGAATGAAGACCAGCTATTGCTTTGGAAGCATGCTGAAAGACGGCATAAGATTGGCAGGAAGTTCAGACCTTCCTATAGAGTCATGCAATCCGTTTGAGGCTATACAGGTTAACGTTACCAGGAAAGATTTATCCGGACAACCTGAAGGCGGCTGGTATCCGGAAGAGAAGCTTTCCAGACTGGACGCTGTTAAGATGTACACTAACTTTGGCGCTTACGTTTCTAAAGATGAGGATTCCATTGGTTCTCTGGAAGTAGGCAAACGTGCTAATTTCATAGTGGTATCTGATGATGTATTTGAAGTTCCGGAAGATACAATAAAAAATATTAAAGTACTTAACACTTATATTGATGGTGAGTGTGAATTTAACATCGATGAGGAGGGAAAATAAAATGAGAAAAAATTGGCCTGATGGAGTGAAGATGGGAGTAGCGCTGACTTTTGACTTGGATGCTGAAACCTTTTGGTTTTCCAGAACAATGGACAGCATGTACAGCCCTAATTTGATGGCAGAGGGAGCTTATGGCCCTAAAGTTGGTGTGCCTAGAATACTGGATATGCTGGATAGACAGCAGCTGAAGGCTACTTTCTTTATCCCTGGATGGGTAATAGAGCATCATACTGAAACATGTAGAGAAATAGTAAGACGCGGACATGAAATCGGATATCATGGCTATTTGCATGAAAAGGCCTGGTTCCCTGAACAAGACAGAGAACTGGTAGCTAAGAGCAAGAAGATAATGAAGGACTTGCTTGGAGTAGAGCCTTTAGGATACAGAGCTCCTGAAGCAAACCTTACAGCTGAAACTATAGCCAACGTAATGGCTAGTGGTTTCGAATATTCATCCAATACGATGGATTGCGATTGGCCTTATTTCCATGAAGGTGAAAACGGACAGAAGCTCATTGAATTGCCGTTCTCATGGCTGTATGATGATACTTCCCACTTCTTCTTCACCCTGCAGCAGCCTGAAAGAAGAAGAATTTGCTCACCTCAATACGTAAGAGATATTTGGCAGAGCGAATTTGACGGTCTTTATGAGGAAGGCGGACTTTTGAACTTTGTCCTTCATCCTCAATGCATAGGAAGAATCAGCAGAGTAAAAATGCTTGAAGACTTAATATGCTATATGAAAACAAAACCTGGTGTGGCTATAGGACCTGCTCTTGAAATCAGCCGTCTCGCAAGAGAAGCTCTGGAAGGAAATAAATAGTTTATATATGAAGACGAGAGGGTGTCTCAAAAGTATGATTGGAGCAATCATACTTTTGAGACACCCTCTCGCTTTGTGTGCCGGGCATGGCTAAGTTGCTTAAATCGTAGGTGCATTGATATTGTGGGCATAATCTAAGAAACAAAAGCGTTTAGCTTTTTTAATGTTGTAAATTTCCATATGAAATGTGAAAATTTACAACATGCTACGAAGATTATTGGACTTGGGATTTAGTTCCGCGTTTGAAACTATTAAAAACATGTTGACTATTATGCTGCTTTATGCTATACTACCACTGAAATGACAACTAAACTTGTCAAAAAGCCAAGTTTAGTTGTCAAATACAGATAAAAAGCAAGTTAAACGGAGATTAAATTATACCTAAATTATAATGCAAAAAATGCTGCGGGGGGGGGTATTACCTTCTCGCCATAGAGAGGAGCAGCGATATAGATGCCACTGAGAAATAGGCTCAAAGAATACAGGGCGAGGACAAATGTGAATCAATCTGATTTCGGAAATATGGTAGGAGTATCGAGACAGACCATCAGCCAGATAGAACGAGGTGATTACTCGCCGTCGGTTACTCTTGCTTTAAAAATCGCCAAAGTATTGAACGCACATGTAGAAGATGTCTTTTTCTACGAGGAGGATGAGAAATGAACAGTGACAAAAATAAACGCGAAAATAGGAAAGCATTAAAAATATTTATACCGATTATATTTGCTGCGGCTGTGATAGGAGGAGTGATTGGCGCTTTCTCGGCCACCGGTACAGCGGAACAGATAGCTAAAACAGCAGGCAGCGTTTTGGCAGAAGCCATGTTTCAGACAGCTCCATATGCTGTTATTTTTACCGTTGTCTTGGGAATAGCAATGGGCTTTGCTTATTATCGCTCTGCAGTCAGAACTTTTAAAGCATGCGAAACCGAGACGGACGAAGATGCGCAGTATGCAGTTTATATCAAGGCAGACGAGAAGCTATCGAAAGGTATGATGATTATTGGACTGACTGAAATATTAAGCCTTATTTTCTTTTCTGCTATGATTGCATATATTAATCGCTATACTGACAAGTATATCACTATATATATCGTAACTTTAGCGATATTTGTAATCGGATGCTTTATCAGAATTAAGCTGAACCAATTATGTGTGGATTTTGCTAAGATAATGAACCCACAGAAAAAGGGCAGCGTATATGATTTGCGTTTCCAGAAAAAATGGGAAGACAGCTGTGATGAGATGGAAAAGCTGGTTATATATAAAGCTTCTTCTAAGGCATACAAAGCTGCAAGCATATCTTGCGCAATATTTTTCGTTATATTGATGTTATGTAGCTTTTTCTTCAATTATGGACCTTTGCCGGCTGTTTCGGTAGGCATAATATGGCTGATAACGGCTGCGGCATATTACAGAGAGGCTATAAGGCTGGGAAAAGATAAAATAAATTTATAAAGGGGAGTAAAAATGAGTTTAGTAGTAAGAAACCTGAAAAAATCATACGGAGATAAAGTAGTAGTGGATAACTTAAGCTTCGAGATGGAAAAACCGGGGGTTTATGCTCTCTTGGGAACCAACGGAGCAGGAAAAACCACATCCATAAGAATGATGCTCAACATGCTGTCACGAGACGGAGGCGAAGTTTTGTGGAATGGACAGCCGTTGACTACCGAAATATGCAATGTCGGATATCTGGCTGAGGAAAGAGGGTTATACCCTAAATACTCTCTCATGGATCAGCTGATATACTTTGCAGGTCTAAGAGGAGTTTCCAAATCAGAGGCAAAGGAAAGAATAAGATATTGGGCAAAGAAGCTGGAAGCAGAAGAATATCTCTATCCTAATGAGGAGCCTGCGGCAAATCTGGCTGAAAAGAAAAAGGCGCGCCCCGCTCGTAAAAAGAAAGTAAAAGCTAAGCTGGCAGATCAGCTCTCTAAGGGCAACCAGCAAAAGATACAATTTATGATCGCTCTCATATCGGACCCGGAATTGATAATACTGGATGAACCGCTTTCCGGTCTGGATCCGGTCAATACCGATTTGTTTAAAGGAATAATCAGAGAACAGATAGCAGCAGGCAAATATCTTATCATGTCCAGCCACCAAATGGCTACGGTGGAAGAGTTTTGCACCGACATAACCATAATGAACAGATCTAAGACTGTTTTGCAAGGTAATCTTAATGATATAAAGAAAAGCTACGGCAGAGTTAATCTGCACTTGAAAACAGAGCAAGAGGCCAGAAGCATAATCGAAAACAGCGGAGCTCTCATTTTGACTGAAAAAGAAAGAGAGTATCAGATTAAAGTCACGGGAGAAGAGCAGGCTAACAGTTTGCTTTCCGGACTTATACAAAACCATATAACTGTAGTTACATTCGATTTGAGAGAACCGTCTCTTCACGAAATATTCGTAGAAAAAGTAGGTGAGGAGCATGAATAAAAAGGATTCGATGAGGGGACTTGGAAAGGTATATAAATTTACCCTCGACCAACTGTTTAAAAGCAAATCAAACGTAATATCTTTTGGAATATTTATTCTTGCAGCCATAGCGGCAGTTCCGCTGATGTGCATTTTTATGGATCCAAACTCTGGAGAACAAGCCGTAAGCTTCAGTTCCGAGGTTATGACGATGGATGCGTTTACATCAAGAGATGATGTAAGCTTTGATGCCAGATATGCCATACAGTATGGATATTCCATACTGGTTATGATAGTATGCCTGTTTTCGTGTACTTATATAGTAAGATCTATTGTAGAAGAAAAGTCATCCAAACTTGTGGAGTCTCTTATGGTAAGCGTCAAATCAGAAGCATTGATCCTGGGAAAAATATTAGCGGTGATGACTTTCATATTTGCCATGATAGCCGCTTTGATAATAGGTTTTGGATTATCATACGTAGTTACAGGCATGTTTATGGACACTTCTGTTATCGGAGAAAGCCTTGCAAGCATGGGGATAACTTCCGACCTGCTCAATATTGGCCCTGGGCTTATAGTTATAGCTCTGATTTCGCTGCTTTTGGCATATATGATATTCGCCCTTATTTCTGCTCTGAATGGGGCAGGGTGCTCTAACATGGAGGACGTGGAGGCTGCCAATACTACAGCTGTAATGGTGGTCATGGCAGGATATCTGGTTTCTGTCATAGGAACATCTTTTGGCAGCGATCCATCGCTGTTCCTTTCGCTGTGTCCTATAGTTTCGGCATTTTCGGCGCCTATCTATTACGTGATTGGGGATATAGGCTTAGGCGTGCTTATAGCGTCTTGGATAATACAGATAGCGTGCATTCTGCTCATACACAAAGTGTCCAGCAAGGTATACGACAGCCTGATAATGTATAAAGGCAGCCGTCTCAAAACCGGTCAGATACTTGCTATGGCAGGAAGAAAGGGGGTAAAGTAAATGAAAAAGCATTTCACGGGATTTTCAAAAATTTTCTCCTTTACTTTCAACCAGCATGTCAGAAGCAAAGGATACAAGAATACTACTATAGTGATTGCCCTTATATGTTTGCTGGTGCCTGCTCTGTTAATGGGAGGGATTGAATATCTGGGCAGCGACGAGCCTGCCGGCGCACAAAGCGTAGAGGGAGCAGGAACGGCGGATGTGACATATGACGGAATAGAATCGCTGGATAGAGTTATGGTTGTAGATATGAGCCAGGATAAAGAACTGGATACCTCCTCTTTGCCTGCGTTCATTAAAGCTGCTGCCGGCAAAGATGTAGAAGTGGTAAACGTGGGAGACGACCTTGAAACTGCCAGAAGAGCTACCGTTGCCAGCGATGACGCCCTTATAATGGTGATAGAGCAAGATGGAAGCTCTTATACTACCAACATAGTTTTTCCTGATTCCAGCGGTCTTCCATCGGAAACAGGCGATAGTTTTCAAACATTGCTCGATCAATACACACAAGTTTTAGCAGGAATGCTGTCAGGAGAATCAATACCTTCGGTCGATGAAAACCAAGATTCAGCAGAAAGCATGAAAGACGTAGTAGCTATGGTAGTAAGCTACTTGAATATCATGATACTGTACTTCTTTGTACTGGTTTATGGCCAGGGAGTTGCCAACAGCGTTGTGATGGAGAAAAGCTCCAAGCTGATGGAAACGTTCCTGATATCGGTTAAGCCTACGGCTATGATATTGGGAAAGCTGCTTGCCATAACAGCTACAGGTATAATTCAGCTTTTGACATGGATAATTTCGCTTGTGGTAAGCTTTGCGGCCGGCACCGCCATCGTCAAGACGATTAATCCTGAAACAGATATGTTTATCATAAAAGGATTCGCCATGCTTAAAGAGTTGCTTGACGGGTTGTTGTCTCCGGCAAATTGTATAATGGCTATTCTTATGGTCGTAGCCGGTCTGCTGCTTTACTGCGCTCTGGCAGGAATAGGAGGAGCTCTTGCCAGCAAGACGGAAGACCTTTCGTCTGCCAATGCGATATTCACTCTTATTCTTGTCGTAAGCTTCTTCGGCGCTCTTGCAGGCGGAGGATTGGAACCTTCTTCAGAGGGCTCAGCCTTGCTGGATTGGATACCGTTTACGTCGGTAATGATAACTCCAGGCAGAATATTGATGGGTACGCTTCCTCTTTGGAAGGCGTTGGCATGCTTTGCCATTACGTTGATAACTGCTTTGCTGGCAACAGCTGCTGCCGGAAAGGTCTACAGGTCTATGGTATTTTACAAAGGTGATTTGCCTAAACCTAAGGATATATTAAAGCTTATAAGAGGCGTATAGAGATATGTGGAGGTCATGATTGACGACAGGCTTCAAACAATAAATTATATATAAAGGAGGAATTTTATGAATGCTGTTATAGAAAACTTGCTTACCAGAAGAAGCATAAGAAAGTTTAAAGATGAACCTGTAAGCCGCTCAGATTTGGAAATAATTTTGAAGACCGGCATATATGCTCCGTCAGGAATGAACATGCAAACTATGCGGTTGACAGCGGTTACAGATAAGGAAAAGATTAAGCAACTGGCTGAACTTGTAGGAAAGAATTTGGGCAGAGATGATTACGATTTCTATAAGCCTTCGGTAATAATAATTCCTTCCAATGAGAGAGAAAGCCGTTGGGGAGTAGAGGATAATGCCTGCGCTATGGAAAACATGTTTTTGGCAGCCCACTCTCTCGGAATAGGATCTGTATGGATAAACCAGCTCAGGGAACTTTGCGATGTTCCGGAAATAAGAGCGATGCTTAGGGAATGGCAGATACCGGATGATCATGTGGTTTACGGTATGATATCTTTAGGATACCCATCTGAAGACATTGCGTTGTCCTTGGAATCTGTTGAGAAAAAGGGGATTATCAATATAATAGAATAAAATAATAAATGGCTGTTGCATGCAAAATAAAGCAAAAGATTATATTTGCAGGCAATAGCCATTTTATTTTTCTCTTAATTAAGTTATATACTTTCTTTGCAGTTTTGGCACGTACAGCCTTCGCCGTGGGACTTGTGTTCGATATGGGTGAAGGCTATGTTGATGATATCTTCAACGTGCTTATCATCTAAACTGTAAAATATGTTCTTTCCGACACGGCGAGCTTTGACAAGACCTTCGTCTTTTAATAATTTCAATTGATGGGATACTGCGGATTTTGTCATGCCTATGCTGCTGGCGATGTCATTTACGCATGTTTCACCATCGGAAATAGTGCATATTATCTTCATTCTGGACTCGTCGCCTACTACTTTGAAGAAAGCCGCAGCACGTGGAATAAGTTCTTTATGTATACTGTTCATATTTATTTCCCTCTTTCGTAATACAATTTCATTTCTTCATCAGGTACCATGCTTCCTCCTGTTGCCCAAAGGATGTGACAGGCGTTATCCATTTTATCGGTAAGCCCTTTCCACTCAAGATATGATGGGGCTGATGTGATTAGAGATGGTCCTGCGAAAGATGCACATGCCGAAGGTTCAACATATATTTTTTCCTTGTCAGCAAGCTGTGTAAGAAATGGGTAAAGAGCGCTATCCTCTGTGGTGTAACAACCGTCAAGCAGTGTTTCCATTATGGAGCCGACCAGCTTGGATGGACGTCCTACGGCCAGACCGTCAGCATCAGTTAAACCGTCAAGACCAATATCGAATACACTGATCTTATCGTGCAGCCCTGTTATCAATCCCAACGTCATACATGGAGCATGAGTAGGCTCAGCAAAAAATACATGTACATTGTCTCCAAAAATTTCCTTGAGTCCAAAGGTGACTCCGCCCGGGGCTCCGCCTACTCCGCAAGGAATATATACGAACAGAGGATGCTCTGAGTCTACCGTGATTCCGGCCTCTTTAAGCTGTGGGACAAGCCTTTTGGCGGCTACTGAGTAGCCCATGAATAAGTCTACAGAACCTTCGTCATCGACAAAATGACACATCGGATCGTCTGCAGCTGCTTTTCGGCCTTCAGCGACAGCTTTCTGATAGTCATCAGGGTATTCTATAACAGTAACTCCTTTAGAACGGAGAAGTTCCTTTTTCCACAGTCTGGCATCTGCTGACATATGAACTGTAACTTTGAATCCTAATTCTGCGCTTATAATGCCTATAGAAAGTCCCAAATTGCCTGTGGAACCTACGGCTACAGAGTAATTGGAAAAAAGCTGCCGAAATTCTTCATCAGCTAATTTGGAATAATCATCATTTTCTGATAACAGTCCTTTTTCTGCAGCGATGGATTCAGCAAATTTTAAGACTTCGTATATACCGCCTCTGGCTTTGATCGAACCGGAGATAGGAAGATGACTGTCGCATTTTAAGAAAAGAGAACCTTTTATAGGACCGCAAGCAGAACTGAGCGCAAGCTTCATTTTAGGAATTTCAACCAGCTTGGACTCTATGATTCCGTTTGTTTTTGCCGTTTCAGGGAAGGCCTTGGCTATATATGGGGCAAAACGCTCAAGCCTGGCCTGCGCGTCTTCGATGTCCGCTATACTAAAAGGGATATTATCTTTTGAACCGGATTTTGGATTAATCCAGAAAACTTCATTGCCATCAACCATATCTGAAATGATGGGATTCATAGCAATCATTTTTTTCATATCCATAAGTGCCCTCCATGATTAAAACCTATCACTGTAATTAAACAATTTTCTCAGTTTGCCGCCGGGTATGACGGCCTTTTTATTGTAATTATCTTTGTTATCATTTCTTTTCTCGTCATCTGAACTCTGCATGAAATCTGAATATCTGTATATTTTACCCCAAACGCCTGACGGGCAGGTTTGTATTATGCCAAAAGTTCCTCCTGAGCCATCTCTTGGACGTGAAAGGCTTCCGGGATTCATAAGATATATTCCATCCATATCCAGGTAAACGCTTCTGTGAGTATGACCGAAAAAAGCGCCGATACAATTTTCTTCTAAGACTTTATAATAAATTCTCTGGAGATCATGGCCGACATCCAGCATATGACCATGAGTTATCAAAAAATTTCCGGCTTCTGTTTCAAAATGCATATAACCTCCATATCTGAAATCTCCGTCGCAGTTACCTTTGACAGCCAATACCGGCAGTCTGCATTTTCTCCTTATATTTTCTGCATCTTTATAATAATCACCACAGTGCACGATGACATCTATCGGGTCAATTTGCTGCATTTTTTTAAAGACATCCCAAAATTTTGACAGCTGCCCATGAGTGTCGCTTGTAATAAGAATACGCATGTCTAATTTCCTTTCTCATCTTAATTTATAGTATAACATATAAAGAAAAAATATTGTATGATAAACTTGAAAGCCTTTATCTATAAAAATGAGAGTTTTTTGTAAATTGCGCGCGACCACAACGCGATTTTGACGTTATATATGAGTAAGGAGAGCTTATCAGTCTAAGAAAAACGGAGGATGTCATGCAGGACGAAATGATTGTTGAAATGTATTGGCGGAGAGATGAAAGGGCCATTGAAGAAAGCGATAAAAAGTATGGACAACCTCTTTTTAGGCTTGCATATAATATACTTTCTGATGCTGAGGACAGCAAAGAGTGCCTCAATGATACATATTTAAGAGCATGGTCTTCCATTCCGCCCAATCGTCCTCATGTGCTTTATCCATATTTGAGCAAGCTTGTAAGACAGACTTCCATTGACCTTTTTAGAAGGAAAAGCAGGAAAAAGAGAGTTACGTCTCAATATACTCAATCTTTATCAGAACTGGAGGAGTGCGTTTCAAAAGGAGATGAGCTCCAAGAAAATTTTGATGAAAAAATTTTGATAGAAATGATAAATAGATGGCTTAAAACTTTAACTCCAGAAGCAAGAATAATATTTTTGAGAAGATATTACTTTATGGACAGCATTAAAGAACTCTCAATGTATTGCGGTTTGAGTGAATCAAAGATAAAAAGCCGGCTTTTTCGTCTCAGAGGGTCTTTGAAGAAATATTTGGAAAGGGAGGGGTATTACTTATGAAACAAGAACATATTATGAAGCAAGAATATATAATGGATGCGCTCAATCATGTAGATGAAAATATGATAGAAGAAGCAGCAAAGGCCCGAATGTACGCCATGGAGAATGGCGAACAGGTAATTAAAAAGGATACGGCTAAGCATAGAGAAAAAAGGATTTTAAAAGCCGCGATAGCCGCATGCATATGTACTGCAGTAATAGCAGGAGTTTGCTTTTTAGAAGACCAGAATATAGATGATTTATTAGGCACTGGAAACGATTTGCCGATTTTAGATATATCTCGCGGAGGGATAAGCTCAGGTATGGGTGATGACGGTTTGAATTCTGGAAAAGCTGGAATCGCAGAGGTTGATAATGGAAATCCTTGGAGACCGGAAAAACAACTGGAAACATTACCGGCTTTTAAGAACAGTGGTTATTACCCTCACGGCGGACCTGCCAGCGGGTTGACAGAAGATGAAATGGAAGCAAAAATATATTCTGCAGCCGAAGCATTAGATTTGAAAATAGTTAAAATAGAAAGGGTGGAAGATACAGATAATTACAAAGGATACGACGATGAAAAAGAATATTCGCAATATGATGGCTTGATAGCATTAAAAGGTTATGCGGAAGATGTGATTATACAAGTGGAAAGAAACGGAAATATTTTTATAAGCACTGTGGCATCTGAGCCAGGAGAGGAAACCCGGAAAAAAGGAATTCTCAAGTTGCCGCAAGAGTGGGCAGCACAGGTAAGCTATATGACTGACAGCGCCGTAACCGAAGAACAAGCAAATGAGCTTATTGATTATTTATCTTGCCAGTGTTCCGATTTGTTGGGGTTTTCTGACCCTCAAAAGATAACGTATGTGGAGACAGATTTGACAGGAACTGGGCATTGGCAATTACAGATTTATGATAAAGATCAAGATTATATACAAACCCTTCTAAACTATAATTTTAAGCGAGCAGATTTTTATATAGAAGATGGATGGCTAATTCACATACGCATAAATGATTATCTCTCTGTAATAGAAAAAGCAGGGGATTATCCGCTCATAACGATAGAAGAAGCAGAAGAGAAGCTTCTTACCGGAGAATATAACAGCATTAGTGGAAATACGTCTATTGATAAAGAAGATGTGGAAAAGGTAGAACTGTGTTACTCGACAGGAATAGAAGATTATCTTATACCATATTATCAATTTTATGTAAATGAACCTTATGAAGGTCTTAAGGAAGGTGTCAAGCATTATAAAATTTGTCTGGTGCCGGCTATAGAAGACAGATATATTTCTGAACGTGACATGTCGTGACATGTATAGTTGAGCCGGAGAAGGGAAGATTCCGCCATTCATTGAAAAAATGCCTTTGGTAAGCTGTCTAGAAAATATATAAATTTTCAATCAAAAAGCCCCAAAGGCCTTTTTTTATGATAAGATAAAAAGGTAAGCATGCAGGGAAAAGAAAGAGGGGGACATCATGATAAGAGATATTAAGAAGAAAATGGTCATATTATCAAGAAGAATGCCTTTTTCAAACGATGTTAAAGCCTTCATGAACCACTTGGAGAAAAAAGAATGGGTGTATAGAAATTTGAGAATGGAAGGCTCACAGCTTACACCGGAACAGATAGAAAATCTTTTGGCAGGACAGTATGTTTTAGGCGCTTCAGTGTGGGAACACCTTATGGTACAGAGATTGGAAAAACTCATTTTTAGCATGTATGACTTTATATCCCGCCGCGTGGATATTGACCTTAAGTTGATAAACACATTTCATAATTTGTTATCGGCAGATAACGCAGATTTAAGCGATGGATATAGAAAAAAGGGCATGGTAATAACAGAATATGATTACATACCGGCCATACCTGCTGAAATACCAAGTGCCATGAAGAACCTGCAGATGATTATAGATAAAAAGAATAAAATCACAGGAGATAGTGTTGAATGCTTTAATGCTGCAGCTGAAATACACAACGAGATATTAAAAATCTTTCCGTATGGAAACGAAGATAAGATATTGGCCAGGGTATTAATGACATATTTCTTAATGGAGAGAGGATATCCGGCGGTAACCTTTGCTATGAGCGAGGAAGAGTATAACAGAGCGGTTATTAGAGGTTTGAAAGATGCAGACTGCAGCCCAATGAGAGAGGCTATGCTTAAAGCTGTTCTTGAAAGGACAGATCTTATGATGCAGTTGACCGATTATTGAAACCGGGGTATGATAAGTTTTGGAGGGAGAAAAATATGGGGAATAAAAAAATCAACTTTCACAGCAGATATGCAAAAGCAGGATTGACTTTATTTATATCCGGAGGAGCGTTGGTTTTATGCTTCTTTCTTTTAAGCAATTTAAACGGATTAACAGAGGTCATACGAAATATAAACGGTATACTGACACCGTTTTATTTGGGAATCGTGATAGCATATTTGCTATGCCCAATTTATAACGGCTCTCTTAAGTTCATATATAAGTTTAATAAAAAAAGATTTAAAAATACGGTAAGAGCCTATACCTTTTCAAGGTTTTTCGCGACTATAGTATCAGTATTCTTGCTTTTATTTATTTTAAGCGGATTGATAATGCTGGTTATACCTGAATTGATTAACAGCATTGTGAGCTTAGTAAGCGGATTGCCTGACGCTACTGCCAGAATTTCTACTTGGATACAAAACAACATAGAGCAAAATCCTGACTTGGCTGCGTTTTTACAAGCCAAGCTGGAAGACATTTCGGGCAACTTCTTTGAATGGGCACAAGCGAACCTGTTACCTAGAGCAGAATCTATAGTGGTGGGTGTTTCTGCCGGAGTAATGGGAACCATAGGGGGAGTCATAGATGTGCTTGTATCTTTGATAATATGCGTATATATTCTCAACAGCAAAGAAATTTTCCAAGCTCAGGCGAAAAAATTGGTATTGGCGGTTTTCTCGAAAAAGAAAGCTGACGATATATTTGAATTCGGACGTATATGTAATGACACTTTCGGTGGTTTTATCACAGGTAAAGTCATAGATTCAATAATGGTGGGAATATTATGTTTTATAGGCATGAGTATAATGGGTCTGCCGTTGCCTGTATTGATAAGTGTCGTTGTGGGCATTACCGACATAATTCCGTTCTTCGGCCCATTTATCGGAGCAGTACCGTCAGGTATTTTGCTTTTGTGCATTGACCCTTGGGCGGCTGTGAAGTTTGCAATTATGATACTTGTTATTCAGCAGATAGATGGAAACATAATAGCTCCAAAGATATTAGGCAAAACAACAAACCTGGCCAGCTTTTGGGTAATGTTCGCTATAATAGTAGGCGGCGGAATGTTTGGATTCATCGGTATGATTTTAGGTGTGCCTACTATGGCTGTTATATATATATACGTAAAGAGATTTATAAATAATAGGCTCAATGCAAAAGACCTGGCAACAAAAACTGAAATCTATGAAGATTTTGATAAGTATAAAATCAATAAGGAGGATATCTTTGGAGAAGGTTCATGTGTGCCATATGATGGAACTGGCGAAACTAAAAATAAATAAAGACATACGCGTTGAGGAAAACGTAGATATGTCTAAGCATACTTCCTTTAAGGCAGGCGGAAAAGCCGCATTTATGGTAGAAGCAGGAAGCATAGAAAGTTTAAAGCAGATATTGAGACTTGTTTCAGAAAAAAATATTCCGCATATGGTTCTGGGAAACGGCTCAAATACTCTTTTTAAAGACAGCGGTTATGACGGCGTTGTAATCAAGCTTGCCTCAGGTCCTTTTTCAGAGGTTAAATTACTTGATGATATAAATAATGATAAACTCAGCAGGATATCAGGAAAGGAAATTACAGTGTCTGCCGGAAGCGCTGTTTTGCTCTCTTCTTTGGCTAAGATATTGTTGAGCCATGGTATCAGCGGATTTGAATTTGCCAGCGGAATACCGGGAAGCCTGGGCGGAGCTTTGTTTATGAACGCAGGAGCTTATGGCGGCGAGATGAAGGATATAGTACAATCGGTAAAAGCTATTTCTCCTGACGGAAAGGAAGAAAAAATTTTCTCCAATAAAGAGATGAATTTTGAATATAGACATAGTATTTTAGAAGAAAACGGGTATATAGCAGTAGAAGCATTTTTACATCTGCCCATGGGAGATAAAAAAGAAATAGATGAAAAAATGAAAGATTTGGCTCAAAGACGTAATAGCAAGCAGCCGGTTTCCTACCCTTCTGCAGGCAGCACATTTAAACGTCCGGAAGGCTATTTCGCAGGGAAGCTGATAGAAGACGCAGGGCTAAAGGGAGTTACTGTAGGCGGTGCTCAAGTCTCAACCCTTCACAGCGGATTTATAATCAATAAAGGAGGAGCTACTGCGACTGATATAATACAGCTCATAACTTTGGTACAAAACAGAGTGTACGATGAATTTGGCGTTATGCTCCATCCGGAGGTAAGAATAATTGGATAATTTTGAAAAAGAAATCAGTCAATATAGAATGATATACGATCATCATACTCACACGGTATATTCTCATGGCAAGGGCAGCATTGAAGACAATGTTAAAGTCGCATTGTCAAAAGGACTGAAATCCGTGGCCATAACAGACCACGGCCCCGGACATTTGACTTATGGTCTTAAGATGAGCAAAGTGGGGCAGATGAGAGAAGAGATCGGTAGATTAAAAAAACAATATCCGCAGATAGATATTTTGCTTGGAGTAGAAGCAAATACTATCAGAGTCGCACCTTTTATCGATCTTTCAGAAGAAGATAAGAAACAATTTGACATAATACTGGCAGGGTATCACTATGGGATACCGAAGGCAGGGATGGTTCCCAACTTTGTAAGCGAGCATACAGGATTATTCCATAGCTCTGCTTCCAGCCTGCTGGTAAAAAACACAGACATGATACTCAGGACTTTGTACGAGAATAAAATAGATATATTGACTCATCCGGGCGACAAGGGGCCTTTTGACATAGAAGACATAGCGAAAGCCTGCGCTGACACCGGAACGCTGATAGAAATCAACGGCAAACATACCCATCTTACTGTAGAAGAGATAAAGATAGCCGCCCGTTACGAGGTGAGCTTTGTAATAGGAAGCGATGCGCATATTCCGGAAAAGGTAGGAGAGTTTAAAGAGCAGCTAAGCAGAGCTTTGCATGCAGGACTTGACCCGGAGCGGATTGTGAATATTGAAAGGATTTGAGGCTGAAAATGGAAGTAGTAATCATCACGGGACTTTCAGGCGCAGGAAAAACTAAAGCTGCAGATTGGTTTGAAGATAAAGGCTATTACTGCATAGATAATATGCCGCCTGCCTTGATTAAAAACTTCATAGATCTGGCCATGACAGGGAAGAGAAAGATAGACAAGGCTGCCTTTGTCATAGATATCAGAGGCGGTGAGTTTTTTGGCGATTTAAAAGAGATGCTCATATCTCTTAAAGATGATATAAACATAGATTTCAGAATAGTTTTTGTAGAAGCTTCAGATGAAGCGCTTATAAGACGATTCAACGAGGCCAGACGCAGCCATCCTTTAGCCTCTTCAACTACTACTAAAGAGGCAATACAAAGAGAACGAAAAGAATTGGACGAGTTAAGGCGCATGGCGGATTTTGTGATAGATACTTCCACCTTAAAAGTGGCAGAACTCAACTCAGAATTGGACAAGCTGTTTGAAGCTAAAACAAAGAAAGATTCCTTTGTTCTCAACTTCATGTCTTTTGGCTATAAGCATGGAATTCCGATGGAAGCCGACTGGGTATTGGATGTCCGCTTTATACCTAATCCGTATTACGTAGCCAGCTTGAAAAAGCTCACGGGAAACAATAAGAAAGTGGCTCAATACGTGATGAAACAGGATATAACACAGGAATTTGCCAACAGATTATATGAAATAATCATCAGATTGGTGCCGTGCTATATTAAAGAAGGAAAGTATAGCTTAACCATAGCTTTTGGATGCACAGGTGGTCAACACAGGTCGGTGGCTTTAGCCAATGAATTCTATAAGCGTTTTAACCAGGCGGGATGGAGAGTTACTCTGGAACACAGGGAACTTTAAGTCCCTCCTTGCTTTCACCCCTTGAATAATTATAGTGCCGATGATATAATTAAAAAAGCTAATCATTTCATTGTATATAAAAGGAGAGAGAGATGGAAAAATTAATTATCAGCGCATGTATTTGCGGTGCAGAAGTAACAAAAGAACAGAATCCTAATGTACCTTATACTGTAGAGGAAATCGCAAGAGAAGCAAAAGCAGCATACGATGCAGGCGCAGCTCTTATTCATCTTCATGTAAGATGGGACGATGGAACTCCTACACAGGACAAAGGCAGATTCCAGGAATGCATCGATGCTATCAGAAAAGTATGCCCGGACGTAATCATTCAGCCTTCAACAGGCGGAGCTGTCGGCATGACTGACCTGGAAAGATTACAGTCTACAGAAGTAGTTCCTACTCCTGAAATGGCTACTTTGGACTGCGGTACTTGCAACTTCGGAGGAGATGAAGTGTTCACCAACACTGACAACACTATAATCAACTTCGCAAAGATCCTGCAGGAAAGAGGAATCAAGCCTGAGTGCGAAGTATTCGACAAAGGTATGATCGATACAGCTATGAAAACAGCTTATAAGAAAGGCTTCTTAACTAAGCCTATTCATTGGGACTTCGTTCTCGGAGTGCAGATGACAGCTACAATCAGAGATTTAGTATATATGGTAGGCTCCATTCCTGAAGGTTCAACTTGGACAGCTACAGGACTTGGCAAAAACGCATGGCACATCGCAGCTGCTACTATCAGCATGGGCGGCCACGTAAGAGTAGGTTTTGAGGATAATCTGTACCTGGAAAAAGGTGTTCTGGCTAAGTCCAACGGCGAAATGGTAGCTAAGGTTGTTGAACTGGCTAAGCTTCTCGGAAGAGAAATCGCCACACCGGACGAAGCAAGAGAAATCCTTGGATTGGCTCCACGCAAATAACGGCGCATGCTTATTGAAACAGTACGATTTATAAAAAGCGTCAAATAAGAAGCAGAGTACATAAGAAGCGATATGAATAGGGAGAGCCGTGTTAGGAAGAGAACCTGATTCGGCGGCTCCCTAATTTAATATAACAGACGTAAAAGAAAGGGGACAGTAATGAATATATGCAGAATAAGAAAGGCGTTTGTTTTCTTTTTAGCGACAGCTATTGTGATAGCCAACATGGGAATGACAGCCTTCGCCGCCGAAGAAAATATTGATACAAGCACCATGCTGTCCGTAGGAGAAAACTCATATCCAGCGATATTGTACGTAGATGATAATCCCGTAGTGAAAACCAGCGATGAAATGAAACTTCTTTTATGGATAGGAGTTTTAGCTGCAGCTGTCATAGCGGCCATTGTTTTGATTATTATAAACAAAAAACGTAAAAAATAGTTTGGAGGATAAAGAATGTCGTTCGCTACAGAAGTCAAGAACGAACTGGCCAGGATAGAGCCGGGGAAAAAGTGCTGCCAGCTTTCTGAAATAGCTGGATTCCTTAGAGTAGCCGGAAGCATTGGTCTGGCCGGCAGAGGCAAATTTAAAATAGTGATCACTACTGAAAACCCGGCTATTGTAAGACATTATAAAAAGCTCATACAAGAGTATTTTGGCATTGAAACTACTTTGGATATAGGAGAAAGTGATTTTTCCGGAAAAACTAAAACTTATAATATTAATATTGACTCAGAGAACAGAAGCGAGCAGATATTGAGAGAAACAGGGATTTTGCTGGTAAGAGAAGGAAACAATTATATTTCCGATGGAATATATGAAGGCATAGTAAAAAATAAATGTTGCAAGAAAGCATATATAAGAGGAGTTTTTATGGGTGCCGGGACCATGAGCAACCCGGAAAAAGCTTATCATCTTGAATTTGTATGCAGGACAGAAGCCTTTGCATCTGATTTGAGAAAACTTATAAATTCTTTCCGTGACCTTGAAGCAAAACAGTATAAAAGAGGCAAGCATTACATAGTATATATGAAAAAGGCTGATTATATAGCTGATACTTTAGGCATTATGGGAGCAGACAGTCATTCCCTTAAAGTAGAAACTACATGGGTGGGAAAAGCTATGAGGAATAAGGTTAACAGAATGGCTAACTGCGATAATGCTAATGTGGATAAAATGGTGGAAGCATCAATGAAACAAGCAGCAGCTATTGATAAGATAAAAAATACGAAAGGCCTTGAATGGCTGCCTGAAAAACTCAGGGAAGCTGCAAGGCTGAGAATGGAAAATCCGGATATTTCTCTTGCAGCTTTAGGAGAGCTATGCGATCCACCTCTAAAAAAATCCGGTATCAATGGAAGATTAAAAAAAATAGAAGAATTGGCCGACAAACTGTAATAGAATGTCGGCCAATGCTTTTCTGATCATGTATACTGGATAATTTTAAAAAAGATTGGTATTATTGTTTTTTTTGTGGTATTTTTATAATAGGGATGAATTTTGTTTTTGAGAAAAAACAAAAAAAGGAGGGGGTAGATTGTTTACAGAAGAGTTGAAATTAATCAAAGAAGCAGAAGAGCAAGCGGATGAAATGCGCAGAGAAGCTCGGATATCCGCAAAGAATTTTGTGGAAGAGACTGACTCTAAAGCTAACAAAATGATCGAAGAAGCGTTTGCCGAAGAAAAAGAGCAGTGTGACGCCCTGCTGAAAGAAGGCAGAGAGAAAGCTCAGAAGCTTTATGAAGAAGCAATCAAACAAGCTGAGGATCTTTGCGCGGCGATGACGGTTCAAGCCGGCGAAAAGCAGGAGGAGGCCGTGAAATTTATCGCAGAAAGGATCGTGGGTTAAAGTGTCAATTGTTAAGATGCAAAAAGTCGCGGTCATAGGGCTTGGAAAAGAAAAAGAGTCCATAATGGGAAAGCTGATGGATTTTGGCGCCGTAGAACTGGTGGATCAAAAAGATAAGCTGCAAGAACAATCTATAGGTGATTTTGTCAGTTTAGATGACAGCCATGCTAAAGCTGCAGAGATTGATGCAAAATTGAACCGAGCAGATTCAGCACTCCAGTTCTTGGAAAGATACGACCCCGCAAGAGAACCTCTTTTTAAAACAAGACGATTGATAAGCGCCAATGACTTAAAGAACTTCGACAGAGAACAGGCGGAAAGATATGTAGATGAGGTTTTGGCGTTAGAGGAAAAACTGAGGGATACCAACGACAAAATAAACAAGCTGGACCAGGAAGAGACTCTGATCAAGCCTTGGATAGGATACGCGACACCTCTTGAGATGAAAGGCACACATAAAACTATCATCCACGAGGGGGTAGTTCCGACAACAGTAGATATGACAGAGATTATAAACGAACTGGAGGGAATAGGCGGCATAGTGGTAAAATTGATAAATGCCGATAAAGATTTAAATTATGTGGCGTTTATATGTCTCCGCAGTAAGGAAGAAGAAATCATGTCACTTCTAAAACAAAAGGGCTTTTCGGAAGTGTATTTCAGACACTTAAAAGGGACTGTTGCGGAAAATGTCGAAAGAATTAAAAAAGAAAAAGAAGAGCTTTTCGCCAAGGTCAAAGATATAGAAAAAGAAGCGGCCGAAAGAGCTTCTCTTAGGCGGATTATAGAAAACTACTGTGACTTGACTGCTATAGACGCTGACAGAGAAAAAGTCAGAACCAAGTTGCTCAAGACCAAGACGACGTTTTACCTGGAGGGCTGGATACCTGAAAGACTTACAGCAAAGGCCTCAAAGCTTTTGGATCAGATGAACTGCTGCTACCAGTTCGCTCCGCCAAAAGAGGATGAAGAAGTCCCTGTACTCCTTGACAACAAGAACTTCTTTGTACCTTTTGAAGCTATAACAGAGATGTATTCCCTCCCTGATTACAGAGGCTTTGACCCGACCAGCATTTTCGCGCTGTTCTATGCAGTATTCTTCGGAATGATGCTCAGCGATGCGGGATACGGAATATTGATGACCGTAGCGTGCTTCGTGGTGCTGCATAAATTCAAACTTGAGGGAAATATGTATAAAATGATAAGACTTTTCTTCTATTGCGGAATTTCCACCATTATATGGGGAGCCCTTTTTGGAGGATGGTTTGGGGATTTTATACAAGTCTTTGCAAGAACAGTACTTGGAAAAGAGGTAGTTATAAACGCCCTATGGTTCAATCCGCTGGATGACCCTATGAAACTTCTCATATTTTCACTGGCTCTTGGTATAATCCATCTGTTTATCGGAATGGGTATCAAGGCTTATATGCAGATCAAAGAGGGTCATTGGTTCGACGCCTTGTGTGATGAAGGATTCTGGTATTTTACCATCGTAGGTCTTATTGCTCTGCTTGGAGGAAGTTCCATATCACCTGTTTTACCTGAAATAGGCCAATGGCTGGCTATAATAGGAGCTGCAGGATTACTGCTGACAGGCGGAAGAGATAAAAAGGGCATAGGAAAAGTAACCGGTGGTTTGAGCAATATTTATAATATAACAAGCTATTTGTCAGACATATTATCTTATGCAAGATTACTGGCTTTGGGACTGGCGACCGGAGTAATAGCACAGGTAGTCAATACGATGGGTTCGCTTTTCGGAGGAGGCGTATTTGGAATAATAATACTGGTTGTAGTATTTATTTTCGGTCACGCTCTCAATTTGGCTATTAATGCTTTAGGTGCGTTTATCCATTCCAGCAGGCTGCAATACGTTGAGTTTTTCGGAAAGTTTTATGAAGACGGAGGAGAACCGTTTGATCCTTTCAGGAAAAAAACAAAATATATAAAGATAGAGCAAGAGGAGGAATAAAAATGAACATGATAGATGGTAACACATTAGCTCTTTTAGGTGCTGCAATAGCGGCTCTGGCAGGTATAGGAAGCGCCATGGGCGTAGGTATAGCAGGTCAGGCGGCTTCAGCTGTAGTTGCCGAAGACCCAAAGAAATTCGGTAAGACCCTTATTTTACAGGCGTTGCCTGGAACGCAGGGTATCTATGGTTTGATCATTTCATTCCTGATATTGCAAAAAACAGGCTTCCTGGGCGGAAATATGTTGGAACTGACCATGGCTCAGGGTGCATATTTCTTAGTAGCAGGTATTCCTATCGGTTTAGTCGGCATTTGGTCAGGTATAGCTCAAGGAAAAGCAGCAGCAGCAGCTCTTCAGCTGACAGCTAAGAGACCGGATCAGATGGTAAAAGGCATTATATATACCGCTATGGTAGAAACTTACGCAATCTTTGCTTTGCTGGTATCAGTTCTTATTTGGCTTAGAATCGCTTTATAATGAGCCACGAAAGGTGGAAGCATCATGAGTATAGAAAAGATTACATCGGCAATTATAGATGAAGCGCAGACCGAGTGCGAACAGATAATGAACGCTGCCAGGACAAAGGGAAATGGCACTATCAATGCGCTTAAGAAGCGAATCGTCGAGGAGACGGAAGTAGCTGTAAGAGATGCCGAGGAAGAAAGCAAAAGAATAGTCAGCCGTCGAAAGTCGGTAGCAGATATAGACAGCAAGAAGATAATATTAGCCAAGAAGCAAGAATTAATCAACCGATGTTTCGATGAGGCTGTCGAGTATATTGTCTCTATCGAAGAAGAGAAATATATTAAATTTTTGACAGAGGCAGGGAAAAATTCAGGACTTAGCCAAGGCGCTCTTATATTCAATAAAAATGAAAGAGATAAAATAGGAGCTAAAGTGGTAGATGCTTTGAATAAAGCAGTGCCTGAAGGAAAGTTTACTCTGTCAGAGGAGACGAGAAATCTGAGAGGCGGATATATGCTTCAGAATGGGCAGGTTTATATCAACAATTCGGTGGAAGCCATGGTAGACGAAAAACGCCGTGAGCTTACAGGAGATGTAGCCTCCATACTTTTCCCGCCGGAAAAATAAGGAGGAGAGTTTATGAGTAAAGTCAAAGAAGACTCATATATATTCTGTGCCTCAATTATAAGAGCAAGCGAAAACACCTTGCTTCCGGAAGCAGAGTTGGTGAGAGCAGCTGAAGCCGATACGTTTCAGGGCGCGATGGCAGTTTTGAATGAGCATGGATTTAGTGACGGAAAAGCTCTGGAAAGACCGAGAGATTTCGTAAAGCTATTGAATGAGGAAGAAGAGAAGGCGTATGAGCTGGTCTTTTCCGCAGTGCCGGAGAAATCTGAATTGGAGCTTTTCAGATGTCCTAAGGACTACCACAATGTAAAGGCTGCTTTGAAAGCTGAGTTTTTAGGTCTCGATCCTGAAAGCTACATGATGGAGGGCGGAAATTTTGAACCTATGGCAATGGCATCTATGATAAGAGAAAGAAATTTCATGTTCTTCTCTACCGAGATGAAGGATGCCGTCAACCAGGCAGTCGAGCTTTTCGGTAAGGGAAGAGACCCTCAGGAGATAGATATAATACTGGATAAGGCATGCTACAGCCAGATGTTGAAAGAAGCTGAAAAAACAGAAAATCAATTTCTGATAGGATATGTCAAGCTTTTGATAGACATACTTAATGTTACGACCTTCGTAAGGCTGAGACAGATAGGAAAGCCATGGACCTTCTTTCAAAAGGTTTTCCTTGAAGGGGGCAATATGGCAGAGAATTTGTTTATAAGCAGTTACGAAGAAAACTATCAACAGTTGACGGATAAATTTGCACCTTATGGTTTTGGCGAAATCATAGAGAAGGGCGCAGCCCACGTTAAGTCCACAGGAATGTATTCGCTACTGGAAAAACTTTGTGACAACAAGAGGATAGAATATATAAAAGATGCAAAATTTGTTTCTTTTGGTCTTGAACCCGCAGCAGCTTTCCTGATAGCCAAGGAAAGCGAAAGCAAAAATCTTAGAATGATTTTGACCGGAAAGATATCAGGAACGTCCAAAGAAGTCATTCTGGAAAGGTTGAGGAAAACTTATGTATAGGATAGGAGTTATCGGTGACAGAGAAAGCATCCTGGGCTTCAAGGCTGTAGGTCTTGAGGTTTTCCCATGCGACAGCGGGCAAGAAGCGAAAAAAGTATTTAAAGATATAGCAGAAGACAATTTTGCCATCATCTATATCACAGAACCTTTGTATAAGGAAATGAGAGAAGAAGTTGGTGAATACACAGACAAACGACTTCCGGCAGTTATACCTGTGCCGGACAAAGACGGCTCCTTAGGTATAGGAATTGAAGGCGTTAAAAAATCTGTGGAACGTGCCGTAGGTGCGGACATCCTGTTTGGAGGTGACAAATAGTAATGAGTCAAGGTAAAGTAGTAAAAGTATCAGGTCCTCTGGTAATAGCATCAGGCATGGAAGAGGCCAATATGTATGATGTTGTCCGTGTAGGAGAACAGGGCCTGATAGGTGAAATAATAGAAATGAGAGGCGACAAAGCTTCTGTACAGGTATACGAAGAAACTGCAGGTATAGGACCGGGAGTGCCTGTAGTATCCACAGGAGCGCCGCTGTCGGTAGAGCTGGGTCCCGGACTTATCGGTACCATGTATGACGGTATACAGAGACCTCTCGAAGAAATGAGAAAAATAGCGGGGCCGAACATTACAAGAGGAATAAAGGTCCCTTCCATTTCAAGAGATAAAAAATGGGAATTTGTTCCTAAGGTTGAAGTGGGAGACCAAGTTGAAGCCGGTGATATCATCGGTACTGTACAGGAAACCGTTCTTGTAGAGCAAAGAATAATGGTCCCTTACGGACTCAGCGGCACCGTAGAATATATTCAGGGCGGACAGTTTACCGTAGAGGATGTGGTATGCAAAGTGCGCAGAGCAGACGGAACACTGGAAGAACTGACTATGCTGCAGAAATGGCCTGTAAGAAAGGGCAGACCTTATAAAGAAAAGCTGGTTCCTGAAATGCCTTTGATAACAGGACAGCGAGTAATAGATACTCTGTTCCCTATTGCAAAAGGCGGAGTAGCGGCAGTACCTGGACCTTTCGGTTCAGGCAAGACTGTAGTACAGCATCAGCTGGCTAAATGGGCTGACGCTGAAATAGTGGTATATATCGGATGCGGTGAGCGTGGAAACGAGATGACCGATGTACTGATGGAATTCCCTGAGCTGAAAGACCCTAACACCGGAGAATCTATAATGAAGAGAACGGTGCTGATTGCCAATACGTCCGACATGCCGGTAGCAGCTCGTGAAGCTTCTATATACACCGGTATAACCATTGCAGAATACTTCAGAGATATGGGATACTCGGTAGCTATAATGGCCGACTCCACCTCCAGATGGGCGGAAGCTCTTCGTGAGATGTCAGGCCGTCTCGAAGAAATGCCCGGTGAAGAAGGTTATCCGGCATATCTGGCTTCCCGTCTGGCTCAGTTCTACGAGAGAGCAGGAAGGACCATTTCCCTTGGAAAAGAGGGAAGACTGGGAGCATTATCTGCCATAGGAGCCGTATCTCCTCCGGGAGGAGATATTTCCGAGCCTGTATCTCAAGCCACGCTGAGAATAGTCAAGGTATTCTGGTGTTTGGATTCTTCGCTGGCATATAAGAGACATTTCCCAGCCATCAACTGGCTTCAGAGCTATTCATTATATGTAGACAGATTGGAAGAGTGGTACGCTGAAAATGTAAATAAGGAATTCCCTAAGCTGCGCGCACAGACCATAAGCTTACTGCAAGAAGAATCAGAACTGCAGGAAGTTGTGCAGCTGGTCGGCGTAGACGGACTTTCTCCGGAAGACAGACTCAAGCTGGAAGTAGCAAAGTCCATTCGTGAGGATTATCTCCACCAGAACGCTTTCCATGAAGTGGATACCTACAGTTCCCTCAACAAACAGTATAAACTGCTCAAACTGATATTGAGCTTCCACAGGCTGGCGAGAGAGGCTGTAGCCAAAGGAGCTGCTTTCTCAAAGGTGATGGAGCTTCCTATAAGAGAAACTATAGGACGTTTTAAATATGTAGAAGAAAAGGACGTTGACGAAACTTTCGACAGCGCTATGGAAGAGATGAAAAAGAGTATTTCTGCATTAACTGCAAAGGAGGCTGAGGACGATGATTAAAGAATATAAAACTATAAGTGAAGTTGTCGGACCTCTTATGCTCGTAAAAGATGTCGAAAACGTAACTTATGATGAATTGGGAGAAATAATACTGCCAAGCGGTGAAAAGAGACTTTGCAGGGTTCTTGAGATAAATGGACCTAACGCATTGGTGCAGCTCTTTGAAAGCTCTACAGGAATCAACCTTAAAGAAAGTACCGTTAAGTTCCTGGGAAGAGGTATTGAACTGGCCGTTTCACCGGACATTTTAGGAAGAGTTTTCGACGGCATGGGCCGCCCTAAGGATGGAGGCCCTGAGATAATCGCAGATAAGAGAATGGATATAAACGGTCTTCCTATGAACCCGGCAGCCCGTGACTATCCATCAGAATTCATTCAGACAGGAGTATCTGCTATAGACGGACTGAACACTCTGGTAAGAGGACAGAAGCTTCCTATCTTTTCGGCTTCAGGCCTTCCTCATGCCGACTTGGCTGCGCAGATTGCCCGTCAGGCTAAGGTAAGAGGCGGCGAAGGAAATTTCGCCGTAGTGTTTGCCGCCATAGGTATCACTTACGAAGAAGCAGATTTCTTCGCTTCTGACTTTAGAAGAACAGGAGCTATCGATAGAACTGTAATGTTCATGAACCTGGCCAATGACCCGGCTGTAGAGCGTATAGCCACGCCTCGTATGGCGCTGACGGCTGCAGAGTATCTGGCCTTTGACCTGGGAATGCACGTATTGGTAATATTGACAGATATAACCAACTACGCAGAAGCTCTTCGTGAAGTATCAGCGGCCAGAAAAGAAGTTCCGGGACGTAGAGGATACCCGGGATATCTCTATACAGACTTGGCCAGCATATACGAGAGGGCAGGAAGAAAGAAAGGATATGACGGTTCAATCACCATGATTCCTATTCTTACCATGCCGGAGGAAGATAAGACTCATCCTATACCGGATTTGACCGGATATATTACAGAAGGCCAGATAATTTTATCAAGAGAGCTTTATCGTAAAGGCATACAGCCTCCTATAGATGTATTGCCATCCCTGTCACGTCTTAAGGATAAGGGTATCGGAGAAGGCAAGACGAGAGAAGACCATGCCGATACTATGAACCAGCTGTTCTCCGCTTATGCCGAAGGTAAAGAGGCGTTGGAGCTGGTAGCTATCTTGGGAGAAGCAGCCCTTTCGGAAACTGATTTGAAATATGCTCAGTTCTCTCAGGCCTTTGAAAAACAGTATGTTTCGCAAGGCTATAACACGGATAGAACCATAGAAGAAACATTAGATATAGGATGGAAACTTTTGGAGATGCTTCCTCGAAGCGAGCTGAAACGTATCAAAGACAAATACATTGAGAAGTATCTTGGTAAGTAATCAGGCAGAGGTGAGGTTATGGAAAGATTAAATGTAAATCCTACCAGAATGATGCTTACGACTTTGAAAAAAAGGCTCGTTACCGCAAGACGAGGGCACAAGCTTATGAAAGATAAGCGGGACCAGCTGATGAAAGGCTTCCTCGAGCTGGCTCGTGAGAATAAGCGCCTCCGTGAAGAGGTAGAAGAAGCGCTGGCAAAGGTGTACGAAAGCTTTTCTGTGGCCAGCGCGGTGATGAGCCAGGAGGTGCTGGAAGAGGCGTTGATGTTCCCAAAGCAGGGAGTTAAACTTACGGTAGACGGAAAAAACGTAATGAGCGTTGACGTTCCGCAATTTAAATTTGAAACTACGGCTTCTGATTCAGCTGATATTTATCCTTATGGATTTGCCAGCACTTCAGGCGAGCTGGATGCGGCGATAGCAGGTCTTGCGGGAATATTACCCGATATGCTGGAGCTGGCGGCTAAAGAAAAAGAAGCGGCTATGCTGGCGGCAGAATTGGAAAAGACCCGCCGCCGTGTGAATGCCTTGGAATATGTTAAGATTCCGCAGCTGGAAATGACCATAAAGTATATAGTCATGAAGCTGGAGGAAAACGAAAGAGGCAATCAGACAAGGCTCATGAAAGTCAAGGATATGATTCTGGAAGAATCTATAGAAGAAAAGCGCGAGCGCACAAGGGAAGCTTGCGGCTGATAGATGTAATTAAAAGAGGAGTTGTCTTAAAATGATGTGCTAGGCTCCATGAGAATAGCGCCAAAGTGATTAGAGCCAGCTCCTTTTTATTACTTGATATAATGGGCAAATACGAGTGGTGAAAGACCGGTGGTGAAATGCTATTTTGCAAATCATGTACCAGGCGTTCTGCGCGACCCTCATACAATTTACCGGCAATTGAGTCCGATGACAAAAAAACATTTTTTTAAGAATTTTTACAGTGATGACGGTCAAATCTGCATCGAAATTTGTCGAATGCGGGCCGGAGCTGCCTTTTTTTTTGTAAATTTTGAAAAAATGTCAGTCAAATCGTCGATTTGGCGGACATTTTTCCACTTTTTTATGAATTTTTACATTATTCCCGGTCTCCACGCCTGAAAATTTCCATTTTCTGTAAATTCGCTGACAAAATTTCAAAAAAATAAAAATTATGTCAGTATCATCAGGGCATATGTCAGCATCGTCAGGGCATATGTCAGTATAGCCAGCAGTCGGCGGTTAAGCTGGACCTTATAATCTTTCGATGTGCATATTAAATTAAGCCCATTACTTATTAAAAACCACGTAGCAATGGTAATTTTTTTATGCTACAATCACCTTAGCAGAGAGCATTGAATAAAGGAGCAGGATGATGGAAAAAGGCAAGGCAGTGGAAAAAGGCCAAATAGTCAGACTGACCATAGAAGATATGTCTATGGAAGGACGAGGAATAGGAAAAGCCGACGGATTTGCTGTATTTGTCGCCGGTACAATAGTAGGTGATGTGATAGAGGCCGAAATCACGAAAGTAAAGAAGAATTATGGATTTGCTCGTGTGGTGAAGATTTTGGAGGAATCGCCGGCCAGACAGGAGGCTTTTTGCGCTTATTACGGTCAGTGCGGCGGCTGCGTTTATCAGGAAATGACATATGACTGCCAACTTCAATTGAAGAGAAAACAGGTGGCTGACAAGCTTATGAGGATAGGCGGCATTGATGAGCCTGAGGTGAAAGAAACCGTTGGAATGGCGTATCCTTTTCATTATAGAAACAAAGCTTCCATGGCTGTAAGCACCGGAGGCTTGATAACTAAAAAAGGCGGCATAGTTCAGCCTGTCCATGAACCTCGAGTGGGATTTTATCAGGCCAAGAGTCATGATGTGGTAGATTGCAGCGTATGTTCACTGCAGGCAGAGCCGGCCATGGCAGCGGCAGAAGCCCTTAGAAATTTTATGAAAGATGACAATATAACATCTTATGATGAACGTTGGGACAAGGGCTTGATGAAGCATATGATAGTACGCAGCGCATTGGGCACAGGCCAGGTGATGGTAATATTAGTTATCAACGGCAAGGGAATACCAAATGCTGAGAAGCTGGTGCAGATGTTGGACGATGCTATATTTGAAATCCCTGTATATGAAGATGGCCCTATGGCAGGAATAGAGTTTAGCTTAGAAAGTGTAGTGGTCAATATAAATAAGGGCAAGACATCTAAAATTTTAGGAGATGAATGCATTACCATAGCAGGCGCTCCCGTTATAAAAGAGCAGATAGGCGATCTCGACTTTGAAATCTCGCCGCTGTCTTTTTATCAGGTGAATCCTGTTCAGATGGTGCAGCTATATGATAAAGTCCTTGAATATGCAGCTCTTAAAGGAGATGAAACCGTTCTTGACCTTTACTGCGGCGTAGGTTCCATCGGTCTTTTTTGCGCTGATGATATGCGAAAAAAAGGCGGAAACGGAAAGGTTATAGGCATTGAGACAGTAAAACAGGCAGTTGTGGATGCCAACAGAAATGCAGTGATAAACGGAATCGTCAATGCCATATACGTGTGCGGCCGCGCGGAGGAGGAACTGCCAAAGATGGAAGTAAGCGCTGACGTAGCTATTTTGGATCCGCCTAGGTCAGGTTGTGCGCCGGAGCTTTTAAACGCAGTGGCCAAAGCAGCTCCTAAGAAGATAGTATACGTGTCATGCGACCCGGCTACCATGGCAAGAGATATAAAAGAACTGGGTGCGCTGGGATATGAATTTATAGAAGCGACGCCTGTAGATATGTTCCCTTGGACCGGGGGGATTGAGACTGCAGCATTGCTGCTGAAAAGATAAGCAGATAAGATAATCAGATTGGATAATAAGATTAGACGGAAAGGAGATGGGCATTACGCATAAAGTCGATCTTTTAAACGGAAAGATTGTTCCTACGCTTATGCGGTTGGCACTGCCGATTATGGGGACATCGCTGGTACAGATGGCGTACAACTTGATAGATATGATATGGATAGGCAAGCTTTCGGCCGATGCAGTTGCTGCAGTAGGAGCAGCCGGCATGTATTTGTGGATATCTCAGGGCCTTTCCAACATCCCACGTGTCGGTGGTCAAGTAAAGGCTGCTCAGGCGATAGGAGCCGGTAATATAGAGCGAGCTGCCGGATATATGCAGGCGGCATTTCATATGGGTGCAATGTTGATGGCTTTATTCATTGCTGCTTGCCTTTCTTTTAATGGTCCGATGATTGGATTCTTTAAGCTAAACAGTCCTGAGGTTGTTGCTGATGCCAGGAGTTATCTCATCATCGTATCTATTGGGGCAGTATTTACATTTACCAGTCAGATTTTTACGGGTATGTTTACCGCCATGGGTGCCAGTACTACTGTATTGCGCTCCACGTCAGTAGGGCTTGTAGCAAATGCCATACTGGACCCGTTGCTGATCTTTGGAGTGGGACCTTTTCCGAGGCTGGAAGTGGCAGGAGCAGCGTTGGCTACAATAATAGCTCAGGGATTAGTATGCATGATGTTTATAATCGCTGCAAAGCGCGATACGTTTCTTTTCCCTCATATTCGCCTCTTACGAAAAAGTCAGATAACAAATTGGATAGATGTAGTTCGCATAGGTTTGCCGGTAGCATTACAAAGCTTGTTTTTCTCTTTTTTGTCTATGGTTATAGCCAGACTGGTTGCAGGATGGGGAGATTTGGCTATTGCGGCGCAGAAGGTAGGCGGGCAGATAGAGTCGATTTCATATATGACGGCTGAGGGATTTGGAACAGCGGTCAACGCTTTTACTGCCCAGAATTTCGGGGCTAAAAAGCCGGAGCGAATTAAGAAAGGTTATATGACTGCCATAGGAATCATGGCAGCATGGGGTATTATTACTACTGTTATTTTGATCGTGTTCCCGGCACAGCTTTTCCGCATATTTATAACTGATGAAAGCGTATTGCCGATAGGCGTTTCGTATTTGAGAATAATGGGTTATTCTCAGTTGTTTATGTGTCTTGAAATAACTTCGGCAGGAGCGTTTCAAGGATTGGGAAAACCGATACCTCCTACGGTAACCGGCATTCTTGGGAATTTGGCAAGAATTCCTATGGCCGTCATGTTATCCGCAACTGTTCTCGGTCTTGACGGAGTGTGGTGGAGCATCACCATATCCAGCTGCGCCAAAGGAATCGTAGTGTTTACGTGGTTTGTAATAATTTTGAGAAGATTTTTGGCTAAGGCGCGAGAAGAAAATGATGAGGGAAACGTTGAAAAGGAAAGCTTGAAAGTCGTTAGAGTAGTTGCAGCAGTCATACGCCGAGAAGACAGAATATTTGCCACTGCTAAGGGATACGGCGAATTCAAAGGCCAGTGGGAATTTCCGGGAGGCAAAATCGAGACAGGAGAGTCGCCTAAGCAGGCTCTTGCGAGAGAGATACGAGAGGAACTTGATGTTGAGATTCAGGTCGGGGATTTGATTGAAACCATCGAGTATGATTACCCGACGTTTCACTTGTCTATGGATTGTTTTTGGGCTGAAATTATCTCGGGGGAGATAGTCCTAAAGGAAGCTGAAAAAGCTAAGTGGCTGACTAAAGAAACCATCGACTCTGTAAACTGGCTGCCTGCTGATATAACCTTAGTAAACAAGTTGAAAGAATATCTTTCTGATTCGAAGGGGAAGTATGAATAAGAGTCTATGCGAATATTGTGCATAGAAAGGAGGAATGGACAAGTGAGAAAAGTGGATTTGCTCAATGGCAGCATTGCGGCCTCATTGATGCGTCTTGCGCTGCCGATCATGGGTACTTCGCTGGTTCAAATGGCATATAATTTAATAGATATGATTTGGATCGGAAGATTGTCTGCAGATGCTGTGGCAGCTGTCGGAGCGGCCGGAATGTATCTGTGGATTTCTTTTGCTTTTTCTACAGTTCCACGCATAGGAAGCCAGGTGAAATCTGCCCAAGCACTTGGAGCGGGAGATATAGATAAGGCTGCCGGATATGCACAAGCTGCTTTCCATATGGGGGCAGTTCTGATGATATTGTTAACTGCATTTTGCATCGTGCTTCATCCTCAATTGATAGGTTTTTTCAAGCTGCACAGTCCAAATGTCGTTGCTGACGCTGAGATCTATCTTATTGTAATTTCTTTTGGATATGTTTTTACGTTTACAAGTCAGATACTTACGGGACTATTTACAGCAATAGGAGCCAGCTCTATCGTATTTCGCTCCACTGCTGTCGGACTTGTTGCTAATGCCATACTGGATCCATTGTTTATCTTTGGGATAGGACCGTTTCCTGAACTTAGAGTAGCAGGAGCTGCGCTGGCTACAGTAATGGCGCAGGGAATAGTATGTCTGATGTTTGTAATAGCGGCAAGAAAAGACACATTCTTTTTCTCCCATGTGCACTTATTTAACAAAAGCTGTTTGAGTACATGGGGCGAAGTGGCACGTATAGGATTGCCGGTAGCTCTACAAGAATTATTCTTTTCCTTACTTTCCATGGTTATAGCAAGACTGGTTTCTGCTTGGGGAGACGCAGCTATAGCAGCTCAAAAGGTTGGCAGTCAGATAGAATCTATTTCGTATACTACAGCTGAGGGCTTTGGAAGTGCATTGAATGCATTTGTTGCTCAAAACTATGGAGCCGATAAAACAGAGCGCATTCGCAAAGGATATTTTACTGCTATAGGCATAATAGCCATATGGGGAACTTTCACATCTATCGCTTTAATAATTTTCCCAGCACAACTTTTTCAGATATTTATAACTGATGAAAGCGTATTGCCGATAGGCGTTTCATATTTAAGAATAATGGGTTATTCTCAGCTTCTTATGTGCCTTGAGATAAGTTCTGCAGGAGCTTTCCAAGGAATGGGAAGGCCGATTCCTCCGGCCCTGTCGGGAATCATTGGGAATTTAGCGCGCATTCCTATGGCTGTAATCCTTTCCGCTACAGTGCTGGGGCTGGACGGAATTTGGTGGAGTATAACTATTTCCAGCTGCGCTAAGGGCATAGTGGTATTTACCTGGTTTGTTATAATTTTAAGGAGATATTTGGCAGGCAAAGAAAGAATCCAATCCCAAGAAACAAGAGAAAACGCTGCTACAGAAGACGATATAGAAAAATAACAGAAGTTGTTGAATTATTTGTCACATAATCCTCTTCAAGTTGTTAGATATAGTAAGAAACTAAAATAATAAATTAAGTAAAGCTTAGAGGGGAGGTCTAAAAATGAAAAAGATTTTTTCATTATCAGCTGACGTGATGTTGATTATGGCTTTTGCAGCAGTTCTTTTTACGATTATAGGATTTTTGATTGGGATTAATTGGCATAGCAATATGAACTTTTATCAGGGAGATGTAAACGGCACGTATGTATCGGGAAAGGATATGCTGAGTTTTGATGCGGATAAAAAGCAATACTATCTTTCTGCAAAAGGAGCTGCAAGCCAGCAAGGAATGTTTGAATCTCTGGATGATAATACGGTGCATATGACAGACGGACCTCTAGAAGGAAGCATAGCTGTGTTTGACGGGGGAACCGTAAAAGTTGTCAACGCTCAGTATGCTGTACCGTATTCTGCATCTTGGGAGAAAACTGAAAACTATATTACAACCATTGGATAAAGTATATAAAAACTTTTAAAAACACAGAAATAACTTAAAGGCATGACAGAATATTTAATATAAGCATTATACATTGAATCTCAAAAATTATATAATAAAGGTGTCCTGAAAAGGGCATCTTTATTTTGCGGGTATACATAACTGGAGGTGGATTATATGAAATATTCGAATTATGAAGAATTTGAAAAAGTTAATGTTTTTGGAAAAGGAAATTTAAATGAAGGTTTTGCTCAGTATTTTATCGGAGATTCTTTTTTAAATCCGTTGACGGATCCGACTAAAACTGCACTTTTTCTTGCTAACGTGACTTTTGAACCTGGTTGCCGCAATAATTGGCATATACATCACGCTAAAAAAGGAGGCGGACAGCTTCTTATATGTACTGCCGGAGAAGGCTGGTATCAGGAAGAAGGCAAAGACGCAGTTTCGCTTACAGAAGGGACGGTAATAACCATACCGCCGGAAGTTAAGCATTGGCACGGAGCTAAAAAGGATAGCTGGTTTTCTCATATAGCCATAGAAGTACCTGGAGAGGATACTTCCAACGAGTGGTGTGAACCGGTAAGCGATGAGCAATATGATAAGCTGGAGAACAAATAAATTTAATTATACAGACAAATAATAAACCTGAAGATTGGAGGTTAAATGATTATGAACAAGAAATTAGTGGCATATTTTTCAGCCAGCGGAGTTACGGAAGAAGCCGCTCAAGAAATTGCTAAAGCAGCAGGAGCGGATATTTATGAAATAAGGCCAGAAGTGCCGTATACCAGCGCTGATTTGAATTGGATGGATAAGAATTCAAGAAGTACTGTAGAAATGAAGGATAAGACCAGCAGACCGGCCATTGAGGACAGGGACGCTCATATTGAGCAATATGACACGATTTTTCTGGGATTTCCTATATGGTGGTATGTGGCTCCTACAATCATTAATACTTTTCTTGAGAAGTATCAGTGGTCAGGCAAAAAAATAGTGCTGTTTGCTACTTCCGGAGGCAGCGGATTTGGGAAAACTGTAGAAGGACTAAAGGACAGCGCTAAGGGAGCGGAAATCATACAGGGGAAGATGATGAACCGCGTGTCCAAGAAAGAAGTTGAAGAGTGGGTAAATAAGTTTTAGGAGGAACGGCAGCATGAGCAAGATGAATATCCATGATACAGATCCCGAATTTGCGGAACGTTTTGAACATTTTGCATTTGATGAAGTAGTAAATGAAGAAGGCCAGCAATTGGATGACAGAACAAGATACATGGCAATTTTGGCTGCATTGATAGGGTGCGGAGGAAAAGAAGCTTACGAAGAAATTCTTCCTAAAGCTCTTGACAGCGGAGTTACGCCGATAGAAGCAAAAGAAATCGTATACCAATCGGTGGATTATCTGGGATATGGAAGGATGATGCCGTTTCTTGAAATAACCAATGAGATTCTCACAGGCAGAGGCATCAAACTGCCTCTTGAAGGTCAAGCGACCACCACAATAGAGGACAGGCTTGAAAAGGGTATAAATGCTCAAGCTGAGATGTTCGGCGAACAAATGAGAGAAGCTTGGAAAGCGGGCCACATCAATCGCTGGCTGGCAGCTAACTGCTTCGGGGATTATTATACGAGAAAGGGGCTTTCATTGGCGCAGCGTGAGATGATTACCTTCTGTTTCATCATGGCTCAGGGAGGTTGCGAACCTCAGCTTATAAGCCATTCTAAGGGAAATATGAACATGGGCAATGATAAAGATTTCCTTATCAAGGTAGTTTCTCAATGTCTCCCGTATATTGGATATCCCCGCAGTTTGAATGCGATAACATGTATAAATAAAGCAGCAGAATAGAGAAAACAACTGAAAAACAACTATGTAAAAGAGCTGTCTCGAGCGTGTGATTGAATAAATACGAAAGAGACGGCTTTTGTTTTGGTGAATATTTATTTTAATTCCTTCTTGATGATGTTATGGTATAATGAAGGCAAAAGGTTGTAAAAAACTAAAACCATTTGTGAGGATTAGAATTATGATACTTTTCTGCAACGGTAATTTAAAAGCGTATAACTATGTAATTCACCATTTTTTAGAGTTGGAAGTATTTAACGGAGATAATGATATAGGAGATATCATCGAAGAGACGTTGCCAAAGTATCTTTACAGAGAGCAATATCAAAAATGTGTAAAGACTTATGAGGATTTGTTTTATTGGACCGGTGATACTTTTTTCCATCAAATGAAGGGAATCCATGAATTCGTATTATATAAATTTTTGGAATATATGGCAGAATTACAGGAAGATATACTTAATTTTTCTGAAATATATTTTGATGATAAATGCCGTAAGCTGATAGACGAAGCCAGCAAAACGGAATACGAAATTAACGGATTCGATGACGACATAGAAATAGAAGAGGAAGAAGAATTTTCACTGGATGAGTATAAGTCAATGTTTTTTGATGTGGAGTATTACTTAGGAACTCTATTTGAGGACATAGATTTTCTTTTGATAGATTCTCTTTATAACAATCGTCGGCTTGGAAATACGTTAATTGAGCAATTGGCAGGGATAAATATAGACTATTATTTCGATTTACTGCCATTGGACATACAAGACCAATATAAGACAAAGCATATAACCCTTACCGGTGAGGTTTCGGCTTTTCTTGACTACCTGGATCATAGAATACAGCACGGTGATTTATATAAACTTTTCCGGAACGGTGATGAACCGGTCAAGGAGGAACGTATACAGATTATATGAAATCATCCAAGTACAAAAATGCATTTTACATAATAGCATGTTTTACAGACGATGAATGCAGGAAAGCAGAACGCTTTATCAGCGAAAACATATATACAGATACTGTGCAGCTTTATATAAATATCTCTATCTTGGATTTGAGAAAGCGAAAGACGGCTTCTGCTATGTAGTTGGAAAAAAGATAGCAAAAATATGATCGCATATTAGAAAGGAAGATTGAAGAGAGGTGCAAAATCTCGGATGAAAAGAATATCCCAATGGTATCCTTAAAGTATGACTGCAAAAGAATGGGCATAGGGAGAATGCTGTATTTAAAACTGGAAGAAGCCTTGAAAAAGCAAGGTGTTTTAAATATGAACGCATGTATAGCCTGCGCTGAAGAGGAAGATGAGTTCTTGCCTCGGGATAGCGTTTTGTTTCATACAAAAATGGGGTTTAAACAGGTAGTCATGAGCATGGACAAGAGAGGGTATGCCCTTTTCCGAATATTAAAAATTTTAAACAATTAGGTGTTGCAAAAAAATCAGCGGTGCTATATAATGACCATAGAAAAAATCAATAGCGGATTGATCTTTTCCGGGAGAGACTTTATGTGAAGCACCGAAGAGGCAAGCAGAGCGAATCTGGGGCTGGATTCGTTTAGTGAAACTTTCAGGTAAAAGGACCGGGAAAAGGACTGCGTTCTGGATTTTGTACATGGCAAAAAACAGAGGAACGATGACTACATACGTAATGTATTTGGCACCGTTCCTTTTTTATTGATATTGCGAAGCAATAGAAGATTGTAGGGATATGCATGCAATAAAAGCAAAAGACTGACAGGAGATGGATTATGAACAAAGATGTCGTTATAGTGACCAATAACCCTTTAGTCTTAAAAGAAATGGAACACAGGTACAGCATTATCTATAAAGAAACAACATTTGATGGAATATTAGAGCAAATAAGGGACTTGATTCATAAGGGATACAGGCTTTTGACTCATCCTCTTTCAGGAAGCGTCAAACCTGGAGAAACTCCTTATAAATCAGTGTTGATGAGCCGTGGAGAGAGGCTTGATATGACATCGCTTACTCTTATAGAAGATGCTATAAGGACCAGCAGAAAGTTCAAAGATAAGTCTGAAAAAAATTCCAGCAAGACACTGGATGATTTAAAGCTTATCGATATGGACTTGCTCAAGGGCGCTATCGCGTCAGCGTATATATAGATAGTTTTATCATAAGGAGGAGAAAAGAAGTGCGGTTAGAAATGGGACACATATACATCAAGGATATTCAATTTTCGGATGTATCAAAAATTGAAGACGGCATCCTTTATGTATCACGTGAAGAAGCAGAAAAAACAGCCCTTGAAGATGAAAAGATCAAGAGTGTCACCTTTGACATAGCAAGGCCTGGAGAATCAGTAAGAATAACACCGGTTAAAGATGTTATCGAGCCACGTGTTAAAGTAAGCGGAAGAGGCGGTATATTTCCTGGTGTTCTTGCAAAAGTTGATACTGTAGGCAGCGGCACAACGTATGCGTTAAAAGGTATGGCTGTAGTAACTGCCGGCAAAATTGTAGGATTCCAGGAAGGGATTATTGATATGTCAGGTCCTGGAGCAGATTACACTCCATTTTCTAAAACTGTAAATCTCGTAATGGTCTGTGAGCCGCAAGACGGGCTTGAACCTCATGACTATGAGGCGGCTGTCAGATTTGCAGGTTTTAGAGTTGCTGCGTATGTAGGTGAGTTAGCTAAGGGATTGACACCTGATGAGACTAAAGTATATGAGACTTGCAATATTAAAGAAGGAATTCAAAAATATCCTGACTTGCCGAGAGTAGCTTACGTTCAGATGCTGCAGAGCCAAGGGCTCCTTCATGATACTTACGTATATGGGGTGGACGCTAAAAAAATTCTTCCTACAATGCTGAGTCCTACCGAAGTCATGGACGGAGCGATTGTATCTGGAAACTGTGTTTCAGCATGCGATAAGAACCCTACTTATGTTCATCAGAATAATCCTGTAGTAGAAGATTTATTTGCACAGCATGGAAAGAAACTTAACTTTGTGTGCCAAATAATAACCAATGAAAACGTATATCTTGCTGATAAAATGCGTTCTTCAGACTGGACTGCTAAACTTTGCAGAATGCTTGATTTAGATGGAGTCATCGTATCACAGGAAGGCTTTGGCAATCCTGATACAGACCTTATCATGAACTGCAAGAAAATTGAGGCAGAAGGAATCAAGACAGTTATCATAACTGACGAGTATGCAGGACGTGATGGAAAATCCCAGTCGTTGGCAGATGCCGATCCTGCTGCAGACGCTGTGATAACCGGAGGAAATGCCAATGAAGTGGTTATACTGCCAAAGATGGATAAGGTCATAGGTACATTGGATTATGTCAATAAGATAGCCGGTGCCAGTGAAAACACCTTAAGAGAAGACGGATCTTTGGAAGTAGAACTTCAAGTGATAACCGGCGCTACCAATGAGACAGGATTCAACAAGCTGAGCGCCAGGTAGGAGGTAAGAAAGCGATGAAAGTAAAAGTAGTACATTATATAAATCAATTTTTTGCCAACATAGGAGGCGAGGAAAAGGCCGATTATCCGCCTGAGTTGCGCAAAGGAGAGTTTGTAGGACCGGGAATGGCTTTTTCAGCCAGCTTTGGGAACGAGGCAGAAATTGTAGGAACCATAATATGCGGTGACTCGTATTTTAATGAAAATATCGATAAAGCTGAAAAGCAGATTTTGGAAATGGTAAAAGACCTTTCTCCTGATGTGTTTATTGCAGGTCCGGCTTTTAACGCAGGTCGTTACGGTGTGGCTTGCGCTACTCTTGCCACAGCTGTTTGGGAAAAACTGGGAATACCATCAGTTACGGGAATGTACGAGGAAAATCCCGGCGCAGATATGTTTAAGGATAAGACATATATAGTAGCTACTAAAAACAGTGCGGCAGGTATGAGAGACGCAGTGAAAAAGATGGCTCCTCTGGCAATGAAATTGGCTAAAGGAGAAAAGGTAGGCGCGTCCATAGAGGAAGGATATCTTCCTGGCGGCAGCAGAGTTAATTTCTTTGAGAAAAAGAGAGGCTCTGAAAGAGCTGTAGATATGCTTATAAAGAAGCTGTCGGGCGAGGATTTTGTAACTGAGTATCCTATGCCTGTTTTTGACAGAGTAGAGCCTAACCCTGCGGTTAAAGATTTAGCTCATACAAAAGTGGCATTGGTTACTTCCGGAGGAATCGTACCAAAAGGAAACCCTGACCACATCGAAAGCTCCAGCGCTTCGCATTATGGCGAGTACGATATTACAGGCGTAATGGACCTCACTGCAGATACTTATGAGACAGCTCACGGAGGATACGACCCGGTATATGCAAACCAGGATGCAGACAGAGTGCTGCCTGTAGATGTGATGCGTGATCTGGAGAAGGAAGGCAAGATAGGAAGCCTGCATAACAAGTTTTATACTACTACCGGAAATGGAACAGCAGTTGCTTCCGCAAAAGCTTTTGCAAAAGAGATTGCAGGTAAATTGCTTAACGATGGTGTAGGCGCCGTAATACTTACTTCTACCTGAGGTACTTGTACACGTTGCGGTGCAACAATGGTAAAAGAAATCGAAAGAGCAGGAATCCCTGTAGTTCATATATGTACTGTTACGCCTATTTCATTGACAGTAGGTGCCAACAGAATCGTTCCTGCGATAGCTATCCCTCATCCTCTAGGTAACCCGGCTTTGGACAAAGAAGAGGAAAAAGCCCTTCGCCGCAGTATAATTGAAAAAGCACTTAAAGCTTTGACAACTGAGGTAGATGGACAGAAAGTTTTTGATTGATGGCTTTAAAGCATTATAATCGATAGACAAAATTAAAGGGACTGTCGCCTTAGCGATAGTCCCTTAAAAAGAGAATGAAGTTAAAATGCTTTATATGAAGTTATGCCGATCTGCGCGGCATGAGGTTGGCGATTGATGATTGCCGACGCAGACAAAATTTGTTGATTTTTGAAATTTTGTCAGCAGCCCACTTTGAAAGCCGGCTGCAGAATCAGCAAACAAAAAATGGGAGAGGAATAATCACTTAACTGTGCTATATTCCTTTTTTTGTGGTACAATACCAATATAGAAAACGGGAAAAGGAGGAGAAATTATGGTAAGAATTGCTATAAACGGCTTTGGAAGGATAGGAAGACTGGCTTTTAGACAGATTTTCGCTGATGATTCTATGGAAGTAGTGGCAATAAACGATTTAACAGAGCCTAAGATGCTGGCCCACTTATTAAAGTATGACAGCGTCCAGGGAGGATATAAAGGACATACAGTAGAAAACGATGATAGCTCCATAACTGTAGATGGAGTTAAAATAACTGTTTTTTCTGAGAAAGATCCCGAAAAATTGCCGTGGAAAGAGCTAAAAGTAGATATAGTTTTGGAATGCACCGGCTTCTTTGCTTCTAAGGCTAAGTCTCAGGCTCATATAAATGCCGGAGCGAAGAAAGTTTTGATTTCTGCACCTGCCGGAAACGATTTGCCGACGATAGTTTACGGAACTAATCATGAGACGCTTACTGCTGATGACAATATCATTTCGGCAGCATCGTGCACTACCAATTGTCTTGCTCCTATGGCTAAAGTTTTGAACCAATATCGTGAAATACGAACAGGGTTCATGACTACAATTCACGCATATACGGGAGACCAGATGATTCTTGACGGTCCTCATAGAAAAGGAGATTTGAGGAGAGCCAGAGCGGGAGCTATCAACATAGTTCCTAACAGCACAGGAGCAGCAAAAGCCATAGGATTGGTAATACCGGAACTTGATGGTAAGCTTATAGGTTCTGCTCAGAGAGTACCTGTACCATCAGGCTCCATAACCATATTGGACGCCACTCTTAAGGACGAGACTGAAAGCGTCAGCGTAGAGGGAATCAACGCGGCTATGAAGGCGGCAGCCAATGAGTCCTTTGGATACACAGAAGAAGAATTGGTTTCCAGCGATATCATAGGTATGGAATACGGCTCATTGTTTGATGCTACGCAGACTTTAGCGGAGAGATGCGGAACAAAGATATACGAAGTACGTGTAGTCGCCTGGTATGACAATGAAAACAGTTACGTTTCACAGATGGTGAGAACACTGAAATATTTGAAAAAGTTTTTGTAAATTAAATTTGGGTTAAACTATGAAAAACCTGTTAAACGTTGAATACGCCGGTATTCATGGGTTCTCTGGCTTATTCTCTTTTGTGCGCTTTCTTAGGAGCTTTTGCGGAAAGCCGCGGAGTGACGGTAATCCCGCTTACAGGGGAAGTCATATTGGTGATGTTGCTTGCGACTTTGTATATTACTGCCAAGCATTTTAACAAAGCATGCCAAATCAAGAGTCCGCAGAGACAGCGATTACATGTGGAAAAGAATTTCGAGGAAATAAATCTGCGTCGGTTTGTTCAGCGAAACAAGCTTTTTCTTGCTGTCAGCATCGGTACCGGAGGAATATTTTTCAGCAATGCTGTTTTCAATAATTTTATGCTTCAAATCGTTGAAGGTGTAGGGGGAAACAGATGTTTTTCTTCAGCAAGGTAAACAACAAATTTTCATGCCAAACTTTGCTTAAGTTCGCTTCCATATGCTTTACTGCAAAGGTAGTTTGCGCTTTCCTGGCAAAAAACGTTACCATGATATTTGTTGCTCAGTTTTTTCAGCTCGTATCCTTCGGCTTGTTCTTGCCTGCGATGGTAAACTTTATAGACGAAATAATGGATAGAGGCGAGGCAGTCAAGGGGCAGGCGCTGTATACAATCATGATAACCATATCCACTGTATTTGCCAGCTTTATAGGCGGATTTATACTGGATTTTTCAGGACCTTCAGCGCTTTTATTAATCGCTTCCGTAATAACCGGCGCAGGAACTATGATTTTAATTATATTTATAGAAAAAATAGAGAAAAGAAAGAAATAATATTATAAATCACCTCATAGATTAGGGAAGAGGTGATTTTATATATGGAAAAGAAAATATTTCTTTGTTTTGCCATAATAGCTGTGGTGGGGATAAGCGCATGGGCTTTCATATTAGGAGGAGCCGGAAAAAATCATCAGGGAGATGCAGAAGAAGGAGATTCGATAGATGCGGCAGCATCTGCAGAATGCAACTGGGGTCTGTCATTTCAGCAGGAAGGCGCAGCTCCTGTGGGTAACGCTACTGCGGAATATTTAAAGCAGTATAATGGTTATTATATTGATACCAGAGCTTCTTCCAAAGAAAAAAATATTTATCTTACCTTTGATGCAGGCTATGAAAATGGATATACGGAAAAAATCCTCGATGTGCTTAAAAAAGAAAAAGTACCGGCAACATTCTTTCTGGTAGGTAATTACATAGAGGAAAACACTGAGATTGTAAAGAGAATGGAAGCGGAGGGTCATACTGTAGGGAACCATACGATGCATCATCCTGATATGGCTTCTATAGAAGAAAAAGAGTCTTTCAGAAAAGAACTCGAGGATTTGGAAGCGGCTTACAAGCAAGTTACAGGAAAAGATATGAAAAAAATCTATAGACCTCCACAGGGCAAGTATAGTGAAAATAATCTGAAACAGGCATCTGAAATGGGATACACCACCGTATTTTGGAGTTTGGCATATGTGGATTGGTATGAAAACGATCAGCCGACCAGAGAAGAAGCTTTAAATGTTTTGAATAAAAGAATACATCCGGGAGCAATTGTGTTATTGCACAGCACCTCTAAGACTAACTCTGAAATACTGGAGGAACTCATAGAAGGTTGGAAAGAGCAAGGATATAATTTCTGTAGTATAGAAGAGCTTTTAACTTGATTTAATTGTAAAAATAAGGTATAATTATATCGTGATTTGATACTGCAATGTTATTTTATAAAAAATGTTGTAAATTAACAACGAGCCGTAATTATTTTTTATGTGGTATCGAACGCAACAAGGTGTGTGAATATAAATAAAGCAAGACAGAGAACGCTTCTTGTTCTCTGTTTTGTTTTCCTTGATAGGAAGGATTTGGCATGGAGGGTTTAAATGAAAAAGTTAATCATTAAAATTATAATAATAGCTGCTGTAGCGCTGGGCGTATCACCGGCGTTTTTTAGTAATCCCATTTCTTACAGCGATCAGTACATAGATATTGATACTATTCCGGAGTATTCCGGAAGTCCGTATGTGGAGATGAATTATAATCAGCCGGATTTTTCTGAAGATGACATGCAAAGGGAATCCTTTGAAGCGTACAGCGACCTTGACAGCCTGGGCAGGTGCGGACAGGTTTATGCATTGATAGGAATCGAAACCATGCCCGATGAAGATAGGGGCAGCATAGGGCAAATCAAGCCAAGCGGATGGCATACGGTCAGATATGATGATTTGATTGACGATAAATATCTATATAATAGATGTCACCTCATAGGATTTCAGCTGGCAGGCGAAAACGCAAATGAAAAAAATCTTATAACAGGTACTCGCTATATGAATGTGGATGGCATGCTGCCATTTGAAAATCAAGTTGCCGATTACGTTGAAACAACGGGCAATCACGTGCTTTATCGCGTTACCCCTGTATTTGAGGGCGATGAATTAGTAGCAAGAGGGGTACAGATGGAGGCCCTATCGGTGGAAGATGACGGACAGGGAGTCGCTTTCAATGTGTTCGTTTATAATGTGCAGCCTGGTGTAGACATCGATTATCAGACCGGTGAAAGTCAAAGAACAGAAAATTAGATGAAAGATGCCGAAGGGACAAGCAGGCTGACAAAATCATTGAAGATATAATTTTATTATAAATACACCCGCTGTCCAAACTTTGGGACACCTGTTGCTGTAGTATGAAACTATAAAACAAAAGCAACAGGAGGCGGCAGAAATGAAAAAAATCAAAAAGGGAATAATTCAATTTATGGCAGTAATACTGATATTTGCGCCTATAGCGCATATCGCCAATATTATGTATTGATATGTGTAAATATTATCCGACGAAGAAGCGGCTCAAAAGCCAAGCAGGGATGATAGCATAATAGCTGACGAAATATAGCAAATTTTTTAGATACTGTATCAGACATGAACAATCCGCAAATTGATGATGTATGTGTTGCAATAGAAAAAAAGCTGGGCTGCCTTTAAGACAGCCCATTTTGTAAACAAATCATCTATTAGTGAAAAATACTTTTTCCTATCTCATATCAAATTCCGGGTTAAAAGCATAGAAATTTTTCTTGTCTAAATTGTCTTGAATAATTCTCAAACCTTCGCCAAAACGTTGATAATGTACGATTTCTCTTTCTCTCAAGAATCGGATAGGGTCAATTACATCAGGGTCATCAGCCATACGGAGAATGTTATCGTAGGTGAGGCGTGCTTTCTGTTCTGCCGCCATATCTTCTTGAATGTCTGCTATAGCATCTCCTGTAACTGCCAGAGTAGCGGCGCTGAGAGGCACGCCGGAAGCAGCTTGTGGATAAACTCCTGCGGTATGATCTACGAAATAGTCCTGCATACCTGCTGCTTTTATTTGTTCTACAGTCATACCTCTTGTGAGTTGATGAATAATAGTACAAACCATCTCTAAATGAGCTAACTCTTCTGTTCCGATATCGTTTAGTATGCCGGCTACTTGGCGATAAGGCATGCTGCATCGCTGTGATAAATATCTGAGTGAGGCACCTATTTCGCCGTGCGGACCTCCGTATTGAGATATTATAAACTTAGCTAGAGCCGGATTGGGATTTTTAATTTTTATAGGATATTCAAGTCGCCTTTCATACATCCACATAGATCATGCCTCCAGTTCCCAAGGCCACGGAGCCTGTATCCAGGTCCAGCCTTGTTCAGTATTAGTGTCAAAAGCAGTGAGAGGGCCAAACATCATTTCATATTCAGCTTGAAGCTCTGTATATTGCCTTTGAACATCGGTGAAATAATCTAAAGCCATCTGATTCTGAGGATGCGAATCAAGGAAAAGATTGGCGTCAACCAAGGCAAAGCCTGCCTGCTGAATCAAATACATTAATTCTTCTCTGTTCATCTTTCTCTACCTCCTAAAAAAGGCAAATCCAGTTCAGGAAAAATTGTGCCTCTTTCTAAACCTTTTTGCAGAGAGTAAGTGGTGTTCCAACGCTGCATAGGAACGTAGCACATAGCAAGGGGCAGTTCCCCCAGATACATTTTGTCAAAATCTTTGCCGGGCATTGTATTGTCTGTGTCGCCTGTGTTCTCTCCTGAGTTATTATTGCCATTGTCTTCAAAACAGCCGCATCCTCCGGGAATGTCAGGACTTGTATCGATAATTATGGGCATGCCGATATAAGGATCTTTAATCAAGATAATTCTCCCTTCTTTTTTTGTTATATTTTATTCTATGAAAAAAGACTTTTCTATGTGAAATTACCTTGAAAAAACTACTATATTTATTTATAATATATAGAGTAACGAAATATTTAGCGCCACTTTAACGACATGGTAATATATATTAAATTTAGGAGGAGTGCGACGTGAGGGAAAAACTCAAAATTTTCTTTAAAAAAGCCAAGTTTTTGCCTTCTCATGATGGTGATTTAAAAAAAAATCATAAAAAAGACTGCTTGATGTTTTTAGCCGTTTTTATAGTTATGACAGGCTTTGCGCTGATTTTTCGAACGGTTGTTCAAAACCCCGATTTAAATATAACCATGTTCTATATATTAGGAAACTTTCTGGTTGCCAGATATACATCCGGGTATATATTCGGCTTTTTTTATGCTATTTTCAGCGTATTGACGATAAACTTTCTGTTTACATATCCGTATCATGCATTCAACCTTACCTTAGACGGATATCCTATAACTTTCTTTTGCATGTTGGCAATTTGTGTGGCGACTTCAGTTCTGACGACTAATCTGAAGGAACAAGCAAAGGTTTTGGTAATGCAAGAAGAAGAGTTGATGGAAGCGCAAAAGGAAAAGATGCGGGCAAACCTTCTTCGAGCGGTGTCCCATGATATAAGGACTCCTTTGACAGGCATTATAGGTAACAGCGAGTCGTATTTGGAAATGGAAAAAGAGCTTACGGATGAAGAAAAGAGAAGTATAATAGAGAACATTGAAAATGATGCTAACTGGTTGCTCAATATGGTGGAAAATCTGCTAACCGTTACACGAATCAATAATGAAACATCAAGAGTAAATAAAACCCTTGAAGCAGTGGACGAGGTGGTCTCTTCTGCAATAGTGCGATTTAAAAAAAGATTTCCTGAAGCTTCGGTAAAAGTAACTTTGCCGGATGATTTGGTGATGGTCATGATGGATGCAATGCTGATAGAGCAAGTGCTGATAAACATATTGCAAAATGCACAGACTCATTCTAACAGCGTAAAACCTTTGGAAGTTACGGTAAAAGAAAACGAGTCAGATGTGATATTTTCGGTGAAGGATTACGGCATAGGCATCGATCCCAGCAGACTGGAAAGCATATTTGACGGCGAAGGCGCATATAGGAAGGAATCAAGCACTGATGGCAGCAAAGGCATGGGCATAGGCTTATCTATTTGCAAAACTATTGTCTTAGCTCATGGAGGAAAAATAAAAGCGGAAAATCACGGGCATGGAACGACTTTTTCGTTTTCATTGCCTAGAGAAACGGAGGAAAAAATATGATACAGAAAGTTACTGTACTTATTATAGAAGACGAACGAAGCATATGCGATTTTATGGCCAAAACTTTAAATGCGCATGATTATAGAACTATAACTGCTCAGACCGGCAGAGATGGGCTTGCATTCTTGACTTCTGCTCTTCCGGATTTGGTGTTACTTGATTTGGGACTTCCGGATATGGACGGTATAGATATAATAAAGGAGACTCGTCAATGGTCAAGTGTACCTATAATAGTCATATCTGCCAGAAACCAAGAAAAAGAAAAAGTAGGTGCATTGGATATAGGCGCAGATGATTATATAACTAAACCCTTTGGCACGTTTGAACTGTTGGCCAGAATAAGGACTGCAATAAGGCATAGCAACAAGATTTTAGATGACCATGTCAATAATAACAGACCGTATTCTGCCGGCGGATTAGTTGTGGATTTTGAAAAGAGAAGAGTGACTGTAAATGGACGAGAAGTACATCTCACAAGAGTTGAATATAAAATAGTGTCTCTTCTGGCTAAAAACTCAGGTAAGGTGATAACATACGATACTATAATAAATGAAGTTTGGGGTCCTTATGCTGATGACAATAATAGAATTTTGAGGGTAAATATGGCCAATATCAGACGAAAGATAGAGGCAACGCCCGGTGAGCCTAAATACATATTCACCGAGCTGGGCGTAGGATATAGGATGCTTGAAGATGAAAATTTAAGCTGAAACATATAAAAAGTAGTAAGGAGAAAATAGTTTTTAATGGTATTCAGCAGTTTACAGTTTATATTTGTTTATCTACCTGTTTTTTTGATAATATATTTTTCCATACCGAGAATGTGGAGAAATTTTTGGATATTTATTGGAAGTATAGCTTTTTATGCATTTGGTACATGGGACAAGCCCCAATATACCATGCTTTTGGTTTTGTCGGTAATAGTGAATTTTATTTTGGGCAAGGCAATTGCCAAAACGCATAGTAAGGGCATTTTAATTATAGGAATTATATATAATTTGGCCTGGCTGTGTGTCTTTAAATATTCTGATTTTATTTTCGAAAACATAAACAGTCTTTCAAAATACCTTGGCGGCAGTGGCGAACTCTTGGAACCATGGAATCTTTTATTACCTGTAGGCATAAGTTTCTACACTTTTCAGAGCATATCTTATATTACGGATGTTTATAGAAGAGAGGTTCCGGCGGAAACTTCTCTGGCTAACTTCGGTGCTTATTTGACCATGTTTCCTCAATTGATAGCCGGTCCAATAATCAAATACAGAGAACTTAGGGAAGAGATGCGCAGTCGAAGGGCTACTTTTGCTCAGTTGGACCAAGGCTTAAGGCTTTTCACTCTGGGACTGGGGCTGAAAGTATTATTAGCTAATCAAATAGGAAACTTTTGGAGCGACATACAGGCAATCGGATATGAAAGCATTTCTACGCCGGTAGCTTGGATGGGAATTTTTGCCTATAGCTTTCAGCTTTATTTTGACTTTTACGGATATTCTATGATGGCTATAGGCTTAGGCAGAATAATGGGTTTTACCATACCTCAAAACTTTGACCATCCTTACGAGTCTCTTTCCATGACTGAATTTTGGAGACGGTGGCATATGACTTTAGGCAGTTGGTTCAAAGAGTATGTATACATACCTTTGGGCGGCAACAGACGCTCAACCCCCCAGGGTATATTTTAACCTTTTTGTAGTTTGGCTTTTAACCGGATTTTGGCACGGAGCAGGCTGGAACTTTATTTTATGGGGAATGATATTGTTTGCAATAATAGCTATAGAAAAAGCCGGACTTAAGAAAATTCTGGACAGGTTTAAAGTTGTAGGTCATGCATATATGATTGTTTTAATACCGCTCACCTGGATGGTATTTGCCATAACAGACATGGGACAATTGGGCGTATATGCAGGAAGACTTATAGGTATAGGTGCAAACGGATTCGGTTCTGTATTTGAAGGAGATGTGGCTAAATTTGCAGATATGTACGGCGTTTTAATGATTATATGCGCTGTGCTGAGCGTGTCGGGACCGGCTAAATTGTTTAATAAGATTAAAGATAATGTACTAGGAGCGGTGATCTTATTTGCTATCTTCTGGGGTTCAGTATATTTAATCCATATGGGATTAAACGATCCATTTTTATATTTTAGATTTTAGGAGAAGACATGAAAAACTTTTTAAAATATTTTTTCTCAATTATGTTGATGTGCTCATGCCTTATAGTAGTTTCAATGTTTGCGTATAAAACGCTGTTTATTGACAATAAAACTCCTGATGGGCCGGGGGCTGATAATGTCACCAATGAAGAGGATACAGGCACCGGGGAGAAAAATCCGGAAGCTGCTCAGGAAGAACCGGTGGATAAAGTGCCGGCGCCAGATGACGCCCCGTTCGTTACGGCGGATTCTTCATATTTCAAAGACGCTCTTTTCATAGGAGATTCCAGAACTGTAGGTCTTCATGAGTATGGACAGATAGAAGGCGCGGATTTTTTTGCTACTACAGGGATGAATGTTTATAAAGTGCGCGATGAGTCGGTTGAGGTGGCAGGTGTAGGCAAAGTTACGCTGGAACAACTATTGAGCACTAAGCATTATGGCAAGATTTACCTGATGCTGGGAATCAATGAGTTGGGATATAATATGGAGCAGACTATAGGAAAATACAAGGAATTAGTAGACTGGCTCACTGAAAAAAATCCTGACGGCATACTCTTCATACAAGCTAATCTGCATGTGGCAGCAGCTCGCTCAGATACTGATGGTACTTTTAACAATAAGCGTATAAATCAATTTAACAAAAGCATATCTGAGTTTATAGATAATAAGAAAATATTCTATATAGACGTAAACAGTCTGTTTGATGATGAAAAAGGCAACCTGAAGGCTGAATATACCAGCGATAACACCCATATATATGCTAAACATTATGTTGAATGGAGAGACTGGCTTTTGAGCAAGGCCATTTTACCTAAAGGGGCAGATATACAGGAAGAGGAAGAATCTTCGCAGGATGTTTAAGATGCAGGTACACATCGGGTTAGAATACCAAAAGTTATATGAGAAACAGGAGGAAAGCGATGAAAAAACTGCTTATAGTTGTCGATTATCAAAATGATTTCGTCTCCGGTTCCCTTGGTTTTGAAGGAGCCGAAAAATTAGAGGAGCCTATAGGAGAAAAGATAAAAGCTTATCATAATATGGGAAGCAATGGGCAAGTAATATTTACTATGGATACCCACGACCGTCATTACATGGACACGCAAGAAGGAAAGCATCTTCCTATAGAACATTGCATAGAAGGACAGGATGGTTGGCAGCTGTATGGCAGCATAGCGGATTTAAAAGATTCTAATGACTTAGTCTTTTCTAAACCTACTTTTGGCTCATATGAGTTATGTGAATATTTGCGTAAACACAAAGACGAATATGAAAGTATGGAGTTTGTAGGTGTTGTGACTAATATATGCGTTATTTCTAATATAGCTTTGGCTAAAGCAGCTATACCTAATGTCCCTATATATGTAGATGCCGCATGCGTGGGAAGCAACGATCCTAAGTTGCAAGAAGCGGCTTTAGCTGTTATGGAAACCCTTCATGTAGAAGTTAAGAGGTAAAAATGATATATTTAAATAACGCCGCGACAACTGTTACAAAGCCTGAAATATACTATTCGGCTGATAATGCTTCGGAAGAACAGACAAAAAGTAAAATTGCAGATTTCTTTGGGTGTAAAAATGATGAAAAGGTGATCCTTACTGAAAGTGGCTCTCAAGCAATAAGTGCAGCAATTAAAAGCCTGGTAGCTCCCGGGGATCATATTATTTCTACAGATATGGAATATGGCATCGTTTTAGATACTCTTGCAGAGATGGAAGAACGAGGATGCAGTATAACATATATACCCCTTAACGCATATGCTGCAGTTAGATATGATATGATTGAGAGTGCTGTAAACGAAAAAACTACAGCTATAGTATGCTGCCATGGTTCAAACGTTACCGGCAATATTATAGATTTGGAAAAGATTGGAGCAATTGCGAGAAGTCATAAGCTGCGCCTTATAGTGGACGGATGCCAAACTGCAGGTGCGATTGATATAGATTTGAACAGCTTAAGTGTAGATGCTTTTTGCTTTACAGGGCATAAAAAACTCATGGGTCCTCATGGTACCGGAGGTCTTTGCTTGAGAAAGGAATTGTCGTTAAGCGATGAAGCAAAAAATTTAATTGCAGTTCCATCGGAAGAAAAGCTCGGTAAACTCTGTGCCTCTTTGGATTTTATAAAAGAAAAAGGTATATATGGCGTAAGCATTTTTCCGCATAGATTAGCAAAAAGGTTTTTCGAGGCGGTCAAATCAATGAAAGCGGTAACAGTATACGGAGACTTTGGCACTAATTTGAGGATACCTACAGTATCCATAAGCGTAGACGGATTTTCTGCCGAAGATGTTAAGCTTTTCATGAGAAAAAGAGGCATAACGGTTAAGTCAGGTGATTTTAATGCGCCAAGGCTATTAAAATCCTTAGGAAAAGAACAAGAAGGATTAGTGCGCTTTAGCTTTGGCTATTTTAATACAAGACAAGAAGTGAACGAGGCCATTTGGGCCTTAATGGAACTCTTGGGACTTGATGATCTGTATTTGTTATCATAAATTAATTATAATTATAATTAATTATAATAAAGCCCCAAGAGATATTCAGCATTTTATTCTTTTTCGTTGAAGGAAAGTTCCTGCTTGTTGAGCTCATCAAACAGTTCTTGCATCCTTACGTCCAATGTGGAATTGATTTCGGCACATGCTTTAAGTTCAAGGTCTACAATAGGCGCATGATATTTTTCATTTTTATATCTAAGCTGATGTTCAAGACTGGCCCAAAAGTCCATGGCGACAGTGCGCAGCTGTATTTCAACAGGCACTTCCTCACATCCGTCAAGGAGGAATACGGGTACTGATATTACCAGGTGAAGACTTCTGTAGCCGCTGTCTTTCGGATTTTTTATGTAGTCCTTTTTTTCGATTAAATGAATGTCGTTTTGCCCAAGCAGCATGTCTGCCACGGTGTATACGTCATCGATAAAATTGCACACTACCCGTATGCCGGCTATATCGTGGATGTTTTCTCTGGCCGAGGGTATAGTAATCTCTTTCCCCAGCCTGTTGAGCTTTTCTTCAATGCTCTCCGGTGCTTTGAGACGCCTTTCCATGTGATGGATAGGATTATAATCGTGACGGACTGCAAAATCCTCACTTAAAATCTCTATTTTAATTCTCACTTGTTTTATGGCTGCTCTGTAAGCATGCCTGAACTTCTCAAATCCTTGCTGCTCTGTAAGGTGAACCGTTTGTGACACTTGACTTTACCCCCAGACTTTTCATATTTACATTTTAATTATACAAGATTATAATTAAAAAAGAAAGGAATTTAAGATGGAAAAAGTAGCTCTTGGAAATACATGCCTTAAAGTAAGCCGTATAGGCATGGGTGTAATGCCTATAGGTCCCAATCAGCTTTCTCTTCCGCTGGAAGAAGGTGCAGCCATCGTTAAATATGCGCTGGAAAAGGGAATAGATTTTCTCGATACTGCTCAATATTACCATACATATTCATATATAAGAGAAGCAATGAAAGGCAGTTCTTTTGAACCGATAATCAGTTCTAAAAGTCTTGCTCCTGATTATAGCGGCATGATGAAAGCCATTGAGGAAGCCAGAGCCGGTCTTGATATGGATATCATCGATATTTTCCTGCTGCATGAGATTCGAAGCGGAGATTTTGAAAAAAGACTGGGAGCGTGGGAAGCCTTAAATGATGCTAAGGCTAAGGGTCTTATCAAGGCTATAGGCATATCAACTCATAATATAGATGTGACCGATGAGATTTCAACTCAAAAAGAGTGCGACGTAGTTTTCCCTCTGATAAATTATGCGGGCCTTGGCATAAGAAAAGGCTCTGAAGCAGGCGACGCCCAAGAAATGTTGTCTGCTATTGAAAAATGCAAGACAGCAGGTAAGGGAATTTATGCTATGAAAGTTTTCGGCGGAGGAAATCTGACTGTTAACTATCAGAAAGCCCTTGATTTTATCTGCTCTAAAAATTGTATAGATTCTATAATGATAGGCTTTGGCTCCTGCAACGATATAGACGATATCATCAGATATATGGAAGGAACCATGGCGCCTGATTATAATCCCGACGTATCGAAGAAGAAAATAATAGTAGAAGAAAGCAACTGCGAAGGGTGCGGCACATGTATGAAGATGTGCCAATCCAATGCTTTGTATTTTAATGAAAGAGGCTTGGCGCAAATAGACGAGTCTAAATGTCTTACATGCGGATATTGCGCGCCTGTGTGCCCTTCCAGAGCTATTATAATGTATTAAAAACGATAAAATATATCTATATGAAAGGAACATTGATGAAGAAAAAATCAATAATAAGCTTGATACTCGTAGCAGCGCTGACTGCTGCTGCGGCTGTCGCTTTCGGCTCCACTGTGACCACGTCCCCATATACAGGTTCAAAGTATACTCATAACAGCAAGTTTGATAACATGCTCATCGTCGACGGAGTTGATGTTTCAGCTTGGCAGGAGGATATAGACTGGGTAAAAGCTAAAACTGACGGCGTGGATTTTGCCATAATCAGAATAGCAGGACGAGGATATGGCGCAGCGGGAAATATGTATGCGGATGAAAATTATGCCGGTTTTATTAAAGGGGCTAAAGATGCAGGGATAATGGTCGGCGTATATTTCTTTTCTCAGGCTGTCAATGAAAAAGAAGCTAAGGAAGAAGCAGAACTGACGCTTAAATATTTAAACGGAGAAGATTTGGACTTGCCTGTGTTTATGGATTATGAGTTCGCCGGAGGCAATTCAGGTCGCCTTACAGCAGCGAAGCTTTCCAAAACACAGATGACTAAAAACGCAGAAGCGTTTTGCAGTACCATTGAGGCTGCCGGATATGATGCGGGACTGTATGCGAACCTTACATTCCTGAATAACAATATAAACGGAAAAACATTGGAAAACAAATACACCATATGGGCAGCGCAATACTATAAAATGTGTGAATACCAAAACGAATATGATATATGGCAATACAGCTCCAGCGGCGATGTGAACGGAATAGACGGCAGGGCAGACGTGGACTTTTGGTATGTAGATCAAAAACCTAAAGCCACCGCTGCAAAATCTATCGTCAATTGTGATATTTCCTTCGCCAACGCTTCTTATTATTTGTACAATTCAGGCAGACCTATAGAGCCCGAAATCATAGTAGAATACAATGGGACAAGGCTTACGCAGAACAAAGATTATAAGGTAGGATACATAAAAAATACTGCTCTGGGCACGGGATATGTGTATGTACAAGGCATGGGCGGTTATTCAGACTATCAGCTCGTGCCTTTTACCATTTGCAATGAACTGCCGGAGGATATAGGAATTCATGCCAACGTTGATATACAAAGTAAAGAATACGACTTTGGAAATTATGTGACCGGAGTGGACTTTTCCACCGACGTAAAGACGTTTACATCTAAGATCACTCTTGGAGAAGGATTGACCATGAAACTTACCAACGCTTCCGGTAAAGAAGTGACCAGCGGAAATGTAGGGACAGGCATGAGGCTTGCGATTACTGACAGCCAAGGAACGGTCGTAGGTGCTGCTCAGATCGTAATACGAGGCGACTGCGATGGCGATGGAACATGCGGCCTTTCGGATTTGCTTAAGATAAGAAAACAAATAGTAGGCCTTGAAAAATATGGAGGCGCTCAGCTTAAAGGACTCGACGCCAACAAGGATGATTCCGTAGGACTGGCTGACTTACTGGCCTTCAGGAAACACATAGTAGGAATAGATACCATAGAAAACTAGAAGGGATATTTTATGAAAAAAAGATTGTTATATTTGGTGATGATTTTGACTCTCGTGCTTGGCATGACTTTCACTCAAGAAGGCTTTGGCGCTTCTGTAAGCGCCGGTATGTCAGGAGGCTCATGCCAGGTGGGCAAGACTGTCACCGTGACACTTACGTATTCGGGTGCAACTATGGGTGCATCAACTATCAATCTAAGTTATGATTCTTCTGCGTTGACATTATCTGGACAGGGCGGCAATATATCCATGGCTAATGGAAACACTTTTCTATTAGAGGCTATGGGTACATCTTCAATGTCAGCTACGTTTACATTTACTGCAAAGAAAGCGGGAAACTATACTGTTACAGCGACTACCACTGCTGGAGAAACATGGGATCAGGGTTCGTTTTCCTGCGGTCCTGTTTCTGCCACAATTAAGGTGTCAGAGCCCCAATCATCCTCTGGGGGAAGTTCTTCGTCCGGTTCCTCAGGCTCATCCAGTTCCGGTTCATCGTCGAGTTCAAGCTCTTCCAGCTCCGGTTCCAATACAAATTCAGGCACGCCTAACAGGAGAGGTGATTTTACTGATGAAGAATTGATAAAGACTGATACGGAGGAAGAGCAGGAAGAGGAGGAACCATTAGAGAAGCCTGAGCAAATCGAAGTGGAGATAGGAGACAAGACTTATGTAATTTGCGAGGACATTACAGAAGAGGATGCTCCGGCCGGCTTTAAACTTGCCAAGGCAAAATACGGAGAATGGGATTGGGAAATTGCCGTCTATTCCGATGAAGAGGGCAATTATGTACTGGTATGTCTGATGGTTAAAGAAACTTAAGACAGACAATTTTTCCGCTACAACGAAGAAAAAGGTACTTTTAATGATGAAATTCCGGTATCTGTTGCAGAGTTTATGGAATATAAGAACTTAGCCGCTGCAGCGGCAGCTGATGATGAAGAAGAAGAAAACGACAGCGTTTTAGTTCCTGTGCTTATAGGAGTTTTGATTGTTGCGGCTGCAGGCGTGATAGTTCTTCAGGTTAATATAATCAGAAAAAGAAAAAACAGCGAAGAATGGTAGAAAATGATTAAAACAAGCCACAAGAAGCCGCAAGAAAGCCGCAAGAAAGTATTTCTTGCGGCTTTGTTTAATCATATACCGTAATAAGAACTGAGAAATATTGAAACTGCAGGAATGACCGCTACAGACAGTAATGTAGTCAAAGCTACAAACTCGGCTGCAAGAAGATAATTTTTGTTTTCTTCTTCAGCAATAGCTGCAGTAATTACAGCCGCAGGGAAAGCTCCGCCGAAAATGAGAGCGACTTTAACGCCTGTATCTATCGGGAGCCAGTTGATTGCCAGAAATATCAATATTGGGATACCTATCATCTTTATCAAAGAAGAAATGAAAAGATGACGGTTTTTTATAATTCTGCTCATGTTGCTTTCTGAAAGTTGAACTCCTACTAATATCATAGATAACGGCACAGTTATGCTTCCTATCAATTCCATAGTATCAAAAGCAAGAGAAGGCAGCTTGATACCGCAAAACAGCATTATAACGCTGACTGCCGATATTATCATTGTAGGATTGCATAATTTTTTTAGTATGTACTTGATATCAAATACGCTTTTTTCCGAAGAATCTCTGCCCATGTTTAAAACAAATGAACCGGCAGAAAACAGATAAAGGTTAAGCATTATATTGTGCAAAACCACAAAATAGAGTATATTGCTGCCAAAAACTGCTTGAGTTATGGGGAATCCCATAAAGCCATTGTTTATGCTGGCAAAGCAAAGGACATAAACTCCCAAATCTTCAGAAGGCACAACTTTAAGAAGTTTTTTGCAGATTAAATATCCTAATATGGAAGTGAAAACAAAAAACAAAGCTCCAAGAACGAAAATCTCTGCTGTAGCCATTCCTAAATCAGGATCAAATTCTTTTGATGTTATAGAAGTTATTACCATGCATGGCATGGTAATGTTCATCAGTAAAGACACGAAATATTTGTCTGCACTGGACGGTACAACGTTGGTTTTGCCGGCAGCAAAACCAACGGCCATAATTAAAAAAATTGATAAAACATTAGTTATTATTGTAGTCATAAAGACATTGTAGCATTAAAAACCTGTATATTAAAGCCATAATTTGAAAAGTTTTGGATTTCAGACGGGGCTTTTATACAGGAAGAGTTGTCTGACTACGACAGAGAAGCTATCGTAGTATTGAATCTTAATGTAAAAGGTAAGCCCATCAACGCTTCCATAACCTCTCTTGGAACCTTAAACAGCAGTATAGCCCATCCAAGAGAAGTTTTTAAAACATCCATATTATCCAATGCTGCTTCGATAATTCTGATGCACAATCATCCAAGTGGCGATTGTACTCCAAGCCGGGATGATATAGACATGACTGAGCGTATGTATATGTGCGGCCAAATTTTAGGAATAGAGGTATTGGATCACATCATTTTAGGTCAAGATATATATTTCAGTTTTAGCGATAACGGCTTGGTTTTCCGAGAACCCGTAACAGCAAATTGCATGAAAAAGCTGAGCAAAGAATTCGAAGAAGAGCCTGAAATGTGATTGACCCATGAACAAATGTTCGATATAATAAGGCAAAGAAAAGAGGGGGGAGAAGAAGAGTATAACTGTTTACAGCTTGGATCTCTTAACCTGAAGGAGATACAAAGTTTTAATAAATGGGTCAAAATATGGCAGTGGGAAGATGAAGACCCCGACGAGAGCTGCGACTTATTAGAAATAGTTTCAAAGCCTGCTTACTTGTAATACGCTATGAAAGGGACGCGAAAAGAAATTACTTTTGATCTTGATACAAATCAATTACAAAAGTATTACCCAAGTAAAAATTGGAGAAAAGCATATGTAGACATAAAAAAGCACATGCTGAAAAATGGATTTTCATGGCAGCAAGGATTTGTATATGTATCTAACGGGTTATGGACAAACCCTGAACTCACGGATTATTTAGATCAGCTTGCAAGCAAGCAGCCGTGGCTGAATGTTTGTATGAGGGATTGTACTGTAACAAATGTAGGCAGGATACATAATCAAACATATCTTTTCAGCAAAGAAAGATTATTGCAGAAATTAGAAAAAAGTAAAGATGTAAAGGCAAAGACATCTGAAAAAGAAAAAGAGGAAGAAGAGGAAATATAACAGATAAAAAGCCGAAAGGCTCTTTATACCAAAGGGCCATCGCTTGGCGGTTTGATCACTTTCCCGGAAGGGAGGTGATAGGCTATGAATTACATAACTGTAAGTGACTTGTTCACTTTCTCGTTATTAGTTGTAGCTATTATCACTCTTTGCAAAAAGAATGATAAGTAAAATAAAACCGCCAAACAATTAAGTTTGACGGTTTTACTCTTAAACTATTTTAGGATCGAACCGCCATTCCAAAAGCGGTGGCCCATTTATTAACTAAAATATACCACCGTTTAGAAAGTATGTCAAGAAAGCGGGGGAAAAATATGAGAAAGAAGATATATATACTGGTGTTTGCCCTGATTTGTATACTCTCCCTTGCGGCTTGCGGTTCGGATGAGGAAAAGGATGCAGCAGCAGTCGACATAGAAGCTGCCATAGCTGAAATTGATGAGGCAGTGTCCACAGCAGAGCTTACCGATGAGGAGCTTAGTCAGGTCGAGGCTTTAAAGGCGGAGATGAAGAAGAAGGTAGAAGCTGCTGATACTGAAGAAGAAAGACAGGATATAGTTGATGAGTATAAGGCCAAGATAGAAGAGGTAACAAGCGGCAAGGTGAGCAGAGAGGCAGTTTCAGAAGAGGAGAGCGATGACAACGACTCAAATTCACAGTCGAGTGATTCCGGTGATAAGTCGTCAAGCAGCAGCTCCGGAAGCAGTTCGGGCTCATCAAGTAAGCCAAGCTCTGGATCATCCGGATCGAGCAGTTCAGGTAGTTCAAGTGAAAGCTCCGGTGGCAGCTCCGGCTCAAGCAGTACAGCCGGTAAGGAAAAGGTCTGGGTTGTAGATGTTCCTGCCGTATATGAAAAGGAGCCGATATATGAAGGCGGATATGATGGTTATTGGATAAAAGACTTGGATTGAAATATTATTTTAAAAACTCAAGATCCTACCGAATTTCAGAATAAGAAACAAGAACTTCGCAACTCAGGCAATAATAAGTTCACATCTGGTAAGGGATTAGCGGCTGAACTTGTAGGATATAGAGAAGTATGTGTTCAGGAAGAACAGGGGCACTGGGAATACAGATAGGATAACATAAGTTTAGAAAAGAGCAGCAGAGATGTTGCTCTTTTTTAATATATATATAACTCAGGACAATGGCGGCCGTTTGGCTGCCTTTATTGTATAGAAAAAAATAAAAGGAGGATAGACATGGAGAATATCAGAAAAGAGAAGAGAGCAGTATCAATATTGCTCATTTTTTTAATGGTTATGTCTTTGCTGATGCCACTGGCGTCCGGCATAGCAAACGCCGCATCAACGATTACGGTAACGTATGGAGGCGGCGTTTACAGTTACAACTCTTCAGGCGGAAAACCGGCTGAAAATATTCATGGTAAATTTTCAACCTCAGATGGAGGGATAGCCTATTGCGCCGAGCACGCTATACCTACGCCTATGGCAGAGACGGTTGGCGCCAAAGCCACATTAAGCATGGCAGAATATACCGGTACTAATGCGAACCAGATAAAAAATACAAGGGTGAGCGATGCAGATATCTTTGTAATACTTTTTTAAAAAAATGTGATACAAAGTATACGAAAATGCGAAAAAAGTATGACGGCGGCATACTTTTTCCCAAAAAACTGATACTTTGTATAATGCTTTCTCCATATAGGTATCAATAGCCGGTTGCTAGCTCTGCCGATGTTTAGCTGTTTTGCCACAGGGTGGCCTGCATTCAATATAACCCGAAAATTTATAGTCTAATTTAAAAATTGCTTGGATTAAACTATTCACTTCAGTCATTAAAAAATTCAGCTTTAGACAATAAATTTTTCTTGACATCCGATAGTTTTAATATATAATCATATATGCTGAATGTGTTTAGTATTTCTAAACTTAAAGTTTATTATAATGAAACGCCAAAGGTTAAGCGATAAAATAGTTTTAAATAACAAAAAAGAAAGAAAAACGGAAATGGAAATAGGAAGTAAGATTAGGGAATTAAGAATACTTAATGGACTTACTCAAGAAGAATTAGCCGATAGGAGCGAGCTTTCAAAAGGATTTATATCTCAACTGGAAAATGATTTGACGTCACCATCTATTTCTACGCTGGAGGACATATTGCAGTGCCTGGGAATGTCGCTGAATGAGTTTTTCTCAATGGAGCAGACTAAAGTTCAGGTAGTGTTCGGTGATGAGGACTTTTTTGAGAAGGTCGATGAACAATTAAAAAACAAAACAGAGTGGATAATTCCCAATGCTCAGAAGAACATGATGGAGCCAATCAGACTGACTCTTGAAGCAGGCGGCGAGACTTACCCCGATACGCCTCACGAGGGAGAAGAATTCGGATATGTGCTTAAGGGAGAAATAACCATAATAATAGGAAAAGAAAAACATAAGGCAAAAGAAGGAGAAGCTTTTTACTATACACCTGATAAGAAACATTACATTACTTCAAAGAAAGGAGCAGAAATTCTGTGGGTTAGCACTCCGCCCAGCTTCTAAGCTTTCGCGGTTTGTCGTTCCGCCGAGTTTCTAAATAAAGTATATGGCACTGATAGAACTCATAGATATTTCCAAGTCCTTCGATGGGGAATTGGTACTGGATGAATTTAATCTGAAAATTGAAGAAAATGAATTTATAACTCTTTTAGGGCCGTCAGGTTGCGGCAAAACTACAACCCTTAGGATATTGGGAGGATTTGAGACTCCTGATACAGGCAAGGTCATGTTTCAGGGGCAGGACATTACGCGTCTTGAACCTAATAAGCGCCAGATAAATACGGTATTTCAGAAATATGCTCTTTTTCCGCATATGAATATTGCCGACAACATAGCCTTTGGGTTGAAAATAAGCGGCAAGAGTAAAGAATATATCAAAGATAAGGTAAAATATGCTCTAAAACTGGTAAATTTGAGCGGCTATGAGAAGCGCTCGGTAGATTCGCTTTCCGGCGGACAGCAGCAGCGTATCGCCATCGCAAGAGCTATCGTAAATGAGCCAAGAGTACTGCTTCTTGATGAACCTCTGGGAGCGCTGGACTTAAAACTCAGGCAGGAAATGCAGTATGAACTTATAAGGCTGAAGAACGAGCTGGGTATCACATTTTTGTATGTAACTCATGATCAGGAAGAAGCTTTGACCATGTCTGACAAAGTAGTTGTCATGAATCAAGGATATATACAGCAGATGGGTACTCCTGAAGAAATCTACAACGAGCCGGAGAACGCTTTCGTGGCAGATTTTATCGGCGACAGCAATATCATAGACGGGGTTATGATGGAAGACAGGATAGTCAAGATATGCGACCACATATTCCCGTGCATAGATGAAGGCTTTGGAAGAAAAACACCTGTGGACGTGGTTATAAGACCGGAGGACATAATTATCGGAACGCCTGGAGAAGGCATCATAGATGGAGTTGTGACTTCCAACGTATTTATAGGGGTACATTATGAGATGTGTATAGAAGCCGGAGGCTTTGAATGGCTTGCTCAGAATACCAAGAGCTATCCTGTAGGAAGCCGGGTTTCTATCAATGTGACTCCGGAAAACATTCAGATAATGAATAAACCTCAATCAGAGGATGAGGAGGCGATGGCACTGGATGAGTAAGAAAATCTTCAGCGGCCCTTTCCTGATCTTCATCCTATGTGGCACATTGATACCACTGTGCATGATAGCATATTACGGGATAACTGACAGAAATGGCAGCTTTACGTTAGATAACATAATGGCTATTGCCAGCCCAGAGCACAGAGAAGCACTATTTTTGGCATTGGCATTGGCAGTTATAAGCACTTTAATATGCCTTTTAATAGCCTTTCCGCTGGGCTTGGTCCTCAAAGACAGCAAACTGGGCAAAAAGGGCTTTATGGTGTTTATATTCATTCTTCCAATGTGGATGAATTTCTTGCTTAGAACTATGGCATGGCAAGTGCTTCTTGAAAGAAACGGGATAATTAATCAGATACTTGAATTTATAGGGCTGCCTCACCTGGATATAATAAACACGCCGGCAGCAGTGGTGCTTGGTATGGTATATGATTATTTGCCTTTTATGATACTTCCTATTTATAACGCACTTATAAAAATAGATAAAAATGTCATAGAAGCAGCATACGACCTGGGCGCCAGCGGACCTCAGGTACTTACTAAGGTAATCGCGCCTCTGGCGCTGCCCGGCATAGTCAGCGGTATTACTATGGTATTCGTGCCGTCCCTTACTACTTTTGCTGTATCTAACATGCTGGGCGGAGGCAAGGTAAACTTGATAGGAAATATAATAGAGCAGGAGTTTACTGTCAGCTCCAATTGGCATTTAGGCGCGGGATTGTCATTGGTGATGATGATTTTTATAGTTATAAGCATGGCGTTTATAGAAAAATTTGATAAAAATGGGGAGGGGAATGTGCTGTGAAAAAAACACTTAAAGGTATATATCTCTTCCTAATCGTACTTTTCTTGTATTTGCCTATCTTTACATTGATGGTACTCTCTTTCAATGGGGGCAAGACTATGAATGCTTGGGTAGGGTTTTCGCTTGAATGGTACGAGGAAATGTTTTCCAACAGACAAATTATGGAGGCCCTTGGCAATACCCTTACCATCGCCTTCTGGGCGGCTGCCATATCTACTGTGATAGGAGTCATGGCTTGCATAGGCATAAATGCTATGAGAGAAAAGAGCAAGACGATTTTGATGGGTATCAATAATATCCCGCTCTTGAATGCAGACATTGTTACAGGTATTTCTTTGATGCTTTCATTTCTCATGTTTGGAATTTCTTTGAATTATGGAACAGTACTGATTGCACATGTTACTTTCTGCATACCTTATGTGATACTGTCCGTGATGCCAAAATTCAAACAGCTGGAAAACAACACTTACGAGGCAGCTCTTGACCTTGGAGCCTCGCCTGTTTATGCATTCTTTAAGGTTGTTTTACCTGATATAATGCCGGGGATAATTTCGGGGTTTTTGCTTGCTTTTACCATGTCGGTGGACGACTTTGTAATAACTCATTTTACAAGGGGAGCAGGAATAAATACCCTTTCGACATTGATATACAGTCAGGTTAGAGTAGGAATAAGACCTACGTTATATGCGTTGTCTACTTTGATATTTGTGGCTGTATTTATCATATTGGTTGTCGTTAACGTCATTAGCAATAAAAAGGAGGAGAAGAAGAATTTATGAAAAAGGTTTTAACTATGGTTCTCGTTGCGGTTATGTGTTTCGCATTGCTTGCAGGCTGCGGCTCAAAAGAAGCTGAGACAGACAATACTCTTTACGTGTATTGCTTCGGAGACTATTTCGACCCTGAGCTTCAATATCAGTTTGAAGAAGAAACGGGATATAAGGTGGTTGTAGATCTTTTTGATACCAATGAAGAAATGTATCCGGTGATAAAAAATAATTCTGCTGATTACGATGTCATATGCGCGTCAGACTATATGATAGAAAAGTTGACGGAAGAGGGACTTCTCTCTGAAATTAATTTTGATAATATTCCTAATGCTGAAAATATCGCAGATAATATTAAGCCTTTTATCGAAGACTTTGACCCGGGCATGAAATATTCCGCTCCTCATACATGGGGAACTTATGGAATTATGTATAATACCACTATGGTAGATGAACCGGTGACTTCATGGGAAATTTTGTGGGACGAAAAATACGCTGATAAGATAGTAATGCCGAATTCTATTCGCGAATGCTATATGATAGCTGCCAAGATGCTGGGATACTCCATGAATACGACAGACGAGGCAGAAATAAAAGATATGACAGATCTTCTTATGGAACAGAAAGATTTAGTTTACAGTTTTGCCAACGACAATGCAAGGGAGATAATGATAGGCGATTCAGCGGCTATGGCTGTTATAACTTCCGGCGAAGTGATTTATTCAAAGGATTATAATGATAATCTTGAATATGTAATTCCTGAAGAGGGAACGGAAGTATGGACTGACTGCTGGGCCATACCAAAAACAGCGAAAAATGTGGAAGCTGCAGAAGCGTGGATTAATTTTATGTTAGATGGAGATGTAGCTGAAACCAACTTTGAATATTTAACTTATGCAATTCCAAATAAGCAGATAGCTGATTTGGTAGACGAACCTGTGCTTAACCCTTCAGAGGAAGTTTTAGCCAATTGTGAGACATTGCATAATTTAGGAGCAGAAGCCGATGACCTTTACAGTCAATACTGGAAAACTTATAAAGCTGATTAAATAAATATTAATAATATATTACATTTGATGAAAAGTGTAGAAATTTTAAAAATTATATGATAATATAACAAAGTATGCTAAAAGGCATACTTTGTTTTTTAATATATTAGGAGAAATGAAAATGGGAGAGATAAAGAGAAAGAAAAAAAGGGGAGATAGAAAAGACGGCGTTTGGCTAAAAGACTTGGACGCCATGCATGCTTTCACTCCATATCTTTATCCGAATAGAGCAGACAACGAAGCTTTTATCAGTGAAAGGATAGAACTGGAGAGCATTAACCGTTATCTCGAAAAGAAAAACGAAGATATATCGGAGGATCCGTACAAATTGTTCCATGTAGTCTTAGCAGCGATAGTAAAGACGATAACCCTCAGACCTAAGATGAACAGATTTATTAAGGGATACCGCACATATCAGAGGAACGATTTGACATTGGCGTTTGTAGTAAAGAAAAAATTTGCTGATGAAGGTAAAGAGGCTTTAGCATTCATAAAATTTGATGAAGATACTACAATTGAAACGGTAAGAGAAAAAGTGTATGCCGAAATCAATGAGTGCAGGAGTGACAAGCTGGATAATTCCACAGCGGGAATGGATATGCTTACTAAGTTCCCCAGATTTATACTCAGAACTATTGTATGGATATTGCATAAGCTGGATTTTTATGGTAAGGTGCCGGATTTTCTTATAAAAACAGACCCTAATTATTCCACGTGCTTTATAAGCAACTTGGGCTCGATAGGCCTTAAGGCCGGATACCATCATCTCTGCAATTGGGGTACAAATTCTATTTTTGTGGTATTAGGTGAGAAGAAGCTCACACCTGTTTATGACAATGAAGGAAATATGGAGATGAAAGAAACCATGGATATCGGCCTTACATTGGATGAGAGAATTGCCGACGGCTATTATTATTCAAAGACCGTCAAGCTTGTAAAATATTTGTTACATAATCCGGAGCTTTTAGAAACTCCGGCAGGGGAGGAAGTAGATTATGAACAGTCGAAACAAAACAAATAACATGAATGTGAAAGCGCCTTGGATTAAAAATCTGGGTTCAGTGCCTGCGCACTTGGACTATTTTCAAGGCTCTATGTATGACAAGGTAGCTGAAATTTCTGAATATTACCCAGACATCATAGCGTATGATTTTATGGGAGGCAAAACCAAATATAAAGATTTTATTTCTAAAGTAGACAAATGTGCCAGAGCCTTAGCGGCAATAGGCGTCAAACCGGGAGAAAGTGTAACAATCTGCATGCCAAACGCTCCGCAGGCTGTTATAATGTTCTACGCTGTAAACAAAGTCGGAGCTATAGCAAATATGGTTCACCCTCTTTCCAGCGAGAAAGAAATTGAATTCTGCTTGAAAGAATCCGGCAGCGTGGTATGTCTTACACTGGACCAATTTTATGAAAAATTTGAGCATATAAGACCTAATGTATCCCTCAGGACTTTGATCCTTACCAGCGTAAAAGATGCTTTGAGTCCTGTGAAGAAAAAAGGATATTATCTCGTAGAGGGGCGTAAGATTAAAAAAGTTCCTTCCAATGCTGAAATCATTTGGTGGGAAAAATTCCTGCTTGACGGAAAGAAATATCATGGAACCTTTCACGCCGAAAGAAAAGCTGAAGATCCGGCAGTAATACTTTACAGCGGCGGAACTACAGGAACGATGAAGGGCATATTGCTTTCAAACCTTAATTTCAACGCTCTGTCTCAACAGATAATTGCAACAAACCCGATATATAAACCGGGAGATAAAATGCTGGCAGTAATGCCTATATTCCATGGGTTTGGGCTTGGCGTTTGTATACATACCATATTGTCCAACGGAGGCAGAGTATTATTAATTCCTAGATTTAATCCGGAAAGCTATGCAAAACTTCTGAAAAGACATAAACCCAACTTTATAGCAGGAGTTCCAACTCTTTACGAAGCGCTTCTTCGAATAAAAAGCCTTGACAGAGTTGACCTTTCATGTCTAAAGGGAGTATTCAGCGGAGGAGACTCTTTGTCCATTGAATTGAAAAAGAGATTTGATGCATTTCTCAAGAGCCATGGCGCAACTATAAAAGTCAGGGAAGGTTACGGCATGACAGAATGTGTTACAGCCAGCTGCCTGACCCCTGTCAACAGAGAAAAAGAAGGAAGCATCGGTCTTCCTTTCCCGGACACCTTCTATAAGATAGTGAAGCCGGGAACTGAGGAAGAAGTACCTTACGGCGAAGAAGGAGAAATCTGCATTGCAGGTCCTACAGTTATGATGGAGTATATCAATAACCCTGAAGAAACCGCCAATACGCTGCGCAGACATAAAGACGGACTTACATGGGTTCATTCCGGAGACCTGGGCATGATGGATGAAGAAGGCTTTGTATATTTCCGTCAGAGGATAAAGAGGATGATCATAACCAGCGGATATAATGTCTATCCGTCTCAGATAGAAAATGTGCTAGATGCTCATGAGTTGGTACATATGAGCTGTGTCATAGGCGTTCCAGATCCTTATAAGATGCAGAAGGTAGTGGCTTACGTAATGCTTAAGCCTGACGTTAAGATTTCCCATGAAGAGGCTGAAAGAATACTTTTGGATTATTGTAAAAAGCATGTAGCCAAGTTTGCTATGCCGTCTCGTATAGAATTCAGAGAAAATCTGCCGAAGACTTTGGTTGGCAAAGTTGCGTACAGGGTGTTGGAAGAAGAGGAAGCCGGCAAACTGGCATAACGAATACCGTTGTCTCGACTGTTGTGCGGACTTGCGGGTATTATACCCGCAAGTCCGTTTTTTATTATGTAGGAAATATCGCCTGCGATATTTCCGGAATAACAAGAAAGTCTACCGCTGAGAATCCAATCGGCGCAGCCGACTTTCTTATATGGCGTGAGGTTCCACCCACGCCGCCACTGCACAGCTCTGTCGTACACCTTAGCCGGACAGCTCTGTCGTGCACCCTCGCCGTGTACATTAATCACATACCTCCGCTTCCGGAAGAACGTCGATTTGCAGCATACAGGAGTTATTAGGCAAAAGACAAAATTTACATATATTTACATTTAAACGGGTATGATGTATAATTTGCTCATAAAATTTACTTAAACGATAGAACTGTTAATTTTAGATGTATGAAGGATAAACATGGATTATAGAGAAATAACTTTAAAAGATGTGGAGTATCAGAAAGCTTTGATAAAGAAATATGAAACTGAGCTTGCGACTCTTCCTGCTGGCGGCATAATAACCAGAGAGAAAAACGGAAGACAAGAATATTATCATTCAGTGCCCGGCAGCAAGAGAATATATATAGGAAAGGATGACGAAAAGGTTGTCCGGCAGCTTTGCCGCCGAAAATTGCTGGAGAAGACTTTGGAACGAATGCGGAGCAATGTAGCCGTTCAAGAAAAAATGCTGACAAAATACTTACCTTATGACATAGCCACAGTTCAAGCAGAGATACCGGCTTCATACAGAAAAATTGCCGCTTTAAAGACTTTGCAGCCTGGCGCTGCTGACGGCGAAACAGGGGAAGATATTAGTGATGACATCAATAATGTAACCCGCTATGATGTTAAGTATGACCATCGTACGGAGGAAGGAACGGTAATACACATGACATCTCAAGGATTTGCCGTAAAGTCAAAAACGGAACTTATGATAGCAGAAATGCTTGCTATAAGTCGGATATCTTTTATCTACGAAAAGCCGATTAGACTTAAAAAAAGTGACGGCAGGTACATAACCGTTCGTCCTGATTTTACGTTTCAGGACAGGTACGGCCGGGAAATTTACTGGGAACATTTCGGCATGCTTGGCATGGAAGATTACCGAGAAAAGACTATGAAAAAACTGCGCACTTATATTGAAAACAATATCATACCATCTATAAATCTGGTAATCACTGCTGAAAGTTTTGACGGTTCACTGGATGTAAGTGTCATATCCCGTGCGATAGAGATGATTAAGGCCATGCTGTAACAAAAACCCACGATTTTGATTTTTGCTGTTAGAATCGTAGGTCAAAAACCCACGATTTTTAAATTTTCATTTAATTCGTGGGGTTAATTGCATTAGCAAGGAGCTATCAAAGAGCATTCAATTTACTTCAATGAGTCATCACCATTAAGACATCGACCTAATATTACTTTTTCCGACATGTTTCAATATAAATCGACGAAATTCGCAGAGCGCCAGGGCGACATGCTTCATTGTTAAAATTGCTGAGCAACAGCGCATCCCCACGATCTTTCTATAAAAAGTAAGAATCATGGGTTTTTGACCCACTTTTTTCATAAAAAAGCGGAAATCGTGGGTTTTTGCATTTTTTATCGACCGCCGCCCTGGCCGCATTCGTTTTCTTATCGACCGCCGCCGCGCCGCCGCGACTGTCGGAAGAGCGGCGGGGTCAGCGGCCGGAACAGCGGCAGGGTCAGCCGCCGGGGCAGCGGTAAGACTGGCGGCCGGGCAGAAAGAAGCGCCCTCCGCTCAGGCGGAGGGCGCAACACTGTTAACTGCTAGAGCACATGTATGAATTTTTCACGTTCTTTTTCAAATTCTACGCGGTGATGAGGTGTGCTTATTCCCGGAGCTCCGCCGGTGTGGAGGAATATGACACTTTCACCTTTTTTGATTGTTCCCTCTTTGACCATTTCCAGCAAACCTGCGAAAGCTTTGCCGGTGTAACATGGATCGAGAATTATGGCTTCTTTTTCTGCCATGTAATAAATAGCTTCTCTAACCTCACGGCAAGGATTATTGTAAGCGCCGCGGTCATACTTGGTGATTAGGTCGAAATCAGAAGCCTTTGCACTGTATTTCAAACCAAAATAGTCAGCAACGCGACCGTAGTAATCCATAGCCATTTTATAGATATCGTCTTTAGGCGATATAGCTACTCCTGTAAGCTTTAGAGGAAGATTTTCATTAGCGATTGCAGCAAACAGACCCATGTATGTACCCATGCTTCCAACAGCGTCTATAAGTCTGGCTCCTTCCAATGGAGTACCCTGCACCTGGGAGGCTATTTCCATAGCACACTCATAATAGCCGAGACATCCCAGCTCATTGGAGCCGCCGATAGGAATGAAATATACTTTTTCGCCTTTAGCAGTGTATTGCTCGGTAATTTTAGGAATGATTTCATCGTATACTTCTGATTCACTCTTTCCGGCATCCTGATCTTTTATCCATACGTCAGAACCCATTATGCCATCCAGCAGCAAGTTGGCCGACAACTCTCCAGGATATTGACCGACGCAAACTATGGAACCTTTAAGCCCGTATTTATTGGCTACAGCACATGTAAGTCTGCCGTGATTAGTTTGAACTCCGCCTACAGTCAGCAGAAGCGTAGCGCCTTTCTCTTCAGCATCTTTAACCAGATATTCCAGCTTTCTCAATTTATTGCCGCCCATAGCCAGAGGCGTCAAATCGTCTCTTTTGATATAAAGCTCTATGCCGAGATCAGCTGAAATCGTAGGCAAATATTCTATAGGTGTAGGCAGATGCAGGAAGTTTTCCTTTTCATGTCCCAAAAGCATAGTAATTCCTCCTTTGATTATACTTATATTTAAGTTATTTTCATTTTAACACATTAATGATATAATTGCAGTATTAATTTTAATAGGAGGACGATATAATGGCATTCATGGATAAATTAGGTCAAATGGCCAACAAAGTGGGAGAAGTGGCAGGCGATACTTTTGATTATGGCAAAGCGAAAGGGAAAATAGTTTTAGAAAAAGGCAAAATAAAAGACATTAAAGAGGATATAGGCGAATATGTTTACAGTGCTATTAAGGAAGGCGGACAGTTGAATATGGACAGGATAATGGCTTTTTGTGCTGAGATAGACGAACATATGGCAGAAATAGATAAACTTAACGATGATGCCAGCAAAAGCAGTGAAGGACTTAATGAAACCTTTGGAGGCAAAGAATAGGGTATGATAGGCGTCATAGTCAACACGCTGACTGTATTGGCCGGAAGTGCTGTAGGATTATTGGCAAAAAAGGCCATACCTAAAGACTGGACTGATTTTATATTTAAGGGAATTGCTCTATGTGTTCTGTATATAGGAATTACAGGAAGCATGGAAGGAGAGAATACTCTTATCATGATATTGTCCATGGCAATAGGAGCGATGACCATAGTGGGCTCATTGCAGGCAGGGCTTGCCGGAGACAATCAAATGCTTTTTACTAAAGCTACTTTGGATGGCATAAGTTCCATAGTGTTTGCTGCATCTTTTGGAATAGGAGTTGTTTTTTCGGCGGCATTTGTTTTTTCATTTCAGGGTGCCCTAGTAATGCTGGCAAGATTGGTTGAACCGTTTCTTGATACACAGGTTATCTCAGAAATGACATGCGTAGGCTCTCTTCTGATAATAGCGTTGTCCTTAAACATGTTAGGCGTTACCAAGTTAAAGGTGATGAATTATACTCCGGCTATATTTATGCCTATAATAATATTTCCTATCTTTAATTGGATAGGAAATCTAGTATGATCAGAATTGATATTATTATCCGGCAAAAAAGGACACTGCCTTTGTTGCGATTTAACGAAACGCTTTTGGCAGAGTCCTTTTTTATACTTTTTTTTCAAATACGTTATGGCAGCGGCTGCAGGTAACTCGTATTTTGCCCCTGCCTTTAGGAGCTCTGAGAACCTGACCGCAACCCGGACATTTAAAATATTTGTAGTGTTTTCGGTCTCGTGACATAAAAGATTGAAGCGGAGTAGCTAAATATGTGACATACCATTGATTTTCAGCTCTACGCCTCTGTATATTGCGCGAAAAAGCCCGGAAATACGCATAAATAAAAACTACGAATGCCAGAGAACTGAGAATCCGTCCGGGTATGAATAAATCGGCGAGTATTAGTATGACAGCTAATGCAACCAGGCCCTGGCAAAAGTTGTCAAACCCGTTTCTGCCGATCATAAACTGTGCCAATCTATATCTAAAATTGCCCATCTGCATTCCCCCTTTACCTATTATTAAATACTGTAATCTGCAACGAGATGAATGTCAATGGACCTTACCAATAAACCATGAAAACTTCACATTAGTTTTTCAAACTCTGCATCGGAGCAGGAATTCTGCCTCCTCTGTCTATCATCTTTTGTGATGACTGGCTGCGAAGACGCATTACAGGTCCCTTTCCGAGTAAACCGCCGAAATCCAATTCAGCACCTTCGCTGAGACCAATCGCCGGAATAAGACGAACCGCTGTAGTCTTTGAATTGACCATGCCGATAGCAGCTTCGTCTGCTATTATGGCAGAAATAGTTGAAGGTTCAGTATCTCCCGGCACCACTATCATATCAAGGCCTACAGAACATACGGCAGTCATGGCTTCAAGCTTTTCAATGGAGAGGGTACCGCAAGAGGCAGCGGCTATCATGCCGGCATCCTCTGTTACCGGGATAAAAGCTCCTGAAAGTCCTCCGACACTGGAGGAAGCCATCACTCCGCCTTTTTTGACAGCGTCGTTGAGCATGGCTAAAGCAGCAGTAGTGCCATGAGTTCCGCATTGCTCCAAACCGATTTCTTCAAGTATATGAGCTACCGAATCGCCTATGGCAGGAGTAGGCGCCAAAGAAAGGTCAATTATGCCGAAAGGGACGCCAAGCATTTCTGACGCTTCTGTGCCGACCAGCTGTCCCATTCTGGTTATCTTGAAAGCAGTCTTTTTAATCAGTTCAGCTACTTCATTGAGAGAAGCGTCTTCAGACAATTTTGAAAGAGCGCTTCTGACTACTCCCGGACCTGAGACTCCTACATTGATGACTACATCAGGCTCACCTACGCCATGGAAAGCGCCGGCCATAAAAGGATTATCTTCAGGAGCATTGCAGAAGACTACCAGTTTCGCAGCGCCTATACATTGATTGCCGCTGGTAAGTTGAGCAGTTCTCTTTATTATATTTCCCATCAACTTAACAGCGTCCATGTTGATGCCTGCTTTGGTGGAACCTATGTTTACTGAAGAACAGACCAGTTGAGTCTGTGATAGAGCTTCCGGTATGGATTCTATCAACTCCTTATCACCTGCACTAAAACCCTTTTGAACCAGTGCGCTGAAGCCGCCTATAAAATCAACGCCGACTTGGTGAGCAGCCTTGTCTAAAGCAAGCGCATATTTGACAGGGTCACCTCCGCTGGCAGCCACCAACATAGCAATAGGAGTCACACTGATTCGTTTATTTACGATAGGTATTCCGTATTTTTTTTCTATTGATTCGCCAACAGCAACAAGGCGTGCAGCTTTGGTGGTGATTTTGTCATATACCTTTTGACATGAACGGTCTATATCGCTGTCAGCACAATCAAGAAGCGATATTCCCATGGTTATAGTACGAATATCCAGATTTTCATCTTGAATCATGGTTATGGTTTCCATGATGTCATTAAAATTTACCATATGAAATTTGCCTCCCTTTTTATATTCTGTGCATGGAATTGAATATGTCTTCATGCATTACATGGATTACCATGTCCGGAACAGAGGTTTTTAGATCATCGGCCAGCTTGTCCAGCTGACAGGAAAGATTGCTTATATCTATGACCATGACCATGCAAAAGTATCCTTCAAGTATAGATTGAGTTACTTCCAGCACATTGGCGTTTTTTTCTGCGCATGCGTAAGCTACCTTTGCAAGAATACCTACCATATCTTTTCCGACTACTGTTACAACTGCTTTCATTTTAAATCTCCTTTTAAATTATTTTATCTTTTATGTCTGAAATACAGACAGCCAAATATTCACCGTCTTTTAGGCGCATGCCTGCTTGAGAATCTATGAGATAATCAAAGCTTATTTTATCATATTTGTTTTTAAAATAATGTTTGTTTTCACTTTTGTGCCCAAACAGATTATTTCGACACTTTTCATTGCTGATGAGCGCTATACCGGGACACGTCATATGGCTTTGCCGATATAATTGCAATATATTGTCAATTTGCATCTCCAGGTCTTGGCGAGCTATAAGCCCTTCTACCAATTGCCTGAAAGCAGGGTGAAAGGTTTCTGCCGTGTTGTGACCGTCAGACATTATGTCGCTGGATTTTAGACCTACGCGAATTACGTTTATTCCGGCTTTTGTCAATATACGGTACATGGCAGCGGTACGCTCTACAGCATCCTTTTCGTCCATAGGGGTATATAGCCCTTGTTCCATCAACTGAAAGAGACCTGTATCCCTTATAACTACCGTTGGATATAATCGTGCGATTTCCGGATGTATCTTGGCAGCTTCTCTAGCTGAAAATATGTCGTACTCCCAAGTATCCATAGGAAGACCTATCATGAGCTGTATGCCTAAAGTAAAGCCGTATTCCTTTATCTTTGAGCAGCTTTCATATACGCAGGCTGTATCATGACCTCTGCATGAAGCGTCCAGAACCGGCTGGGCGAAAGACTGCACTCCCAGCTCAATCACGTCTACGCTGTATGCTTTCAGGTTGTCCAGAATTTCTTCGTTGATGTAATCAGGCCTGGTTGAAAGATGTATTTTTTGAATGAGTCCGGATTCCTTGTATTTTTTTGCAACAGATAAAAAATCTTTCTGTTCCTGCATAGGAATGCCGGTAAATGAACCTCCGAAAAAAGAAAGCTCGATCGTTTCCATATTCATGTGAGATAAAGTAGACATGTATTCCGATACGATATTGTGTATATCTTCTGGAGTTACTAAGTCGTCATGAGATGTAATCTTTTTTTGATTACAAAAAATGCAATCATTGGGGCATCCTTTATGAGGAATGAAGATGGGAATTATGGCATGTTTTTTCATTGTTTTATTTCCTCGATGATAGAACCTATGTCAGTAAGTGGGTATTGATTAAAATATACTATATCAAGATTGCGGTCTTTGATAAAGGCTTTTATTTCTTGATAATCACTGTGAGCTTCAATGTTACCGTTAAAGATGATAACATTGCCCACCTTTCCGGATGCGCCGCCGAGAAAGCCGTATTTGTATCCGTCAAGTAAAACCTGAGCCGGTTTTATAAGAAGAACGTCTACACCGGCAGTAGCAGCCGCTTTTTCTATACCTTTGTCTGAAGTGATTATGGAACTTTCATCGATGACGACACAATTACATTTGGTATACCCTTGTGATACATGAATTTTTATGTGGTTGGTTCTTTCCACCATTGCAAGCAAATCAGGCGAAGTAATCTTTAAGTTGTGTAAAAAAAATTTACCTGTCGAACAGCCATTGTATATAGCATTGCCTGGATAATTGGGAAGCAAAAGATCGGCATTGCCATGGAAAATATCTTTTCCCAGCTGACACATATAAATGTCGGGATGACACGCTATGGCGGCGTCCATGCCTGGCTTAGGATTTATTTTTATTAGGGTATGACCGCAATTTTTTAAGTATTCTTGCAGTGCCGCATCGGCCAAACTGCTTATATATATTTTACTCATGAATTTATTATACACGAAAGTAAAAACAATTTATAGTGGTTTCTTAAAGTAAATTACACGAAATGATGTAGTATGATATAATGATCATATAGCAGCAGATATGAACAGGGAGGAAGATGTATGGCTTATATAGGCAATGACTGGGATGAAGTTTTAGGCAGTGAGTTTGAAAAAGAATATTATAAAAGGCTTATGAAATTTTTAGAAGAAGAGAGACAGGATAATACGATTTATCCTCCTGAAGAGGATGTTTTCAACGCCCTTAAATTTTCTCCTTATAATAATACAAAGGTAGTTATATTAGGACAAGATCCATACCACGAGCCGGGACAAGCTCATGGACTGTGCTTTTCAGTAAACAAAGGAGTGAAGATACCGCCTTCTCTTGTCAATATATATAAAGAAATGCAGAACGACATGGGGATCATACAGCCAAATCACGGATACTTGGCTGATTGGGCTTACCAAGGCGTATTGCTTCTCAATACGGTGCTGACGGTGAGAAGAGGAGAGGCCAATTCCCATAAAGGCAAGGGATGGGAAAAGTTCACTGACAGAATAGTAGAACTTCTGAACCAAAGAGAAAAACCTATGGTTTTTATATTGTGGGGAGCTAATGCCAAATCAAAACAGTCTCTTATAACCAACAAAGACCATATGATCCTTTCGGGAGCACATCCAAGCCCGCTTTCTGCTTTCAATGGATTTTTCGGCGGAGGATATTTCAGCAAAGCCAATAGATTTTTAGAGCTTACAGGGCAGGAGCCTATAGACTGGCAGCTTAGACCATGACGGATAACTTTATAAAAGCTTTATAAAAGCAGTTGCTATAAAGATGATTTTTTATTGAAGGAAAGCCGCTTACGTGATATAATTTTATATTCTATATGCGGGGGGGGTAGAGCCCCTGAGGCATATTAAAAAGGCGGTGAAATTGTGCTTTGTATGATATGCGATGATGAAAAAAGCGAACTTAAGGCGATGCAAAAAAGCGTTTTGGACTACGCCGGGGAGCATCCTGATTTATCGCTTACAGTGCAATGCTTTTCTAATCCCTTTGATATGCTGGATCAAATGAACAGAAACGGCGCTCCTGATATTGTACTGCTTGATATTTGTATGCCGGGCATTTTGGGAACCGAGGTCGCTCGAGAAATCAGGGATAGAGGTAAAGACGCCACTGACATTATTTTTTTGACTACGAGCACTGAGTTTGCGGTAGAGGCTTTTGCACTGCACGCAAACGATTATATCACCAAACCTTATACAAAAATACGGCTGACCGGCGCATTGGATCGTAGTATCGAAAGAAGACAGAAGCACTTGTATGCTCCTATTCAATGCGGAGATGAAATTCACCGAATCGATTTATATTCAGTTGCTTATGCAGAAGCCAGAAATCATAACCTGGAAATCCATCTTAAAGCCGGCAAATGCCTCAGGACGCGCATGACGCTGACCGAGCTGAAAGAGCATTTCCAAGAGGTGAAAGGTTTTGCGGCAATAGGCGCTTCATATATTGTGAATCTGCGATGTGTGCAAAGAGTGCTTCCAAATGCGCTGGAAATGTCCGGCGGCGAAATGATTCCCGTTCCCAGACGTCTGCGCAGCCAGGTAAAACAGCAATATTTTGATTTTTATACGAAGGAGGCGACTTTGCGATGATACATTTGGCTGCGACAATGGTAATTCTCGTCTTGAACCATATTTTCTGTCTGGCCGCTATGACTGAGCGTAAATATTCCATCAGAAAAACCGCGCTGCTCTATGCGATGTTCAGCGTTTTTTTCATTGGCTTGACCATGGTAGTGATGGCTTCCTTCGGCAGCGGTTCTGCTCATACGGCCTTTTTCAGCTTTACCGGTACGATAATAATGGCATTTTTCATTTTCATTTTGACATCCGCCGACGCATTTTGCAAAAAGCTGTTTTTGTTTATCAGTTATTCCATTTTATTTTGTATATTTTTTTGCATTGCCATTCTTGTGTGTAATGCATTTTTCCCAGAACTGTCCAATACAGGAACGCTGTATGCGAGAAGCCTTGTGAGAACGTTGCTATATCTGTTTACCGTGTTGGGATACATAAAGTTCTTACGCCCATATGTGCGCATGGTGCCGGGAACGAGAAAGAGAACCTGGTATTCCATTTCCCTGGTTTCCATACTGTTTTTGGTGGTTTTCACATCGTTTGTTATAATTTTTTATGCAGATTACGGGAACCAGAACCAATTGATTTTTCTCTTTGCAGCGGTTGATCTGATATATTGCTCTGTGTTGTGGGTGATCTTCGGAACCATAAGACATATGACCGATGAGAGCAAAATGGAGCTGATCGGCAAGAATGCCGAATATTTGCAAGGCCAATTGGCTCTTGCCAAAGAAAATGAGTTGACAGCCAAAACCATACGACACGATTTCCACCATCACAACCGCAACATCACAGCACTGCTACAGAAGGGAGATGTGGAAGGGGCTCTGCGATATATTGAGCAATACGATGAAAGTTTGGAGGAGACCAAACCGAAAGAGTTCTGTGAGCATGCTACAGTTAATGCCATATTGAGCAGCTTTTATACCAGAGCACAAAAGGAGGGAATTACGTTTTCAGTGTTCGCCGATACGCCGGAGAGATCGCCCATAGCGGACATGGACTTTGTCGCAATTCTTTCCAATCTGTTGGAAAACGCTTTAAACGGCTGCAGGGAATCCGGCATGAACGGAGAAATTCGCGGAGATATTCGCACGGTGGGGGGCAAGACCGTGATTGTCTGCAGCAACCCATGTAAGACCGATTTAGCAATTGAAAACGGAATGCTACGCAACAGGAGTACCGGAATCGACAGCGTTGTACTCGCTGCCAGGAAATATGGCGGTGATATCCGCTATGATCTGGAAGACGGATACCTGACCGTTTGCGTTATCCTTAATGCATGACCAATTACGTCGAAAAAAAGACCAATCACGACAAAGCCATCCGGAAAGGGTGGCTTTTTTGTTATTATAAAAACTGAATAATTCTGTAATTTGAAAAGGGGGATAGCCCCCTTTCCTTGGGATTACATCCCAAGGAAACAACCTTGGCAGAGTGGATGTTGCTGTATTCCTGTCCGGAGGCAAGGGCTATGCTGCTTCTGCTGCGACAGAAGACAGGCCAGACAGCTAGACAGAATAAAAGGATTTGATTTCGGAAAGGAGCTTTTTATATGGAAACGAAAGAACGACTAAGCTGTTTCATGGCGATACTGCTCAGTTTGTGCATGGTGTTTACCATGATGCCTATGAGTGCTGTCACGGCATTTGCGGCGGGAGACGCGGATGCGCGCTCAGGGGAGGCGGACGTATTGATCTTCAGTACTTATCTGACTTCTCGTACTGGGAATGAGAGGTATGTAAAGGCGGCCAGAGAAAATATCCCGGAGGTATTTGAAGAAGAAGGCTATACGGTTCGGGAGAAGATTGAAATAGGAGAGGAAAAGCATCTGACAGAAGGGGATATGGCCGGGATCGGTCTTCTGATTCTCTTTTTTCCGTACCGCAGCTGCAGTGACGAAGACATTGCCCTAATGCGAGAGTTCCTGCAGGGCGGCGGCCGGATCGTCATGATCGGTGAAAACGGGAGATTTACCCCGACAGAAAACACTGTTCTGACCGAGACGGCGGAAAAGCTGGGCGGAAGTTTCCAGATCAGCACACAGGCCGTTGGAAGTCTGCATACGATTAAGGTGGATTCGGAGGAGATGCCAGAGACCTCGCTGACCGAGAATCTGATCTATGGTCTTTACTGCAATTATGTCGCTCCGATTTCCTATACCGGAAGCGTACAGCCGGTGCTCTATTATGAGGACGATGTATGGGCGGTGGATCAGGCGGCAGAGATGGGCAGAATTTTTGCTATTTCTGATATCAACTGTTTTGGCCCCCTAAGAGAGAATGAGAGGCCGATGAAATATTCGCACACAGATTGGGCGGCGCTGAAAGCCGATACCGAACAATGGATTTTAAACTGGCTGCTGGACGCCCGTAACAATCAGGGAATGGTGGCAGATTATAAGGATCCTAACCTGGGCTTTGGCGGCAGTCCTGCCGTCACCGTGTCGGCAGACACCCATGTATCTGTAGCAGGGGATTATTCCTTTACCGTCACCTATGAGGCGCAGGATGACAGGACGATGGATGCCCGGACCATCGGTACGGACGATGTGACGGTGACCGATGCGGATGGCAATGAGCTGGTGATCGGCAGTGCGGAGATCCTCACCGGAGAAAATGAAGCAGCCACAACCGTCCGCTATACGGTGGAGGCTCAGAATCCCGGCATCTTCACGGCGGGAGAGTATACCATTTCCATCGTCAATGCCGGCGTGGAGGACAGCGATGGACATCAGGTGGGCGGAAAAACTGTGCCCTTTGAGGTTGTGGAACTGCTGGTAAAGATTACCGGGCCGGAAAATGTCTCCGTCCCGCTAAATGGCAGTGCCAGTCTGTCTGTTTCCACCCAGGTGAGCGGCGCGGAGGAACCAGTTACCTGCTCATACCAGTGGTATCGGAAAACAGGCGGCAGCTATGAGCCGATACAGGGAGCCGTGGAGGCCGTATATCGGATACCGGAAAACGTCACAGGGAATGCCGGAGAATATGTCTATCGGTGCGAGTGTACAGTTACCACGAAGGATGGCGAGCCTGTCACCATCCAGTCGAAGGACGCTGTCGTGACAGTGCAGCGAGGCGTTTCCATTGGAACTCCAACGGCTTCGGAGGGGGACGGTACGTCCTGGTCTCTTTCAGCGAAGCTTCTGGAAGCGGGCAGCGAGCCGATCACAGAGACAGGCTTTGTATGGGGCATTATGGGAAGCCCCACCCTTGCGCTGAATAACGGCCAGGCGCAAACGGTGCAACCGGTGACGGAACAGAACGGGACGATTACCGTTACTGCGGACAATCTGGCGACTGGCGTTTCCTATTTTGCGAGAGCCTATGCCAAAACTACCGGCGGCAGCGTGATCTACAGCGCTCCGGTACCATTTGGCAGCACGGGAAATCTGGGAAGCTTTTCTGTTACCAATAACGGAGACAATACCTTTACCGTGACGCTGACCGGCGGAAAAGGGGAGCAAATGGTATACTACCGCACCGTCAACGGCTCCGCTGTGGGCGGCACCCACTTTGAACACCAATCCGGCATGCTTACCTTTGCGCCGGGAGAGAACGAGAAGACGATTACCGTCACCGAGTATGGCGTGAACTCCGCCTATAATAATAATGCGGCCACCGGCTACGCCAACGCCGAGCGTACCTATTCCCTGGAGCTTTACAGGACCATGGGTGGCGCTTCCATAGATACGGACACGGCGATGGCGGACCGCAATATGGGTGAGGGACGGAACGTAGACAGGAACATTTTCGGGGACTTTGTAAAGACGGTGGCAGGTAATAATCATAATCACGGCGATTATGACGACGACAAGCGGGGCTGGACAAGTGGCGGACGTTATTACGAGGACGCCATGGAGACGGTTTCCGTGACAGATCTCCTGACAACGCCGAGCTACTGGAGAAATCTCACCACCGCCCAGGTGCAGTTCCGCATGTACTTTGAAGCGGCGGAAGAAGACTCCGGCTACCAGCACATCCAGATTGCATCCGGAGAGGGGATAGATCTCAAATACTATCCCTATAACGGCGGCTGGCGGGATAATGGGCCTGACATGGGAGGTTCTGCCCGATATCAGGTGACCTTTGAGCACGGAGCCAGCGGTAAGGAGACTTCCTATAGAAACTATTCTCTTCCCGCCCACAGCGGAAACGATACGTCCCTCAATGATAGGCCAACCAGATGGACGGAAAGCTGGCTGAACGGAGGAGGAAGCACCGGGAGCAGTTATGTGATTCTGCCAAACGACGCGGACTATCTGACGGTGGGCTATGCCGCCAGCGGAAGCCGCACGGACAAGTGGACGACACGTAATGAATCCTACAAGCTCCGGGTGGGCGATACCAGGGAGCCTCAGCTTCTTGCCGTAGCGCCTATGGCTCAGACCGCCTACGCCGCAGGGGAGAATATTACCATTGCCCTGATCTTTGACGAAATCGTGGACAGTAATAACTCTGACCTGTCCAAGGTCTCTATCAATACCAATCTGACAGGCACGCTTTCCTATGCCGGCGGAGCGGATACGAACGTGCTCTACTTCACGGGGCAGGTTACCAGCGCGTTTGACAGAGGTGAAATACAGGTTACCGGGATCAACGGGACCGAATATATCAAAGATATGGCAAGTGATACTTCCACGCCTACCGATTCGGATTCTTCCGGAGTAACGACCATCAACCTGGGTGACACAAGTGCGCCTACGGTTTCCGTCAGCGATGTTACCGTGAACGAGACGGATGCCTCCGCCACGGTGACAGCGAAAAACGCGAGCGTGCTGAAATATTGCTGGACAGATTCTCAGGCAATGCCTGCGGCAGGCTGGCTGAATGCCGATAATGCATCCTCGGTTACGCTGACCAATACGATGTCTGAGGCGGGAAAATATTATCTTCACGCCATGGCAATCAACACGGCGACGGGAGAGGCGGCCTACGATTATGCCTCCTTTACGATCGAAGACCTGCTCTATCTGAAAGCCTCAGCGGACAATACCAGCTGGGCTCAGAGCCGCATTATAATGCTGGAGAGCAGCGGTGAAGGGAGCATAGTGGTACGGACGCCCGGCGGGGAGACGGAGACCATGAGCGCCAGCGTGACTTCCTATACCGCCACAGAAAACGGGACATATACTTTTACACTGAAAAAAGACGGAAAAACTGTGAAAAAAGAGGTTACGGTTGAAAGAATAGACTGCACCAGTCCTACGGTAAGCTTCAGCAGCCTGCCTGAAGGCTGGCAGCAGCAGTTTCCTAATGTCACCATCAGCGGCGAGGATGGAAGCGGTGCAGCAGCCAGCGGCATCACAAGCCTGAAATACAAGCTGGTGACCGAAAAGGGAGAATATCCGACAGAAGGATTGCTTGAAGCAGAGGTAAGCGGCGGCAAGGTGGATAGCCAGACCATCAGCGGTGAAGATGCCGTCAATGGTCTGAACTACATCTACTATATTGCGCAGGACGCCGCCGGGAATACGATTCAGGGCTACAGCAGCGCCATCCGGGTGGACGGTACAGTTCCTACGCTTGCTGTAGAAGCATCGGTGTCCGAAGGTTCGGCCGCTATGTTTAAGGTGACGGCGACCTTTGGCGTCTCCGGCGGGGATGTGGCCTTCCGGAAGCAGAGCGAAGAAGCTGTGTATCCGGTTTCCGGCAATACGCAGGAGGATGGGGACGGCAGATATACTTTTACTGCCGAGCCGGGCGTCAGCGAAGAGGGAACCTATACGTTTACCGTGACCACCGGCGCAGGAAAAACAACGACTGTCAATGCTCCTACAATATGCCGAATCACCTTAAATGCCAACGGCGGCAGTTTTGATCCGGAAGATCCCGATGCAGATACGGACACATGGCTGGCGGTAGAAGGCGGCCGCATCACGCCTCCCGAGGGGGACAACCAGCAGAAGCCGGAACGGAAAGGTTACACCCTGAAGGGTTGGTATACCGGTCAGGATTTGCAGACAGAGTATGATTCTGCACAGACTGTTTCAGGCACCATGACCCTCTACGCAGGCTGGGAACTGGACAACTATACCATCAGCTACGATCTGTATGGCGGTTCCTTTGGGGATGATAACGGCAATCCGGAATCCTATACAGTGGAGAGTGAGGCAATCACTTTAAAGAATCCATCCAAAGACGGACGCATCTTCCTTGGCTGGAGCGGCACGGAACTGGAGGGAATTCAGCATGAGGTTGTGATTCCAAAAGGCAGCGTGGGCGACCGGAGCTATACGGCCAACTGGACGCAGGTAGAGGTTATTATGGAAGGCTGGACTTACGGCGACGAGCCGGCAGAACCTGAGCTTGGCGAAGGAAGCAATCCCGGGAATGGCACGGTAACATACACTTATTACACGGACGATACCTGCACAACGCAGACCACGCCGGCAGAGAACGGAGCAGAAGAGAACGGCGGAAAGCCTGTCTATGCCGGAACCTATTATGTGAAAGCGGAAGTGGCAGCGGCAAATGGCTATAACGCTGCCAGCGGCAAAGCTTCCTTTACCATCCAGCAGAAAACCATCGGTATCCAATGGGAGGATACAGAGCAGACCTACACTGGGATAGAACAGGCGCCGACCGCCATAGCTACCGGTTTAGTGGATGGCGACTCCTGCCGGCTCACGGTGAAGGGAGCCATGAAAGACACCAACGCCAAAATGGGGAACGAATCCTATACTGCAAAGGTTGTCAGTGTGGATAACAAAAACTATAAGCTGCCGGAGGAGGGCTTGACACAATCCTTTACGATTGTCCCGGCAGAGCTGAAGATCACATGGAGCGATACAGAGCTGACCTATAGCGGAGAAAAGCAGAAGCCGACGGCAACGCCGACCGGCATGGTAAACGGAGAAAATGTGACCGTTACCGTCTCAGGCGGACAGGTCGACGCCAACCGGGAAGGAACGACCTATACTACCACAGCGTCGGTCAGCGATAAAAACTATGTGATTAAAGAGGGCAGCGAAACCACCAGCTTTACTATCAAACCGAAGACGATTACGGAGGAGATGGTTTCTTTAAGCGGCGGTACCTTGAAAGACGACAGCTATGAATATGAATTCACCAAAGGAAGTATCACGCCTGATGTTGATGTTGCGGACAGTGGCAAGAATTTGGTGAAGGAAACGGACTATATCCTTTCCGGTGACACGACCGAGACCGCTTATGGAAATTACACCCTTACCGTCGAGGGACGGGGCAATTATACCGGTACAGTAGATGTGAAGTGGAATATCACGGATCCGAACGCACCCGCTGCGACGATCAGCATCGATACAAACCAATGGAACACCTTCTGGAATACAGTAACCTTCGGGCACTTCTTTAAGGAGACCCAGAAAGTAACGGTTTCCGGTACAGACGGAGAAAACGAAAGCGGTGTAAAAGACGTGTTCTACTATATGACGGAAGCTCCGGTTGACGACCCGGCTGAACTTTCCGGCGTGGAGTGGACGAAAATAGATAACAACGGCTCCTTTAGCATAGAGCCGAACCGGAAGTTATATATTTACGCCAAGGTTGCGGATATTGCGGGGAATACGGTCATTATTAATTCCAATGGCATCGTGGTCTATACGGACGCAGTGCAGGTGACGGAAGAGATGATATTTACTCGCCTGGGAGAGAATACTCTGATTGCCGACGTCGAGCTCAATGGCAATACGATAAAGGAAATCAAGTGCGGTGGCAGCGAATTGACCTATGATGAGGATTATACGGTCGATCAGAACTCGGGCGCCATTACCTTCCAAAACGGCTGGCTTAAAACACTGGCTGCCGGGGAATATACGCTGACCGTCAGCTACAATCCTATGGGTGTAGAGTATGTCAGTGGCGAAGGAAACGATGAACCTGCAACGACGTCGATTGCTCTGAGCGTGCAGAAAGCAGCAGGTATCGTGGAGATTACAAACGATATCTCCAAGATATATGACGGCGAAGTCGTGCCTGACATAACTTATAGCACCCACTCAACCGGCAGTGTGAAGGTGGAATATAAGGTGCGCAGTGCGAACGACAACACCTACACCACCACGAAGCCGTCAGCTGTAGGCGAATATACAGTGCGTGTGACAGTAGCGGCGGACGATGATTACAACGAAGCGAGCACAATAAAGGATTTTGCTATTACATATCTGGATGCGCCGAATCCTGCCTATACTATTTCCGGCACAGAAGGCACGGACGACTGGTACACCAGCGATGTGACGATCATACCGTCAGAGGGTTATACTGTTTCAAGCAGTTTGAACAGCGAATATTCTGATAGTCTCACTATCAGTGGAAGAGAAGAGAATGTTACCATTTATCTGAAAAATGAGAAGGGACAGATGACCGACGCCATATCGGTCGGCGAGATCAAAATCGATAAAGACGATCCTTCCATCGCTGCGACAGGAAATACAGAGGACTATCTGACAGACGATACAGCAAAAATTACAGTCTCAGATTCCACCTCAGGTGTTGCAAAGGTGGAAGTGAAGAAGGATAACGGTGAATTTACCGACATTACCTCTTCCTATGATGAAGGCTATTCCATCACAGAAAACGGGACATATACCTTCCGTGTGACCGACAATGCCGGCAGAACCAACACAGCAACGCTTGAATACACTCGTATCGACGCGCAAAAGCCTGTCGTGACCATCAACGCTACTCACGGTGATCAAGTTTACACAGGAGGTATGTGGACCAACAAGGATATAACTCTAATACCGGAGAATGAGACGAATAACCTGGGAGATATGACCTATCAGTACAGAGTTGACGGAGGCGATTGGAATGATTATATTGCTCCAATTATCATAAGCTCCGACACCGACGGTACAGTCTACGAGTTCAAAGCAAAAAGCGTCAGCGGTATAGAAAGCGACACAGCATCCATCACCGTTAAGCGTGACACCGTTTTACCGGATGGAGATATTACCATAAAGGAGAACTCTGTAAAGAAGCTTATCAACAAAATTACATTTGGGTTGTTCTTCAATGAAAGCGTGGATGTGACCATCACAGGCACAGACGCTCTCAGCGAAGTTGCTTCAATCCAGTATTACCGCAGCGAAGAAATTCTCGATGAGGATGAAGTGATATCGCTGGAGGACTGGGTTCCGTATGACAGCACCATCCATGAAACGGCAGTAGATGCCGAGAAATTCATATACTATGTCAAGATTATGGACAAGGCGGGCAACGCAATCATTTTTGGATCCAACGGAGTAACCTTTGACCTGACCGCTCCGGCTGTCACAGGTGTTGACAACGGCTCGACCTATTATACCACTCAAAAGGTTTCTGTAGCGGACACCAATCTTGACACGGTTACCCTCAACGACGAGCCTGTTACTCTTGAAAACGGCGTTCTGACATTGAACGGAAACACCGAGACAACATATACTATCGTAGCCACCGATAAGGCAGCCAACACCACAACGGTGACGATTACCATGAAAACCATAGCAAGCCTTTCAGAGGACATAGATGAGATGACATCATCGGATGTAACGTCAGCCGATAAGGGAACCGTTGATGATGTCAAGAACGCTGCGGACAGCGTGGATACGGAAAACGCCACAGAAGAGGAAAAGGCCGAATTAGAGGAAATTTTAGATGACTGTGAAACATTGCTTGATAAAATCGATGAGGTCGAACAGGAACTCAGTGGCGTAACGGACGGTATCGGCGATTTTGATCCTGACAGTGTGAAAACATCTGATACGGCAACTATCGAGGATCTTGTTGATCGAATTGATGATTTGCTTAACGGCGGCAACCTGACCGAGGAAGAAAAAGAAGCCCTTGAAACAGTCAAAGAGGATGCGGAAGATTTGCTGGACAAGATCGATGAAACAGCAGGGGCAGGCAATACCGAGAACATCCAAAATGTGCAGGATATTACGCCGGACAATGTAAAGACGGAAGACAAAGAGGATCTTGAATCTGCCAAAGAAGACATCCAACAGGCTTTGGAGGATTATGCAGGTAACTACACAGAGGATGAAAAGAAGCAACTTGAAGAAACGCTGGAACAGATCGAGGAGTCCCTTGAAGTTATCAAAAATGTGGAAGACTCAGAAGAAGCCATCACAGATCTTCCTGATAGCGTAAGCCCTGACAATATTCAGGCTGAGGAACAGATCGATGCGGCCAAGAAACAGTATGATGCGCTGAGCGATTACGAAAAATCCCTTGTGTCTGACGAAGCAGTAGACAAGCTCAACGCCCTGCTGGCACAGCTTGTCGATTACCGGATAATTGAGGGAGATGGAAGCGCTTGGACGAAGGGAAGCACTGAAGGACTCACTTTCGTCGCCAATGGTGCATACAGCAAGTTCACAGGTGTCGAGATCGATGGCTCAGCCCTAAACGCAGAGGATTACACTGTATCCAGTGGCAGCACGGTGCTCACGTTGAAACCTGATTACTTGAACGCGTTAGCAGCAGGTGAGCATGCAATCACTATGATTTATGCGGACGGGGATGCCGCAGGCACATTCACGATTGCGGAAAGAATCGCCGGCGCTACGAAGACAGGAGATAATTCTCATATGATGGCTTGGACAATGCTGATGCTTATCATGGGCGGTGCAGTCTTGACGCTGGACTTCAGACGCAGGAATAAAAGGGCATAAATAATCAGCTTGCAAGAAAGGTAAAAAGTAAAGGCGGTGAAGGATGCAATATCCGTCATCGCCTTTGTTATTTTTCATCTTGTTATTGGGTTATTTTGATGCCGCAAGCCCGACTTCGATTATCTTGCTTATTACATCCTTGTATTCAAGTCCTACTCCTGCCATCATTTTAGGGAAACGGCTTACTGAAGTAAAACCGGGTATGGTGTTTATCTCGTTGAATACGATTTGGCCTTCAGGAGTGAGGAACATGTCCAATCTGGCATAACCTGTGCAGCCTAATGCTCTATATAAGACTTTTGCCGTATCTTTGATTCTTTCTTCTGTTTCGTTGTCAATTCTTGCAGGAGTATGTATTTTGGAATCCACTCCTGTGTATTTTCTGGTGTAGTCGAAGAAACATCCGGTGTAGAGTTCTATTTCGTCAACTCTTCCTATTACGTCGTCATCGGTTCCGTTACCGATTATGGAACATCCTACTTCAAAGCCGGGGATTCTTTCCTCAATTATGATTTCATCGTCGTATTGCAGGGCCAGGTTTATGGCATCCATAATTTGCTGCGGACTTTCAACTACTGTTATGCCGTAAGAAGAACCGGCATTGACAGGTTTGACGAAGAGAGGAAAGCTGAGATCTTTCACCTTTTCTAAGACTCCCCTTTCATCAAATTCTCCCTCAAGGCTTATGGCTTTAGGAACAGCTATGCCTGCCTCTTCGGCTATCACGTGGGCACGGTATTTGTCCATACACAGCGCAGATGACAGCACTCCGCATCCCATCAGAGGGATACCTGCCAGTTTGATCAGACCTTGCACGGTTCCGTCCTCTCCGTTTTTGCCGTGAAGCATCGGAAAAACTCCATCCAGTCTGGTAAAGACAGGACCGTTAGCAGTCAGCTCCATCATCCCGTGTACGCTTCTGTCAGGAACGATATATGCTTTGATGCAAGACTTTTTATCGTCCTGCCAAGAATCATCTTTTATCTTTTCGATGTCTCCGTAATAACGAAACCAGTCGCCCTTTTCCGTTATGCCGATGGGAATAGGTTCGTATTTGTTTTTGTCAATATAAGTTAGGACGCTGTGGCTTGACTTTAGGGAAATACCGTATTCACTGGAGCAGCCTCCAAAAAGTACAGCGATTTTTTTCTTATCCATTAAATTTTCAAATCTCCTTTTATAATCTTGTGACTAGTCCGCCTCTGCTGCTTTAACTGTTACTTCAGATTTTCAGGGTTAAGGCCTTTCAGCTGGTCTATTACGAAGAGACCGTCCTTTCGCACCAATACATCGTCAAAGTAAATTTCTCCGCCTCCGAATTCAGGACGCTGAATCATTACCAGGTCCCAGTGAACAGCGGAACTGTTGCCGTTGTATGCGTCCTCATAGCACTTGCCCGGCGTCAGATGGAAGCTGCCGCATATCTTTTCATCAAACAGGGTATCTTTCATAGGCGTAAGGACGTAAGGATTTACTCCGATGGCGAACTCACCGAAATAACGGGCGCCCTCATCGGTATCCAGCAGTGAATTGATTCTGTCGGTATCGTTGGCTGTAGCATTTATTATCTTGCCATCCTTAACTTCAAATCTGATGTTTTCGTAGGTGAAACCCTGTTCTTCTGAAAAGGTATTATAGCTGATGACGCCGTTCATCGAATCTTTGACAGGAGCTGTATAAACTTCTCCGTCAGGAATATTGCGCAGTCCGTCACATTTGATAGCAGGGATGTCCTTGATAGAGAAGGTAAGATCTGTGCCGGGACCCACGATGTGAACCTTGTCTGTTTTGTTCATAAGTTCTACCAGCGGGTCCATAGCTTCGCTCATTTTTTTGTAATCCAATGTGCATACATCAAAATAGAAATCTTCAAAGGCCTCCTGTGACTTGCCTGCCAGCTGTGCCATTGAAGGGTTCGGATATCTTAAGACCACCCATTTGGTTTCATTTACTCTGTGATCCAAAGTAGGGCTTGTCAGCCGGTAATACATGTTTAATTTTTCGGCTGGTACGTCGGCCAATTCCGATGTGTTTTCGCCGGCTCTTACGGCGATGTAAGCGTCCATACCCTTCATCTGATAAAGTTGATAGTCGTTGAGGAATTCAATCTGCTCTTCGTCAGCATTCAGAAGAATTTCCCTCAGTATGGAGCTGTCCCTGTGGTTTACATAAGGTTTGGCGCCCAGTTTGTACGCATCTTTAATCAGTTGCCTTACCAGAGGGCGGCAGCATTCACCTTCGTAGTCTATTAGAACTTTCTCACCCTTTTTCAAGTCGCATGAATAAGCAGTGAGAACGCTTGAAAGCTTTTCAATTCTTGAGTCCATAATTGCCTCCCGATATAAAATTTACTTTAAATATTATAACCCAGAAAAAAGCAAAATAAAAGTAGCAGTTGATTTATGCCGTAAAAAATGTAAAATATTTATATGTTTTATATGCAAAATTTTAACTTAGATAGTGGTATATGGTTTTATGAAGATAATTTTTGTTGTTAACCCGCAAGCAGGCAAGGGAAAAGGCATAGATAAGTTAAAAGACAGGATAAACCGTGTGGCTGAAAGCACAGGCATTCCTGCTGGTTTTTATCTTACAAAAAGCGTAGGAGATGCAGAAAGCTTTGCGAAAATGGCAGCTTCTGAAGCTTTAGATAGAGGTGAAGAAATAAGATTTATTGCCTGTGGGGGTGATGGCACTCTTAACGAAATACTTAACGGAGTAATTGGATATGACAATGCTTCAGTGGGGGTTATGCCCATAGGCACGGGAAACGATTTCGTCAGAAACTTTCCTGATGCGGGAGATTTTATGGACGTAGAGGCTCAGCTAAAAGGAGAAGTAACAAAGATAGACCTGATAAGATATGAAGGCATCCTCGACGGTCGTGTGCAGCAGCGCTATTGCGCTAACATGTTCAACATTGGTTTCGACTGTAATGTGGTGGATTTGGCAGGGCGTCTCAAACAGTATCCATTGCTTACCGGGAGCGCGGCTTACATGGCTGCAGTGGTAGGCATTTTGGTCAAGAAAAAAGGAGCTGATCTTAAAATTCAATTGGACGATCAGCTTGTTCACCAGGGACCACTGCTGCTGACGGCATTGGCTAACGGTTCATATTGCGGAGGGGGCGTTAAGAGTTCCCCTAAAGCAGATATGAAAGACGGTCTGATGGATGTCAACATCATATATAACGTTTCGAGGAGAGAGTTCATAGGCAAGTTCCCTTATTACGCTAAAGGAACTCATCTGGAGCTGGATAATATCGATAGGATAATTTATTTCAAACAATGCAAAAAAGCAGTGATAACGCCACTTTCGAAAACTATGAGGCTGTGTACCGACGGTGAGATAGTAGACGCAGAGGAAGTAGCTATGGAAGTAGTGCCGGGGGCAGCAAACATAATATTGCCGAAAATATTATAGTTTGTCGGCGACTCGCTGTTTTGCTGATATTTATTAGTGCTTAATTTTTATTGATTCTTAATTTTTAAGACTTAAATTTTACCGTTCACGGAGAAAGGATGATGGAAATGTTGTTTGTTGAATATCCTAAATGCTCCACGTGCCAGAAGGCTAAAAAGTGGTTAGATGAAAACGGCCTGGAGTACGAAGACAGGCATATTAAGGAGCAAAATCCTACGTATGAGGAGCTTAAAGCTTGGCATGAGAAAAGCGGGCTGCCTCTTCGCAGATTTTTCAATACCAGCGGCATGTTATATAAGTCCATGGGACTTAAGGACAAGCTTGAAACTATGACTGAAGAGGAGCAATTGAGACTTTTGGCCACTGATGGCATGCTGGTCAAGAGGCCTTTGGTGATTGCGGAAGATAAAGTCCTTGTAGGTTTTAAGCCGGACCAATGGGAAACTTTGCTGAGAAAATGATAATGCCGATGGCAGATCGACGCGGCAAGTCATACAGTACGCATGGAAAACATCGGGCCGGCTCAGATGTCTTCATCTGAACCGGCCCACAGACCGTAGACAAACCCCGGACAGATTGTATGATCGTCCGTTTTTTTTTTTACTTTTTCTTTTCGTCCGTTGCAGGCGTGAGGAGAAGCAGATCTTCCGGTGCTGACAAAATTTTCTTTTTTTCGGAATTTTGTCAGCGAATTTACATAAAATGGTATTTTTGAAGCGTAGGAACCGCCAAAAATGTAAAAAAACATAAAAATTAGACAAAAAGTCTGCAAAAATGAAAATTTGCAGACTTTTTGTCAAAATTTACAAGAAAAAGTCTGCCGAGACCGGATTTCGACGGAATTCGACACGACTTTAAAGCCTTTTGATGTAAAAATTTAAAAAATTTTGATTTTTTGTCAGCAGCTCATTGCGCACATCGCATCAAATAATCACGCATGCTCTGGGCATACTGACGGCTGGGGTTTGTCTACAGTCTGAGGGCCGGCTCAGATCCCTTTATCTGAGCCGGCCCTCTTTTTAGCCTTCAAACTTTTTTCGAAATATGATTATAAAGTCAGGGAAGGAGCGCTGTAAGTGCGATTGAGCATTTCGCTGTTAAGCATGTAAAGCCCTTTAGCATCATCTCCGAACAGCTCCATCTTAGTTATCATATCTGAAGCTGTTTTCTCTTCCTCACCTTGCTCCTTGACAAACCAGTCAAGCATCTGCATAGTTCTGAAATCGCGATCTTCATAAGCTGCAGCGTATATATTGTTGATAAGCGATGTAACATACTTTTCATGCTCCAGCCCTTGCTTTAGAGGATCCATCTTATCGTTTAACTGACATGAAGGCTTGTCGACAGCTTTAAATTCTACTTTTATTCCATTATTGTGCAGGTATTCATAAAAAAGCATCGCATGGTCTCTTTCCTCCTGCGCTTGTATGCGATACCAGTTTTCAAAACCGTCAAGGCCTATGGAATCATAGTAATTGGCAAACTCTAAATAAAGATAAGCTGAATATAATTCTTTGTTTATCTGATCGTTGATCAAATCTGCTACTGTTTTATTCATAGAATAAATCTCCTTTCTGTTTTGTCCAATATTAAGAGTTACATAATACATCCGATTGTTTTTATTATACCACGTTTTTACAGTAGATAACGAATATTTAAATGCGTAAGAAGTATTTTTTTCTGTAAGTCAGTTTTCGACATACTTTGCAAATCTGCGCTTGTATCATATAACCTGTGAGGTGAAATATGTCATGGTCATTTATGGCGAATACCTTTTTGCTGAAAATTTTATAGTCGGCGGGCTATTGCTTATGCTTACGGGCAAGCTTACCGGATATATACCTCATTGGGGACGGCTGATTTCAGCTGCAATTGTGTGCGGAGCAGGAAGTTTCATTATTTTTTTGCCCTTGGAAGGAATAATTTCCGTAATTTTGAGATTGGCCATTGGATCTTTAGCAGCGCTGATTGCGTTTGGCGTCAGTCAGCTGCTGAAAAAGACAGCGATACTTTTAATACTGACCTTCCTTTCCGGAGGCGCAGTGATGGCGCTTCTCTTGTGGCAGCAGGAGCCGGCGATAACTCATCAAGGAATAATATACATAGATGCTTTTACATACATGAAGCTGCTGTGCTTCGGCATTTTGGCCTTTGGACTTACATATTGGTTTGTTCAACTGATACGGAGAAAAAATAAAGATATAGCTATGGAGGGCAAGGTTAGTATGGTGATAGATGATAAACAATATGAATTTAAGGGATATGTGGATTCGGGAAACAGTTTGAAAGAACCGGTTTCAGGCAAACCGGTAGTCCTGCTGGACAGAAAGGGCGCTCAGAGGCTGCCTTTCAAGCCGGCAGAACTTGGGGACAGATATAGGGTTATACCATATAAAGCCGTAGGTGTTGAATGCGGATATCTTGAAGGCATAAGAGCGGACAGGATAGTATTTGAAGAAAAAATATCAGAAGGAGCCTGGGTAGCTTTTTATGACGGCGTTTTCGGCGATTTTGAAGTCTTAATAAACAAAGATTTTTTAGAAGGGGGATTATTAAAAAATGTATAAGGAGTTTAGATTTTTTCCTACAATACAGATAAATAATTTATTAAAAAAACTGAAAGAGTTTGGTAGGAGAAAAGTCAGAACTCTTTTTTACATCGGAGGCAGCGATGTCCTTCCTGCACCGCTTGAGAGAGAAGAAGAAAAAAAGCTCCTTAAGGAGTATGCTTCAGGAAGCCAAGAAGCCAGGAGTATATTGATAGAAAGAAACCTGAGACTGGTGGTATATATCGCTAAGAAATTCGAAAATGCCGGAGTCAACGTAGAAGATTTGATTTCCATAGGAACGATAGGCCTTATAAAGGCGGTAAATACTTTTAAAATGGATAAAAATATAAAGTTGGCCACTTATGCGTCCAGATGTATAGAAAACGAAATATTGATGTACCTTAGGAGGACATCAAAACTCAAAAGCGAAGTCAGCCTCGACGAGCCGTTAAACGTGGACTGGGACGGCAATGAACTGCTGCTGTCAGACATCTTGGGCACAGAAGGGGACTTGGTCTATCACAGGCTGGAAGATGAAGTGAACCGCAAGCTGCTGTATGGCGCTATGACGAAATTGGACCCGAGAGAAAAGGAGCTTATGGAGATGAGGTTCGGATTGAGAAGCGGCAAAGAAATGACTCAAAAGGAAGTGGCCGACAAGCTGGGAATTTCTCAGTCATACATATCGAGGCTTGAAAAACGTATAATTACAAGGCTTCAGCGGGAGATAAAACGGTTAGGGTAGCCTTTCGCCATTTATTGGAACGCATAAGGCAAAGTCGCCTGATACATAACTAAACTTAAATATTATGGATAGGATTGGTGTTGTATTATGGCGAATAAAGTCGAAATATGTGGTGTAGATACTGCAAAACTGCCGCTCTACAAAGAGTCGGAAATGACAGAAATGTTAAAAAAAATCAAGGATGGCGACACTTCCATCAGGGAGAAGTTTATAAATGGCAATCTGCGGCTGGTGCTAAGCGTTATCCAGAGGTTTACCGCCAGAGGTGAAAACCCCGATGACTTGTTTCAGGTGGGCTGCATAGGTCTTATCAAGGCTTTGGATAATTTCGATATGAGTCACGGTGTTAAGTTCTCAACTTATGCTGTACCGATGATAATAGGCGAAGTGAGACGATATCTGCGAGACAACAATTCTATAAGAGTTTCCAGGTCCTTGAGAGATCTGGCATACAGAGCCCTTCAAACCCGTGAAAACCTTTCAAGAGATTTGCAAAAGGAGCCTTCCGTAAACGAAATCGCCTTAGCTATGGGAGTGAGCAGGGAAGAGGTCGTTATGGCTCTTGAATCTATACAAGAACCGGTGTCCCTGTTCGAACCGGTATTTCATGATGACGGAGACGCTATCTATGTGATGGACCAGGTTTCGGATACCAAGAATACTGATGCCAAATGGATAGAAAATATATCTTTATCGGAAGCTATGGATAAACTCACCCCAAGAGAAAAACATATATTGACTATAAGATTTTTCGAGGGGAAAACCCAAATGGAGGTAGCTAAGGAAATCGGCATATCGCAGGCTCAAGTCAGCCGCCTTGAGAAAAACGCCTTGTCTGCTATGAAAAGAGAGCTGATGTGAGAACCATCGCAAAACCATTTTACACAAAAAAGATTTAAGCGAATATAAATTGTAATATTCGCTTTTTTATTTAGCCATTCTTAAGTAAGCGATTGATCCATTGATTTTGCAGAAATATCAGAATTTCGTATGCTTGATATGAAAGCAGGTATGTATTAAAATATATCTAACTGATTTAACTGTTGGGAACGAGAAAAAAAGCCTGTTAGACGATTTTATGAAAGAGGGAAATATGGAAGAAAGAATGAACCTTGCCGAGGCTTTCAGCGCTTTAGCTGGATATGGGGCTGCAGTTTGGTGCGGCGTGGCTGCCGCGATTGCGACATTTGTCATAGAAATCATCTTGCGCAAGAAAGGAATCCTTTTTGCCAGCGGAGAAAAAAAGATTGCAAGAGCAAAACGAAGAGGACACATGCTGACAGCTGTCAGAACGAATATAAGGTTTCGTGACCGGGAACCTGAAGATACGACAACGAACCGTTTATATATTGCCAATTATGAATATATTGTGGACGGGAAGGTTCATACAAAGCAAGTGGTTTCCAGCAGCCTGAAACCCCCTTCAACGATTACTTTGTATTACAACAGTTCTCCAAACAAGGTGTTCTCGGAATATGATGTGGGGAAAAATCCTTTACAGATACTTTTATACATCATTCCGGTGCTGGTGGCGTATTTGGCAATGACAGCGATGGGATTTGAGCCTTAAAAGCAGGAATCGGGAGAATCGTGGAAATATTTGTACTGCCGTAATTTTCTCACAGCTCTTATCAATTACCGGAATTGATAAGCTTTTCCATTGAATTTTAAAACAAAATATGATTAAATAAGAAATGTAAAATATAGTTTAAATCCGCGGTTTTAGGAGGAAAGATGATATACACAAGAGAAGTAGAGAAAATGTGTCCTGTTAAAAAAGGCGTCGATCATGGTCCTGCACCTATTCCTCAAGAAGGGAAATGGGTAAAGGTAAAAGAAATAACTGACATTTCCGGTCTGACTCATGGAGTCGGCTGGTGCGCTCCTCAACAAGGAGCATGTAAGCTGACACTTAATATAAAAGACGGAATAATAGAAGAAGCATTGGTAGAGACCATAGGATGTTCAGGGATGACTCATTCCGCAGCTATGGCCGGAGAAATTTTAGTGGGGAAAACTCTTCTTGAGGCCCTCAACACAGACTTGGTGTGCGATGCTATCAATACTGCCATGAGGGAGCTTTTCCTCCAAATAGTATATGGGCGAAGCCAATCAGCCTTTTCAGAAGGAGGACTGGCCATCGGCGCAGGTCTTGAAGACCTGGGAAAGGGAACCAGAAGCCAAGTCGGAACGATATACTCCACAAAGGCCAAGGGACCTAGATACCTGGATTTGGCAGAAGGCTATATAGCCGAGATCGGTCTCGATGAAGAGGACAATATAATCGGATATAAGTATGTCAACATCGGAAAAATGATGGACGGAATTAAGGCCGGAATCGACCCGATGGAGGCCATCGAAAAGGCCAGCGGTACATACGGAAGATTTGATGAAGCGGTGAAAAAGATAGATCCGCGTCAGGAATAGGGGGATTATGGCTATGATAACATTTGAAAACTACGATAGAAAGATAGATAAGATTCAGGCTGTGCTCTCCGAGTATAATATAAAAGATTTGGAAGAGGCCCGCGCTTTGTGCAAAGAAGCAGGTTTTGACCCTTATGAAATAGTAAAAAACATACAGCCGATATGCTTTGAAGACGCATGTTGGGCTTATACAGCAGGGTCGGCTATAGCGCTGAAAAAAGGCTGCAAGAGAGCGGCCGATGCGGCAGAGGCTATAGGAGAGGGGCTGCAGGCGTTTTGTCTGGCCGGTTCCGTTGCTGAAGACAGAAAAGTGGGCTTAGGCCATGGAAATCTGGCGGCCATGCTGCTCAGAGAACAGACAGAATGCTTCGCTTTTCTTGCAGGACATGAATCCTTTGCGGCAGCTGAGGGAGCTATAGGAATTGCCAAGTCGGCCAACAAAATACGCCAAAAACCTCTTCGCGTAATACTGAACGGCCTCGGAAAGGATGCGGCTCAGATAATTTCCAGAATAAACGGATTCACATATGTTAAAACCCAGTTCGACTATCAGTCAGGAAAAGTGACCGTGGTGGAAGAGATACCTTACTCCAAAGGGGAGCGCGCCGAAGTAAGGTGTTATGGAGCTGATGATGTCCGCGAAGGAGTTGCTATAATGCATCTGGAAAAAGTAGATGTTTCCATAACCGGAAATTCGACCAATCCTACAAGATTCCAGCATCCTGTGGCAGGTACTTACAAAAAAGAGTGCGTAGAGCAGGGGAAAAAATACTTTTCAGTGGCATCGGGAGGCGGCACAGGAAGAACCCTTCATCCTGATAATATGGCAGCAGGCCCTGCATCTTACGGAATGACAGATACTATGGGAAGAATGCATTCAGACGCTCAGTTTGCAGGCTCCTCATCGGTGCCGGCTCATGTGGCCATGATGGGCTTTATAGGCGCAGGCAATAACCCCATGGTTGGCATGACGGTAGCAGTGGCGGTGGCTGTTGAGGAAGCTGCACGTGAAGATGTTTAAACATATATGAAAAGAATAAGATAAAAAAGCCATCAAAATTACATCTTTAAATCTACACGAAAAATACACAGAAGTATTCTGACAGCGAGGTATATTATACAAATCCAATACGTAAAACTTGATTTTCAGAGGCTGTAATGCTATAATGCAAAAGTATCGTTAATTTTGTTTTCAACACGGAGGAAGAAAATGAAAAAATTAATTTCCACGTTATTGATCGTTGTAATGGTTCTTTCTGTGTTTACTTTGGCAGGATGCAATAACAGCGAAAGTGCAGATGAAGATCAGCTTATCGTATGCGTAGTCGTATCCTCGGCCTTTGGTGATAAGTCCTTTAATGATTCGGCAAAAGAAGGGGCGGACAAGCTGGCTGAAGATTACGGAGTCAATGTAACCACTATCGAATGTAATGAAGAAAACTACAAGCAGCACATGATGGATGCTGCAGAAGTTTCGGATGTAGTAGTTCCTGTGGGCTGGCAGTTCTATGAAATCGCAGAAGTAGCTAAAGAATATCCGGATACAAAGTTCATTTGGGTTGACAATCCGGTAGACGGAATCGAAGATCTGCCTAATGTCCTTTGCATATTATATGCTCAGAATGAAGGTTCGTTCTTAGCTGGATATATTGCAGCTAAGATGTCAGAAACAGGTGTTGTCGGTGCTGTAGGCGGTGAAGACGTAAGCACCATCAATGACTTCCTGGTAGGATATGAACAAGGCGCCAAGTATGCAAATCCGGACATCAAAGTTGTGACTAACTATGCTAATGATTATGAAGACCCTGCAAAAGGAAAAGAATGTGCATTGGCTCTTCATGACCAGGGTGCAGACGTAATATTCCAAGTTGCGGGCAACACAGGCAACGGAGTGTTCGCGGCAGCTGAGGAAGCAGGATTCTATGCTATAGGAGTAGACCAAGACCAAAAGATTACAGCTTCAGAATATGATGAACAAATAATATGTTCAATGAAAAAAGAAGTAGGTAATTCGATTTATGATACCATCAAGGCCTTTATAGAGGACGGAACATGGGAAGGCGCCAGAATATGGACTGCCGATATGTCAAGCGGTTATATTTCAATAGCTTATGGTGATGAGAACTCTACACAGCAGGTAAGCGAAGAATTAAAGTCTGAAGTAGAAGACATTGCCGCATCTATAGTATCAGGCGAAATAAATGTAGAAACTGCAAGACAGTAATTAAAAAATAGGTTTATATAAGCCGAGACTTTTGAAAATATAGTTCGCTTATGAGGCGTAGCGTAAAAAATGCGCTACGCCTTTTTGTAAATGTACTTAAAAATGAGGTAGTGATGTTGCAAGAGCCTATCATAAAATTAGAAAACATATCAATGCAATTCCCAGGCGTTTTAGCCAATGACCGGGTGTCCCTTGATATAAAAAAGGGAGAAGTGTTTGCACTGGTAGGAGAAAACGGAGCCGGCAAGAGTACTCTCATGAACATATTATATGGCTTGCATACGCCTACAGATGGCAGCGTCTATATAAAAGGCGAGAAGATAGAGAATTTCAAACCGGTAGAAGCTATTAAAAGAGGCGTTGGAATGGTTCATCAGCATTTTATGCTGGTACCGTCTTTTACTGTGGCTCAGAATATAGTCATGAGCAAAGAACCGCGAAAGCTTAAAGTATTTTATGACTTGAAGCAAGCTGTAAACAAGGTGAAAAAACTTTCCGATGAGTATGGTCTTTCCATAGATCCGCAAGCCGTAGTGGGAGAACTGAGCGTAGGAATGCAGCAAAGGGTGGAAATCCTAAAGACTCTTTACAGAGGAGCAGATGTTCTTATATTAGACGAGCCTACTGCTGTATTGACACCGCAGGAAACTGAAGAGCTCTTTAACGTGATAAGAAAAATAGTTAAAGAGAAAGATATGACTGTCATCATAATAACTCATAAGCTTTATGAAGTCATGGCTATATCTGACAGAGTAGGGGTCATGCGTCGCGGCCGGTTGGTCGGTATAGATGACACCAGCAATATGGATGAAAAAACTCTTGCATCCATGATGGTCGGTCGAGAAGTGATGTTTGGAAACATAGAAAAAAACCAGCAGACAGGACAGGTAATGATAGAAGCTCAAGACCTGCATGTTGCCGATAACAGAGGTTTGATGGCAGTAAACGGAGTATCATTTGATGTCAGAGCAGGAGAGATCCTCGGAATCGCTGCTATAGAAGGAAACGGCCAAAGCGAGATGGTAGAAGCTCTTACGGGAATGCGAAACGTCTCTACAGGACATATACGCATTCTCGGCAAAGATGCCACAGGGAAAACTCCAGGAGAGATGAGAAAAATGGGTATTGCGCACATTCCCGAAGACAGGATAGCCACAGGAGTAGCGATGCCATCGTCAATAACAGATAACCTTATAATCGGGAAAGAAAGAAAAAAAGAATTTGCGGCCGGAGGAATTCACTTAAGACGTTCCAGCATAGAAAGATATGCCCAGGATCTGTTCCGAAAATTCGACTTGAGAGGAGCAGGAATAGAAACTCCTGTAGGTTCTCTTTCGGGAGGCAATATGCAGAAAGTAGTCGTAGCAAGAGAATTCTCCCTTGATACGCCTATCTTAATAATCGCTCAACCCACCAGAGGAGTAGACGTTGGGGCTATAGAATTTATACATAAACAAATTATAGAAAAGCGAAACCAGGGATGTGCCATTTTGCTGGTGAGCGCTGATTTAGATGAAGTGTTCAGGTTAAGCGACAGGATTATAACCATGTACGAAGGCCGGATAACAGGCGAATTTAAGGCCGGAGAAATAGATAAGACAGATATAGGATACTATATGACAGGAAACAGACAGGCAGGAGGTGCGGGACATGAACGATCCGATGGAAATCAATAAACCTGCGAAAAAGAGCAAATTGCTGACCTCGCTGCAAAAAAACAGATCATACTTAATTTCTTTAGTCTTGAGCATATTGGTCGCCTTAATAATAGGCGGAATCCTTATGGCTGTCACCGGATATAATCCTTTTGAAGCCTATGCAGCCATGATAAAGGGCGTATTCGGGTCAACTAGAGTGTTTGGAAACACGTTGGCCAAGATGATAACCCTTTGCCTTACCGGGCTTGCTATGGCAGTGTGCGCCAAAGCAGGTATGTTCAACGTAGGGGGAGAAGGTCAGCTGTATTTCGGAGGACTGGCTGCCACTATGACAGGCGTGTGCCTGCAGGGAGCATCTCCTATTATAGCAATTCCTTTAGCTTTCCTTTCGGCTGCGGTGGTCGGAGGATTTTATGCCTGGATACCGGCGGTGTTGAAAGTCAAGCTGAAAGTCAGTGAAGTCATAACCACCATAATGCTCAACTCAGTAGCCATATATGTATGCTCATATCTTGTAAACGCCAGCGGACCCTTGGCAACAGATGATAAGGGCGTTTTAGGCGGCAGTGAAGCGGTGCCGGAAGCATTTATGTTTTCAAAGCTTATACCGGCATCAAATCTGAGCACAGCACTTATATACAGCGCTGCGATAGCGCTTTTGTGCTGGTACGTTATGCAGAAGACCAGCATAGGACTGGAAATGAAAGTGACGGGAGAGAATGAAAGATTTTCTTTCTTCGCAGGGCTTCCCAAGGATAAGCTTATGATTTGGTCTATGGTAGCTTCCGGAATGATATGCGGTCTGGTGGGAATGTTCGAAGTATATGGTTATCAGACTAGATTTCAGGATACCATAAGCAATGAGTTCTATTACGACGGCATGCTGGTAGCCATGATCATGAACTATAATCCTGTAGGAATAATAATAATGAGCTTTTTCTTCGCGGTTGTAGATATAGGAGCCAACGCCATGGAACTTTCTACTGGTGTCGCCGGAGAAATATCGGATATAATATTTGCGATAATAATATTTCTAATGGCCGCCCAGAGAGGCATTCTCAACATGATAACACAGAAGATGACGCAGAGAAAGGCAAGGAAGCGCATAAGAAAGGAGGCTGTTTAAATGGAACATTTGATGGATGTATTTAATATAGGTCTCCTTCAGAATACTTTGAGAACTGCTACACCGGTCATCTTGGCTGCTATGGGAGGTCTTCTTACAGAGCAGGCAGGAATAATGAACATAGGTATGGACGGCATGATACTTATAGGAGCTTTTGTGGCGGTAGCCTTTAGCTTTTTCATGAGCAGCGCCGGCATGGGCGTTCTTGCTGCAGTGTTGGTAGGCATCATTATAGGTCTTTTCTTCGCTCTGTTTGTCGTGAAGCTTAAAAGCGATGAATTTATCATAGGTATAGCGTTGAATACTTTTGCAGGCGGTCTGACCGTTTATCTGCTCAGGTCGATCTTTGGAGTAAGAGGCACGTTTTCAGATGCCGGGATAGTAGCTTTACCTACTGTCCACATAGACTTTCTGGATAGCATACCTATAATCGGGCCGCTTCTCAATGATAATTCCATATTCGTATATCTCACATGGCTGCTGGTATTTCTCACATGGCTGTTCCTTTACAGGACGCCTTACGGCTTTTGGATGAGAGCAGCAGGAGAACATCCTGAATCGTTGGAAACAGCAGGAATAAATCCTCGGAAAATGAAGTTTCTGGCCAGCATTTTATGCGGCATATTCTGCGGATTTGCGGGAGCTCATCTTTCCCTTGGATATTTGACCATGTTTACTGAAGGCATGAGCAGCAGCAGAGGATTTATAGCCTTTGCCTGTGTAATCTTCGGAATGGCCAATCCGCCGAAGGTATTCATTGCAGCCTTGCTTTTCGGATTTTTAGACGCCCTTGGATTGAGATTGCAAAGTTTGGGTGTTCCATCCGACCTTACGGCTACAGTTCCGTACATAGCTACTGTGCTTATGCTGGTATACGTTGTGGTCAGCGCCAATAAGAGAAAAAAGAAAAAAGCGGAAAGACAGTTAAAATCAGCGATAACGCTTGAAGAATAAAATAATAGGGGGATAATATGAAAAAAATTGTATCAGTTAGTTTGGCAGCTGTTTTGGCAGTGTGCATGATGATTGCACTGACAGGCTGCGGAGGAGGAGAGCCTTATGAAGATTATGACTTGACAGAATATATAACTCTTCCTGATTATAATTCTTATGAAGTGGAGGAACCGGAGGTACTCATCGAAGACGCGGATATAGAAGAAGAGATACAGTCAAGACTTGAGGAAGCCGCCACAACTGAAAAGGTAACTGAAGGCACCGTTGAAGAAGGAGACTCTGTTACCATATCATTTGAGGGAACGCTGGCAGATGGAAGTTCTGTTGACGGAATGAGTTCAGACTCATATGAGCTTACTTTAGGTTCAGGAAGCATGATAGACGGCTTTGAAGAAGGTCTCTACGGAGCGACGATAGGCGAAACAGTAACTCTTGATCTTCAGTTTCCGGATCCATATAACAATAATGAGGAACTTTCAGGAAAGGATGTTACTTTCGAAGTGACAGTTCTCAGCAAGAATGTGCAAAATGTGCCTGAATTTAATGAAGATTTCGTCAAGGAAAACAGCGACTATGAGACTGTAGAAGAATACAGAAGTTCTGTGGCTTCAGACCTTGAGGAGCAAGAGTATAACAAACAGCTCAGCACCATAAAAGAAGAACTTTATATGAAACTGGTAGATGAAACAGAAGTAAAGAAATATCCGGAAAAAGAAGTCGATGACTATTTTGACGAGCTGGATGAATATTATAGATATGGTGCAGAGACCAGCGGATATGAAGATTGGGATGCCTTCTTGGAATCTCAGGACATGACCCAAGAAGAATATGAAGAACAGATTCAGCTGTATGCCGAAGAATATGTAAAACAGGAAATGGTAATATATTTATTTGCCCAAGTAGAGGGGGTTGAAGTTACTGATGAAGAATATGACCAATTCCTTCAGGATAATTTAGAAGCTGCTGGATTTGAAAGCGAAGATGACTTTAAAGATTACACAGGCATGTCTTTGGAGGAATATGCTGAAACAGCCAGGCTGGAGAGAAACATGCTTCTGACAAAAGAGCTGGATATGCTCTATGATCGCCTTTTAGATAATAACAATAGCTCAGACGATACTTCGTCTGATGATGCTGCCACAGAATAGGTAATTAAAAAGGGGAGCTATCGCTACGGTTGACTGAACTGCTCAACTGTGCGACAGCCCCCCTCTTCGTTTCTTTACTGCAGCTGATGTATTAAATTTACCATTTCTATGGCTGACAGGGCGCAATCATAACCTTTATTGCCTGATTTTGTTCCGGCTCTTTCGATAGCTTGCTCGATGTTCTCTGTAGTTACAACACCAAACAGTACAGGTATTCCCGTTTCGAGGGACACTGCTGCAATACCTTTAGAGACTTCATTGCATACATAGTCGTAATGGCTGGTGGCACCGCGTATTACAGCGCCCAAACATATTACAGCATCGTATTTGCCGCTTTTAGCCATTTTTTTTGCAATGAGGGGGATTTCAAAAGCTCCGGGAACCCAAGCAACGCTTATGTTTTCTTCATCCACATCGTGGCGAAGCAAGCCGTCTATAGCTCCGCTGAGCAGCTTGGCGGTAATAAACTCATTGAAACGTGATGCTACAATGCCTATTTTGATTTCTTCAGATACAAGTTTTCCTTCAAATGTTTTCATTTTTAACTTATCCTTTCTTTTTTAGAGTTGAATTTAATATTTCAGCAAATGCCCCATGCGATTTTGCTTTGTTTTCAGATAGAATATATCGTGTACCGTGGCGTTCATCTGTATAGGAACCCGCTGAGTTATCTCCAGCCCGAACTCTGAAAGCTGATATATTTTGTCAGGATTGTTGGTGAGAAGCCTCATGCTTTTAACGCCCAATTCCCGAAGAATCTGGGCTCCTATGTAATATTCTCTCTCGTCACCGGCAAACCCTAAAGCCAGATTGGCTTCCAGCGTGTCCAGCCCTTGCTCTTGCAGTTCGTAGGCTTTTAGTTTGTTTATAAGACCTATGCCTCGGCCTTCTTGCCGCATATACAAAAGTATGCCTCGGCCTTCTTTCTCAATTTGAGTCATGGCAGCAGCAAATTGCTGACCGCAGTCGCATCGCAGCGAGCCGAAAGTGTCTCCTGTAAGACATTCTGAATGGACGCGGCATAAGACATCCTTTCCGTCTCCGATGCAGCCCTTTACCAAAGCCACATGATGTTCGCCGTTGAGCTTGTTGACGAATCCGTAGGCAGTGAAATCGCCGTATTTGGTAGGCATACTGACAGCAGCGACTTGCTCGACCAATTTTTCGTGACACTTGCGATAATTTTGCAAATCTTTGATGGTAATGGCTTTTATATTAAAGCGTTCTGCCAATTCCAAGAGCTCGGTAGTACGCATCATGGTTCCGTCATCTCTCATGATTTCACAGCATAGGCCGCATTCTTTTAATCCTGCCAGGCGGCATAAGTCTACAGTGGCTTCAGTGTGCCCATTGCGCTCAAGCACGCCGTTTTTTTTCGCAAGCAAGGGAAACATGTGACCCGGACGGCGGAAATCTTCGGGCTTAGCATCTTCCGAGACGCATGCCTTGGCAGTGATTGAACGTTCTGCAGCGGAAATGCCTGTAGAAGTAGATATGTGATCTATGGATACCGTAAAGGCTGTCTCATGGTTGTCTGTGTTGCATGTTACCATTTGAGGAATTTTTAGCTTGTGTACATATTCTTCCGACATAGGCATGCAGATAAGACCTTTGCCATATGTGGCCATAAAATTGATGTTAGATGTAGTCGCAAATTCGGCAGCGCAGATGAAATCTCCTTCGTTTTCTCTGTCCGGGTCGTCAGTGACTAGAATGATCTTTCCCTGCCTCAAGTCCTCAAGGGCTTCTTGTATCGTATTAAATCCTTTCATTTTATTTCATTTTTCTCCTTTCATGTTGCTTTATTTAAAAACCGTATTTTGATATGAAATCCATAGTTATATTGCTTTTGTTGGTTGTATTGTTTTTTTCGGAACCCTTTTTTAAGTCGGAAGCAGAAAAATTTTGACACCTGCCCAGCAAAAGCTTTTCCACATATTTGCCGATTACATCGACTTCTATGTTTACACTGGAACCGATGTTTCTGTCCTTTAATATGGTTTGGCTTACTGTGTGAGGAATGGCGGAAACAGAAAAGTCAGATGCCGTAACTTTAGCTACCGTCAGACTGATGCCGTCTATGGCGACAGAGCCTTTTTCGACTATATAGCGCAGGATTTCAGGTGAGGAGGATATGGTATACCATATTGCAGTGTCATCGCGTTTTATGGAGGATATTTTACCTGTTCCGTCTATATGACCTGATACTATGTGTCCTCCAAAGCGGCCGTTGGCAGCCATCGCCCTTTCAAGATTAACTCTGCTGCCAATGGATAGAGATGAAAGGGCAGAGCGATTCAGAGTTTCATGCATCACATCAGCTGTAAATCTGCCTTCGGAAACTGATGTAACGGTAAGACATATACCGTTTACAGCTATACTGTCACCGATTGCGGTGTATTCTAAAACTTTCGAAGCTTTTATGGTAAGCGCTGCTGAGTGGGATCCTGACTTGATATTTTGTATCATGCCTATTTCTTCAACTATTCCTGTAAACACGGTTTTCCACCTCACTTTCTATTAAAAAGTCATCTCCTAGACGTGTAATCACGCTGTTCTTCAGCATGAATGCGTTGGCAGGGAAATCTATGCCTAAGCCTGAAACAGGCGTTTTGGCATCATTGCCGCCGAAAATTTTAGGAGCTATATATGTCTGGACTTTTTGCACTATGCCGCTTTCAACGGCAGACCAATTGAGGCTGCCTCCGCCTTCCAGCAAGATACTGTCTATCTGCCGGCTTCCTAATTTTTCCATGAGTTCATTCAGGTCCACATGGCTGTTTTTGTCGTTTACGTTTATTACATGGCAGCCGGCTTTCTCATATGACATAATGGCGGACGTGTCTGATGCGCAAGTAGCCAAGATGGTAGGAACCTGTCGGGCCGTCGTGACTATTTGGGAATCCAGAGGAGTACGAAGATTTGTATCACATATTATGCGAATAGGATTTCTTCCATTTTTCATACGGCATGTGAGGAGGGGGTCATCAGCTAATACAGTACCTACGCCTACCATTATGGCCGAATAACGGTGTCGCTGCAGATGAACGTGAGCACGAGCCGCTTCGCCGGTTATCCACTGGGATTGACCTGTGTGAGTTGCTATTTTGCCATCCATCGTCATAGCATATTTCATTACAACAAATGGCTTTTTAGTAGTGATGTAGTGGAAAAAAACTTCGTTTAGTTTGTTGCATTCCGGCTCCATTACATGTTCTGTTATCTGAATACCGTTTTCTTTGAGAAAACATATGCCTTTGCCGCTGACAAGAGGATTGGGGTCATAGGAGCCTATTACGACACGCCGTATTTGCGATTTCAAAATTGCTTCTGTGCATGGAGGCTGTTTTCCATGGTGGCAGCAAGGCTCCAGAGTAACGTACATGGTAGAGCCTTTCGGATCGCAGATACAGTTTTCAAGAGCGTTTCGTTCAGCATGTTTCTGACCGTATCTTTCATGCCAGCCTTTTCCTATTATTTGCCCGTCTTTGACTATGACGGCGCCTACCATGGGATTGGGTGACGTCCAGCCCATACCTTTCTTTGCTAAATCTAAAGCCAACTTCATATATTTAATGTCATCGGCAGTTTGGTTATCTTTCATCTAATCACCTCCAAAAACGAAAAAGCCCCAAGCGAAAAGCTCAGGGCAAACAACAGCTTATGACAACGAAAGCGTTGATAAAATAAAACTCCGGAATGACAAACATCCCAGAGCAATTGTTTAAATGTACATACACACGTAAAACTAAAATAATCAAAAAGTCTTGCGTTTTCTGCAACCTTCTTCCATCCAGACTATACTGTCGGTTTTGGAATTTCACCAAATCCTGCGCGCAACGCACGCTCGCGGACTGTACCGCCGATCGGGAATTTCACCCTGCCCTGAAGATTTCATATTATTTACTTGATAAAAAGTATATACGATTTTAAGTTAAAAGTCAAGCACATGAGGCGCACGTATTATTGGGAAGGTGAGAGCTGCGGGGATGTCAGACGAATGTTAATAAAAATCCTTTCATAATTTGTTGTCTGATGAATATATTCTTTAGAAGAGGAGGTACGAAAGATGATAAGTACAGACAAGCTGAAGAATAAGGAAGTTATAAACATAGGCGATGGAAAGAGCTTAGGATTTGTTTATGATATAGAAGTGGACTTGGATAAAGGGGTGATAGACGGTATAGTTATACCTGCAAGCAGAGGATTTTTGGGCTTCTTTTCCAAAAGAGAAGGAGATACGGTAATAAAATGGGAAAAGGTGCGTACTGTAGGAGATGATGTGATTCTTGTTGATTTGGAACCGTTTTAAAATCATGTGGCCTTGCTTGATGCCTTGCGACTTGCAATATTTGCCGCCTATGTAGTATAATAATTATCATATTTACCGTAAAATCGGGAGGTAATTAATATGAAATGCCCTTTTTGTGACAATGAAGATACAAAAGTAATCGATTCAAGACCCACTGAAGACGGACATGCTATCAGAAGACGGAGAGGCTGCGACAAGTGCGGAAGGCGATTTACTACTTATGAAAAGGTTGAAGAAACCATCATGATGGTAGTAAAAAAAGATGGAAGAAGAGAAGCTTTTGACAGGACTAAAGTTTTAAACGGCATCATAAAGGCTTGTGAAAAACGTCCGGTGCCAATGGCTACTATGGAAGAAATGGTAGACGAAATCGAGAAAACTTTAAGCAATTCTATGGAAAAGGAAGTAGAAAGCTATTACATAGGAGAGCTGATTATGAATCAGTTAAAGAATATAGATGAAGTGGCATATGTGCGTTTTGCTTCAGTATATAGACAGTTTACAGATGTGAACACTTTTATAAAAGAAATAGAGAAGCTTATAGGACCAAAGAAAAAAGTAAAGAATAATACTGAAGGAGAAAAGTAATATGAGCGAAATCTTTCAAATAGCTATAGATGGGCCCAGCGGAGCCGGAAAGTCCACTGTGGCTAAAGCCTTGGCGAAGAAGCTCGGCATAGAGTATATAGATACGGGAGCCATGTATAGAGCATTCGGACTTAAACTGCTGGAGAAAAAGGTTGATATGAATAATGATGAGGCAGTTAAAAAAGTTCTTGACGAAACGGATATAGATTTTAAAAACGGAGAAATAATATTAGACGGACAAGTTGTCAGCCATCTTATCAGGACTCCGGAAGTGTCTATGGCGGCGTCAAAATGTTCTGCATTTCCTTTCGTGAGAGAAAAACTGGTAAAAGCTCAGCAGCAAATGGGCGAGCGCAGGAGTGTCGTAATGGATGGAAGAGACATATGCGCTGTAGTTTTTCCAAATGCCAGGTACAAATATTTTGTTACTGCCTCAGATGAAGAAAGAGCGTCCAGACGATATAAAGAATTAATCGAAAAAGGCGAAAAAACCACATATGAAGAAGTTCTTCAAGCTATACGGGATAGAGATTACAACGATATGACAAGAGCCGCCAGCCCTCTTGAAAAAGCTAAAGATGCAGAGGAAATAGATACTACATTTATGACTATAGATCAGGTAGTTGAATATATCTGTTCTGAAATTGAAAAATAAAAACAGCTTTAGAATAATCAACGCCTCCGACGGGGAAAATACCATCGGAGGTTTTTAAATGAGCGGACTTAATTGCAGGAGAATAAAAACTGTCATAATAATATTTTTATGTGTAATGTTGCTTCTGGCAGCGAGAGTGGGATATATACAGATCATATGTCATGATGATTTGACCGAAGCAGCTGTTTCTCAACATGAAATCGCTATAGAGGGACTCGACACAAGAGGGATGATATTTGACAGAAATCTTCAGCCTCTGACAGGAGGAACTAAACAATATTATTATATCGTAAGCAAAAAAAGAGAAGATGCGGCATTTGAAAAGATAATCAAGAAAATAGAAGGGCAGCAGGTGGCAAAGGAAACTTCTGCTTATCATGTGTATAGAACGGAAAAATACAATGATGATATCAACAATATATTAAAAAAAGAATATGGATCTTATGTATTTGAAAGTCAGTCAAGATACGCAGATGATCAGATGGCTTGTCATCTTGTAGGTTATCTGAATCAAGACGAAAACAAGGGGGTATCAGGACTTGAATTGATTCATCAGCAGCAGCTGAAGGATGATGGAGATGTGCTTACGGTCTTAGCAGACGGAGCAGGAAACATAATAAAAGGCATTGCGCCTTCCATAAATGCAGATTTTACCAGTGAAAAAACCATGCAAGCCAGGTCTGTGATAACTTCTATAGACAGGAGACTTCAATATGTATGCGAAAAATCTCTCGCAAAAGCAGGAGACGGAGGCGCGGCAGTGGTAATGGATACTGATACAGGAGAAATATTGGCGTGGGCGTCTTCACCTAAGTTTAATCCCAATGATATAGCTTCATATTTGGACGAGCAAGGTGATTGCTTGATAGACAAAGTCTGTCAGGGAACGTATGCGCCGGGTTCAGTTTTTAAGATAGTGACAGCCATAGCGGCGCTGGAGAACAATGTGTGTGATGAGACACAGGTGTTTGAATGCAGTGGGCAGGTTACTATAGAAGGAGTAACGTTGAAATGCACTGCGGCGGAAGAAGGCCATGGCAGTGTTGACATGAGTCAAGCCATGGCAGTTTCATGCAATTGCTATTTTGCTCAGCTGGGAGAGATGGTAGGTTGTGATGAGATAGTAAAGACGGCGGCAAAACTGGGACTTGGTGAAAAAGTTTTGAATAATTTCCCGTCAGAAGCGGAGGGGAATATTCCGTCTGAGGATCAAGTATGGCCTTACGATATAACGAACATTTCCATAGGACAAGGAGCAATTCTTGTGACACCTTTGCAGGTAGCTAAGATGACGGCGATTATAGCTTCAGGAGGCAAAGACGTTACCCCTGTGCTTTATCCTGATGAGAAAAGTGAGCCGGCAAACAGATTGATATCAGAAAGCACAGCAGAAAAGATCGATGTGATGCTCCGACAGGTAATGATAGATGGCAGCGGAGCCGGAGGCGACCTATGGCCTGCTTCTGTCCATGGAAAAACAGGGACAGCAGAAGCTACCTGGGAAGGCAAAGATGTAAAGAATTGTTGGTTTACAGGATATTTTTCGGTAGAAAACAAAAATTATACCATGACAGTAATAGTGGAACGGGGAAATTCTGGAGCATATACAGCCATGCCTGTTTTTAAGGATGTGGTTGATTTTCTTTCAGAAAATCCTTAAGCTTTTCCAAAGCCTTTTTCTCTATTCTTGAAACATAAGAACGACTTATGCCAAGCGCTTTTGCGATTTCCCTTTGGGGAAGGGGCTCTTTGTCCATAAGACCGTAGCGCCACATTATTACAGTACGTTCACGCTGAGTTAAACAAGCTTTTATAGCATGATAAAGCTGACCTACTTGTATTTTCAAGCTTATAGAATCGATTATTTCATCTGGGTCGGTGCCGAGTATATCATTAAGGCTGATTTCGTTGCCGTCTTTGTCTACGCCTATAGGCAGGCTGAGGGATATTTCCTGCTTGACGCGCTTGGAAGCTCTAATGCTCATCAGTATTTCATTTTCTATACATTTAGCCGCGTAAGTAGCCAACCTGGTGGATTTTTTTCCTGAGTATGTACTGACAGCTTTTATCAGCCCTATAGTACCTATAGAAATCAAGTCGTCCTGATTTGTACCCGGCGACACATATTTTTTAGCTATATGAGCCACTAACCTGAGGTTTCTTTCGATTAAGATAGCTTTAGCTTTTTCATCGCCTTTCTCCAGCAGTTTAACATAATATTGTTCTTCTTTTTCTGTAAGTGGACTTGGAAAAGAACTGCTCATTTATGTAAAACCCCCTCTATAGATTAAAACTATATGCAAATTCAGGATGTCCGGTGCCTGGCAACATTAAAAAGTGCCAGTACCTATTTGCTCCAAGAGGGGGAGACAGATATTATCTGTTGTTCTCAGATATTGTCAGACTATCTGCATTTCTCAAATGACAAACAGTCTGTGCACTGGTCCATGCTTGGATTAGCCTCGTGAGTGCCTACAGTGATAGCATCCAGAGAACACAGATTCTCTGTCTTTTCATGGAATTTGCACTGGTCTACAGTACATCTGATGGTTTGGCTGTTTTTATGAGTCATAAATTTCAATCCTCCTTAATGTTTAATTTTACATAAGTATTATGACCTAAACTTCAAAAATTATTACCGAACCTTCACTTGTACTTGCAAGCAAAAAATGATATAATTTTAAATAAAAATATGCATTTTGAATAGGGTGAGGTATAAGATTTTCATCGGCTTGAGAGGAGAGACGGATGAAAATCAAAAGTTTGCCTAAAGAAGAACGACCTGTGGAAAAGAGCTTTTCTAAAGGAATAGAAAGCCTTTCCAACGGGGAATTGCTTGCGCTTTTAATACATTCAGGAACAAGAGAAAAATCGGCTATGGCATTAGCTGAAGAGGTTTTGGCAAAAGACGAAAGCGGCATAAGCTATTTGAGAGAAAGCACACCGGAAGAATTGATGTCCATACATGGCATAGGCAGATCTAAAGCAGCCAGGATAATGGCGGCGGTGGAGCTTGGAAAACGTATTGCCGCAAAACCTGCAAAAGAAGTAAACAAAATTGAGAGCGATGAAGACATTGCCCAAATGTTTATGGAAGAATTGCGTTATAAGAAAAAAGAGTTTTTTAAGACGCTTCTTCTTGATTCCAAAGGAGGGGTTATTTCAGCTGAAACGGTTTCTGTAGGAGAGCTGACAAGTACATTGGTGCACCCGAGAGAAGTATTCAATCAGGCAGTTAAAAAAAGTGCTGCTGCTATAGTTTTTGTGCATAATCACCCCAGCGGAGATCCATCGCCCAGCAAAGAAGATTTTGCAACCACCGAAAGACTGGTGATGTGCGGCAATATTTTAGGAATAAAAGTTCTTGATCATCTGATAATAGGAGATGGACGGTATATAAGCATGAGATCGATGGGGAAAATCTAAAAAAGAATCAGAAAGAGGAGCAGGATAATGTTTAGTTTTTTCAAACCAAAAGATATCGGTATTGACCTTGGAACCGCTAATACATTGATTTATGAGAAAGACAGTGGAATAATATTGAACGAGCCATCTGTGATAGCAGTAGACGCAGATACACCTAAGATAATAGCAGTCGGCATAGAGGCGAAAGCTATGCTCGGGAAAGCGCCGAAAAATATCAATGTGGTGCGGCCTCTGCAAGACGGAGTAATTTCCGATTTTGACAAAACTGCAGACATGCTCAAGACTTTTATGGAGAGAGCAATAAAGACTAATAAGATAAAGAACTTCCGTGTTGCTGTAGGCGTACCTACAGGAGTTACGGAAGTTGAGCGCCGTGCTGTGGAAGAAGTAGTAAGAAATATGGGAGCTACTGAAGTGTATATAATGGATGAGCCTATGGCTGCCGCCATCGGCTCAGGACTTCCTGTAGATGGAAATACGGGTTGCATGATTGCGGATATAGGCGGGGGAACAACTGATGTTGCCATAATAGCCTTAGGCGGTATAGTTTCCAGCACCTCAATACGCCATGCCGGGGATAAGTTCAATGAAGCGATAGTTCAATACATGAGAAAACGTCACGCATTGCTTATAGGAGAGAAAACTGCCGAAGAATTAAAAATAAACATAGGCTGCGCGTGCATGGATGAAGACGAATTTGGAAATGAGATTATAAAGACCATGAACGCCAGAGGAAGAGACATCATTTCAGGGCTTCCTAAAACCCTTGAAGTTACCAACAAAGATATGATGATAGCTCTTCAAGAAGCCATGGACATGATAGTAGATGCTGTCAAGAGCACCATCGAAAAAGCACCGCCTGAAATTGCAGCTGATATTGCCGAAAACGGCATGATGCTCTCAGGAGGCGGAGCAAACATATATAATTTGGACAGACTTATAAAGAAAAAGACCGATATGGATGTGGCCATATCGGAGAACTCATTCGAAGCTGTTGCCGTAGGAACGGGAAAAGCGCTGGAGGATATAGAAAAACTCAAGGTATATACGAGAAAATCCAAGAGAAGAGGATAGAGATTTATGAGGTGGATTAGGGAACATAAGCTGATAGCCGGGCTGTTAGCATTGCTTATGGTACTTGTGATAATCTTTGTCGTATCAATTGCGGTGGGAGGGAGTAATCCGCTCACCAGCGTGATAAATGACGGCACGTCCGGAGTGTCCGGCTTCTTATCATCATTGGGAAACGGCATACGAGAACAAGTAACAGGAATTTTTTCTCACAATCAGATGCAGGACAGAATTGATGAATTGGAAGAGGAAAATGCCAGGTTGGAGAGAGAATTGGCGGCGGCCAGATTGGAAGAAAGCCAGCTGGAACAGCTTGAAGAGCTTTCTCAGTTGCTCAACTATGATTATACTGAACAGAATTTTGACGTCGTCACTGCAGATGTGACTTTGAAAGACGGTTCTAATTGGACCAATACATTTACCATAGACAGAGGAACTGAAGCAGGCATCACTGAGGGTAAGATAGTCATCAACGGAGCCGGACTTGTGGGCAGAGTAGAAGACGCAGGCGAAGGATGGGCTAAAGTGGTTTCTATAATCGACAGCGGCAGCCGCGTTAGTTTTAAATTAGCCAGGGACGACAGCCAGCTGGGCATTGTGACAGGAAACTCTCAAGGATATATAAGCGGATATATGCTGGACGAAGATTCAACTGTAGCGGAGGGAGACATACTTTTAACTTCCGGAATGGGGATTTTCCCTGAGGGTCTGGAGATAGGCAGCGTGAGAAGTGTTACGAGTAACAGCAATACCCTTATTAAGGAGATTACGGTAGAGCCTTCTGTAGATCTCAACAGCTTGAGGAAGGTGTCGGTGATCTTATGATGAAATATTGGAAAGCCGGAATAATTTTTCTTGTGGCATTTCTGATACAGCCATCGCTTTTAAATATGATCAACATAGGCGGATATACACCTAATCTTTTGCTCTGCCTGGTGGTCATATTTTCCTTTATATATGAAGAGGAAATGTATGGAGTCGTTTACGGCGCTGTATTTGGAGTATTATATGACATATGCTACAGCGACGTAATAGGACCGGCTCCTATAGCATTTACAATTGTAGCTTTAGGTATAATGCTGGCAAGAGAATATGTTAATATAGAAAACATTTTCAACATGTGGATTGTATCCGTATTGTCGTTTATCACTTATTATCTTATAAACTGGGGACTTCACAGCATAGCAGGAAATCCAATAGGCATAATATATGTATTCGGTAAATTGCCATGGATAATACTTTATTCGATGGTGGTTATAACTATAATATATCTGATATTAATCAGAAAAGTTGTAAGACATCATAAAGACAGGTATTTCAGATGAACAATAAACTTCTAAATTCCAGATTTTATCAAATTTTAATATTGACTATAGTATTGGTTATTGTGCTCTGCATAAGACTTTTTGTTCTGACCGTACCTCAGCATGAGGATTGGAGCGCTCAAGCCGAAAGCCAAAATACCAAAGAGATAATAACTACGGCTCCAAGAGGAGAAATTTTAGATAGATACGGAAGAGTCATAGCGACCAATAAACAGATATTTACCGTGTCGTTTAACGTCAGCGGCCTTTCCACAGAGGAAATCAATAATGCCGCTTATGGGATAGTGAAAATACTTGAACAGAACGGAGACGAGTATGTAGATAATTTTCCTATACTTATCTCAGAGGGAGAAGACGGCACTGAGTTTAGGTACTCTTATGATGACGAGAAAGCCGAATGGCTGGAATCAAGGAGATTCCCTTCGGATTTTACAGCAGAGGAAGCTTTTAACGCTCTAAGGACCACCTATGATATAGACCCCGAATTAGACAGATACGAAGCCATGACAGAGCTTCAGGAAACGTATGGCGTCTATCCGCCGATATATGTGAGAAATATGCAGTTCTCATATGACAGGGATAAAGCAGAATTTCTCGAAAAATATGGTTTGGACGAGGATCTTACAGCGGAAGAGGCCTTTGAAAAGTTACGTGAAACTTATTCTATCGATGAGGACCTTTCAGACAGCGAAGTCAGAAAGATCTTCAGAATCCGGGAAGAAGTAAAGAGCGTGGGTTATAATAGATATCAGTCCAGCACCATTGCAGAAGACGTAAGCGATGAAACCGTCGTATATATAGAAGAAATGTCCGGACAGCTGCCGGGCGTTGAGATAGGCACTGAATCGGTCAGATATTATCCTAACGGCTCTACTTTAGCCCATGTTATCGGGTATATGGGAAGCATTTCCGACAGTCAGTACGAAGAATATGTGACTGAAAAAGGGTACAATGCTACCGACCTTATCGGAAAAGATGGCATAGAGGCATCTATGGAATCTTATCTTAAGGGTAAAGACGGTGTGAGAAGCGTAAGAGTAAACAGCGGAGGCGATTATATAGCCACATTGAGCGAAACTGAGCCTGTAGCAGGGAAAAACGTTTATCTGACTGTGGACTTGGAACTGCAGAAAGTTGCAGAAGAAGCCTTGGAGGAAGCTATAACCAAAATTCAGTCAGGAGGCACCTTCCGTGGTGAGTACGGAAGCATGAGAATGTCCAAATATGAAAACTGCGCTTCCGGGGCTGCCGTAGCCATAGATGTTGAAACGGGAGATGTACTGGCGATGGCCAGCTATCCTGACTATGACCCTAACATATTTGCGGAAGGTATTTCTACAGAAGACTGGGAGTCAGTTCAAAGCACCAATCCGAGAGATTACATGGCTCCGACGCCTTTATACAATATAGCGACCAAATCTGCTGTTCAGCCGGGCTCTACATTTAAGCCTGTTACAGCTGTAGCAGCTTTGAAATGCGGGCTTAATCCCGACACGGTTATTTATGATGGCGGTTACATTCAGGTGGGAGATAGAAAATGGGGTTGCAGCGTTTGGAACTCATATGGTGGAAGCCATGGCAGCCAAACTCTTGTGACAGGTATACAAAATTCCTGTAACTATTATTTTTATTGCGTAGCCACCGGAATCAACTGGAACACGGGAGCATCGCTGGGATACGATGAAGAGATAACCATAGAGAAGATAATGGAAGTAGCTAAAGAATTTGGTCTTGGCGAACCGACAGGCATAGAACTGCCGGAGGGCACCACGTCTTTGGCTTCAGCAGAGAAGAAGATGGAAGGGATGAAAAATTCCCTTTGGTCTGCTCTTTATAGTTCTGCTTCCCAGTATTGGCCCGAATCGGTAGTAGACGATGATGAAGCTCTCAGGAAAGATATAGATACTATAGTAAGCTGGACTGAAGAGAACCCTTCAAGAGAAGAAATTATAAATAGAATAGGCGAGCAAACCAGCGTATTGGAAGATAAGATTGAGAGCTTGACAGATTTATGTAAGTATTCTTACTTTAACCAGGCTCAGTGGACCATAGGTGACGAGTTTAATATTTCCATAGGACAAGGTGACAATGCTTATACACCTTTGCAGATGGCCAATTATGTAGCTACTCTTGGCAATAATGGAAAAAGAAATCAGGTAAGCATAGTTAAGGGAATAGAAGGCGAAGGAGAAAAAGTAAAAGTAAAAGGAGAGCCGTACCAGATAGATGTGGATTCGGACGATATGGATAAAGTACTGGAAGGTATGAGACGAGTTGCTACCAATGGTACGCTGGCGTCCTGCTTCAGAAACTTCAAATACCCTGTGGCAGGCAAAACAGGAACTGCTGAAAGATCGGGATATATAAATCCGGCTGATGAAGTTTCATATGTTAAAGAAAATTTAAGCAGAATAACGTCGAAAGTTTCGTGGGATGAAGTAGAAGAGACTATGAAGCAGCTTATGAAAGAAGACAGAGAGAAATATCCTACTGAAAACGACGCTGTTGACGACGCTCTTATACTGGCCAGCGACAGGACAGTTACCCAGTCGCAGATAGACCGGTACAAAGACACCTACGATCACTTCGCGTGGGTAGTTACAATGGCTCCGGCCGATGACCCTAAGATAGCGGTAGTAGTATTGCTGGTCCAGGGAGGCATATCATCCAACGCGGCTCCTGTTGCCAGAGAGATTATAGGCTCCTATTTGGACAACGAAGGTAAATACGATGAAATTGATTTAACATCTAAAATACAGTAATTTTGTAACGGGAGGAACAGCCATGAGCAAGGTTATAGTAGTTGCATCAGGCAAAGGCGGAACAGGCAAAACCATGTTCGCGGCTAACTTGGGAGCTACTTTAGCTCGACAGGGCCATAAGGTAGTGCTCGTCGATTTAGATACGGGTCTGCGTAATCTGGACCTTTATCTGGGACTTGAAAACAATATAGTTTATGATGTCAATGATGTTCTCACAGGAGTTTGCAGGATAAAACAAGCCCTGGTAAAGGATAAGAGCTTTCCCGGATTGTTTTTCATGGCTGCGTCTCCTCAGAGGCCAAAGGGTGAAATAACGCCTCTGCATGTAAAAGTGTTGTGCGGCAAGCTTAAGAAAAAATTTGACTATATAGTTATAGATTCTCCTGCCGGTATAGACGACGGCATGGCAGTTGCTGCAGCAGGAGCAGATCTGGGAGTTATCGTAGTAAACCCCGAATATGCTTCTCTGAGAAATGCCGATATGGTTCAGCACGCTTTAGAAGCGCAGGGTGTCCCAAGAATCGCTTATATAGTCAACAGGATTAATTTTGAATTAATAGAATCGGGAAGAGCTCCATCTTTCGAAGAAATAACGAAAAACATTAGAGATAAAATAGTAGGTGTGATAAAAGAAGACGAAAACATTCACATTTCAACCAATTTAGGCATTCCTATCGTGATCATGGCTGATACATATATAGCTAAAAGCTTTGACGCCATGGCGGACAGGATAAAAAACATGATGGAAGCGGACTAGCAAAGAACGAGTAGGGGCTACAGGTTAGCCCCTACTCGATTAGTAATCGGAAAGGCTGTTTAAAATGGAAAAGTACGAAACGGAGTTATATAAAATAATCGGGGATATGTTAAAGGCAGCCCGGCGCCAAAAAAATATGACTCTTGAACAAGCCGGCAAAAAAATTGATGTGACGGCACAGACAATTAACAGGTATGAAACAGGAATAAGGAAAATAGGCGTTAATAAGCTTATGGCTTTAGCAGCGATTTATGGAATAGATTATGCAAAATTTATGGATATGGCTCAATATAGACTTGCACAAAAACATCCGGAGCTTGTTGCGAATCCTGAGAAAAAAGAAAAAGGAGAGAAATATTATTTTGACGATGAGGCTGCCGAAATAGCTCAGGAAGTATATAGCAGGCCTGAACTAAAAATGCTGTTCAGCGTTTCACGTAATGTAAGCGCAGAAGATTTGAAGGCAGTTATTGCTATAGTGGAAAGAATGAAGAAAGATTCAGAATAGTATAAGAAGGGGCTGCCTCATTAATGATCACGTTTTCCGTGATCGCCTTCCGCTAATGAGGCAGCCTTCTTTTCGTATGAATCATAAGATGAGAAATAAAAAATGCAAAAACCCACGATATTACATTTTTTGCTTAAAATCGTGGGGCAAAAACCCACGATTTTATCATTTTCATATAAAAAAGTGGGGGTCAACAGGACTTCCTTGAATAGATGATAGGCAACCACTTGGCGTTAGTTTACATAAAATTCAAATCATTGACTTATGGAAAACTAAGTGTATGGGCAATCACATTGTCACACCCACGATTTTTTGCTTTTTGCTTCAGATAGTGGGTTTTTGCCCCACTTTTTTAAAATGTTTCGGTCAAATCGTGGGGGCGTGGCATAATATCAGAGGCATGGGGGGACTATCGCATTAACGAAAAATTATCGTTAATGCGACAGTCCCTTTTTGCACCATAAAATTAACCAATACGGTGATAAATATAAAAAATGTCCAAAAAGGTCTTTACAAAGAACATTTGTTCGCATATAATTTAGTTATCCAAATCGGTTAAAAGTAACCGAAAGGCGCCAAAATGGATAATAATTATGAAAGGATGATGAAAATGGATGCAATGGTGCTAAAAGCACAAATGTGGTTAAATTCCACTTACGGCAATGACAGCCGTTACACCGAAATCGTAGAGGACGGACTTACAGGATGGGGAACGATTAACGCTTTAATCATAGCTCTTCAAATTGAACTGGGAATGACAGAAACCGCCGCTGTAATCGGGCCTAATACGAGAAATAAATTTAAGGAAAAATATCCCAACAACATTGTAGAACAGGAAGAAGATGACACAGATACAGATAATGTTTATAGTATCATACAATGTGCTCTGTGGTGCAAGGGATATGCGGCTGAATATGGCGGGATAACCGCTTACTTTAAAGGACAAACTGCCGAATCTATAAAAACTCTCAAATCTGATATAGGAATAGGAGGCAATTCAACAGTAGATATGGATATAATGGAATGCCTGCTTTCGATGAAACAATTTGTACTTCTTTCCGGAGGCACGTATCAGTTGAGAGCGATTCAGCAGTCAATCAATTTAAGATACCGGGATTATACCGGAATCATACCATGCGACGGTCTTTACGGAAGGGAAATGAATACGGCAATAATTCAGGTATTACAGGCTGTGGAAGGCTTTGGCCCGGAAGTTTCCAACGGTAATTTTGGAGAAGGGACTAAAGGGGCGCTGAAAGTTATAACTTCCGCTAACGCTTCTCAGTATAGTGATTGGGTGTGGATTGCAAGTGTAGCTCTTGTCTGCAATAAGTATCTGTCAGACGCTACAGAGGATTGGACCAGCGCTTTCCAGAACAAGCTGGAGGAATTCCAGTCCGACTATGCGCTTCCTGTAACAGGGCAGATCGATGTCAACACATGGATGTCGCTGTTTGTAAGTAAAGGCAATCCCGATAGAGCGGCTAAGGCTTGCGATACACGCTTTGAAATAACGGATGCCCTTGCTCAAAAAATAAAAGCCGACGGATATGAAATCGTAGGTCGTTATCTTACAGGTGGAGATTTCAAAGAAATCCGCGCCGGTGAACTTGAGCGGATATTGAGTTATGGACTTAAATATTTTCCTATTTTCCAGGAAGTCGGAACCAGCGAATCAAATTATACCTATGACAAGGGAAAAGAAAGTGCTGAAAAAGCGGTAGCCGCTGCGATAAAGCACGGCGTTCCTAATACAGTAATATATTTTGCTGTGGATTTTGACGCCATGGACTATCAGGTGACAAACAGCATCATACCGTATTTCAGGGGCGTAAGTGAGAATATAGCCAGCGGTTATCAAGTAGGAATATATGCGCCGAGAAATGTTTGTACGAGAGTATGTGATGCGGGCTATGCCGTATCCAGCTTTGTGTCTGACATGTCTACAGGATATAGTGGCAATTTGGGATTCCCTATACCGGAAAACTGGAATTACGATCAATTTCATGAAATCAAAGGATATGGAGGAAGCTGGGATCTTGACAAGGTGGCGTACAGCGGCAGAGTGCCGGCCTGCTCAAGTGTAAAGACATATATTTCCGAAGACTATACACCGCCTGAAGAACCGGATATGACGACAAATGTTGTGGGAACGATATTTGATGTTATTGATATTATTGAAGATATTGAAACAGCATACGAGGACTATAAACGCAGATATAGGTCCTTCGTACCGGTAGAAGTAAAATATACACCTCCAGACACAGCTATTGGCGTATTAAATTATTTATCATTAAGATATTTAGAGGACGATTTCAAGTTTATGTTTGGAGTAGATAAACCAGATACATTTTTTAAACTTTTTATGAGTTCTCAGTACAAAACTCTGGAGAATACAATCAATCAATATCTGTTATCAAATGTTTTCGTTACAGATAATGCAGGGGGAAAACATGATATTGCACACCTGTGCGTTTCCACCTTGGCATATAGTGCATTTTCCCTTCTACCTGATTATTGGGTAGCATGGGGCGGAGATGTCGCCACAGGAGTAAATGATTTGCATCAAGCTATGGCAGCAGATCAAACAGCTGACTTACAGGCGAAAGCAAATGAAATTATCGGGTCAGATAACAGCCGTTGTAACTATGCAGATTTGTGTGACGACGCAGATTGCATTGCTATTGCAGAAATGTTAGATGGGAAAGAAGATCAAACGCATATATTGTCACAGATCATGACAGATTATTATACTAATGTTACTACAAAGGAAAGATATTTGCAGTATGCTAAAGTAGATCTAAACTTTAACGATTTATCTCGTTCTGTATATGCAGAATATAGAAGTTTTGGTACAGATTATTTAGACGGGGATGCAACTACAGCTGAAAAAATAGCTGGTTGTCAGGCTTTTGCTGACTACATACTTTGGAAGTTGACAAGATAATATATGGGTTTAATTAAGGCAGGAACTATTTAGGTTTCTGCCTTGACTTTTGTTGAAAACCAGTAAATAGCACCTAAAATACCAAGTAAAACGATATAATTAAAAAATGTAACTCTTATTACAACGTCTATGTCGCCGTCTATGGTTGGGAAATAATTAATGTAAGGAATTAGGTTGTCATCAACAGCTATAGCATAACCTACAAAATAGTTAATAAAAATTGCTAAGAAAGAAATGATAAAGGTTCTGTTCTTAAAAAAATTCTTTTTTCTGATTATATAGAAAAAAATTGCATAGAAAGTAAACGTATAACCGCCGCATATAAGAAATAAATAAAGTAAAAAGTTATCACCGAATAATAGCGGAGGATCTATTTTTCCTTCAGCAATCGCCCGTTCAGATAAAACACCCCATACACCGACAAGATATTTTATTATCAGCCCGCCCAAAATATATACAGCGGAGCCCAATATCAAATTTTTATAGCTTATATCCCTCTTCATGATGTTTTCCTCTAATGATATTCAGGATATTATAAAAATATTTTAAAACCTTATAGCCTTGCTGTTTATTCCCACGTTCAGTATTACCCCGACAGAAATCATACTGGCAATTACAGACGTACCGCCTCCTGACAGGAAAGGCAAAGTTATTCCTGTAACAGGCATCAGCCCCATAGTCATAGCTATGTTTTCAAATATTTGGAATAAAAACATGGCTGTAAAACCGACAACGATCAAAGCACCGTAAAGATCTATGGCGTTGCGTATTATAGTTGTAAATCTAAACAAAAGGCCGCCGTACAAAAGTATAACTACAGCGCCGCCTAAGAATCCCAATTCTTCAACTACTACCGAAAAGATAAAGTCAGATTGCTGTACAGGTATGAAATCCAGACTCTTCTGTGTACCCTGAAAGAGGCCTTTGCCCCAAAAACCACCGGAACCTATAGCTACTTTAGATTGCCACACCTGATAGTTGCCCGGCAGATCCAGATTATCAGGATGAAGGAAGGCTTCTATACGGTCTTTTTGGTAACCGTCAAGAAAGTTGTAGACTATAGGTATGAGAGCGATTACCGCTACTATGGATTTGATCAGAATCTTATAATCTATGCCGGCAAAAAACACCATAAATGCCCATATGGCCATGTACACCAGAGCGCTTCCCAAATCCTCCTTTAGAACTATAGCAATTATAGGCATGGCGTATATTCCGGCAAGCATTACACCTCTGAACTTTTTCAAATCTTCTCTGTGCTTTGAAAGATAGTTGGCCATCAGCAGTATGAAAAGTATCTTGACAAATTCGGAAGGCTGTACTGTTGTTACGCCTAAATTAAGCCATGCTCTGGAACCATAGTTTTCTTGACCCAGGCCAGGTATATATACAGATAAAAGAAGCAGGATTGAACCTATATACAAAAGCTTTTCCAGCCCTTGAAAAACGGTATATTCAAAATGCAAAACGGTTATAAGCAAAATAAAACCCAGTATGTATGATACAGCCTGTACTATTACAACTCTGTCCAGAACGAAACCATTGTCATATACTGTGCTTTCGAGCATGACAAGGCTGAGGCAGCCCAAGAGGGCTATTATTATCAATATGAACTTATCCGCCGCCTTAAGCGGCTCAAAGAAAGTTTTCATAAAAATATCTCCTTTTCCTAATATTGTATTATAACCGCAATTTATGAAGATATCAAGGAGACCGTGGAAATCATTATTTACAACCTGAAATTTTTGAGATATAATAAATCTGTATGAGTGTATAAAGACTTAAACATATATGAAAATTGAATAAGAAGGAGGTGGTGTAATGGCTCCAATCGTTGTAAAACTTATTATTGCTGCTGTCTGCTTGCTGGCAGGAGCGTTGATCGGATATATTTACAGAAAAAATGTCGGCGAAAAAGCTATAGGAAGTGCGGAACAAAAAGCAAAAAACTTAATACTTGACGCTGAGAATAAGTCCGAAACGATGAAGAAAGAGGCTATTCTTGAGGCTAAGGAAGAAGCTCACAGATTGAGAAATGAAGCCGAAAGAGACGCCCGTGAAAGAAGAGCAGAAATACAACGTTCTGAACGTAGGCTCATTCAAAAAGAAGAGTCTATGGATAGAAAGCTCGAGAATATCGAGAAAAAAGAAGAAAGCATTACACAAAAAGAACAAGCTATTGTAAACAAACAAAAAGAGCTGGACAAAGTAATCTCAAAACAGCTGGAAGAACTGGAGAGAATTTCCGGCTACACCATCGACGAAGCTAAAGCGATTTTGCTTTCAAACATTGAAAAAGAAGTACGCCACGATGCTTCATTGATGATCAAGGATATCGAATCCAAGGCTAAGGAAGAAGCGGACAAGAAGGCTAAAAATATCATAACAGGAGCCATACAAAGGTGTGCGGCTGATCATGTGGCAGAAACCACAGTGTCTGTAGTAGAGCTACCTAATGATGAAATGAAGGGTAGAATCATAGGTCGCGAAGGCAGAAACATAAGGGCTATAGAGACTCTTACAGGCGTTGATCTTATAATAGATGATACTCCGGAAGCAGTTATCTTGTCAGGCTTTGACCCGGTAAGACGTGAGATCGCCAGAATCGCCCTGGAAAAGCTTATAGTTGACGGCAGAATCCACCCGGCCAGAATTGAAGAGATGGTCGAGAAAGCTGAGAGGGAAGTTAACGCAATAATAAAAGAAGAAGGTGAACAAGCCACTTTCGAAGTGGGCATTCACAATCTTCACCCGGAACTTGTAAAGCTTCTGGGAAGACTGAAATACAGAACATCATATGGCCAAAATGTTTTGAAGCATTCAATAGAAGTGGCTCATCTGGCAGGACTTATGGCCGGAGAGTTGGGTCTTGACATCAAATTGGCCAAGAGAGCCGGACTTCTCCATGACATAGGCAAAGCGCTGGATCATGAAGTTGAAGGAACTCATGTAGACATAGGTATAGATGTACTTAGAAGATATAAAGAATCAGAGGCTGTTATCAACGGAATGGCTGCTCATCATGGTGATTACGAACCTAAGAGCATGGAGGCAGTACTGATAGCTGCTGCTGATGCTCTTTCGGCAGCTAGACCTGGAGCCAGAAGAGAAACATTAGACGCGTATATCAAGCGACTGGAAAAACTCGAAGAAATTGCAAACACAACTCCGGGAGTAGAAAAATCCTTCGCTATCCAGGCAGGCAGAGAGATAAGAATTATCGCCAAGCCTGACGATGTGAACGATGAAGAGATCGTTTTCCTGGCAAGAGAAATCTCTAAGAAAATTGAATCTGAACTGGAATATCCCGGCCAGATAAAAGTCAATGTAGTTAGAGAAACCAGAGCGGTGGATTACGCAAAATAAAAGAATTGCAAGGGGACTCCTTTCAAAGGAGTCCTTTTTTAACTTTTTTATTAGGAGGCATATCAGGTGGGAAACAAATTAATGGCAAATACGTTGGACAAACAAGATAACAGATACTTTTACTCGCAGATGTTGTCTATTACCGTGCCCGTAATGCTTCAGCAGCTTGTCGCTGTAGGCCTAAACCTTGTGGACACCATTATGGTCGGCAAGATTTCAGAAAATGCTTTAGCAGGAGTAGGTGCAGCTAATCAGATATATTTCATATATAGCGTAGCCATATTTGGAGTATTCAGCGGTGCAGCAGTGCATGCTGTTCAATACTGGGGAATAAAAGACTTGGTTTCCTTTAGGAAGGTAATGGGAATAGACTATATCATGTGTTTTGTTCTTACCATACCTACTATAATTATTGCCGTCTTTTTTGGACCTCAGCTGGTGGGCCTTTTTACAGATGAACCTGAGGTTATAGATTTGGGAGTCCAATATCTCCATATAGCATGTATATCATATATATTCAGCGGCATTTCTTTTGTCATAACCTACAACTCCAGGTCGGTGGCCATATTAAAAGTTCCGACGATAATAAGCATGTCAGCTGTATTGGTGAACGTTTGCCTTAATTATTGTTTAATATACGGCAAGTTTGGCTTCCCTGAGCTTGGCGTGAGAGGCGCTGCCATTGCGACGTTGATAGCCAGAGTATGTGAAAGCTGCGCGATGCTTTCATATATTTATATCTTTTCTAAAGAGCATCCTTTGAAAGCCAAGATTTCAGAGATGATACATATAGAAAAAGAGATGTTTGTCAAAGTAATGAAGACTGCTACACCTGTAATATGCAATGAAGGACTTTGGGCCATATCTAATGCTATAGTATTTGCTATTTACGGTCAGATAAGCGCAGCCGCTCTTGCTATTGTACAGATTGCCAATACGGTGACAGAAGTATTTCAGACTTTATATGCAGGAATGAGTAACGCTTCTTCCGTCATAATAGGAAAGACGCTGGGAAGAGGCGAGAAAGACTTGGCATATAAATATTCAATTAAGATGATGAAGCTCACATTTGTTTTCAATATATTTACCATGACGCTGCTAATCATAGCCATATGGCCTATTGCGGGGATATATGGATTTGAGCCGGAGACCACCGATATGTTGATAAAGTCTCTGTTGGTATTTGCAGCGGCACAACTTCCGAAGATGTTGGTATATGTGTTAGTGTGCGGTATAATAAGGGCAGGAGGAGACACGGTATGGTGCCTTAAGATGGAATTTCTGTTTAACTTTTGCTGTCAGATAGGATTGGCATTGATTGCTGTCAATATACTGGGATTACCGCTTTATTTGTCCATAGCAGTGGTGATGCTGGCAGAAGTGACCAAGTCTATTGTATGTATATACAGAGTATTGAGCAAAAAATGGATGAATGTGTTTACGGGGAGATAATATGTATATTTATTTAGATAACAGCGCGACTACCAGGTGTTATGATGAGGTTATAGACCTTATGGCTGATGTGCAGAGAGACCATTACGGCAATCCGTCTTCTCTTCATACTTTGGGAATCGATGCGGAAAGGTATGTAAAAGAAGCGAGAAAGAATTTCGCAGAGACCATTGGAGCAGAGCAGGAGGAGGTTTTTTTTACTTCCTGTGGAACAGAATCGGATAATGTGGCTTTGATGGGTACGTGTAAGAGCAGGAGGAAAAGAGGTAAAAAAGTCATAACTACAGCGGTAGAGCATCCAGCAGTCCTTGAGCCAGCTAAAGAGCTTGAATCTATGGGCTTCGAAGTGGAATATATCGGAGTAGACAGAAAATGCCGTTTAAATATGGAGCAATTGAAAGCAGCTTTAACAGAGGACGTTATATTGATTTCCGTAATGGCGGTCAATAATGAAATCGGTACTGTTATGCCTATAGAAGAAATCGGCAGGCTAAAAGACCAATTTAACAAAGATCATGGAACTGAAATTTTGATGCACACAGATGCTGTACAAGCTTTAGGAAAGATACCGTTATCTGTAACAGGCAACATGAAAACCGTAGATATGATGTCTGTCAGCTCCCATAAGATACATGGTCCTAAAGGCGTCGGGGGATTATATGTGAGAAAGGGAATAAAGCCGGCGCCTATAATGCTGGGCGGAGGGCAAGAGAGAGGCTTGCGTTCCGGTACAGAAAATACAGCCGGAATCGCTGGATTCGGCAGGGCTATTGCAATGGCCGCTGCAGCCTTTGACAAACGAATCGAGAACATGAGAAAAGCGAGAAAGACTTTGCTTGACGCTTTTGAGGCAGAGATACCTGATATATTGATAAACAGCCCTGATGATGAAAGCGGCTGCCCGTCGGTTTTGAGCGTTTCATTTCTGGGAACGAGAGGAGAGGTGCTGCTGCACACACTGGAGCAAGACAACATCTTTGTGTCAACAGGTTCAGCTTGCTCGTCTAACAAAAAAGGACAAAGTCATGTGCTTTCCGCCATGGGTCTTTCTCCGAAGGAGATAGAGGGGACTATAAGATTCAGCTTCAGTGAGTTTAATACCGAAAAAGAGATGGAATACACAGCAGATAAGGTTAAAGCAGCTGTTAACCGCTTCAGAAGGCTGGGAAGCTTTAGATAAGAACGTTTTTTATGGAAAAGGAGTTTACTATGAACGAACAGAACATACTCATCGTAAGGTGCGGAGAAGTGGCTCTTAAAGGCATGAACAAGCCTTATTTTGAGAGAATGTTGGTAGACAGGATACGAGGAGCGCTGAAAGCCTTCAAAGGAGTAGATGTAAAACGTCATGAAGGTCTGATTTTCATAAGGGCGGATAAGACTCTCGATATAGAGCAGATAATTAAGTCAGCAGCTAAAGTCTTTGGAATAGCCTCCATAAGTAAAGCTGTCGAGTCGGAATCGGAGATTGAAGCCATAGGCCGTGCAGCGGTAGATTATATGATGGAGTTGATAGAGAAGCGAGGGGTGAAGAGCTTCAAAGTTGAAGCTAAACGTGCAGATAAAAATTTCCCGATAAAGTCTCCTGAAATCGGCAGGATAATAGGCGCCAAAGTGCTGATAGGCTGTAAAGTCTTGAAAGTGGACGTCCACAATCCTGATGTGCATCTTCATGTGGATGTGCGCCACGACAGAACGTATATATATGAGAGCAAGGTGGCCGGATTTGGAGGGCTGCCGCTGGGCACCAACGGAAAAGGCTTGGTGCTATTGTCCGGAGGTATAGACTCGCCTGTGGCAGCATGGATGATGGCCAAGAGAGGTATGCTTATAGAAGCGATGCATTTTCATTCATACCCGTACACGAGTCCGAGAGCCCAGGAAAAGGTAGAAGATTTGGCCCGTATCTTGGCTTCATATTGCGGTCATTTTAAAATGCATGTAATCAATTTGCTGCCGATTCAGGAAAAAATCGTGGAAAATTGTCCTGAAGAGGAAACGACAATACTGGTTCGCCGCTTCATGATGAGAATATCCGAAAAGATAGCTGAAAAAAACGGATGTATGATGCTGATAACCGGTGAAAATCTGGGACAGGTAGCAAGTCAGACAGCAGAATCGCTGGTAGTTACAGACGCATCTGTAGCGATGCCGGTCATGAGGCCTCTAATCGCTATGGATAAGGTGGATATAATGGAAAAAGCACAGGAAATAGGCACTTACGAGACTTCTATTTTGCCTTACGAAGATTGCTGCACCGTCTTTCTTCCTAAACATCCGACCACTAAACCTCGTCTGGAAAGAATATTGGAATCGGAAAGCAAGCTGGATTGCGAAACGCTGATAAACGATGCGGTGGCATCTGAGGAAAAAGTGGAAATAAAACCTGAATAATCGATAAAAAAATGAATAATTTCATTGACAAAATTCATTTTTCGATGTAGTATAATTTTAAGAATAAGAATTATTCCTAAAAACGAAAGAAGGTGGAGCATTGACTAAACAGAAAAAACTCGTGCTTTCCATAGCAGAAAATTCCAATGCGCACCTTACCGCAGAGGAAATATTTATTCTCGCAAAGAAAGAAATGCCCAATATAGCTTTAGGAACGGTTTACAGAAACCTGAACATTCTGGTGGAAGAGGGACTTCTGAATCGAATAGCCATTGCGGGCAGGCCTGATAAGTTTGATCACGTAGGAGATGAACATGAACATTTGATATGTCAAAAATGCGGAAAGCTTTTGGATATCAAAGTTGATGGGATCCGTGATAGAATAAAGGCAGCAACCGGTGAGGATGTTTTATCCGTCAGCTTAAACGCATATTATATATGTGAAGATTGCAGGGCAGAAGGATAGAACGAAAGATATTAAAAAATATGGAGGGAAGACAAATGAAAGAGTTAAAAGGAACAAAAACAGAAGCCAATTTGATGACAGCTTTCGCAGGAGAATCACAGGCAAGAAATAAGTATACATATTTCGCCAGCGTTGCGAAAAAAGAAGGATATGAGCAGATAGCAGCTATTTTCCAGAAGACTGCTGACAATGAAAAGGAACACGCAAAACTGTGGTTCAAAGCTCTCGGCGAGCTGGGAGATACTGCTCAGAACCTGCTTAAAGCTGCAGAAGGCGAGAATTACGAGTGGACTGACATGTATGCTCAGTTTGCAAAAGAAGCTAAGGAAGAGGGATTCGACCAGCTGGCTGCTCAGTTTGCGATGGTAGCTGAGATAGAAAAGCATCATGAAGAGAGATACAGAGCTCTCCTGAACAACGTAGAAATGCAGAAGGTGTTTGAGAAAGCAGACGAGACTATGTGGGAATGCAGAAACTGCGGCCACTTGGTAATCGGAAAGAAAGCTCCTCAGGTTTGCCCTGTATGCGCTCATCCGCAGAGCTTCTTCGAAGTAAGAAAAGAAAATTATTAATATAGTTGTAATATTTTTAAAAATTTAAAAATATTACAACATTCATATGAAAATTCGGCCTTAGACAAGTGGTATAAAGGCGGATTGTTGCATTTTTTTATGATTTTTCAAAAATATACAACATTTTTCAGAGAAATGTTGTATATTTTTTTGATTTCTAAGATAAATACAACATAGCCACCATTTCAGAACGGACACAAAGTGCTTTCCAGGCGTAATGTTGTAAAATTTCGTATCTTATTAAAAATTTTACAACATCTATAGTTTCAAATCTGCCGTTGCTATCAAATCGGCCCCTAATCCTAAAATGTTTTCTGAAATTACGTCGCCGCAGTTCACCGATTGACTTACGGTTATTTTATTTATTTCCTCCATGGCCTCAAACAGCTTGTCTTTGGGGATCTCCACAGAAAGACGTACAGGCAGGACAGGGCAGCTCTTGGATACGGTACCGACTGTAGTGCATAACATACGAACAGGATTGGTTATCTCTTTTTCTGCAAATTCTTTGCCCTTTGAGCATTTGTTCCCTGAAACGGATATAGGAGACGTTTGTGTATCAACCTGCATTACGCAGCTGTTAGGACAGACTATGCAGACAATTTCACGTTGATTCATATTCCGGATACCTCCTTTATGTAATCAGCAGCTGCCATACCGGCAACCTCGCCGCAATCTGAGACGTAATCAACCAGGTCATATACCTTGTATGCGTTGCCACAGCAGAAAACGCCGGGCAAAGTTGTCATCATATTATCGTCGCAGATAAGACCTCCTCCCGGCGACAGCTGAGCGCCGAGACTTTCTGCCAACTCGTTTTCGGGGATCAAACCTACGGAAAGTATTAAACCATCGCATTCTATGATTTCTTCGGTGCCGGAGATAGGAGCCAAGTCATTATCTACGCGGCAAATTTCTACGGCTTCCAGCCTGTCTCTGCCGAAAACTCTTGTGACAGTCATGGATAAATGAAGTGGAATGTTAAAATCATACAAGCACTGGTGTATATTTCTTATGAGACCTGAAGGCTTATCCTTTGCTTCATATACGCCGAGGACATGAGCCCCTTCAAGGGTCAGGCGGCGAGCCATTATCAGGCCGATATCACCGCTGCCCAGGATGACACAGCGCTTAGCAGGCAACTGTCCCTGCAGGTTTATCAAGTGTTGGGCCGTTCCTGCCGTGAAGATTCCCGATGGCCTAGTGCCGTGAATAAAGACTTGCTTGGCAGTTCTTTCGCGGCAGCCTGTGGCGAATATCAATGCTTTGGCTTCTATAGTTATAACACCGGAACGGTTTACGGCTTTTAAAACGAAATCGCTTTTAGACGATGCACCATCGCTTTTGCTTCCGTCTATAATTGAGATATCTGTTACAAAAGTTTCAGTTAAGGCTTTTATTCGGGCTTCATTGAACGCATCGATAAAGCGTTTGGCGTATTCGGGACCGGTAAGCTTTTCTTTGAACCGTATAAGGCCGAAGCCATCGTGGATGCACTGTTTAAGAATGCCTCCCAGCGCCTTTTCTCTTTCAATCAGCAGAACGTCGGCGCCGCAGGAAGACGCTTTGATAGATGCAGCCAAACCTGCGGGGCCTCCGCCGATGACTGCAATATCTATTTTATATATATTGGCTGTTTTCTCGTTTGATTTACTCATTTATATCACCGCCTCTGACGTTTTTCCGTGATTTAGTGGATCCAAGGCTTATGTGGGAAAGTGGGGAATCCTTTTTGACAGAAGACAAATCTGAGCCCAGGAACTCTGCAATTATTTCCATCACGAGAGGAGAACAAAATCCTCCTTGACATCTTCCCATGCCGGGACGCAGCCGACGCTTTATACCATCCAGGGTAGGAACACAAAGACCTGAATTGAGAGCGTCTAGGATTTCACCTTTGCTGATTTCTTCGCAGCGGCATACGATTACGCCGTAATCGGGATTTTCTTTGATCAGAGCGTCTCTTTGTGCCTCATCCATCTGATTGAGCCTAGGCGGTGCCTTGCGCACAGGATCGAAACTTTCATTTTTTGTGACTTTAAATCCACGCTTGTTCAGCAGTTCTACGCTCCATTTGGCCAGATCGATACCGATAGCAGGGGCAGCTGTCACGCCGGGGGATTGAATACCGGCTGCTTCCAATATGTTCTCTGTAAAGATACCTTTTCTGACTACGAAGTCTTCTTCATAGGTGGCCGCACGAACTCCCGTAAAATAAGCTATAACATCGCCGGCCTTCAGGTCAGGCGCCAGTTTCTGCTGCATTTCTATTATGTTTTCCACCTCTTGGCGATATGTAGCAGTGTCATCTCTATACGGCGTTTCAACGGCGTTAGGGCCAAAGAGCATATTGCCGTGAACCGAATGTATGAGGCCCACGCCTTTGGTGTGGCTGCTGCTGGTGAGAGATTTTATGAGCAGCTTGATTTTGCCGAAAGGAATGCCTTTGACCTTTTCCTGATCCTGAGGGAGCACTGTAAAAGGCGCTTTGGCCATGCTGGTTTTGACCATATAACCGGCTTTTTTATCTGTTATTATATCCGTGCCTCTCCGAGGATGGATGGTGAAAGTCCTGTCGCCGGCCATTTCAGCAATCTTGTCTGCGTAGACTCCGGCTGCGTTGATGACGATTTTAGGATAGATAACACCTCGATTGGTTGATACGCTGATAATTTGACCGTCTTCTACTTCCATGGATTCCACTTGAGTGTTGAGGAAAACCTTTCCTCCGTTTTTTATGGCATTTTCAGCGAGCGCTATGGTCATTTCATAAGGATTTGTTATACCTCCTGTGGGCATATACATGCCGCCGTCTATTATATCAGGCACGCAAGGCTCAACCCGGCGAAGCTCCTCTCTTTTTAAGTATTTAACGCCCGGTATGCCAAGTCTTTTTCCGTTTTTGCAAAGGAGCCATACGATGATACGCTCCCACTTATGGCAGCATAACATGACTTGGCCTTTCTGCTCAAAGGGCACATCCAGTTCTTCTGACAAGCGGCCATACATGGCGTTGCCTATTTGGTTATAATGATGTTTGTTGGAATCTTTAGGAAAGTTGATGCCGACATGCACTACTCCGCCATTGGCTTTAGACGCGCCGGAAGCTACATCAGAGCCTTTTTCAACCAATATGCAGTTCAGATTCCAGCGAGACAATTCTCTTAAAGCGCTGCACCCTGTTATGCCGCCGCCGATTATAAGCACGTCCGGTTTCAACCCGTCTAAAGCATCGTCGCGCATAGGCGGTGCAGGTGCTTTTTCTTCAAAACCGTCAAGGATGATGTCGTTGATAACTCCTAAATATTTTTTCTTGTCTACAGCCGCATGGCCTGCTTTGACTATGGTTTTCCAATCGGAAGCATGGCCTCGGAGAACGATGCAGCCTTTTTCCTCAGAGACGCTTATATCGGGAGAAAGTTTATGTATCTTTTTGCAAATACCTTTGAAGCTCATCAGTTGGCCAGCTCCTCTCTTATCTTTCTCTGAAGGTCGGTAATTTCGCTGTCGATGGCCCATACTCCCAGGCGCACTATGAGAAACGGCAAACGCCAAGGTGCAATTTGTTCATCTGTCATTCCTGTAGCAGCTTTGTATTTTTTTAAATATTTTTTACATATGGATTTCCTTAAAAATTCCAGAACCGAAGCAACTGCGGGATTGAGGCCGGGAATCATTTCTCCTTCGTTGAGAAGATAGAGGGTGGCAGCCACGTCGGCAGCCGGAGTGCCTTTGGCAGATGTCATCCAATCTATGACGCTGGTATTGTTCCCATCAGACATGATGTTGTCAGGGTGATAGTCCAAGTGGAGAATAGAGTCGCCGTCAGGCAATGAATCCAATCTGTTTTTTATTTCAATCCGTTCATCGTCGGTCAGGAAAGACATGACATCGCTTTCCATAGAACTCTTTACCAGGTCCTTATAACTCCGTATTTTATCTGTATGGGTATTGTGCATAGCTATATGAAGTCTAGCCATGGTTTTCGGAGCAGAAAATACTGTAGCAGGCTTTTTCATGGCTCTGGCTATAAGGGTTTGGCCAGGTATCTTTTTGATTATGAGACCGCTGCGTATTGTGCCGTCCGGACATTCCACGCGTGCCTGCCCGTAGCATTCCACAGCAGAAATTCCCTTTTCATAGGTTTCTTTGGTGTTTATTTCCTCATTGTCTATCATGTCTTGACTCACTTCGGGATTGAAAAGTTTAAGAAGCTTTTCAGCGACGTCTGCCTGGGAGCCGACTTTTGCATCGCCACCCTTTGAGGCATCGTCCTTTGTGTCGCTGCTGTCATCGCTTTTAAGAAGAAAGACTTGGGAAGAACGGCTGGTAAAAAGGGGAGAGCCCAAATCCGCCAGCTTATATGTGATATTTTCTGCCATATTAAGGACCTCCTTATATATTTCTTATTTCAATGATAAGTTTTTTACTAAAAATCAAGCCAAAATCTGATTATCCCTTGAAAACACTGTATCCACGGGCATTTCAGACAGGTCAAAACCATCTCATTTACTACGATTTTACTACTGTTGAGTGAGCCTTGACACGCTGAAAGACCACGAAATGCCAAGATACGGGTACAGTACCCGTCAATCGGGGCCTCCGCCCCGTGACCATATAACTGAATACAGACCGGCCATCTGCCGGGGCAACGCCATGGGTAACACAAACCTGTGGCGTTTTTTTATGCCCTGCCGGGGGCACGCAAAACTGTATAAAAACGGGTGGGAAATCCCCTGTTTTTTCGCCTGTGGGCGGCGCAAATGAAGCCGCCCATATTCTTTCCCTCATGGGAGGCCGGGCGGCGATACAGGGGCGCAAACCCGCCGAAACGAACACTTTTCAAAACCGAAGGAAGGAGGTATCCAACATGGCGGTATTCCGCATTGAGAAAACCCGCGATTACACGGTGATGTCCAACCATCACCTGCGGGACAGGTCGCTCTCGCTGAAAGCGAAGGGCCTTCTCTCCCTCATGCTCTCCCTGCCGGAGGAGTGGGACTATACCACCAAGGGGCTGGCCCGGATCTGCAAGGATGGCGTTGACAGCATCTGCGCCGGGGTGCGGGAGCTGGAGGAACACGGGTATGTGATCCGCCAGCGGGTCCGCAACCCCAACGGCCAGCTCGGCGCCATCGAGTACACCATCCTGGAGCAGCCCAGACCGCCGGAACCTAAACCGGAAAAACCTGAACGGGAAAATCCAGTCCTGGATAATCCTGAACAGGCTTTACCTGTCTTGGAAGAACCTGAACAGGAAAACCCCGCACAATTAAATACTAATAGATCAAGTAAAGAAAAATCAAAAAAAGATCTATCAAGTACGGAAGGATCAAATCCTGTCCTATCAATCCCCCAAACCCCCAGGGGCTCGGACCGGAAGGGACGGGACCGGATGCGGGAGCGGGAGAGCTATCGGGAATTGATTTTGGAGAACATCGAGTATGACTGCCTCATCCAGAACCACCGCCTTGACCGGGACCGCCTGGACGAGCTGGTGGAGCTCATGGTGGACACGGTGTGCTCCAACCGGGAGATGATCCGCATCGCCGGGGACGACTACCCGGCGGAGGTGATCAAGTCCCGGTTCCTGAAGCTGAACAGTTCCCACATCGAGTATGTGCTGGATCGGATGCGGGAGAACACCACCTATGTCCGCAATATCAAGAAATACCTGCTGGCCGCTTTGTATAACGCCCCGGCCACCATCGACAGCTACTACACTTCCCTGGTGAGCCACGATATGTACGGCGGCGGAGATCGGAGGTGATGTGCGTGCAGGAAGAAATCACCCAGGGCGTGGTCTCCCTCTCGGTGGAGACCGGCAAGATGACGGCGGACCTGCTCCAAAAGGCCGTGAAGAAGGTGCTGGAGGAGATGCAGAAAAAGCCCTCCCAGCGCAGCTTACACCAGGGGAAGCAGACCCTGCACCAGCTCAAACAGCATGGGGCCTCCCTGACCAACATCGAGATCACGGAGCAGAACATCAAGGCGTTTTCGGCGGTGGCGAAGAAGTATGACATCGACTATGCCCTGAAGAAGGACCCCACCACGGAGCCCCCGCACTACTATGTGTTCTTCAAGGCGAAGGACAAAGACCAGCTTCAGCCGGCCTTCAAGGAGTTCACCGCCATGACCCTGAACCGGGAGAAGCGCCCCACCATCCGGGAGCGGCTGGTCCAGGCCCAGGAACAGTCCAGGACCCAGCACCGCCAGCGGGAGAAGGTCAAGACCAAGGACCGGGAGGTGGCGCGATGACCGACAAACTGAAAAAGCAGATCATCCTCAACCTCCCGTATCTCATCTTCGTGTATCTCTTTGACAAGCTCTGCCAGGGGGTGCGGCTGGCGCCTGGGGCGGACGCCTCGGAGAAGCTGCTCCACATCGGGCAGGGCTTTTCGACGGCCTTTGCCAGCCTGGCGCCCAGCTTCCATCTGCTGGACCTGTGCGTGGGCGCCGCCGGCGCGGTGCTGATCCGGCTGGCGGTCTACTCCAAGGGCAAGAACGCGAAGAAATACCGCCGAGGCATCGAGTACGGGAGCGCCCGCTGGGGCACCCCGGCCGACATCGCCCCATACGCAGACCCGGACTTCTTCCAGAACGTCCTCCTCACCCAGACGGAACGGATCACCATGTCGAGCCGCCCCAAGGAGCCCAAGTATGCCAGAAACAAGAATATTTTGGTCATCGGCGGTTCCGGCAGCGGCAAGACGAGGTTCTTTGTCAAGCCCAACCTGCTCCAGTGCCATTCCTCCTATGTGGTCACCGATCCGAAAGGTACGATATTATGCGAGGTAGGGGCCCTGCTGGAGCGCAAGGGATACCGCATCAAAAGCCTAAATCTCATCAACTTCAAGAAGTCCATGCGGTATAACCCCCTGGCGTACATCCGCTCGGAGAAGGACATTTTGAAATTGGTGAACGCCCTCATCCTCAACACCAAGGGCGAGGGCGAAAAGTCCAGTGAAGATTTCTGGGTCAAGGCCGAGCGGCTGTACTATTCCGCCCTCATCGGGTACATCTGGTACGAGGCGGAGCCAGAGGAGCGCAACTTCATCACCCTGCTGGACCTCATCAACGCATCGGAGGCCAGGGAGGACGACGAGGAGTTCCAAAGCCCGGTGGACATCCTGTTCGCCAAGTTGGAAAAGGAGCACCCGGATCACTTCGCGGTGAAGCAATACCGTAAATTTAAGATGGCCGCGGGCAAAACTCTGAAATCTATACTGATTAGCTGCGGCGCCCGCCTGGCGCCCTTTGACATCGCTGAGCTGCGGGACCTCATGGCGGAGGACGAGCTGGAGCTGGACACCCTGGGCGACCGCAAATCGGCACTGTTCGTCATCCTCTCGGATACGGACTCGACCTTCAATTTCGTGGCGGCGCTCATGTACTCCCAGCTTTTCAATCTCCTGTGTGATAAGGCGGACGACTTCTACGGCGGCCGCCTGCCAGTCCATGTGCGGTGCCTGCTGGACGAGTTTGCGAATATCGGTCAAATTCCGAACTTCGACAAGCTGATCGCCACCATCCGGAGCCGGGAGATCTCGGCTTCTATTATTTTGCAGAGCCAAAGCCAGTTAAAGACCATCTACAAGGACGCGGCGGATACCATCGTGGGTAACTGCGACAGCACCTTGTTTTTGGGAGGCAAGGAGAAATCCACTCTGAAAGAAATTTCGGAGCTGCTGGGGAAAGAAACGATCGACAGTTTCAATCAATCGGAGAACCGCGGAAGCCAGGTTTCCCACGGCCTCACTTATCAGAAATTGGGAAAGGAGCTGATGACACAAGACGAATTGGCAGTGATGGACGGAGGCAAGTGTATCTTCATGCTGCGGGGCGTGCGGCCGTTCCTTTCGGACAAGTACGACCTGACGAAGCACCCGAACTACAAATACACCGCTGACGCCGATAAGAAGTACCTCTTTGATATGGAACGGTACATGAAACGCAGACCGGCCATCGTAAAGCCGGATGAGCCTTTCGAGATGTACGAATTGACCGCAACGGACCTTCAATAACAATTCTACAACGAAGAAAGGAAATATGATTTATGGATTTTTTCACTAATGCTATCGACGTATTGCAGACTCTGGTGATCGCTCTGGGCGGCGGCCTGTGCGTGTGGGGCGGCATCAACCTTCTGGAAGGTTACGGCCAGGACAACCCTGCCTCCAATGCTCATGTACGGTAAGGAAGCAAGCAACCGAAAACAAGAGATAGACCGCCAGCACTACACTATTCCGAACCAAAGACCAAAAGATAAGCATTGTGGGAAAATCTAAACTTTTGGATTTTCCTACAATGCCAACTACGGCGGAATCCCTCCCACTCCTTATATCTTTCTGTATACATTGAATTTGTATTTAGTAAAATGCAGACAACACCACGGATCGGCTTTTGGTTGGACAATTCCAACCAAACACCACAGCAGACAGCAGAAAACATTCTGAACGCTAGGAAGCCGGTATGATTGTTACATATAAGGGGAAGAAAAATTTCTTTTAGGTACTTGCTTTCCTAAAACTGATGTGATACAATGATTTAATCCAGAAAAGGAGTAAAAAATATGCGGCAAGGTATTCTTAAATAAAACTATAATCAAATAGTGGGAACAAAGGATTATGATAGCTCCTTTTGTAGGGGCTTAGTTTTTTGTACCCAATTTAAGAATACTTTTGCCTTATCAATTTTGACATATCCCCAAAAACAGCAATCACAAACAGGTGTATGCTGTATATGTGTATGTCCGCAACTTATAATCCCCAGTGGTAAAAGTATTTTACTGCTGGGGATTTTTATGCCCTTTGGGGCTGTAAAGGGAGGACAATCACATGAAAATAATCAATATTGGAATTCTTGCCCATGTAGACGCTGGAAAGACGACCTTGACGGAGAGCCTGCTATATGCCAGCGGAGCCATTTCAGAACCGGGGAGCGTCGAAAAAGGGACAACGAGGACGGACACCATGTTTTTGGAGCGGCAGCGTGGGATTACCATTCAAGCGGCAGTCACTTCCTTCCAGTGGCACAGATGTAAAGTTAACATTGTGGATACGCCCGGCCACATGGATTTTTTGGCGGAGGTGTACCGCTCTTTGGCTGTTTTAGATGGGGCCATCTTGGTGATCTCCGCTAAAGATGGCGTGCAGGCCCAGACCCGTATTCTGTTCCATGCCCTGCGGAAAATGAACATTCCCACCGTTATCTTTATCAACAAGATCGACCAGGCTGGCGTTGATTTGCAGAGCGTGGTTCAGTCTGTTCGGGATAAGCTCTCCGCCGATATTATCATCAAGCAGACGGTGTCGCTGTCCCCGGAAATAGTCCTGGAGGAAAATACCGACATAGAAGCATGGGATGCGGTCATCGAAAATAACGATAAATTATTGGAAAAGTATATCGCAGGAGAACCAATCAGCCGGGAAAAACTTGCGCGGGAGGAACAGCAGCGGGTTCAAGACGCCTCCCTGTTCCCAGTCTATCATGGCAGCGCCAAAAATGGCCTTGGCATTCAACCGTTGATGGATGCGGTGACAGGGCTGTTCCAACCGATTGGGGAACAGGGGGGCGCCGCCCTATGCGGCAGCGTTTTCAAGGTTGAGTACACCGATTGCGGCCAGCGGCGTGTCTATCTACGGTTATACAGCGGAACGCTGCGCCTGCGGGATACGGTGGCCCTGGCCGGGAGAGAAAAGCTGAAAATCACAGAGATGCGTATTCCATCCAAAGGGGAAATTGTTCGGACAGACACCGCTTATCAGGGTGAAATTGTTATCCTTCCCAGCGACAGCGTGAGGTTAAACGATGTATTAGGGGACCAAACCCGGCTCCCTCGTAAAAGGTGGCGCGAGGACCCCCTCCCCATGCTGCGGACGACGATTGCGCCGAAAACGGCAGCGCAAAGAGAACGGCTGCTGGACGCTCTTACGCAACTTGCGGATACTGACCCGCTTTTGCGTTGCGAAGTGGATTCCATCACCCATGAGATCATTCTTTCTTTTTTGGGCCGGGTGCAGTTGGAGGTTGTTTCCGCTTTGCTGTCGGAAAAATACAAGCTTGAAACAGTGGTAAAGGAACCC
>CDZQ01044274.1_pt1 | contig 159876 bp, 149 predicted proteins | sample 554831 | NCBI WGS metagenome assembly CDZQ01 (sample SAMEA3182112, study PRJEB8094) | gut metagenome | biome: human; feature: gut; material: Stool; isolation source: human stools | place: Canada | collected 2013-05-06 | reverse complement strand
GGTCATATGACCCGCGCTTTTTTTGTTTAAATAATAATCAAGGCTTATTCATAATTTATTTTCAAAAAAAGTGTTGACAAACGTGGTAAATGGATATAATATAAATAATGTAATTAGCACTCGGGTTAATAGAGTGCTAACGCAAAAATAAAGGCGGTGGAAAGGTTGATAGGTGAAAGGCAGGCGGCAATATTAGCGCTGATTATTGACAGCTATATAAAAACGGGCGAGCCTATCGGCTCAAAAACCATTGCCGGGCTTTTGCCCTATAAGATTTCCAGCGCAACCATAAGAAATGAAATGGCGTATCTTTCCGAACTGGGCCTGCTTGAACAGATGCACACAAGCGGCGGCAGAATTCCGAGTAAAGCGTCTTTCAGATATTATGTAGATAATCTCATGATTCCCAAAATGCCCGATGAATACGAAAAGCAGCAGATCAATGAACTCCTTTCCGTAAATGCGGGCGATCCGGAAAGATTACTGCATGACGCGTCGCTGATCTTGGCGCAGGAAACAAATTGCGCTGCATTTTATGATACTGTAAAAGACAGTTATGACTGCGTTCAGGGCGCTGAACTTATTCCGGCGGGCAACAACAAGGCAATGATAGTTATGCTTTCCGTTGGCGGAAAGATAAGATCATCTGTTTGCAAGCTCAGCTGCCCGGCAGACGATGAGTTCAAAAAATTGTTTTACTTTATTACACGTAAATACTTTACGGGCACAGCGCTTAAAGATGTAAATCTTGCGCTGCTGCAAAACACGGTGCCGGATCTCGGCGCAAGGGTGTTTGATATGCTTCCCGCCCTTACAAGTCTTTGCTCCCTGTGTGCTGAAGCGTATAACGGTTCTCTTGAGTTTGAGGGAGAAACAAATCTTCTTTCCCACAAGGAACTGGGCGATAATGTTTATAAAATACTTTCATTTTTCGCTTCACGCTCACAAATTCGCTCAGCGATTGAGCAGCTTGCCAGAAACGGCAGGGAAATGCAGTTGTTTATAGGTGATGAGAATCCTCATCCGATGCTGAAAAACACTGTTACTCTTGTTTCTAAATTCAGCTACAACAACAGCCAGACGGCAGTATTAGGCATTATAGGCTCGTCAAGAATTGATTACGCAACCGTTCTTCCCAGAGCTGAATATATAATGAACACAGTAAAAAAATATCTCCGAGAGGGAGGCGCTTCATTTGAATAAAAAAGAAAAGGATACTGAAAAAAAGTCAAAGCAGAAAGCTCAGGCTAAAGAGGAAACCTCAAAGGCAAATGAAACAGAAGAAAAAGAGGAAGATGTAAAAAAAGAGGAAAAGGATCCTGTTCAGCAGGAACTTGATGACACAAAAGACAGATTGCTTCGCTTGACTGCGGAATATTCAAACTATAAAAGGCGCAGCGAAAAGGAAAAACAGGACGCTTATGTTTACGCTAAATCAGACACCATTAAAGCACTGCTGCCTGTTATAGACAATCTTGAAAGAGCGCTTGCAAACGAAACAAAAGATTATGACGCGTTAAAAAAAGGCGTGGAAATGACTTTCGATAATCTCACCGCAATCCTTGAAACGCTTGGCGTTGAGGTTTTTGGTGAACCGGGAGACATTTTTGATCCTAATCTTCACAATGCTGTTATGCATGTTGAGGATGAGGAGCTTAAAAACGGAGAAATAGTTGATGTTTTCCAGAAGGGGTATAAGATAGGCGATAAGATCGTCCGCCCCGCAATGGTTAAATCAGCAAATTAATTAATAAATAAAGCATATTTTACGAAAGGAAGATATATTATGGCAAAGATCATTGGTATTGACTTAGGTACAACAAACAGCTGCGTAAGCGTTATTGAGGGCGGCGAACCCGTAGTAATCCCCAACGCAGAAGGCGCAAGAACAACTCCGTCAGTAGTTGCTTTCAGCAAGGACGGCGAAAGAATGGTAGGCAACGTTGCAAAGCGTCAGGCTATCACAAACCCGGAAAGAACAATAAGCTCTATCAAGAGGCATATGGGTTCCGACTATAAAGTAAATATAGACGGCAAGGCATATACCCCTCAGGAGATTTCAGCTATCATTCTTCAGAAGCTTAAAACAGATGCAGAGAGCTATCTCGGCGAAAAAGTTACAGAGGCTGTTATCACCGTTCCCGCATACTTTACAGATGCACAGCGCCAGGCAACAAAAGACGCCGGCAAGATTGCAGGCCTTGATGTAAAGAGAATTATCAACGAGCCCACAGCTGCTGCTCTTGCTTTCGGTATCGATAAGGAAGAAGACCAGAAAGTTATGGTTTATGACCTTGGCGGCGGTACATTCGATGTATCTATCATTGAAATGGGCGACGGCGTTCAGGAAGTTCTTGCAACAGCAGGTAATAACCGTCTCGGCGGTGATGATTTTGATAAGAAAGTTATGGACTGGATCGTTTCCGAGTTCAGAAAGACAAACGGCATAGACCTTTCAAATGATAAAATGGCTATGCAGCGTGTTAAGGAAGCTGCAGAAAAGGCAAAGATCGACCTTTCCGGTATGACTACTGCCCAGATTTCACTTCCTTTCATTACTCAGGACGCAACAGGCCCGAAACACCTTGAGATGACTCTTTCAAGAGCTCAGTTCAACCAGATGACTGCAGACCTTGTTGAAAAGACAATGGGTCCTGTTCGTCAGGCTATGCAGGACAGCGGCCTTTCAATGAACGAGATCGATAAAGTTCTTCTTGTAGGCGGTTCAACAAGAATTCCTGCTGTTCAGGAAGCTATTGAAAAATTCAGCGGCAAAAAGCCATTCAAGGGCATTAACCCCGACGAGTGCGTTGCAATGGGCGCAGCTCTTCAGGGCGGTGTTCTCGGCGGTGATGTTAAGGGGCTTCTTCTTCTTGATGTTACTCCGCTTTCACTTGGTATTGAAACAATGGGCGGTGTAAATACCGTTATCATTGAAAGAAATACAACTATTCCTACCAAGAAGTCTCAGATATTCTCAACTGCGGCTGATAACCAGACTTCTGTTGAAGTTCATGTTCTTCAGGGTGAAAGACAGTTTGCAAAGGATAACAAGACTCTCGGTATGTTCCATCTTGACGGAATTCTTCCGGCACGCCGCGGTGTTCCGCAGATCGAAGTTACTTTCGATATTGACGCAAACGGCATCGTTCATGTTTCAGCTAAAGACCTTGGCACAGGTAAAGAGCAGCATATCAGCATCACTGCTTCTTCAAATATGAGCAAAGAAGATATTGATAAGGCTGTTAAAGAGGCAGAGCAGTTTGCAGAGGAAGATAAGAAGAGACGTGAGGCTGTTGACCTTAAAAACTCAGCTGAACAGCTTGCTTATCAGACCGAACAGCTTATCTCAGAAAACGGTGATAAATTCTCAGCAGATGATAAGTCAGCTCTTGAAACAAAGTGCAACACACTTAAAGAAGCTCTCAAGGGAGATAATTTAGACGCTATCAAATCTGCTCAGGATGATCTCCAGAGTAAGTTCTATGAGGTTTCACAGAAGCTTTATCAGGCAGCTCAGGCGGCACAGGGTGCTCAGGGCGCTCAGCCGGGTGCAGATCCTAACGCACAGCAGGGCGGCAACGACGGATATACAGACGCTGATTTCACAGAAGTAGACGATAACTGATAAAGCACAAGGCTTTTTCTCCATTAAGTAAGGTGGCGGAATTTCATATTCCGTCACCTTAAATACGATTCACAGGGAGGAAAATATGGCAGAAGCAAAACGAGATTACTATGAAGTCCTCGGCGTTCAAAAGGGCGCAACAGAGGACGAAATAAAGAAAGCATACAGAAAAACAGCTAAAAAATATCATCCCGATCTTCATCCTGATGATAAGGAAGCTGAGGAAAAATTTAAAGAGTGCAACGAGGCATATGAGGTGCTTTCAGACCCTCAGAAAAAGGCGCGCTACGATCAGTTTGGATTTGCAGGCGTAGATCCCAACTACGGTGCCGGTCAGGGTGCCGGCGGCTATGGCGGCGGCTTTGGGTTTGACGGTGATATTGACCTCGGAGATATATTCGGGTCTATTTTCGGCGGCGGCTTCGGCGGAGGTTTCGGCGCCAGCAATCCTAACGCACCCCGCAAGGGCAGAGATATTCAGGTAAGTATAACTCTTACTTTTGAGGAAGCTGCAAAGGGCTGTAAAAAAGAAATAGAAGTTCCCCGTGTAGAGGACTGCAGTGAGTGCGGAGGCACAGGTGCCGCAAAGGGCACATCAGCCAAAACCTGTTCAAACTGCGGCGGCAAGGGTTATATAAATGTTCAAAACAGAATGGGCTTTACCGTGGTTACCCAACAACGTACTTGCAATGTATGCGGCGGTCGTGGTAAAATAATAGAAACACCGTGTCATAAATGCGCGGGTAAGGGTAAGGTAAGGCTTAAAAAGAAACTTTCTGTTGATATTCCGGCAGGTATTGACGAATCAAGAATCATCAATCTCCGCGGTATGGGCGACAGCGGTATGAACGGCGGCCCTGCGGGAGATCTTAAAGTGATAGTCAAGATTAAGCCGCATAAATTCTTCAGACGTGAGGGCTACGATGTTTGGTATGAAAAGCATGTTTCCATGGTAGAGGCTGCTTTGGGTGCCGAACTTCAGGTTCCCACACTTGACGGCGACGTTAAGTATAATATGCCGGCAGGTACTCAGCCTAATGACGTTTTTAAACTCAAAGGCAAAGGTATTCAGAGACTTAATTCTGTTGGCAGGGGAGATCAGCTTGTAAGAATTATAGTTGATATTCCTAAGAGTCTTACCTCTCAGCAAAAAGAACTGCTCAAAGAGTTTGATAAATCCTATGTTGCCCCCAAAAATCAGGGCAAAGAGGGATTTTTCGATAAATTTAAAAAGAAGTAAAAAAGCGGTTATAATAATTAACAGAGCCGTGACGCGCGAGGTTGATACCGTCCTGAGCACGTTCAGGCGCGTAATACTTCGGAGAGGGATAATCTTATGGAAAACAAAAAGTACAGGATCGCAGTGGCGGGCACCGGTTATGTAGGGCTTTCAAACGCCGTACTGCTTGCCCAGCACAACTCAGTTTATGCCGTTGATATTGTTGAGGATAAGGTCAAACTTATCAATGAGCGCAAATCGCCCATTGTGGATGATGAAATTTCAAAATATCTTGAGGAAAAAGATCTTGATCTTACTGCTACAACTGACGGCGCAAAGGCTTATTCACAGGCCGATTTTGTAATTATTTCCACACCCACCGATTATGACGCACAGAAAAACTATTTCAACACCTCATCTGTTGAGGCGGTTATAGATTTGGTTTTAAGTGTTAATAAAGATGCCGTTATGGTTGTAAAATCAACCGTGCCGGTAGGCTACACAAAATCACTTGCTGAAAAATATCCGGGCGCAAACATTATTTTCAGCCCCGAATTTTTAAGAGAGGGCAGAGCTCTTTACGATAATCTTTACCCCAGCAGGATAATAGTAGGCTTTGACAAGGAAAATGAAAAGCTTGAAAAAGCGGCTCATACTTTTGCGTCGCTTCTTCAGCAGGGCGCTATAAAAGAAAATGTTCCCGTTCTCTTCACAAAGCCCACAGAGGCGGAAGCCGTAAAGCTTTTTGCTAATACTTATCTTGCACTTCGTGTAAGTTATTTCAACGAGCTGGACACTTATGCCGAAATCCATGGCCTTGATACAAAAGAGATTATTGAGGGCATAGGCCTTGATCCCAGAATCGGTTCTCATTACAACAATCCGTCATTCGGTTACGGAGGATACTGTTTGCCAAAGGACACAAAACAGCTGCTTGCCAACTATGAGGATGTTCCGGAAAATCTTATCCGTGCAATAGTTGAATCAAACAGAACAAGAAAAAATTTTATTTCTTCTCGTGTTCTTAAGAAGGCGCACCACAGCGCAGATAATATTGCAACTGTCGGCGTTCACAGGCTTACAATGAAGTCGAATTCTGATAATTTCCGCCAGAGTTCTATCCAGGGCGTTATCAAGCGCATAAAAGGAGAGGGCGCAAATGTTATTATTTATGAGCCCACTCTTGAGGATGGCAGTCTTTTCTACGGAAATAAAGTTGTAAATGATCTTGATGAATTCAAAAAGCTCAGCAATGTAATTATAGCAAACAGAATGAGCAGTGAGCTTGAAGATGTTGCCGATAAGGTATATACAAGAGATATTTATAACAGAGATTAATTTAATAAGATAAAGCGCTTTGCGTTTGCGGAGCGCTTTTTTTATGTCAAATTTTGTTTGAAATGAGCGAGAAATTTCACACAAATCACATATTATTTTACATTTATATTACGCCGTTTTATATTTTCTTTTATATTGTGCTGTTATATTGAAAGAGGCGGCGGGAAAAATAAAACAGATAATAAAAATAAAATAATTTATGCACCCGCAGCTTAAAGAATATTTTGAAGGAGATTTTTATGAAAAAAATAATATCATTATTTGCGGCAGTTATGATTATTGCAAGTATATTTGCAGGCTGCGGAGCAGGCAGCCCATCAAAAATTAATGTGATGACTCGTGAGGAGGGCTCCGGCACAAGAAGCGCCTTTATTGAGCTTTTCGGTATTGAAACAGAGGACGAAAGCGGGGAAAAAATTGATAATACAATAGTAACGGCAGAAACTACAAACAGTACTTCCGTTATGATGACTTCAGTGGCGGGAGATCCGTCCGCGATAGGCTATATATCCATGGGCTCACTCAATGAGAGCGTTCGCGCACTTCAGATAGACGGAGTTGACGCAACGGTTGAAAACATAAAAAACGGAACCTATAAAGCTTCAAGGCCGTTCAATATTGCGGTCAAAGACGATGTTTCCGAAACGGCGAAAGATTTTATCAGTTTCATAATGAGCAGCGAGGGGCAGAAGGTTGTTGAGGAAAACGGTTATATTTCACAAGGCAGCAGCGGCTCATACAGCGGCACTAAACCGTCCGGCACGGTTACGGTAGCAGGTTCGTCTTCCGTTACTCCCGTTATGGAAAAGCTCAAAGAGGCATATGCTCAGATAAATCCGAATGCAAGTATAGTAGTTCAGCAGAGTGATTCAACAACAGGTATTACTTCCGCAATTGACGGAGTGTGTGATATAGCTATGGCGTCAAGGGAACTCAAGGAAAGCGAGATTTCGGCAGGGCTGAAATCAACAACCATTGCTTTAGACGGAATAGCTGTAATAGTAAATCTTGATAACCCCGTAACCTCTCTTACAAGCGATGAGGTAAAAGCAATCTACACAGGTGAAAAAACCGAATGGTAACTAATAAAATTAAAGATTATGTAATGCGAGCGGTATTTTTTATTGCCGCTTGTCTAAGCGTCCTTGCAGTGGCGCTTATATGCTGGTTCATATTTTCAAACGCTTTTCCCGCTATAAGCGAAATAGGCGTAGGCGAATTTCTTTTCGGCACAGTATGGAAACCGCTTAATAATAAATTCGGCATTTTTCCCATGATAATCGGAAGCCTTTATGTTACTGCAGGCGCAGTGGCAATGGGTGTGCCTGTCGGCGTCCTTTCAGCTGTATATATGGCAAGATATTGCCCTGCAAAACTATATAAGATAATGAAACCCGCCGTTGATCTTCTGGCGGGTATACCGTCTGTTGTATATGGATTTTTCGGCCTTGTTGTGATAGTGCCCGCAGTCAGACAGATTTTCGGAGGCGGCAAAAGTGTATTTACGGCATCTCTTTTGCTTGCAATTATGATATTGCCAACTGTTATAAGTATTTCAGAAGCGTCTATCAGAGCCGTTCCGCAAAGCTATTATGAGGGCGCGCTTGCGCTTGGCGCAACAAAGGAGCGTTCTTTGTTCGGCGTTTCATTGCCCGCCGCAAAATCGGGCATTTCTGCGGGGATAATACTCGGTATTGGCAGAGCAATAGGCGAAACGACTGCCATAGTAATGATAGCGGGAAATCAGCCTGTTATACCGCAAAGCATCTTTAGCGGTGTGAGAACACTAACTACGAATATCATTCTTGAAATGGGTTATGCCCAGGATCTGCACAGAGAGGCGCTCATAGCCACGGCGGCAGTTCTTTTTGTATTCATTCTGTTGATAAATTTGTTGTTTTCCGCGCTGAAAGGCAGGGAACATAATATATGAAAAATAATACTGTTAATAAAATAAGCCTAAAGCAAAAAGCAATGATGTATAAAAAACACCCTAAATCACTTGCTCTGGCACTTGCAGTCTTTCTCTGCGCGCTTATCAGCTGTGCTGTGGTAGTTTTTCTCGTCAGCTACATTCTTGTTAAAGGTGTACCCAATCTTTCAGCCCGCCTTTTTGAATGGGAATATAACTCGGAAAACGTGTCAATGATGCCGTCAATAATAAATACGCTGATATATACTGCGGCGTCACTTTTGATTGCAGTTCCTGCCGGTGTTTTTGCGGCTATTTATCTTGCGGAATATTCACGGCGGGGAAATGTGTTCGTGCGTATTATCCGTGTTACCGCTCAAACGCTTTCGGGTATACCGTCAATAGTTTACGGTCTTTTCGGCTATCTTATGTTTTGCGTTTACCTTAAACTGGGATATTCAATGCTTGCGGGCACACTGACACTTACTATTATGATACTTCCGCTTATTATGAGAACAACGGAAGAGGCGCTGTGCGCAGTACCTGATTCATACAGAGAGGCAAGTTACGGCCTTGGCGCGGGAAAACTGCGCACGGTATTCAAGGTTATATTGCCAAGCGCAATGCCGGGCATATTATCAGGAATAATTCTCGGAATCGGCAGAATAGTGGGAGAAACAGCCGCTCTTATTTACACAGCAGGTACTGTTGCCGGAGTTGTTACAAAGTTAACTGATTCGGGCAGAACTTTATCCGTGCACATGTATGCATTGCTTTCAGAAGGTCTTTATACAGAAGAAGCGTATGCAACCGCAGTTGTGCTTCTTGCTGCGGTGATAATAATAAATGCTGTTTCAAGCCTTATCGCCGGCGGTATTTCAAAAAAGGAGGGTAAAAAAGATGACGCCTAAGTTTTCAATCAAAAATCTTGATCTTTTTTACGGCGACTTTCAGGCACTTAAAAATATTGATCTTGATATAGAGCAGGGAGAGGTAGCGGCATTTATAGGACCTTCAGGCTGCGGTAAATCCACACTTCTCAAAACGCTGAACAGAATGAACGATCTTGTTGATTCCTGCCGTATTACCGGTGATGTGCTTCTTGACGGCAAAAACATATATTCACATGATACAGATGTGAATGAGCTAAGAAAAAAAGTAGGAATGGTGTTTCAAAAGCCCAATCCTTTTCCCATGAGTATTTATGACAATATTGCGTTCGGCCCGCGTACTCATGGTATTCATAAAAAAAGCCAGGTGGATGAAATAGTTGAAAAATCCCTCAAAGCTGCGGCGATATGGGATGAAACAAAGGACAGACTGAAAAAATCTGCTCTCGGTCTTTCGGGCGGTCAGCAGCAGAGGCTCTGTATTGCACGCGCACTTGCGGTTCAGCCTGAAGTGATACTTATGGATGAGCCCACCTCGGCGCTTGATCCTATTTCAACATCAAAAATAGAACAGCTTATCGGCAGTCTGAAAGAGAAATATACTATAGTTATAGTTACGCATAATATGCAGCAGGCAGCCCGCGTGTCTGATAAAACGGCGTTTTTCCTGCTCGGGGAGATTATCGAGTACGCTGACACTGAAAAGATTTTTAACGCACCTGAAAATGAGAAAACAAAGGCATATATTTCAGGCAGATTCGGATAATGCTCTTTACTTTGTGTGTGTTTGGTGTTAATATAAGTCTGCTGAGAAGCAGACTTCGTTTTTTGCCTTAAAATTCATTATAGGGAAGTATCATTTATATGGCACATCCGATAAAGCATTATATAACTATCACAAAACACCGCCACAGGGTAATGGTGCATTGTTTTAAAGCGGGAATACCATTGCAGGGTCTTTTTCACGATCTGTCTAAATATTCCCCAACTGAATTCATACCGGGCGCAAAGTATTATTTAGGAAACCGCTCTCCCAATGAAGGGGAAAGGGCGGAAAAGGGGTATTCCGCCGCATGGCTTCATCATAAGGGAAGAAACCGCCATCATTATGAGTACTGGATGGATTACAGTTCAAAAACAAAGCGCCTTGAGCCGGTTGAGATGCCGCTGAAATATGTTAAGGAAATGTTTTGCGACCGTGTTGCCGCAAGCAAGATATATCAGGGCAAAAATTACACCACTGCTCACCCTCTGCAGTATTTTTCAAATGCAAAATCAAGGATTATTATGCATCCTAATACTGCGGCACTGCTTGAAAAATTGCTTGTAATGCTTAAAGAAAAAGGCGAAAAAGAAACATTCAGATATTTAAGAAGCCTTAAATAATTAAATATTCATAATCAAATCCCGCAGGATGAATTTTACAGCGGGATTTTTTTGTGCTGACAGGGTGAATTTTTAGCTTTTACATTGTAAAATATTAATGTAAACGATAACTGCTTTTGAAAAAATTTATAATAAATAAAAAATATCTCTGCGTTACCTATTGCTTGTTACGCCGCGTAATGCTATATAATAACGGCAAGGAGGTTGATAATATGTGTCAATATACTACCGGTGAAATAGCAAAACTCTGCGGTGTGTCCGTAAGAACTGTGCAGTATTATGATTCTAAGAATATTCTGAATCCGTCAGCCGTTACTGAAGGCGGCAGGCGCATTTATAACGAGGAGGACGCTAAAAAGCTCCAAACGATATGTATGCTCAAAGCACTTGGGCTGAAACTTCAGTCAGTAAAAGATATTATGGAAAGCGAAAATCCCAAAGAACTTTTGCTCGTATTACTTGACGAACAGGCAAAGCAGATAAAAGGCGATATTGAGAACAGGCAAAATCAGCTTGAATCAATAAAGATTGTGCAGAAAAATATTCTTGATAATGATCTTGTATCTGTAAATTCACTTGAGGATATTGAGCGTATTGCAAACAGCAATAAAAGGCTAAAAAAAGCGCGGATAATAATGCTTTCAATAGGAATATTCATGGATGTTATTCAATTAGCAGCAATCATTGTGTGGATAGTGCAGGGCATATGGCAGTATTATGCCGCCGCAATGGCAGTTTCAGTTGTTTTCGGCATTATCCTGACAGCCTTTTACTACAACAGCACAGAATATATTTGCCCTAAGTGCGGGGCTCAGTTCAAACCGCCGCTTAAAAGCTTTCTGTTCTCTGCACATACACCGAAAACAAGAAAGTTAAAATGCCCCAAATGCGGCGCAGTAGGCTTTTGCGCTGAAACAGCGGCAGAGGAAAAGTAAATACGCCAAAGAGAAATCAAAGGTTCACGCATTATTGTAAAATAAAAAGCCCGCCGTATCCCGGCGGGCGCTTTTTGTTTAAATGTTTTATACTGTTGCTTTTTTCTTTCTGTGGATAATGAAACGGTTGCAGGGATAAGTCCATAGCGTTGGAATTATCATTCCTATAACTTTGAAAATAAGATCCCAAATGTTGCCCTCAAGTCCCCTTGAAACGGCAAATGTGGTCATTATAGAGCCTATCCAGCCGTTTGCAAAGATTGTGAACACTACCATTATGAAGTAGAGCACCATGCTGAGCGCAGGATTTGCGTCTGCTTTAAAAGTAACTTTTCTGTTTATTATGAACGCTATCGCATATCCTACGGTGGTGGAAATAAGGTATGTATAAAGATATCCCTTTGAGTTTATGCCTATCATATTCAAAGTGGGGTTTGATATTTTCTCAACTGTCATCGCCGCAAAAACAGTGTTAAGAAGCACCATGTGCACAACAAGTTCAATTGCCGATGAACCGCCGCCGGCTATGCAGAATTTAATGAATTTCCAGATTTCAGCGTGTTTTTCCGTCCATTTTTTAAAAATGTTCTTTTTATTTTCGTCTGCCATACTGTTAACCTTTCTTATAAGAATTTTATCAACAGGATTATTATGATAATTATAGCGGCAACAATACCAACCGCCTTTTCTATCATGGGTATAGCCGCGTCCATAGTTTCGGGCGCCTTGCTTGAAAGATAATCATATACCGGCCTTGAAACTTTTGTGCCCACCAAGTCTTCAAAAGTGCGTGTGTAGGTTTCGTACTCTCCCGGCTTGTTTTCGTCAAGGGTGATTATTCTTACGCCTCTTTTTGTTCTGTTGCCGTAAACATTGAATCCGCTTGACTGAGTGAAACCAAGATCAACATTTTTGTATCTGCCTACAAAGCTGTTTTTGTGGTCGTGCCCTACAAACACTGCCATAACGTCGCCTTTTTCGGAAACGGCGTCAAATTCGCCCGTGTTTTCATTAGGAATTGAGGGAGGCTCACACAGCATATCGCCTTTCCTGCATGTATCTCCCAAAATATAATACTCGTTTTTGTGTGTTCTGAAAGCACGTATTGCGCCTTTGTGGCTCTTTTTTACCTGCTTTAAAACATTGTAATATTCACACATCGGAATATGCTGAAATACTATAGACGGCACATAGCCCCCGTTCTTTTCTTTCAACTGTTCCCGTTCTTTTTTGTACCATTCAATAATTTTTGTGTCAAACGGTTCATAACCGCCGCCCTTAGCGTCTGTTCCGCTGTCAAAAAGGTACAGACAAAATGCGTCTTTGCTGCCGTCTGATGATTTTATCGGAATACAGCAAGTGCCGCCTCCGTCTATATCTTTTGTTTGATCACCTATAAATCCAGGCAGAGTTTTGTAGATATGTTCTATCTGATCTTTATTAGAAATACCTACCTGTCTGTCATGGTTTCCGAATGTAACGGCAAAAGGAATACCTCGCTTTGTAACGGGCTCAAGCAGTTTTGTTATCGTTGCCGCAACTGCTTTTTCAAGTTCCTTTCCCTTGCCTTTATACGTTACTCCGTAGCCTTTTATCTGATCACCGGTGTAAATTACAAGATCAGGTTTTTCCGCTTCGACTGCTGCCTCAAGCAGTGCCATGGTATCCGGGGAAACAGCAGGTATCTCCTGAATATCGGTGATCTGCATTATTTTGAACTTTTTGTTTTTGGTGAATTTCATAATTTCTCCGTCACTTTTCATTGCTCAAAAAAGCACGGCGTTTGCTGCGCCGTGCTTTTTACCGGCGAAAGTATTTATTGCTGATTATTTTGCGCCGTGTCTTCAGACACGTTCGTAGAATATGTGGCTTTGTTTTCCGTCGGTGGTGTGTAGTATTGATTTGTATTTGCACTGTCCGGCTGAATGTTTACCTGTGGCTGTTGATACTGTACACTGTCGCCCCACTGGTCAGCGCCGTTTTGCGGCTGCTGGTATGGTGGGTTATTGTTCCACTGATTAGCACCATTCTGCGGCTGCTGATATGGTGGGTTATTGTCCCACTGATTAGCGCCGTTCTGCGGCTGCTGATATGGTACGCCGTTATTCCACGGGTTTGCGCCCATCTGTGGATTGTAGTAAACATTCGGCTGATTTGCAGGGTTAAAGTAAACTCCCTGCTGTGCCATTTGAGCTTTTAATTTTTTAGCCTTATTTAATCTGAATATGCTTATTACAATTGCAATAATGCCCACAGCTATTATAACACCGCCTATTATTTTAACGGTAGACATCTGTGAATTGTGTTCTTCAAGAGCCGCGGGAAATGCTTCTGCTCCTTCGCAGTAAAAAGAGAGAGCAACATGAGAATCTTCAATGCCTGCAAGGTAATCTGAATAGGTGGCAATTGCGTCATTGTAATACTGCACCAATTCGGGATCAATAGAATTTAAAGGTTCTGCTTTAGCACAGAGGTTTATATAGAAATCTCCAACATATGCCGTATCATCTTCAGCATAGTCATTCATTCTGGCAAAGATGCTTTTATCTTCGCTAACCATCAGTGAAGCAAGATGCGCTGTGCCGTCTTCCGTATAGTAAGCAATAAGATAATAATCTTCATTAACACTTGATGCATCTTCAACATAGCCGTATTTATCAATAACAAGTACCTGCCCCATGTCGTAAACATTGTTTCCGGAGCTTGGCGCTTCCTGCCCTGCTGTAACAAGATTTGGCTTAGGTACTAATGATATAAAAGTTATCAGAATTATTCCTAAGATTGCTAATATAACTCCGGTTATTATTCCGGTTATGGCGGAGAATGAATATAAATCACTCTTGGTTTTATTCATAATTCGTCCTCTTTCTGTTTATACTATGCGGTTAATGATTTCAGCCTTCTGATTATTTTACTTCCGTGGTTCCGCCGTTGTTTGCAGAGGAAAGGCCTATCCAGCTTCTGCCGGGGTTGAGCTTGAGTTCACTGCCGTCAGCCGCTGTGAGCTTGAGAACGCCGTTTTCAACTTTCCAAGTAAAGTCTGTTACGGTTCCTTCGGAGGCAAGCTTGCCCGTTCCGCTGGTCAGTTCAAAGTTGCAGTAGGTTTCTGTTTTTCCGCTGCCTTTGTAGTCGTTCTTATCTATATATTTGGTGTCTGCGTTAAGAACAATAATGTTTTCAAAACTTACAAGCTGCTCATAGTCAGACTGATTCTGATAAAGTTTATCTGTTGTGTTGTATGTAAATGTATGACTGTCAGTGCGTGAAGAGAATTTAACTGTTATGCTGTTGCAAGGTGTCTGTGAAACAGCAGTTGCTGTTTTGTTGAAGCTTAAAGCGGAAAATCCGTTGTCATCAATATTTGTTCTGTATTCTTTGCTTTCGATTACGGATTCAAGCTTGTCGCCTACAAGAACAGCGTTGTGCGGACTTGATTTATCGCTTGTGCGCTTGAAGCAAGCAGAAGTGCTCATTCCGTCAATATTATCAACGTCATTGTCTTCAATATAATCATCCGCGCCTGTGTAGTCACCCTTGCTGTGGCTCTCGCCGAAATGAATGAAAATCGAATCAAAAAGCTGTGAAAATTCAACAAAGCTAGGTCTTGCTGAACGGGTAGGACCAACCTGCTCCGGCAAATCCGTCATATCTGCGTAGAACCAAAGCATACGTGTGATTCCGCCCTCAACTTCTCCCTCAAAGATTATATCAGGAGTGTCCATATTATACTGCGGACGAGCCTGAGGAGAGTTTTCTACTACTATTGCAACAGGTCTTTTTCCCACTGCTGATTCGTTATAGTCCGCTTCACCTGTAAGCGGGTTTGTTATTACTACGGGAGCTGCCGTTGTAGTGGTAGTTGTTTCAGGCTGAGTTGTGGGTTCTTCTTTGCCGTAAAATACTCCGAAGTAAACGGCTACTGCTATTGCAACTACTGCTATAACTGCGATAACAGCTATAATTATTTTTTTCTTTGCGGGATCTTTCACTAAATCCACCTCTTCTTCCTCATATTCATCTTTGTATTCTTCTGTATTTCTTTTTTTAACAGGAAACTCATTTAATGCGGGCTCAAGCGGCGCTTCACGCTTTGTGTTGTCTGGTGCCGAAGCCGCCTGCTCTTTTTCCCTCACCTGTGTCTGACTGCTGTTAGGTTTGCTGTCTTCAGGTGATTTAGAGCCTTTGATTTCATTGAGTATCTTATCTATCTCATCATCTTTGTTAGCCATTTCTTTTCCCCTTTCCAAAATGAAATGCTCCATTCTATTACATAATAACATATACAGATAAGAAATGCACTATATTTTTTTATTTTATTGATTTTAAATACAATATATAGTAAAATTGTATTAACTTAAAAAAGGAAGTTTTAAATATGTCAAAAGCTATACCGGTTATAATAACAAATTCAAATGTGTTGCTTTATGATGAGCAGGGCGGGGAATTCAAGCCGTTTTCACTGCCGGGTATCGCAAGCAGGCCCAATATTCCTTTTTATCATTTTTACGCAAAAAAGATTGCAGAGGGGCAGCATTATTTCAAAGAGTTTGTAAAAAAATATTATCAGCGCAAGCCGTCAAAAAATATTCTTGCAATTATTGTGCCGGATGATACAAGCCCGCTTGAAAGCATATTTATAAATGAGTTTTTTGTTAATTCAGGCGCCTGTAAAGCTGTTGCGCAGATGACTATGGGTCAGGCACTTCAGAAAAACATAAATCAGTATATATCTGTTTCAAAATCAAGCAGAAATATAGTTTTGCAGTATATAAGAAACAATGAAATCCAGGCATCACGATATTATGACTGCAATGAATATAATGTTGAGCGCATAAAGGAGGACGCTAAACGCCTTCATATAGACATAGAGTATGAAAATACGCCCGTTTTTGTAAATAATTTCAATCTTAATATGGATGATTTTTTTGATATGGGCGAGGTAATTACTCCAAAGCAGTTTATGGATAAAATTGCTGCAATAGATGTTGAAAAAATTTAAAAACAAAGAATAAAAAAATCACCTTTACTAAAAATATCATTGAGGTGATTTTTTATGAAAAAAAGCAAAAATCAAAAAGGCAAAAACAACAGGAAAGTTCAAAACAGTAAAAAGGTAATTGACCTTACATCGTATATCAGCCCTGATATGGCAAACAGCGATACTTTGGGCAGCTATACGGGCACAACTAAAAATTCTTATGAAACAGGCGAGTATGAGGAGCCGGAGCAGGATGCGGACGACCTTTAATCCTGCTTTCAAAAAAACTAAGCGGTTTGGATTTTCAAACCGCTTTTTTGTATCCTTATAATTTTTTAGCTGAAAAAGATGGCGGCGCCAAGGCAGAGCGCAAGCGCCGCGGCACTTAATGCGGCAAGAGAGTCTGCCGCCCTTGGGGATATGTTTATTCCCGCGTAAAGACCGCCGCTCTTTTTTTCGGTATTGTTTTTTTCGTTTTCGTTATCCATATATTTTTATCTCCTTGTGAGGTACTTCCTCATATCTATTGCGCATGCCGCAAGTATTATCGCACCTTTGATAACATAAAGCATGTTTGCGGAAACAGAAAGGAAATTAAGCCCTACAAATATAAGCTGAAGCAAAAGCACGCCTATAACTATTCCGCTGATTTTACCTGTTCCGCCAACAAACGATACACCGCCTATAACACAAGCCGCAATTGCGTCACTTTCATAGGTGAGTCCGGTGTTAGCAGAGCATGAGGCAATACGGGCACCCTCAATAAAACCCGTTATTCCGTACATAACGCCTGCAAGCACAAATACTGCCACTATAGTTGCAAAAACATTTACACCGGATACATTTGCGGCTTCTTCGTTAGATCCTACCGCAAACATATTTTTGCCGAATTTGGTTTTGTTCCAAACCACCCACATTAAAGCGGTAAGCAAAGCGGAGTACAGCACATATTTCGGCACGGCAACACCGCCTATTGTAAACAGCGTGCCGCGGATAAATTCCGTGTATGATTCGTCAAGTCCGGAAAGGGTCTGACCGTTGTTTGTACCCGTCATCAGGTACATAAGCACCAGACCGAAAACAATCAGCTGTGTGGAAAGCGTAACTATAAACGGGTGAAGCTTGAATTTAGCAACGAAAAAGCCGTTTACAAGGCCTACTGCCCCGCCTATTGCAATTACAATAAGAAAAACTGCCCACAGAGGCATTACGCCGAGGTCGGGAAACATTTTGTTGGGGTAACCCGCCATCTGCAGCAGTGACGCGCCGACACATGCTGTAAGTCCAACTACTCGCCCCGCCGAAATATCAGTACCGGTCAGAACTATGCATCCCGCAACACCAAGAGCTATAGGCAGTTTTGATGCTGTGAGGGAAATAATATTTATTATTGAAGGCAGAGAAAGAAACGAGGGCACTTTTATCGCTATAAAAATAATCGCCGCCGCAATTATTATATACATGGCGTTATTCAGAATAAAATCCGCTGCCGCTCTTCTTCTGTCAGCCGGCGGCATTGCCCTCAGTCCTCCCAAAGGTGTATCTTTATTTGATTCAGGCATGGAATCACTCCTTAAACATATTTTGCTGCAAGCGTCATTATTTCTTCCTGCGTGGCGGTCTTTGCATCCGTTTCGCCCGCAAGGCGCCCTCCGCTCATAACAAGTATCCTGTCGCAAACACCAAGCAGTTCCGGCATTTCGGAGGAAACCATCAGAACTATTTTGCCGCGCGCGGCAAGGTCATTTATCAGTTTATATATTTCATATTTTGCCCCTACGTCAATTCCTCTTGTAGGCTCGTCAAGAAGCAGCACGTCCGGCTCTGTCAGCAGCCATCTCCCAAGAATTACTTTCTGCTGATTTCCGCCTGAGAGAACGCCTATTTTTGTTTCCTGATCAGGGGTTTTTATTCTGAGTTTCTCAATCAGTTGCGCAACGCTTTCTTTCATCTTTTTATCGCTTAGAAACGGCCCTGCGGAAAATTTTTTCAGGCTTGATATCACAGCGTTTTCACGGATGTTCAGTATGGCAAAAATACCTGTTGCTCTGCGTTCCTCTGTTAGCAGAGCAAAACCGTTTTTCACTGATTCTCTGGCATTCCTGTTTTTTACTTCGGTGCCGCACAGGTATATGTTGCCGCTTTTTCTTGTGTTTATTCCGAATATCGTTTCAAGCAGTTCCGTTCTGCCGGAGCCGTCAAGTCCTGCTATGCCCAGTATTTCACCACGCCTTGCTGTAAAAGAAACATCATAGAGCTTTTTATACTGGGCACTCAGACCGTTCACCGTAAGAAATGTTTCGCCGGGTGTGTTTGTCTTTTCCGGATATCGGTTCTTTAGTTCGCGGCCGACCATCAGGCGTATTATCTCATCTGTTGTGAGCTCGTTTGCAGGCTTGGTGGCAATATGCTTTCCGTCCCTCATTACAGTAACTTCATCGGAAATTCTTAAAATCTCTTCCATTTTATGGGAAATATAGATTATTCCGCATCCTTTTTTCTTTAAAGACGCAATTATTCCGAACAGCCTTTCAGCCTCGGCATCAGTCAGAGATGATGTCGGTTCGTCAAATACAATTACTTTTGCGTTATATGAGACTGCCTTGGCTATTTCCGCCATCTGCCTTTGTGAAACGGGCATTTTGCCCATTACGGATCTTGGGTCTATATCAAGGCCTAAAGTATCGAATACACTTTTTGACTGCTCATACATTCTCTTTTCGCTTGTGAGCGGTATGAATTTTGAAACTGTCGGCAGGCGGCCGAGCCACATGTTATCCATTACACTGCGTTTAAGTGCCTGATTTAGCTCCTGGTGAACCATTGCCACCCCGTTTTCAAGCGCTTCTTTAGAGTTCTTGAAATTTACTTCTTCGCCGTTTAAAAAGATTTTTCCGCTGTCTTTTGCATATACGCCGAACAGACATTTCATAAGCGTTGATTTGCCTGCGCCGTTTTCACCCATAAGCGCATGAACAGTGCCCGCATTTACTGTTATTGAAACACCGTCAAGCGCTTTTACACCGGGAAAGCTTTTTGTAATTCCTTCCATTTTAAGCAGTACATTGTTTTTGTTCATAAAAACACTTCCGTTTTATTCTCCTGTGTATACTGAGTAGGGTACATTCACTCTCCAGTCTCCCACTGTGTTTTCAGTATCAAGACCGGTGAGCGGAGGGGCGGAGGAGTTGAAATTATCTATAATAGTTTTAATGGCTTTTGCCATGCCTTCGCCGTCCTGCTTAATAGTGCCCGCCATTGAGCCGTCCGCTATTTTAGATTTTGCGGCATCTGTAGCGTCAATTCCGAAAACGGGTATTACAACAGAGCCCTCTCCCTTGTTATATCCTGCGCTTTGAAGTGCAGATACAGCGCCTAAAGCCATCTCGTCATTATTTGCAATTACAAGTTCCACCATATTGTTTCCGGAGGTACTGTGTTTGGCAAGTATGGTACTCATATAGTTGGTTGCCGCCGCAGAAGACCAGTTACCGTCTTGATCAACAAGATATTTGTTTGTGTTTCCGGCGTCGTAAAATTCAATCGCGGGTTTTCCAGCTTCTTGCAAAATGGCGTTGCAGTCCTCAACGGCGTACTGCGTTCTTGCAATTGCCTCAAGGTTGCCCTCCTGACCTTTAAACATTACATAACTTATCTTTCCGTCTTTGTTAAGGTCATATTTGTCATAATTCTGCAGCAGGTAGTTTCCTATCATTTCTCCCTGCATATGCCCTGCCATTTCATAATCAGTTCCCACGAACACGCATTTTTCATAGCTTGATACAACGCTTTCGTCCACAGAACGGTTAAAGAATATTACGGGTATATTTTGCGCTTTTGCAAGGTTTACTATATTTTGCGCAGCGTCGTTTGATCCGGTGTCAACCACGTTTACTACAAGCAGGGACGAGCCTTTTGCAATGGCTGTGTGAACCTGTTCAGTCTGAGTTGTCTGACTGCTGTTTGCGTCATAATCGTTGTAGTTAAGACCGGCTTCACTCAGTATTCTGTCAAGCTCTGCGCGAACTCCTGAGATATAGGTGTCGCTGAAGGTGTAGTAGAGTACGGATATTTCACCTTTGCCTGAAGTTGAAGTGTCCCCTGAACACGCAGTAAGGCAAAATACGGCAAAAAGTATCGCTGTTATAAATGCTGTAATTTTTTTCATTTGTATCACTCTGTTTCAATATGTTAATTTAGGCGCAGTTGCCTTTCATATTTAATATTGCCAATAATTTTTCAATGAACCAATCAATTTTTTTATTCATAAAATTTATTTAAAATTGATTTTTTAGCTGAAAAAATAAAGAAAAGCGCTCCGCCTGAGCGGAGCGCTTTCTTTTTATCTTATATTTAATTATTCGTCATTTTTTTTCGAAATCAGATTTCGCCTGTAAGCACTTGGGGAATACCCCGTTTTCTGCTGAAAAGCGGATGAAAAATGGTATGCGCTGTAATATCCCAAAGTATCGGCAATTTCTATTATTGACATTGATGTTTTTTCAAGTATCTGCTTTGCCTTTTCTATTTTAAGGTCTGAGATGTACTGTTTGGGAGATACATGAAGAGAATCGTTAAAGATCTGATGTATCCTGCGGGATGATACATTAAAGAAATTCGCTATTTCGGTAACTGTTATGCGCGAGTAAAGCTTTTGCTGAATATATGTGCAAACCTCTGAAAGCTTTACACTGTGTGCTGCAGATGCGGGCTTTTCAACATATTTAAGAGTGAGATTGAAAAAATAATGCCTGAATACAGAGTTAATATAGTCAATCTCGTTCGGAAATTCTCTGCCCACGTCAAGAAGCTCATTAAATAGTTCGCATTCATGCTCCGAAACATCAGTTGTATATATTTTATCGGTTTTTACTTTCAGAGGCGAATAGCAGAGGAAATCCACCCAAAAATATTTCCATATCTTATGTGTACTGCGGTATTCTTTAAGCTTTTTTCTTTTAACTATAATATAAGAGTTTTTCGGCAGAAAAATCTTTTCGCCGTCAACCGTTTCAAGACGGCCTTCTCCCTCAACTGTGCGAATAAAGCAGTACATGTCTTTTAATGAAAGAGAATCGTCTTCTGACATCTCATATCTGTAAAATTCATCTGCCGTTACACTCCAGGCCGCTGCAACAACATCTTTGTTTTTAGGGAAAACCAGATTTGAAGTGTAAAACCAAGTGCACTGATACATAATTATCACCCTTAGAATCCAGAAAGTAATAAAATAAATCAAGCAATAGTGCTTTATGAAGGCATTTTCCGCTGAAAAACTCAACAGTTATTTGCTGATTTTTATTACATTTCTGAATTTTAGTGTAAATTTTAAAAATAACGGTCTGTTTTTATTTTAGGTGAATTTATTATATCATAACTCATTCTGCATTGCACACGTATTTATAAAAAGTTTATAAATGCTCTCAAAATAAATTATTTAAAGCTAAAGCGGCTCTTAGCTATTAGATTATATAAAAATGAAGAAATATAGAAGATATTCGGACTTAAATGCGGTAAATGGTCTGCTTTGCTAAAAATAAATTTGCCTCGCCTTGGATTTCTTCCTGCTTTCCTTGTAATTGATTATATCAAACGGCAAATTACATTGCTGAAAACTCATATTGCATACTAAATACAAAATATTGCAAAATTAGAAAATTTTGATAAATGTGTTGACAAAAACTTGCACAGATGGTATGATTATGTCAGTTAGTCGCAACTAACTTATTTTTTGTTATGTCAGTTAGTTAAGACTAACTATCAGCCGCTGTTTTAACAGCGGAACAGGCAGGGCGCCGGATGCTCCTTCAGAACTTCTTTGTACCCGGAAATGCAAAATACACTCTCCCTCATATTTTGCCTTTTATTTCCGGCGCCCTTTATATCAAATACTAATAATCCCCGGTGACTTTATGATTGAAAAATATCTTATTGAGCATTGTTCGCCAACACTGGCATCTATCAAAACCGCTAATCTTTTTTCTGTTTCACTTGAAAAGGAAAAAGATGCTGAAACACAGCTGCAGAGATGGGGAAGTCTTCTGTATGAAAAAGGGATAGAACTCGTTGTTATAAGGCTTTGTGAAAAACGCGCGCTCGTTTATGTTTATCGCCGCAGTATGCTTGTAAAAGATCTTGGCAGGCAGGGTGTTTTTGATTTTCTGAACAAATACGGTTATAACAGTCTTGACCCTGATGAAGCACTGTGCAGACTTGCTTACCGCATAAGATGCAGCCAGGAGTTTCCGCATGAGATAGGTGTGTTCCTCGGCTATCCGCTTAATGACGTCAAGTGCTTTATCAGATACGGAGGAAGAAACTGCAAATGCTCCGGATGCTGGCAGGCGTATTCGAATGAAGAAGAGGCACTGCGTATTTTCAGTAAGTACAGCAAGTGCAGAGCAGTATATAAAAAGAAGTGGCAAAGCGGCAGGTCTGTTATGGAACTGACTGTTGCCGCATGAAATAAAAAATTATAAATAAAAAGACCGGCACATCACTGAGCCGGTCTTTTTGTATGAGAGTTAAATTGTTACAATACCCAAAGTGTTTAATACAGAACTTACAAGAATTGCGAAAATGCAAACAGGAGCAATCCATTTTACCATAATTGAGTAAAATTTCTTTTCGCGGAATCTTCCGTTTAATTCTACCTCGTCCGTAATGGTTTTGGGCTTTATAATAAAGCCAACAAGTATGCATGTGAACATACCTACGATAGGCATAAGCACACTGTTTGAAATGAAATCAAGGAAGTCAAGTATGCTGAGGTTCATTATTGTGAAGTTGCTCCAGATGCTGAAGCCGAATGCGCAGAAGATACCGATAAGAAGAGCGTATGCGTAAACTATAAGAGCGGCTCTTTTTCTGCTTATCTTATATTTATCAGTCATACCCGCTACTATTGCCTCCATAACGGAAACGGAGCTTGTAAGTGCGGCAAAAAGTACAAGAATGAAGAATGCCGCGCCTACTACATTACCGAACGGCATCTGGGCAAATACTTTAGGCAGGGTGTCAAACATAAGACTTGGGCCCTGACCCAGCGCAGATTCGTCACCGCCTGAATATATGAAAACGGCGGGGACGATCATAAGTCCTGCAAGGAATGCAACGGCAGTGTCAAAGATTTCTATCTGCCTGGTTGAAGTAACTATATTGCTGTCTTTTTTCATATATGAGCCGTAGGTTACCATAATACCCATTGCAAGCGACATTGAGAAAAACAGCTGGCCGAGAGCGGCAACAAAAGTCATGGGGCTCAGTTTGCTGAAATCGGGTTTGATATAATAAATTACGCCGTCAAGCGCACCCGGCTGGCAAACTACAAATATCGTTAATCCAACGGTGAGCACCAAAAGAGCAGGCATAAGGTATCTGCTCATTTTTTCTATTCCCTTGTCTACGCCTAAAAAAACTATAACAGCTGTTGCTGTTGCGTAGAGGAAAAACCAGATGAGCGGTTCAACGGGTTGAGAAATGAAGCTTGAAAAATAGCCGTTTCCTGCGGCGTCCTTTACTCCGCCCATTATCATAACGGAAGCATATTTTATTACCCATCCGCCGATAACACAGTAATACGGAAGAATGATAACCGGCACAAGTGTTGAAAGCGTGCCCAGCCATTTCCATTTTTTATTGAGCATACCGTATGCTTCCATGGGGCTTCTGTGTGTTTTTTTGCCTATGGCAATCTCCGTAATCATAAGTGTAAAACCAAAGGTTACAGCAAGAATTATATAAATAAGCAAAAATATTCCCCCGCCGTATTTTGCGGCAAGGTACGGGAATCGCCAAAGATTTCCGAGCCCAACTGCTGAGCCCGCTGCGGCAAGAACGAAACCTAATCTGCCTGAAAAGGTGCTTCGTTTAGCCTCTTTCATAATTTCACAGCCTTTCAGATTGTATTTATTTGTCAAATTTTAAATTTCTGTTAAAATATTATAACAGCAAAGTGTTCTATAAGCAACAATTTTATTCTTTTTTTGCGCAATGTTGATATGCTGTAAAACTATTATTAGCCTTTTAGTTGTTAATTAATAAATGTGCTTTTATAATAAATGTATTAAATTGACATAAAGTTGGCGATTTGATAAAATATATTTTAGAATAAGGAGAGGGGAGGCGCTGTTTTTGGACGATTATAAATCGGGCCACAGAAACCGCATAAAAGCTAAATATCTTGAAAACAGCGCCAACCTCGTTTATGACTATGAGGTGCTTGAACTCCTTTTGACTTACTCAATTCCAAGAAGAGACGTAAAGCCGGCAGCAAAGGCGTTGCTGGAACGTTTCGGCTCGCTGGACAAAGTGTTTTCAGCAAGCAAAGAACAGCTTTGCGCAGTTAATGGAATAGGTGAAAATTCAGCAATACTTATAAAACTTGTAACAGACCTGCAAAGCCGCTGCGCAAAGTGCAGAAACCTCAAAGTGAAGTACCTTGCTAATGAGAATGACGCTAAGGATTATTTTGCAAATCTGCTCTCAGCAGATTCAAATGAACGCTTTCTGCTTGCAAGCCTCGATAATTCCGGCAGAATTATAGGCTGCCATACCATCGCAAGCGGTGATATAAATCATATTGACATAAATCCCAGAAACATTGTTGAAACGGTGCTGCTTGATAACGCCAGCAGGGTAGTTATGGCTCACAATCATCCTTTCGGCACAGAGGAACCGTCAGTAAACGATATTGATTTTACGCTTAATGTAAGGAATATATTGTCTTCGGTAAATGTAAGGCTTACAGATCATATAATAGTCGGGGAAAGCGGCTGCCTTTCCATGAGAAGCGACCGCCGCTTTTCACGTTATTTTGCTAAAAGCAACAGTTTGGGCTACGGCAGGTGATGTTATGGAAAAAAATGCAAATATCGAATACCGCAAACTTAGCGAGGAGCTGCAGCAGCGGATAGAGCAGGACAGGAAAAACGGCTATGTGAATCCTAACCGCTGTGATGACAGCAGTGTTATCAGGCGTGATCAGTCAAGGGACAGAGCTAATCTCTGGCGCCCTGCGTTTGTTCGTGATACGGAAAAGATAATACATCTGCCGTATTACAACAGATATGCTGATAAGACACAGGTGTTTTCATTTTACAATAACGATGATATTACACGCCGCGCCCTGCATGTTCAGCTTGTTTCAAGAATAGCCAGAAGTATAGGCGCGGTTTTGGGTCTCAATCTTGACCTGATAGAAGCTATATCTTTAGGCCACGATATAGGCCATACCCCTTTCGGCCATGCGGGAGAGCGTTTTCTCAGCACGCTTCTGCAAAAGGAAACGGGAAGATATTTTAATCATAATGTGCATAGTGTACGTGTGCTCGACCATCTTTTCCGCCGTAATATCAGCCTTCAGACGCTTGACGGTATCCTGTGTCACAACGGTGAGTTTGAGCAGATGGAATACAGACCTAAATACGGCAAAAGTTTTGAGGAATTTGATACCAGCGTGGAGGCGTGTTATACAGACGGCAAAAATGCTATTGAAAAACTTGTGCCTAATACGCTTGAGGGCTGTGTTGTCAGAATATGCGATATGATTGCATATCTGGGAAAAGACAGGCAGGATGCTTATGTAGCAAAAATAATTCCACGTGATTATAAGTTTTCTACTGAGCTTATAGGCTCACAGAACGCCAAAATAATAAATAATCTGACCGTTGATATTATTGAGAACAGTTACGGCAGGGATTATATTCTGCTAAGTGCCGAAGCATATGCCGACCTCAAACGAATGAAAGAAGAAAACAATGCTGTAATTTACAGAAATAAAGAGATAAACGATCAGTACAACGAAATAATCATGCCTATGTTTGAAGAACTTTATTATAAGCTTCTTTATGATGTTACAAAAAAGGATACGGATTCACTCATTTACAGGCATCATGTGCGTTTTATAAATGAAACCCGCAAATATTATGATAATTCTGATTATTTTGATGACGAACCCAATCAGATAGTTGCCGATTATATCGCAAGTATGACTGATGATTATTTCATAGCACTTCATAAGAAATTGTTTCCGAACAGTAAATATAATATTACTTACAAACCTTATTTCAGTGAATAACACAATCGGAGGGAATTATGAAAAAATTTATAAAAGCTGTGGCAGCGGTAATGTGTGTGGTTTTAACAGCTGTAAGTATTTCGGCATGCTCATCGCCGCTTGATGAGGAGGTTCAGCCGGTGGCAAAGGATGATTTCCGTGTAACGGCGTATCTTGTAGGTGATCGTTTTCTTGATCCTGCGGAAATAGATTATTCTCATTTCAGTCAGGTTACGGATTTTATTTTTATGAGCATGGCTGATTTTGATGTGAACGGTAATATAATCAAGGCAGAGGAATTTGATACAGCTTTCAACAACATTAAGCCGTATCTGCCTGAGGACGCAAATTTCTATGTAAATATTTTAGGCCCCAAAAGCACGCTTGAAACGGATGATTGGAATGAAATGATGGAAGATCAGGGCAAACTTCACAATCAGGCTTTTGAAAGCGGCAATCTTCAAAGCGAAATAAAATCTTTGCTTGATCAATACGGATTTGACGGTGTGTATTTCGATTACGAATATCCGATAAGCAGCTCAAATTGGAAAGTTTTCAATAATTTCATAGTTTCGCTTGATGAATATCTGGGCGATGAATACAAGATAGGCATGGCTCTGTCCGACTGGGATCTTAATCAGTCTGATGAGGCTATGGCCGCAACTGATTTTATAGAGATAATGTCTTACGATAACTGGGATGACAACGGAAATCATTCAACTTATGAGAGCGCTCAAAAAAGTGTTGAGGCAGTGCTGAAAAAAGGGTATGACCGTTCAAAACTTTCGCTCGGTCTGCCGTTTTATGCACGCCCCACCACTCAGGATGCGTATTGGTACGATTATAAGGCATATTGCAGTATGATAGATGAAAACGGTCTTTACACTGATACAGAAGATACCGGGCTTACTTTTTCTTTCAATACATACGACCTTATTAAGCAAAAGACTGAATTTGCCGTTGACTGCGGTCTTGGCGGAGTTATGGTATGGCACTATTCCTGCGATGCTCCGGCGGATAATCCTAAATCACTTTTTAATGCAATTGAGGATGGTATTGATAGTGCTTATTCTTCTTCAGAGCAAAACACAGCACAGTAATATTAAATTAAGCACTTCCGCAAATAGCGGAGGTGCTTTTTTGGTAAATATTTTATTTTAAAATACTTTAAACTTATCGTGTATTTGATTGAATAATTATTTTTGTGATGTTATAATGTAAATAAATATAGTAAATAAACGAACGAATTTCTGGAGGATCAGGTGAAATCGGAAATAAATAAAAAATCTCCCGCCGAAAACGATAATATAGTTATCGGCAGAAATGCTGTTATGGAGCTGCTTAAAAGCGGCAGACCGGTTGAAAATATTTATATCTGCCAAGGCGAAAAAGAGGGAAGTATTACAAAGATAATTGCTCTGGCGCGGGATAAGGGAATTGTTATTAAAGAAGTAAACAGAAAAAAACTTGATTTCATGTGCTCAGGCGCCAATCATCAGGGCGTTGCGGCGTCCGTGCCGGCGCACGAGTATTCATCGGTAGAGGATATCCTTGCTTATGCTGAGGAAAAAGGCGAAAGTCCCTTTATAATCATTTGCGATGAAATAGAGGACAGCCGTAATCTGGGCGCAATCATACGTTCTGCAGAGGCGTGCGGTGTTCACGGTATTATAATTCCAAAGCGAAGAAGCGCAGGGCTGAATTTCGCCGTTTCAAAAACTTCTTGCGGCGCTGTTGAATATGTAAGAGTTGCCCGTGTTTCAAATCTTGCCTCGGTTATAGAACAGCTTAAAAAGAAAAATATCTGGGTCTATGCTGCGGATATGGACGGCGCTCCTTGGTGTAAAACTGATTTTTCAGGCGGCGTTGCACTTGTTGTGGGCAACGAGGGCAAAGGTGTCAGCAGGCTTATTAAAGAAAAGTGTGATGTTACGGTTTCACTGCCAATGCTCGGAAAGGTAAACAGCTTAAATGCTTCTGTTGCCGCTTCCGTGATTATGTATGAAGTTGTAAAACAAAGGCTCGGAATTTGAGTCTTAAAACAGAGTGATTGAAATGAGTCAGAATAATAACTTATCAATAGATGAGATACTGCGTGAGGCACAGGAGGTACTAAGCAGTATCGGCGGAGATTCCGTTTCAGGCAAAAGCGCTGAAGCACAGCAGGACGATGTTAAAACTTATGTTCCGCAGAAAAAAAGCAGACCAGAAACAAATGAGCAGACAAAGCCCGAAAAATCTGAGGATGCAGAGGACATAAAGGAATTTCGCCCTGATAAAGAAAAACCGCGGCGGGAAAGCGAACCCAAACCCAAACAGACGGCTAAATCTGCACAGCAGAAAACGAAGGCTATTCCGCCTATTCGCCATGAAACAGCGGCAAGCGACAAAACAATGCGCGTGCCACAGAAAAAGTCTGAAAAAAGCAGGTTTTTCAAAAAATATTCGTCAGATGAGGAGTATGGGTCAACACCGCCGCAGATAATAGAGAAAGCGGCAACAATAAGAAGTAAATCCAGATTTGATAAAACTTCGGATCTTCAGGAAATACCTACTATTCTTGCAGTTGAGGAGCTTGATAAAACAAGACGAGTTCTTTCTTCACAGCAGGATAGTGCTCCGGCGCAGGAAACAGAGGAATATGACAGCTCAGACCAGATAAGGCTCAGCGGTTTCGATGATGAAATGGACGAAGTGCCTGATATTGATGAGGAGCTTGCAGAGGAGCAGCTGCGCCGCCGCCGTGAGGAAAAAGTAAGCAAATTCCGCCTTTTCGCTCAGCAAGAACTGCCTGGAGATGAAAAGGGAACCGCTCAGAAAATAACTCAGGGCGATTACAGGGACAGAAGTGAGCGAACTCTTACTATGGAGCGTCTTTTCAAAATGAAGACGAACGCTCAGGTACAGGTTTGTTTTACCAATGTTTTCGGCGCGCTTTTGTTTGCGGTAACTCTTTTGCACGGCTCAGGGTATATGCCTTCTTTTCTCAACAATGATTTTGCTTACTGCCTTGCCGTAAATATTCTTTACGGACTTGCGCTTATAACGAATATTGGTTCTCTGCTGCACGGGCTTAATTTGAAAAAAGGAATAAATTTTGATTTCCCTGTTACTGTATCGAGCCTTGTTGTACTCGGCCACTGCATATGTGCCGCGGCAGGTGTTGATCTTGCGTCGCACGGAGGATCGCTTCTTGCTTCCGCGGCAGTTTTCGGTCTCTTTATGAGCGGTGTGGGTAAATACAGGACGCTTGTGCGCGTTATACGTAATTTTGAATACCTTACAAACAGCAGCGATAAATACACAGTGGAGGATATAGTAAACGAGGTTGACGCAAAGATAATATCCAAGAATATGCTGGACGGCAATCCTTATTTGAAGTACAGCGTAAAAACGGATTTCCCCACCAGCTTCTTTGAAATATCTTTTGCAAATGAGCCTGCGGACAAGATAGCAAAGATTCTTTTCCCAGTGCTGTTCGGTTTCAATGCCGCATTGTTTGCAGTATACGGCATAGTTTATTCCGACTGGCTTTCGGCATTCAGTATAATCACTGCCGGTCTTGTTATCTCATGCCCCGTTGTAACGCTGTGTGCCACAAATAACGCTCTTTGCGATATGTCAAAAGTGCTTGAAAAACGCGGTGCAATGATATGCGGCTATGAAGGCGCCCATTATATACACAATTCAAATGCTATAGTAATGGAAGCGTCTGAGCTGTTCGGCCCGCGTTCGTGCAGTTTTCACGGTTATAAAACATTTAACGGAGCAAAAATAGACGATGCGCTTCTCCAAACCGCGGCAGTCATAATTCAGACTAAAAGTCCGCTTGCCGCAGTATTCGATTCTGTTATCGTAGGCAGAAATTCAATACTGCCCACTGCGGAAGGGATAATATATGAGGATAAGATGGGCACTTCCGCCTGGATATATCAGAAAAAGGTGCTTGTAGGAAACAGGGATCTGCTTATTCGTCACGGCGTTTCCGTTCCTAAAATAGAGTATGAAAAAAAATATACCCGAAAGGGCAGAAAGGCGCTTTATTTGGCGGTAGCAGGCAAAATATCCGCAATGTTCATTGTAAGCTATACTGCTGATCCTGCGCTTAAAAAGAGCCTCAAACGTCTTGAAAAAAGCGGCATGACAGTTATTTTAAGAAGCTGTGATCCTTATATAAATGAGGAGAGCGTTACAAAAATATTTGATCTGCCCGAAGGATACATCAGAGTTATGACTGCGTCTAACGGCAGAAGCTTTGAAAAATACAGTGATGCCGTTGCAGAAAAAAGCCCTGCTTACGCCGTGCATAACGGCACAACAAACGCATTCATATCATCCGTGCTCGGCTCTGATAAGCTTGTTGTTACAGAAAAGATAATTACCGCTCTCGCTTCTTTCGGTTCGGCAATAGGCTTCGGTGTAATAGCACTGCTTTCCTTTGCAAACGGATTAAGCCAGCTCAATGCGGTAAACATAATCATCTTTCAGGCGCTTTGGTCGCTTTTTGTGCTTATTATTACTAAATTACGGAAAAACGGTATATAATACATATATGCCTTGTTTATAATAAACTGTGTTGCGGAAATACAAAGTTTATAAGGCAAATTTGCCTTCAGGTGCGCTTTTACGCCCGTTTCAGCACCTAAAAAATTATTAATACGGGCAGAAAGGTAAGGATTAATATGAAAAAACTTGACGGAACAAAAACTCAGGCAAACCTTATGGCGGCTTTTGCTGGTGAGAGCCAGGCGCATACAAAGTATCAGTATTACGCTTCAAAAGCCAAGAAAGACGGTTATGTGCAGATTGCAAATCTGTTTACTGAAACATCAAACAATGAAAAGGAGCATGCAAAAATCTGGTTTAAGCTGCTTCATGACGGGGCTGTTCCCGATACTACTGCAAATCTTAAAGATGCCGCAGCAGGCGAAAACTATGAGTGGACAGATATGTACGCAACATTTGCCAAAGAGGCAAGGGAAGAGGGATTTGATGAGATCGCTTTCCTTTTTGAAGAGGTTGCAAAGATTGAAAAAGAGCATGAGCAGAGATATCTCAAACTGCTTGAAAATGTTGAGGGCGGCCTTGTATTCAGCCGTGATGAAGATAAGATATGGAAATGCAGCAACTGCGGCCATATAGTTATCGGCAAGGAAGCTCCTGAGGTATGCCCCGTATGCTCACATCCCAGAGCATATTTTGAGATCAAAGCAGAGAACTATTGATATATGCCCATATTCTGCCCGGCGGGCTATCCCGTCGGGCGTTTTTTAAGGCAAAGGAGGTAAAGTTGTGTTTTATCAGTTTCAGGATGAGGTAACCACCGTTGAGATAGACGATATTGACAGCCATTATGTAACAGCCGGTTATGTTACGGTGACCGAGTTTGAAAAGATATATGATAAGTTTGGCTTTGCCGCATCAACTGTTGAAGCGGCTAAATCGGATAATATGTATTTCCATTCACGTTTTGGGGTGGAGGTGTATGACGATTACTGCTTTACAAAAATGAGCGTAATTAATGCGCTTGATGTTAAAGATGAGCGTGATATAATTGCCGTGTATATTAAGAAAAACCTGCTTATCGTTGTAGACGTCAGGGATAAAGACTGCTCCACAAGAGATAGATTTCTTGCAAGCCTCAGCAAATATTCGCCCATAAATATCACCCTTGAAAAGCTTATATACGCTTTTCTTGACAATCTTACAAGCAAGGATAATAAAGCAATAGAAGACGAAGGATACGAGATTACAAAGCTGGAGGAGATCGTGCTGCACGGAAATGCAGGCAGCAACTTCAACCTGGAACTGCTTCAGATGAAAAAAGAACTGCTTTCAATGCGAAATTATTATGAGCAGCTTATTGACATCGGCGAGGCGCTGGAGGATAATGAAAACGAGATTTTTGACGAAAATTATCTCCGCTATATTTCAAATTTCACCAAGAAAACGGTAAGACTGCGCGATGATGTAGAGCTTCTGCGGGGATCGGTAGTGCATCTGCAGGACGCGTATCAGTCTTTTATAGATTTAAAGACTAATCACACAATGCAGATATTTACTGTTGTATCAACAATATTTTTCCCGCTTACCGTTATAGTCGGTTGGTACGGTATGAACTTTAAATATATGCCCGAGATACAATGGAGATACGGGTATGTATTTGTAATAGCGCTGTCTGTAATTGTTGTTACAGTGCTTGCAATTATCGGAAAAAAGAAAAAATGGATAGGTTAATTTTATGAACATAATTGAAACTCTTGCAAACGAATTTAAAGTTAAAACTCATCAGATAGAAAACACGGTTAAGCTGCTTGACGAGGGCAATACAATTCCGTTTATAGCTCGTTACAGAAAAGAGGTAACGGGTTCGCTTGATGATCAGATTCTGAGAGCTATAAGCGACAGGCTGGATTACCTGCGTTCCCTTACGGAGCAGAAAGAAAAAGTTACCGCTTCAATAGAGGAGCAGGGTGCAATGACACCCGAACTTGCCACGGCGATAGATAATGCAAAAACTCTGACGGAACTTGAGGATATTTACCGCCCTTACAGGCCTAAAAGAAAAACAAGAGCTTCCGTTGCTAAAGCAAGAGGACTTGAGCCGCTGGCAAACGATATACTTAAACAGAACAATGAATTTGACCCGCAGAGCGCTGCGGCTGAATATATAAACGACGAAGTGCCGACTGCTGAAGATGCGCTGAACGGCGCGTGCGATATAATAGCTGAAATAATATCCGACGATGCCAATGTCCGCCGCCAGTTAAGATATATGCTTAGAGCGCACGGTATTGTAACGGTAAAAGGCACTAAAGATGATTTGGGCGTTTATGAAAATTATGCCGATTACTCCGAGCCTGTTTCAAAAATAGCAAACCACAGAATACTTGCCGTAAACCGAGGCGAAAAAGAAGATGTGCTCAAAGTAAGCATAGAGCTTGATAAAACCGTTGGTATGAGCGTACTTACAGGGCTTTATGTAAACGGCTCAAACGCTTCATCCGCGCTTGTGTCACAGGCGGCTGAGGATTCGTATACCCGCCTTGTTTATCCCGCTGTTGAGCGTGAGATAAGAAATGATCTTACAGACAGGGCAAGCACAGACGCGATTAAAGTGTTTGCAGAAAACACAGCCCAGCTTCTTATGCAGCCGCCCGTCAGGGGAAAGGTGGCAATAGGTCTTGACCCGGGTTACCGTACGGGCTGCAAAGTTGCTGCCGTTGATGAAACGGGAAAGGTGCTTGATACAGCTGTTATATACTGTGCTCCGCCTCACAGCAAGACAGAAGAGGCAAAGAAAAAAATCACCAATCTTGTTAATAAATACGGCGTAAAGATGTTCGCAATCGGAAACGGCACTGCATCGCACGAAACAGAAGTCTTTGCGTCAGATCTTATTAAAGAACTTGACTGCGGCATAACATACATGGTTGTAAGCGAGGCGGGAGCGTCCGTATATTCAGCGTCAAAGCTTGCGGCGCAGGAATTTCCGCAGTATGATGTTTCACTGCGTTCCGCCGTATCAATAGCACGCAGACTTCAGGATCCGCTTGCGGAACTTGTAAAAATAGATCCAAAGTCTATCGGTGTCGGTCAGTATCAGCACGATATGCCTCAAAAAGAACTTAGTCATGCGCTTGATGCCGTCGTTGAAGATTGCGTAAATTCAGTAGGTGTGGATCTGAATACGGCGTCTCCGTCACTTTTACAGCGTGTTTCGGGAATATCTTCATCAGTTGCTCAGAATATAGTGAAATACAGGGAGGAAAACGGGGCGTTCACTTCAAGGAATCAGCTTTTGAAAGTGCCGAAGCTCGGCCCCAAAGCGTATGAGCAGTGCGCCGGATTTTTAAGAATACCCGGTGCTGAGAATGTTCTTGACAATACTGCCGTTCATCCCGAATCATATGAAACGGCTGAAAACCTGCTTGAACTTTGCGGCGTTTCAAAAAGCGATGTAGCAGCAGGCAATATCTCTCAGCTTACAAAAACAGTGGAAAAACGCGGTATAAAAGAACTTGCGAGTGAACTTAATACAGGTGAACCTACTCTTGCGGATATAATCAAGGAAATAAGCAAACCGGGCAGAGATCCGCGTGAGGAATTACCCGCTCCCATGCTGAGAACGGATGTTATGGGAATGGAAGATCTGAAACCTGGAATGGAACTCAAAGGCACAGTCAGAAATGTAATTGATTTCGGTGCGTTTGTTGATATCGGAGTTCATCAAGACGGGCTTGTTCATATCTCTCAGATTTCCAACAGATATATAAAGCATCCGTCAGAAGTGCTTAAAGTAGGTCAGATAGTAACCATTTGGGTACTTTCGGTAGATACAGCCAAAAAGAGAATTTCTCTTACTATGAAAAAGCCTGAATAACATTTATAAAAAACGGCTTCGCCTTGCGGCGGAGCCGTTTTTTGCTGTATATTGATGCGGTTAGTTAAAATGATGTTTGGATGGAATTATTGTTTCAATAAAAAAGGCGTCTGTGAAAACAGACGCCTTTAATTTTATTATCTTATTTAAGCAGAGATTTATACATCTTGATGTACTCGTTTGCCGATTTGCCCCAGCTCATATCACAGCGCAGAGCACGCTCAACAAGTACGGGCCAGTATTCCTTGTTGTTGTAAGCATCAACCGCTCTGTAAATAGCTCCAAGCATATCGTAAGCGTTGTATGTTTTGAATGTAAATCCGTTGCCCTCTCCGTCTCCGCTGTCAGAAACCGAATCACGCAGACCGCCTGTTTCGCGAACGATAGGCAGAGTGCCGTAGCGCAGAGCAACCATTTGTGAAAGTCCGCACGGTTCACTCTTACTCGGCATCAGGAACATATCAGCTCCTGCGTATATCTTCCTTGCAAGGTCGGGAACAAATCCAAGCCTGAGACCGACTTTATCCGGATATTTGTCATGCAGTTCACGGAAAAAGCTTTCGTACTGCCATTCACCGGAACCGAGCACAACATACTGAATATCTCTTTCCCAAAGGCTCTTTTCAAGCACTTCACGCATAAGGTCAACGCCTTTATGACCTACAAGTCTTGTAACTATGCCAACAAGCGGAACTTCGGGGCGAACTGCAAGGCCCATTGTTTTCTGAAGCTCTTCTTTGTTTTTTGATTTATTTGAAAAATCATCAGCATTGTAATTTGCCCATATTGCCTGATCCGTTTCAGGATTGTAACTGTCGGTATCAATGCCGTTAAGTATACCACACAGTTTCCAGGAGCGCTGGTTGAGTATCGGATCAAGACCGTAGGAATACCACGGGTCAAGGATTTCCTTGGCGTAGGACGGGGATACGGTAGTAACCTTGTTTGCGCACTCAATGCCTGCTTTCATGAAGTTTACAAGTCCGTCATACTGAATAAGATCATAATGCTCAGGCCCTATTCCAAGTACGTCCTCAAGTAGTTCATTACCGTATTTGCCCTGATACTGGATATTGTGAATGGTGAAAACGGTTTTTATGTTTTCATAACCCATTCTTGTAGCGTAATAGCAGCTGTAATAAAGCGGCGTAAGCGCTGTCTGCCAGTCGTTGCAGTGGATAATATCGGGTTTCCAGTCAATCGCGGGGATTATTTCAAGAATTGCTCTTGAAAAGAAAGCAAATCTTTCGGCATCATCATAATGACCGTAAATGCCGTCTCTCTTGAAATAATACTGATTGTCAAGGAAATAAAATATCACGCCGTTGATTTTTGTTTCAAAAATACCGCAATACTGCCTTCTCCAGCTAACAGGCACGGAAATGGAAGTGATGAACTTCATTTTGTCCTTATATTCCTGCTTTATGGAGTCATAAAGCGGCATAACAACACGGCAGCCAATAAGTCTTTTTCTAAGCGCTATGGGAAGTGAACCTGCAACATCGCCAAGTCCGCCTGACGCCATAAACGGGTTCGCTTCTGAAGCGGCATATAAAACTTTCATAATTTAACCTCCCGATGTTAAATCCTTGTTCCCTTGCTGAGGGTAACAGGGAAGGTGGGAGCGCCTGAAAGCTCCACGCCGTTTTTGATAGATACTTTCTTATCAGCTATAACGTAGCTGAGTTTTGAGTTTTCACCAACTACTGTATCCTGCATAAGAATTGAATTTTTGACAACGGCGCCTTTTGCAATTTTTGCGCCCTTGAAAATAATAGAGTTTTCAACAGTGCCGTCAATAATACATCCGTCCGCAACAAGCGAGTTGGTAAGGTGGGATTCCGCACCGTAAAGGGACGGCATATCGTCTCTTTCCTTTGTATATATCGGGAAATCGGCGCTGAAGAGTTTTGCTCTGTTTTCCTTTTCAAGCAGTTTCATTGAAACATCATAGTAAGCCTGAACGCTTGAAATGGTGCCGACAAATGAATCGGTTGCGTCATAAGCGTAAATCTTGAGGCTCTTTACATTCGCCATCAGCACATTTCTCTGGAAAGAGATCTCATTCTTTGAATGAGCTGTAGTGATAAGAGATTCAAGCAGATACTTTTTCATTATAACGATGTTAACACTGTGGAAAATTTCTGCCTCATCACGCCTGTCAAGGCTCATCTCGGTAATTCTTCCGTCTTCGTCAACCTTGTCAAAGCAAAGGATAGAAGCAATCTTATCCGGCATAGGCGCTTTTACACCCACAACCGTAATGTCTGCGCCGCTCTGCTCGTGCCTGTCAAAAAGTGCCTCGTAATCAAGCGAAAGCACGTTGTTGCAGTCGCACATAACAACGTAAGTCTGGTTGCTTTGCTCAAGAAAGCCCATATTTCCGTAAATGGCGTCTATTCTGTTTCCCCACATTGTGGCGCTGCCAACGTTGAAAGGCGGCAGAATGAAAAGACCGTCATTTTTTCTGCTGAGATCCCAGGGTTTGCCTGTGCCTACATGATCCATAAGTGACTGGAAGTTTGCGTTCGTAATTACGCCCACTTTTGTAACTCCGCTTTCCACCATGTTTGAAAGCGGAAAATCAACAAGTCTGTATCTTGAGCAAAACGGAACAGAGCCCATAGTTCTCATAGCAGTAAGGCTGTCTAAAGTGCCCTCGTGAATGTTTGCGAAAATCATTCCCATTACTTTTTTTCCGTTCATGCTCACACCTCCTTGCCGGCTTCAATCATTGCGCCCGGCTCAACTTTTGAATTGCTTTTTACTGTTGCGCCCGCTCCTACTACGGCAACACCCCAGTCTTCGGGGTTCTGCAGCAGCTCGGGGATGTCGCCTACTTGGGCGCCCTCTTCGATAACGGCGTTTTCGGCAACTATCGAATAGTATATCTTTGCGCCTTTTTTGATTACTGCGCCCGGCATGATAACGCTGTATCTTACATCGGCATCCTCTTCAATTTTAACATTGCTTGAGATAACGCTGTAATCAACATTGCCCTCTATCTCGCATCCCTCTGAAACGGAGGAAAGCTCAACATTTGCATTCTTGCCGATGTAATGCGGCGGGCTTACCGGATTTCTGCTGTATATCTTCCAGCTTGGGTCGCTGAGGTCAAGGTCAACATTCGGGTTGATTATGTCAAGGTTTGCTTCCCACAGAGAATCAATTGTGCCTACGTCTTTCCAGTATCCCTCAAACGGGAAAGCAAACATTCTTTCACCTGCGTCAAGCATGGTGGGGATTATGTTTTTGCCGAAGTCGTTTGATGAGCCTTCTGTGTTTTCATCCTGAACAAGATATTTTTTCAACTTGTCCCAGCTGAATACGTATACACCCATAGAAGCCTTGTTGGATTTCGGCTCTTTCGGTTTCTCTGCAAATTCATATATCTTGTTGTTTTCATCAGTAGCAAGAATACCGAATCTGGAAGCCTCTTCCCACGGAACTTCAAGCACGGCAATTGTGCAGTCCGCATTGTTCTTTTCATGAAAATCAACCATTTTTGCGTAATTCATCTTGTAGATATGGTCGCCTGAAAGAACTACAACGTATTCGGGATTGTATTTTTCAATGAAATTAATATTCTGGTAAATGGCGTTTGCTGTGCCCTTGTACCATTCCTTGCTGCCGATAGCCTCATAAGGGGAAAGCACATGAACACCGCCGTTCTGCCTGTCAAGGTCCCACGGCTGGCCGTTTCCTATGTAGTCATTGAGCTCAAGAGGCTGATACTGTGTAAGCACACCAACGGTATAGATACCGCTGTTTACGCAGTTTGAAAGCGGAAAATCTATAATTCTGTAATTTCCGCCGTAAGGAACAGCGGGCTTTGCGATGTTCTTGGTAAGAACACCCAGTCTGCTGCCCTGCCCGCCGGCAAGCAGCATTGCAACAATGTTTGATTTATGTGCCATAAACACATCCTCCTTATTTGGACTTTTCAATAAATAACGCGTTTAAGCCGCCCAGTTTAACACCAATGCTTTGGTCAAATCCGTGCATGGGCTTTTTCGCGGTTTTGTATGTTCCGGAAAGTCTTGATTTGTTTCCTCCGTATTTTTTCAGGTTGGAATCAAATATAACTTTATAAGTTCCGGCCTCAGGAACGCCTATGCGGTATTCCTTGTGCTCGTTTGGCGTGAAATTGAATATACCTATAATTTCGTGCCCTGTTTTGCTGATTCGCCTGAAGGCTATCGTTGAATTTGCGTTGTCATCGCTTGATATCCAGCTGAAGCCTTCCCAGCTGTAATCAATCTCCCAAAATTCGGGGTGGTCTTTGTAAAAATGATTTAATTCTTTTGAGAACTCAAGCAGCTTTCTGTGCTTTTCATAATCAAGCAGCAGCCAGTCGAGCCCGTCCTCATAAGCCCATTCCTTGAACTGACCGAATTCCTGCCCCATGAACAGCAGTTTTTTGCCAGGGTGAGCTGCCATATATGATAAGAACAGCCTCATGCCCTCAAATTTCATCTCATAATCACCGGGCATCTTGTTTATCAGGCTGCATTTTCCGTGTACTACTTCGTCATGGCTTATGGGAAGAATAAAGTTTTCGGAAAAGGCGTAGAAGAAACTGAATGTTATGCAGTTGTGGTTTCCTTTTCTGAAAAGCGGATCAAGCGAAGTGTAACGCAGCATGTCGTTCATCCAGCCCATGTTCCACTTAAAGTTAAAACCAAGTCCCCCAACATTGGGCGGCATTGTTATCATAGGCCATGCCGTGGATTCCTCGGCTATCATCATAACACCCGGGTGCTCCTTAAACATTGCGCTGTTGAGTTGTTTGAAAAATTCAACAGCCTCAAGGTTTTCGTTTGAGCCGTATTTGTTTGCTACCCATTCGCCTGCCTGCCTGCCGTAATCAAGATAAAGCATAGAAGCAACGGCGTCTACGCGCAGGCCGTCAAAGTGATACATGTCCGTCCAGTACATGGCGGAGGAGATAAGAAAGCTTTTCACTTCGTTTCTGCCGTAGTCAAAAACTCTTGTTCCCCATTCTTTGTGCTCGCCTTTTCGCATATCGGAATATTCATAAAGCGGCGCACCGTCAAATTCGTAAAGTCCGTGAGCGTCTTTCGGAAAATGAGCAGGTACCCAGTCAAGTATTACGCCTATTCCTGCCTGATGGCATCTGTCTACAAAATACATAAGATCGTCAGGAGTGCCATAGCGTGAAGTGGGTGCGAAATACCCCGTAACCTGATAACCCCATGAGCCGTCAAACGGGTATTCCATAAGCGGCATAAGCTCTATGTGGGTGTATCCCATATCCGTTACATAGGGCAGAAGCTCGTCTGCCATTTCACGGTAAGAATAAAAGTCTCCGTTTTCCTTCTTTTTCCAAGATCCGAAGTGCATTTCATATATGTTTACGGGCTTTTCAAGGATGTTGCCGCTCAGGCTTTCTTTCTGCCATTCTGCGTCTTTCCATTTATAGCTGCCAAGCTCGTAAACTTTTGAAGCTGTGCCCGGTCTTGTCTCACTGTGAAATCCGTAAGGATCGGCTTTGTAAAGAATGCGCCCGTCTGCCGCGGTGATAACATATTTATAGCAGTCATAGATATTTATTCCGTCTATGACCGCTTCCCAAATTCCCGGTGAGATCTGCTCCATTACATTTGCGCTTTCGTTCCAGCCGTTGAAATCGCCTGCAACGGAAATGGAAACAGCATTCGGTGCCCATACTCTGAAAGCAAACTCGCTTCCTTTAATTCTATGACAGCCGAAAAATTCGTATGACCTGTAATTTTCACCTTTGTTGAAAATATATATGGGAAATTCATATTCTTTCTTTAACTTTTTCATGCTTTTTCTCCTTAACGGCAGAAAGTTATTTATATGGAAGCGCTTAATTAGCCGCAGTACGGCCATTTAACACTTATAATCAAATATATTGTATCATCTCAGTAATGAACATTCAAGTGTTTTTTGTTTACTTTGTTACAAGAAATTTTTGAATAATGGCAAATATTGTGCAATTTGTTACAAAATTTTTGATATTTTTGGTAAAAGTAAATCAAAAGAGCGAAATTATCCCGAAATCGCGTGATTCGGTTTTCATCATTATCAATAATTTTAACGATTTTTATTAAAGAATTTTATATTTATTTTTCTATTGATTGAATATGGTTTAATATGGTATAATTGTTAACGGATTTTACTGCCCTTTTGGGGGCAAGTCAAATACCGCCGGGAGGGAAAGAGGTTGAAGGATATAATCGTAGTTTATCCTAAAAGAGAAACTGCTCTTTCAATCAGGCTCCTGATTGAAAAAAGCGGCTTTCACGTCTCCCATGTCTGCGCTCTCGGCACATCGGCACTTGAAATTTCACAAGAAAAGCAAAACGGAGTTATTGTATGTCCTTTTGTTATGAAGGATATAACGGCGGCTCAGCTTGCGGAACAGGTGCCAAACGGTTTTGATATAATAGCACTGTCAAAAAACGGCACAGAGCAGTATATGGGCAATATGATAACCCTTCCCGTGCCGATGGACAGAAATGATTTTCTGAATACCGTCCAAATGCTGGCAAGCAGTAAATCGAGTTTTACAAGAAGAACAGGCGAGGACGGCGAATATATTTCTAAAGCAAAAGAAGCGCTGATGCACATTAAGGGAATGAGTGAAACTCAGGCTCATAAGTATCTTCAGCAGGAAAGTATGCGAAGCGGCAAAAAGATAGCCGCCGTAGCAATGGACATTTTAGACGGACTTACATAAACGGTTTTTGCCGAAAAAATGTGAAGGTTTGTGATTATATGAAATTTACAAAGATGCAGGGCTGCGGCAACGATTATGTTTATATCGATTGCTTTAAAGAAAAAGTTGAAAATGAAAGTGAAGCGGCTATCCTGCTTTCAGACCGCCATTTCGGTGTGGGCGCGGACGGACTTATTTTGATAAAAAAAGGCACTGCGGCTGATTTTGAAATGGTTATGTATAATGCGGACGGCACACGCGCAGAAATGTGCGGCAACGCAATCCGCTGTGTTTCCAGATATGTGTATGACAACGGTTATATAAATTCCTCGGATTTCACAGTTGAATCAATGGGGAAAATAAAAAATATTGAGCTTATCCTCAGCGACTCTGAGGTAAAAGGAGCGCGCGTAAATATGGGAGCGCCTATTATCAATGCCGCCGATGTGCCCGTTGTTGCTGATACACAGAAAGTTATAAACAAACCCGTAAATGTGGGCGGCAGGGATTTCAATATGACCTGCGTTTCTATGGGAAACCCCCACGCGGTTATGATAATTGACGAAAGTCCCAGAGATTTTGAACTTGAAAAATACGGCCCGCTCTTTGAAAACAATAAAATGTTTCCTAACCGCGTAAATGCCGAGTTTGTCAAAATCATAAACAGAAATGAGATAGAAATGCGCGTATGGGAGCGCGGCACGGGCGAAACTCTTGCCTGCGGTACGGGTTCCTGCGCTTCAGGCGTAGCTTCACAGCTGTGCGGCTTCACAGATAAGGATGTAACAGTTCATCTTATCGGCGGAGATCTTAAAATAAGCTGGAACGGCGGCGAAAATGACCCTGTGTATATGACGGGACCCGCCGAATATGTCTTTACAGGCGATATTGATTTACAGAAAATCAGGAGGTTTAAAATATGAAAGCAAATGAAAATTTCTTAAAGCTTGAAAGCTCTTATCTGTTTTCAACAGTTGCAAAAAAGCAGAGGGAATATCAGCAGGCTAATCCGGATAAGGAAGTTATCCGCCTTTCAATCGGCGATGTAACAAAGCCGCTTGCACCTGCTGTTATTGAGGCTATGCACAAAGCTGTTGACGAAATGGCTAATGAGGAATCATTCCGCGGTTATCCGCCCGAGCATGGCTATGATTTCCTTGTTGATGCTATTCATAAGCACGATTACGCAGACAGGGGCCTTGATATTGAAAAGGACGAGATATTTGTTTCAGACGGCGCAAAATCAGACTGTGGAAATATAGGTGATATTTTCGGAGAGGGAAACAAAATCGCTATCTGTGACCCCGTTTATCCTGTATATTATGATTCAAATGTTATGAGCGGCAGAACGGATATCATCTATATGCCGTGCACGGCTGAAAACGGCTTCATGCCTCAGCTTCCTGAGGAAGTGCCTGATATTATTTATCTTTGCTTCCCCAACAACCCGATTGGCGTTGCCGCAAGCGCAGAGCAGCTCAAGGTATGGGTTGATTACGCAAATGAGCACGGCTCACTTATTCTTTACGATTCTGCATATGAGGCATTTGTAACAGACGGCTCAGTAAAATCAATATATGAGGTAGAGGGCGCAAAAACCTGCGCTATCGAATTCCGCTCATTCTCAAAGACAGCGGGCTTTACAGGTGTGCGCTGTGGTTACACAGTAGTGCCTAAGGCTCTTGAATTCGGCGGTATCAGCCTTAATTCACTGTGGGGTCGCCGCCAGGCAACTAAGTTCAACGGCGTCAGCTACATCACTCAGCGTGCTGCTGAGGCTGTATACAGTGAAGAGGGTCAGAAGCAGACTAAAGAAACAATAGCTTATTATCAGAGAAACGCAAAGACCATATTTGACGGACTTACCGAGGCAGGCTTCACCTGTTACGGCGCTGTAAATTCGCCTTATGTATGGCTGCGTGTTCCTGAGGGAATGACTTCATGGGAATTCTTTGACGATCTTCTTGACAAGTGCCAGGTTGTCGGCACACCGGGCTCAGGCTTCGGAAAGTGCGGTGAGGGATACCTTCGCTTAACAGGTTTCGGCAACTATGAAAAAACACTTGAAGCCGTAGACAGAATTAAAAGAGTATACGGCAAATAATTAAGTATTTTTTAGAAGTTTGGAGGATAAATAAATGACTAAGACAGAGCAGCTTTATGAGGGCAAGGCAAAGAAAGTTTGGGCTACCGAAGATCCCGATATCGTTATCGTGGATTACAAGGATGATGCCACAGCTTTCAACGGCAAGAAGAAGGGCACTATCGTAGGTAAGGGCGTTGTAAACAACAAGATGTCCAATCTCCTTATGCAGCTTCTTGAAAAGCACGGTGTTCCCACTCATTTTGTTGAGGAACTTTCAGACAGAGAAACAGCTGTTAAAAAGGTAAAGATTATTCCTCTTGAGGTTATAATCCGTAACCGCGCAGCAGGCTCTATCTGCAAGAGACTTGGCCTTGAAGAGGGCATGGATTTCGTTGCCCCGTCAATCGAGTTCTCATATAAGTGCGACGAACTTGACGATCCGCTTATTTCCGAGTATCACGCTATCTCATGCGGCTTCTCAACAAGAGAAGAGGTTGATACTATTAAAGAGATGGCTTTCAAGATCAATGATGTTCTCAAAGAGTATTTCGCTTCAATCGGCGTTGAGCTTATCGACTTCAAGCTTGAGTTCGGCAAAACTTCTGACGGCAAGATCGTTCTCGCTGACGAGATTAGCCCCGACACCTGCCGCTTCTGGGATATCAAAACTCATGAGAAGCTTGATAAGGACCGCTTCCGTCGTGACCTCGGCGGTGTTGAAGACGCATACGCTGAGATGATGAAGAGAACGGGGTTGAACTGATGGCGAATAATACTTATAATTCACCTTTTAACGCCCGCTACGCCAGCAAGGAAATGCAGTATATATACTCGCCTGATTTCAAATTCAAAACATGGCGTAAACTGTGGATAGCTCTTGCAGAGGCTGAGCACGAGCTGGGACTGAATATCACTCAGGAACAGATAGACGAGCTCAAGGCTCATGCGGACGATATCAATTACGAAACAGCTGCCGCTTACGAAAAGCAATTCCGCCATGATGTTATGGCGCATGTTCATGCTTACGGTGATCAGTGCCCCAAGGCGGAGCCTATAATCCACCTCGGAGCAACAAGCTGTTATGTAGGTGATAACACTGATGTTATCACAATGCGAGAGGCGCTTCTCCTTATAAAGAAAAAGCTTGTAAACGCCATCGCAGGCGTTGCGGCTTTTGCTGATAAGTATAAGGACATGCCCTGCCTCGGCTTTACCCATTTTCAGCCGGCACAGCCTACAACCGTAGGCAAAAGGGCAACCCTCTGGCTTATGGATCTTGTGCTTGATTATAATGAGATAGAGCATGTGCTTGATACGCTTATGCTTCTCGGTTCAAAGGGCACAACAGGAACTCAGGCATCTTTCCTTGAGCTCTTTAACGGAGATCATGAAAAGTGCAAGGAGCTTGACAGAAAGATCGCAGAGAAAATGGGCTTTAAGTCCTGCTTCCCTGTAAGCGGCCAGACTTATGCAAGAAAGCTTGATACTATCGTTTGCAACTGCCTTGCGCTCATTGCGCAGTCATGCTGCAAGTTTTCAAATGATTTAAGGCTTCTTCAGAACCTCAAGGAAATAGAGGAGCCGTTTGAAAAGCATCAGATAGGCTCTTCGGCAATGGCTTACAAGAGAAACCCCATGAGAAGCGAAAGAATCGCGTCTCTTTCACGCTATGTTATGATTGACGCGCTCAATCCCGCGTGGACGGCTTCTGCTCAGTGGTTTGAAAGAACTCTTGATGACAGTGCCAACAAGCGTGTGTCTGTTGCTGAAGCGTTCCTTGCAACGGACGGTATCCTTGATTTATATATTAATGTTACAAGCGGACTCGTTGTTTACCCCAAGGTAATACATTCAAGGCTTATGAGCGAGCTTCCGTTTATGGCAACGGAAAACATCCTTATGGATGCCGTTAAAAAAGGCGGCGACCGTCAGGAACTTCACGAAAGAATCCGTGTTCACTCAATGGCAGCGGCAGATGTTGTCAAAATGCAGGGCGGCAAAAATGATCTTATTGACAGAATTGCGGCAGACCCCGCGTTTATGATGACTAAAGAAGAGATACTTGCCACAATGAAACCGGAAAACTTTGTGGGCAGAGCGCCTCAGCAAACTGCGGATTTCCTCAGTGAAGTCATAAAACCGATACTTGATGCCAACAAAGATCTGCTTGGTATCAATGTAGAAATAAATGTATAACCGGAGGTAAAAATGATACAGTTAAGTGTATTAGACACATTTGCCAATCTGTTTTCCAATTTCGGAAACATAACATGGCAGCAAATCGTTATGATCGCAATAGGCGGACTTCTTGTATTCCTTGCGATCAAAAAAGAAATGGAGCCTACGCTTCTTCTTCCCATGGGCTTCGGTACAATCCTTGTAAACCTTCCGCTTTCCGGCGCAATTACTCAGCCGGGTGCAACAGAAGCAGGACCGATTACAACACTGTTTGACGCAGGTATTTCAAACGAACTTTTCCCGCTTCTCCTTTTCATAGGAATAGGCGCAATGATCGATTTCGGCCCGCTTCTTAAAAATCCGTGGCTTATGCTTTTCGGCGCGGCAGCTCAGTTCGGTATCTTCTTTACCTTCTTTGTTGCTTCTTTCTTCTTCGATTTCAAGGACGCCGCTTCTATCGCCATTATCGGCGCGGCAGACGGCCCCACATCAATCTTCGTTGCTCAGGAGCTCAATTCCGCTTACCTCGGCCCAATCATGGTTGCGGCGTACTCATATATGGCGCTTGTTCCCATTATACAGCCGCCTGTTATCAGGCTCTGCACAACAAAGAAAGAGCGTCTTATCAGAATGAAATATCAGCCGGGCGAAGTTTCAAAGCTTACAAAGATTCTTTTCCCGATAATCATCACCATAGTTGCCGGCCTTGTTGCTCCTAAGTCAGTTGCGCTTGTAGGCTTCCTTATGTTCGGTAACCTTATCCGTGAATGCGGCGTTCTTAATGCTCTTTCAGAAACTGCTCAGAATTCACTTGCAAATATTATCACAATTCTGCTCGGTCTTACTGTTGCGTCAAGAATGCATTATGAGGAGTTCCTGCAGTGGCAGACAATTCTTATTCTTGCCCTCGGTCTTGTAGCATTTGTCTTTGATACTGCCGGCGGTGTATTCTTTGCAAAGCTTCTCAACATCTTCCTTCCGAAAGACAAAAAGATCAACCCCATGATCGGTGCGGCTGGTATTTCAGCATTCCCGATGAGCGGTCGTGTTGTTAACCAGATGGGTCTTAAAGAGGATAATCAGAACTTCCTGCTTATGCAGTCAATAAGCGTAAACGTATCAGGTCAGATTGCGTCAGTTATCGCAGGCGGCCTTATCCTTACCCTTGTTGAAGAGATAATTTAACGGAGGTAAAAATATGTTGAATTTACTTGCAAAACTCGGCGCAATTTCAATGGCACTTGAGATTCATTCCGATTCATGGAAAGAAACTCTTCCTATTTTGGTTATCGGAATGGTAGGCATATTCCTCGTTATCGGCGTTATTATTCTTATAACTTACGGCCTCAACAAACTTTCAAACGGCAGTAAAAAGAAGAATAAGAAAAAGGACGATAATGAGTAACCGCCGTAAACATAAATAAATTTAGTAACAGCATTAAGCCGCTCTCTTATGAGGGCGGCTTTTTTTCAGCATTTTCTTTTTCTGTTTTCAAGATCAAATATGAGGACGGCACATCCCAGAAGCATTAATACTGAAAGAGCGGCGTTCACACTTGTGGGGCGAACTATCGTTTCGGAATAATTTGAAAAGACCTCGCTGCCTGACGGAAAAAAATGAATAAGCGCGGCACAGACGGCACTGCTGATAATGCCGTTTATCACACGCCAAAACAGAAAATCGGTGTATTTCATTCCTGTTTCTTTAATTATTGTATATATCTGCAAATGTATACATAAGCCGCCGAATGCAAGATAAAAAGCAGTTATAAAGAGCGGAAGATTTGGTGCGCACTGAGCAGCACCGCTTGTAATCTCAATAAGCGGAAGTAGAAATTCGGGAAGCGGCAGGTTTCCCTGAACGGCGCAGAAAAGCATTATATATGCCGTCATGTTTATTACGCTTCGGGCAGATTGTTCAACGCTTTTGTTAAGCGCCTGAGCAGGAGTCAGGGAAAGAAAATTGCTTTCTCCCTCCTCGGTTTTACCCCATATAAAACCACATAGCAGAGAGCTTATTAATGCGGCGGCAGTTACGCTTGCAAAAAGGATAATACCCTGCTGTTTGCTTTTAAGTATACCTGTTCCCAGTGCGGTTATAATAAATCCCGCCCCGCCGCTGAAATCAAACCTCAGCATCCGCTTGGCGCAGTTTGAATCAATATCGCCGTTGCGGTATAGATTTGCGGTCAGAAGCGCTCCTGAGGGATAACCTCCTATCAGCCCGAGAAACAGGGCAGAGCCTGCGCATTTCGGCAGGCGAAGAACTTTGCATGTAACGGGGCTGAGAATATTTTCAAGAGCCCTGCCGGCGGCGCTGTGCTGTATAAAATTGAATATTATAAGTAGGGGAAGCAGGCTGGGAATTATAACCCTGCCGGAAAGAGCCGCGCCGTAGAGAGCGCCCTCTTTTGCGTCTGAGGAAAAAACGATAAGCACGCCTGCAAGCGCAAGAGCGGCAAAAAGCAAAAAAGAATCCCTGTTTATTTTCATATAACCACCTATTTAATTCATATAAATTAACGGTGATTTTATGAGAAAAAAATTAGTAAGAAGCGGCGGAGATATACCGCGCGAGTGCTTTACGGGCGAGCCGCATATAGAGCTTTACGGCTGTTCGCAGTGCCTTGTGGACGGTTTAAAGTCTGTTCTTGAATACTCGTCTGACACAATAAAACTTGCCGCAGGAAAAAAGAAGATAACTTTTCACGGCGATAACCTGCATATAGATTCCTTTACCCCTCAGGGAGCGGTAGTTGAAGGCATGATTGTGAGCGTGGATTTTTCAGATGCTGATTAAATTTATAAACTGGTTTTTCGGTTATGTGATGTTTACTTTTTCAGGCGGGTTTACAGATGGATTCATAAACCGCTGTTATACGGAAAAAATAAATATAAAAGATATTGTCTGTGAAAACGGGAAGATTACCGCACGGTGCAGCATAAATGCGTACAAGCGGCTTCACAGAGTTGCGCTCAGGTCCGGCGGAAAGGTCAGAGTAGTTAAAAAACGCGGTCTGCCGTTTATACTACACCCGCTGAAGGGCAGATGGGGAATATTCTGCGGAATGCTTTTTTTCGTGCTTTTCGTGTCTTTTATGAGCGGTTTTATATGGAATGTAACGGTAATCGGAAACAATACTCTTGAAACCTCTAAAATAGTTGATTATCTTGCCCAAAACGGCTTTAAAACAGGCGTGCGCTGGTCTGAAACTGACAAGGAAAATCTGGAGTTTTCCGTAATGGCGGATTTTGATAATGTTGCTTGGATATCCATAAACCGATTAGGCTGTCTTGCACAGGTTGAAATTCGCGAGACTACACCTAAGCCTCAGATAGAAAACAACAATATAATTACAAATGTTACTGCTGATAAAGACGGGGTTATAGTGAAGGTAACTGCACTCGGTGGCTGGCCTGCTGTAAAACCGGGAGATGCCGTTACAAAAGGAGATCTTCTTATTTCGGGCGTTTATGAGGCGGCTGAAACAGAAAATCCGCAGAAAAATCATTATGCCCGCGCCCACGGCAGTGTAATTGCCAAAACAGATTATGAAATCACTGTAAATATACCTCGGGAGCAGAGTGAAAAGGTGTATACAAGCGAAAAACAATATAAGACGCTTTACCTATTCGGGGTTGAAATTCCGCTGTCAATAAATAAAAAAGAGGAAAACACGGTGTCCGAATTTCAAAAACGATATCTTGTGTTAAATGATTTTAGGCTGCCGATAGGTATATATACCGAAACACGAAGAACATATCAGGATACAAAACGCAGTATTTCCGACTCAGAGCTGCTTGCGGCGGCAAAAGAAGAGCTTTCCGCAAGGGAAAAGGAAGAACTGAGCGAATGTGAAATAATCGGCAGAGATGAAAATTACGAAATCACTCAGGACGGTATTTCGTACACCTGCGATTATTCGCTTCTTGAGGATATTGGTTCGGAGCACGAAATTATTTTTTCGGCTTCTGAAGATGATAATTCTTGAAACGAAATGTAATGTGTGATAAAATGTGATAAATAAAATAATAAGGGAGGACTGAATATGCAGATGACTTTTCGATGGTTCGGAAATAAGCTTGACACAGTTTCTCTTTACCAGATCAAGCAGATTCCGGGCGTTACCGGCGTTGTTCCCGCTCTTCATGATTTGCCGGCAGGTGAGGCATGGAGCGAGGAAAGAGTTCGCGCAATGTATGACGAAATCACTTCAGCCGGGCTTACTATGGAGTGCATCGAAAGTGTAAATGTGCACGAGGATATAAAGCTTGGTCTGCCCACCCGTGATAAGCTTATTGAGAATTATAAAACCTCAATAAGAAATCTTGCCAAGGTAGGCGTAAAATGTATATGTTACAACTTTATGCCTGTTTTTGACTGGACCAGAACAGACCTTTATATGCCCCTTCCGGACGGCTCTACATGCCTTTCATATGACGGCAAGCAGGTAGAGGGCAAATCTCCGGAGGATATGTTCAGAGAAATTGACGACAATTCAAACGGCTATGCAATGCCGGGCTGGGAGCCTGACAGAATGGGCGAGATCAAGGAGCTGTTTGAAAAATATAAGGGAATTACCGAAGAGGATTTGTGGCAGAGTCTTCAGTATTTTCTTGAGGCTATTATGCCTGTATGTGAGGAATGCGATATCAAAATGGCAATACATCCGGATGATCCGCCCTGGGGAATCTTCGGTTTGCCTCGTATTATAAAGGATAAGGATGCGCTTTTAAGACTTGTGAAAATGGTGCCCAGTAAATATAACGGCATAACTCTTTGCACAGGCTCACTCGGCGCAAGCCCTAAGAATAACATTCCAGAAATTATCCGCACTCCCGAAATAGGGGAGAGAATTTATTTTGCACATCTCCGCAATGTTTCAATTAATGACCAGTGGTTCAATGAAACTGCCCATGAAAGTGCTGCCGGCTCTCTTGATATGTACGAAATTGTTAAGGCCCTTCAGAAAATCGGCTTTGACGGATATGTACGTCCCGACCACGGCAGAATGATATGGGGAGAGGTTGCAAGACCAGGCTATGGCCTTTATGACCGTGCTCTCGGCGTTTGTTACCTTAACGGACTTTGGGAAGCAGTTGAAAAAAGCAGAAAGGAAAAATAAAATGACTCATGAGAATTTAAAGGGCAGAGTTGCTGTTGTAACAGGCGGCGGCGGAGTTCTTTGCGGCGCTTTTGCAAAAACACTTGCCGCTCAGGGCTGCAAAGTTGCTGTTCTTGATCTTAATAAAGAAGCCGCACAGAAATGCGCTGATGAAATCAATGCAGGCGGCGGAGAGGCAATTGCAGTTGGATGCAATGTGCTTGAACTTGAATCAATGCAGCGAGCAAGAGATGAGGTTACAGAACTGCTTGGAACCTGTGATATTCTTCTCAACGGCGCAGGCGGTAATAACCCTAAGGGCACAACAACAAAAGATACCCTTGAAAAGATAGACCTTGTTCAGAAAGATGAAAATATAAAGACTTTCTTTGATCTTGATCCCAGCGGAATAAGCTTTGTTTTCAACCTCAATTTCCTTGGTACGCTTATCCCCACGCAGGTATTTGCGCGCGACATGGTTGAAAAAGAGCATTCCTGCATAGTTATGATCACTTCAATGAACGCTTACAGACCGCTTACAAGAATTCCTGCCTACTCAGCCGCTAAAGCTGCGGTAAAGAACTTCACAGAGTGGATGGCAGTGCATTTTGCTCCCATGGGAATTAGAGTAAATGCCATTGCACCGGGCTTCTTCTCAACTAAGCAGAATAAGACCCTGCTTTGGAATGAGGACGGCACGCCAACAGAACGTACAGGCAAAATTCTTGCGGCTACTCCGATGAACCGTTTCGGTGAGCCTGAAGAGCTTGACGGAACACTGCTTTTCCTGTGTGATGAAGCTTACAGCGGCTTCATTACCGGAGTAAGCATTCCTGTTGACGGCGGTTTCAATGCATATTCCGGCGTATAATATGATGTATTTAAAAGGCGGGAATCTCCCGCCTTTTCTTTTTATAAATAATGTTCTTGCATATAATCATTGTGTATGGTAAAGTAAAATTGAAATAATATTAAAAAGGAGGAATGATTATGAGCGCAGGCACATTAGCGGCAGTAATTATTGCCGCCGTAATCATTTTTATTATCATAGTTTTGGGTATTTATGTGGCGGCAACATATAATTCGCTCGTAAATCTCAGAAACACTGTTGAGGAAGCGTTTGCTACAATGGATGTCTACCTCAAAAAAAGATGGGATCTTATCCCGAACATCGTTGAGAGCGTAAAGGGTTATGCTAAACATGAGGCACAGACACTCATGAATGTCATCTCTGCCAGAAACGGAAATTACAACGATATGACAACTGAGCAGAAAATGCAGGCAGACAAAGAACTTACAAGAGGTCTTGCTGGTTTCAATATTCTTGCCGAGCAGTATCCTGATTTAAAAGCTAATCAGAATTTCCTTGATCTGAATAATCAGCTCCAGAGAACTGAAGAGGATATCGCAAACGCAAGAAAGTATTATAATGCCGTTGTAAAAAATTATAATAATAAAACCGAAATGTTCCCCTCAGGTATAATTGCTAAAATGTTCAAATTCGGCAAAAAGCAGATGTTTGCCATTGAAAATGAGCAGGAAAAAGAGGCTGTAAAGGTAGAATTTTGATGAAACTTTTTAAGAAAATATTGCCGTTGTTTGTGCTGATAGCGGTGCTTTTGTGTTCTTTTCCGGCTTTCGGCGCAGAACATCCGTATGAGCCTTATTATATAACGGCATATGATGTTTCCATAGACGTTGCAGAGGATAATGTTCTCAAAGTAACTGAAAATATTGATGTTCACTTCAACGATCCCCGCCACGGAATATTCAGGTATATACCGCTTAAAAACAATGTTGAGCGTGTGGACGGTTCAACTGCGGTAACCCATGCCAAAATCAATAATATACGCTGCAGTGATCCGTATTCCAAATCAACTGAAAATTCACAGCTTGTTTTGCAGATAGGCGATGAGGATAAAACTCTTACAGGCGATTACAGCTACACTATCTCGTATAACTATGCTCTTGGTCAGGATGTTGCAAGCGGATATGATGAACTGTATTACAATATTATAGGTACAGGCTGGGATACATATATTGATAATGTTACTTTCAGCATAACAATGCCAAAGGATTTCAATGAAGATATGCTTGGCTTTTCTGCTGGCAGCTATGGTTTTGCCGGAACAAGCAGTATAGAGTATTATGTGAACGGGCTTGAAATCACAGGCAGGCTTACCCGTGAACTCGGCCCTTATGAGGCTTTTACAGTAAGGCTTGAACTTCCGGACGGATATTTTTATTTTGATATGACTGCTCATATCTTAAAGCTTGCTGCTATGGCGGCGATTGCTGTCATCTGCTTTTTGATTGTGGCTGTTATTTGGCGTAAGTTCGGCAAGGACAGAAAAATTATAAAAATAGTTGAGTTTTATCCCCCGGAAGGCATGAGCAGTGCTGATGTTGCTTACTGGTACAAAGGCATGCTGAAAAATGAGGATATGATACCGCTTCTTATCGAGCTCGCTAATGAAGGATATGTGGCAATAACTCAAACAAAAACAAATCAGTACTATGATGGGTCGGATTATGTTATAGAGCGACGCAAGACCTATAACGGGCCTGATGAAAACAAAAAGATATTCTTTGACGGGCTTTTTGAAAGCGGTAAAAACCGCATTACAAATGATGATCTTGAGAATGTTTTTTATAAGCATCTAAACAGTATTGCGGCAAATTACAATACCATTTCAAACCGAACAAAAGTTTTCTCAAACAAATCGCTCATAATGCGTATGGTTTGCTGGGCGCTTATAGTCATCTGCTTTGTTGCAGAGGTGTTTATTTTTAGATCAACGTTCGGCACGGGCGAGCAGTATGCGGTATTTTTCGGCTCAATAGCCGTTCTGATAGCGGCATTTATCTTCTCTTTCTTTGTAAGAAAAAGAACTGATAAAGGCCATGAGATATTGCAGAAAATAGAGGGATTTAAGCTGTTCCTTGAAACTGCTGAAAAAGACAGACTTGAGAAGCTTGTGTTTGATGATCCTAAATATTTTTACGATATACTTCCGTATGCCTATGTCCTGGGCGTGTCCGATGCATGGGTCAAGAAATTTGAGGATATTGCCGTTGAGCCTCCTGAGTGGTATAACGGCACCGGCTCTTTCAACACTTTTGTTATGTGGCACTTTATGAGCAGCGCAATGCACAGCGCGTCACAGGCAATGACTTCCGCTCCTCAAACATCTTCCGGTGGCGGCGGCGGATTTTCCGGCGGCGGCTCAGGCGGTGGCGGCGGCGGAAGCTGGTAATTCACCGTAAATTTTATACATCATCTGTAATATACAATAAATAAAAAACGGAACTGGTTTTCAGTTCCGTTTTTATTTTGACTATTTAGTTTTCATCTTTCAGATTATATCTGAGCTTTTCCACATCGGCTGTTTCACCCTTGTAGCTTTCAAGGTAATCAAGCAAGCTGTCTGCGTCGTCAAATACCTTAATGAGTTCAAGAGATGCGTCAGTCATAAAGTTTTCTTCTACTGAATAGTGCAGCATTTCAAGCATTTTGTCATAGTAACCGTAAGGATTGAAAACGGCGATAGCCTTGTTGTGGCGGCCAAGCTGTTTAAGTGTGTAGACTTCAAAAAATTCCTCAAATGTGCCTATTCCGCCTGGAGCTATGATAAACGCGTCCGCATGGTCTTCCATAAAGGTCTTTCTTTCTGCCATTGTCTGCGTGTGCTTAAATTCTGTGCAGTTTTCATAAAGTACGTTGAATTGTTTCATGAATTCGGGAGCAACGCCCAGAATGTAGCCGCCGTTATCATGCACTGCGTGCGCAGTGGCGCCCATAACGCCTTTTCCGCCTCCGCCGAACACAAGCCCGTGACCGCGTTTTGCCATTTTTGCAGCAAGGTCATAAGCCGCGTCGGAGAATTTTTTATCTATAATGTCGCTTGAAGCGCCGAATATACAGAAGTTCATTTATATCACCCTTTGTTTCGTCATTTTATACTAATTTATTATATCAGTAACGCCATAATTATTCAACAATTTAATTCCAGTATATTAACTTGCGCTTGAAATGGTACAGAGTAAAGTATATAATAAAACTGTAATTTTATGATATTCGGAAGGCGATAATTTGGAAAATTTCATGGATAAAAATTTTTTGCTTGATACAGATACGGCAAAGAAATTATTTTTTGATTACTGTGCGGATATGCCTATCTGTGATTACCACTGTCATTTAAGTCCTAAGGAGATTTATGAAAATAAAACCCCTCAGGACATTTCTGAACTGTGGCTGGGCGGCGACCATTATAAATGGCGCGCAATGCGTTCCTGCGGAGTTGATGAAGATTACTGTACAGGCAGTAAAAGCGGACTTGAAAAGTTTGAAAAATTTGCGTACACACTGCAGTATGCAATAGGAAACCCGCTTTATCACTGGGCGCACCTTGAACTTCAGCGCTATTTCGGTATAGATACCCCGCTCAGTGCAAAAACTGCGGATGATATTTATAAACGCGCAAACGAAAAAATTAAAAACGGTGATTTTACGCCGCAGAGCCTTATAAAGAATTCCAATGTAAAAATCGTTTGCACAACCGATGACCCGGCGGACAGTCTTGAATACCATGCGCTGCTTGCTAAATCCGATTTCAGCTGTAAAGTTTTGCCCGGATTTAGGCCTGACAAAGCGCTTTCGATAGAGCAGAGCGGTTTTACGGATTATATCGCTTCTCTTTCCAAAGCTGCCGATATGGAGATTAAGTCTTATAAAGATGTAATTTCAGCGCTTATTAAGAGAGTTGATTATTTTAACGAGCATGGCTGCTGTGTTTCAGACCATGCGTTCAACTATATGCCTTTTGAGCCTGCTGACGACAGTACTATAGAAACCGCTTTTCAAAAGGCAATGAACGGCGAGACAATTAGTGAAAAAGAGCGTGACGCTTATAAAACGGCTGTAATGACTGCTCTCGGCGAGAAATATTATGAACTCGGCTGGGCAATGGAAATTCACCTCGGCGCAATGCGAAACAATAATACAGCTAAATTCAAACTTCTCGGCCCCGATACGGGATTTGATTCCGTCGGCGATGATCAGACGGCTTATACACTCAGCCGTTTCCTTGATTCGCTTGAGGTAAAAGGCAAACTTCCTAAGACAGTCCTTTTCAATCTAAATAATAAAGATAATATCGTTTTGGCAACAATGCTCGGCAATTTCCAGGGCAGTGAGGTTGAATCCAAGATACAGTTCGGCCCTGCATGGTGGTTCCTTGATACTATGGACGGCATGACGGATCAGCTTAAATCGCTTGCTAATCTCGGCGTTTTAGGTAAATTTATAGGTATGGAAACAGATTCGCGTTCTTTCACATCATACGCAAGGCACGAATATTTCAGAAGGATAATGTGCCGCCTGATAGGCAGATGGGTAGAGGACGGCTGGTATGCAAACGATGAAGAAATGCTTAAAGAGATCGTCTGCGGCATATCCTATAATAATGCTGTTAATTATTTCAATTTTAAGTAAGATTCTGTGGAGGTAAATTATGAATCTCAATTTAAGACCTAAAGAAGAATGTATGTTTGATGAAATCTCGCTCGGCGAAATCATGCTTCGTCTTGACCCCGGCGAGGGCAGAATAAAAACAGCCCGTTCATTCAGAGCATGGGAAGGCGGCGGCGAATATAACGTTGCCCGCGGCCTCAGACGCTGCTTCGGAATGAATACCGCAGTTGTAACGGCATTTGCTGAAAATGAAGTAGGCTACCTGCTTGAAGACCTTATTCTTCAGGGCGGTGTAAATACTTCTCTTATTAAATGGGTAAAGTATGACGGTATCGGCAGAACAACAAGAAACGGTATTAACTTTACCGAAAGAGGTTTTGGTATCCGCGGAGCCGTAGGTACTTCAGACAGAGGTCATACCGCTATCAGCCAGCTCAAACCCGGCGAGATAGACTGGGATCATATTTTCGGAGATCTCGGTGTTCGCTGGCTTCACACAGGCGGAATTTATGCCGCTCTTTCCGAAAATTCAGCGGCAGTTGTTATTGAGGCTGTAAAAGCCGCTAAGAAATACGACACCGTAGTTTCCTATGACCTTAACTACCGTCCGTCACTTTGGAATGACATCGGCGGAGTTAAAAAGGCACAGGAAGTAAATAGAGAACTTGCTAAATATGTTGACGTTATGATAGGCAATGAGGAAGATTTTACCGCTTGCCTTGGCTTTGAGGTAGAGGGCAATGACGCTAACCTCAAGGAACTCAATATGGACGGATATGTTAAGATGCTTGGCGAGGTCTGCAAGGCTTATCCCAACTTCAAGGTAATTGCCACCACACTGAGAACGGTTATTACGGCAACAGTTAACTCATGGAAAGCTATCTGTTATTCTGACGGTAAAATTTATAATTCAATCGAATTTCCGGCACTTGAGATACTTGACCGCGTAGGCGGCGGAGACAGCTTTGCTTCAGGCCTTATTTACGGTCTTATGACTTATGAGGACGCTCAGAAGGCTGTTAATTACGGCGTTGTTCACGGCGCTCTTGCTATGACAACACCTGGTGATACCTCAATGGCTTCTCTTAAAGAGGTAGAGGCTAAGGTAAACGGCGGCACAGCCAGAGTACAGAGATAATAATTATTACGGAGGATAAATAGAATGGCAAATAAAATTGAAACACTTGCTAAAATTCATGAAGTAGGTATTGTTGCGGTAGTAAGAGCTACTTCTATTGAACAGGCAGAAAAGATTACAGACGCTTGCATCAAAGGCGGCGTTGCGGCTATCGAGCTTACTTTCACCGTTCCGCACGCTGATAAGCTTATTGAGGCTATGAAAGAAAAGTACAACAGCGGCGAGATCATTATCGGCGCAGGTACTGTTCTTGACTCAGCTACAGCAAGAATCGCAATTCTTGCAGGCGCTGAATACATCGTTTCACCTTATTTCGATCCTGAAACTATAAAATGCTGCAACCGTTACGGTATCCCCTCAATGCCCGGTATCTATACACCTACTGAGGCTGTTGCCGCTATGGAATGCGGCGCTGATGTTCTCAAGGTATTCCCGGGAGATATTGCAGGCCCTGCATTTATCAAAGATATGCACGGTCCTATTCCGAATGCGGTTATGATGCCGTCAGGCGGCGTTAGCGTTGATAATGTTAAGGATTGGATCAAAGCCGGCGCATTTGCGTGCGGTGCAGGCTCCTCACTTATCGCAGGCGCAAAGACAGGCGATTATGATAAGATTACCGAAACAGGTAAACTCTTTGTTGAACGTATCAAAGAGGCAAGAGCTGAAATGGCAAAATAATCCTGATAACATCAAAAACACGCGGCTTTTATTTGCGGCGTGTTTTTTATTGTTCGGAAACAAGCTTGTGAAATTTATTTTGTTTGTATTTAGTTTCTCAGTTCATTAAAATATTAGGCAATAAAAAAGAGACCTGGTTTTTCAGGTCTCTTTTTATTCGTCATTATCAGTCGATGTAATATACTCTGTTTTCTTTTCTCGGGGCGGGGGAGGGCTCTTCGCCATCTGTATAGCCTACTATACAGTGCCCTATTCCTTCATACTCTCCCTCTATACCAAGTGATTTGAGAATTTCTTTGCCCTCAGGCATCTCAAATTCTTCTTTTGCACGGTGTATCCAGCAGCTGCCAAGCCCAAGTTCGTGCGATGCAAGCATAAGGTTTTGCATTACAAGGCTGCCGTCATAAATGCCTGTGGGGCAGTTCTTGTCAACAAGTACTATCAGCACTGCGGGAGCACCGTAAAACGGGTCAGATTCACTGCCCATTATTTTAGCGTTGAGTTTTGAAAGTTTATCTCTCATTTCCTTGTTTGTAACGCAAATTATGATTGTGGACTGCCTGCCCATTCCGCTCGGGGCGTATAGTCCTGCTTCAATAATCCTGTCAAGCAGTTCCTGCGGTACAGAGTCGCTTTTGTATTTTCTTATACTGCGCCTTGTTTTGATAGCATCAAGTGTATTGCTCATAAAAACACCTCTCAAATATTTTTATATGCAAAAGCGGTGATATATAATCACCGCTTTGTATGCTCGTCAAGAGTAAGATAATATGCGGGCAGAAATTCATTTTTAAAATATTCCACCTCTGGCATATTGATTTCGTCTATAAGTTTTTCCTGCGCTTCAAGTGCTTTTTCAAATTCTCGGTTGCCCATTCGGGTTTCGTTTACACATTTGATGAGAGCGTCAATCTTGTCTGCCGCTTTTACAATTTTCCAAAGCTCTTTATCTTCATCCTTTTTGTTGAAAAGCGGGGAATATTCATCTCTGAATTCTTGCGGCAGCATATCAAGCAGCCTGTTTCCCGCAAGTTTTTCAACATCTTTGTAAACGTTTTTCATTTCATCACTGCCGTATTTTACAGGAGTGGGCATATCACCGGTGATAACTTCTGTTGCATCATGATAGAGTGCAAGCAGTGCGCATCTTTCGGCGTCATAATTTTTACCGAATTTTTTATTGCCTATAAGGCAAAGAGCATGAGCAATTACAGCAACGTGCTGGCTGTGTTCGGCAATGTTTTCTTCAGCTGTGTTCTGCATAAGCGCCCATCTGTTGATAAGGCGCATACGGTTTACCATTGCAAAAAAATTACTCATTGCTTTCATTCTCCGCTTTAGCAATCTTTATGCCGAGTTCATCAAGCTGAATGTTGTCTATATAAGTGGGCGCGCCGCTCATAAGCTCGCTTGCGTTCTGAACTTTGGGGAATGCCGTAACATCTCTCAGGCTGTCTGCGCCGCAAATCAGCATTGCAAGTCTGTCAAGGCCTATGCCCATACCGCCGTGCGGAGGAGATGCGTATTTGTATGCATCAACAAGGAAACCGAATTTAGCGTCTATCTCTTCCTTTGTAAGTCCGAGAAGTTCAAACATCTTGTTTTGCAGTTCACAGTCCGTAATTCTCATTGAGCCTGATGAAAGCTCTGTGCCGTTAAGAACAAGGTCAAAAGCCTTGGCGCGTACTTTTGCTTTGTCTGTATCAAGGTATGGGATACATTCTTCCATCGGCATCGTAAACGGGTGGTGCATTGCAACCCACTCGCCGCTTTCTTCGTCATATTCAAAGAACGGCATTTCTGTTATCCACAGATAGTTCCATTTTCCTTCGGGGATAATATTGAGTTCTTTTGCAACGGCAAGTCTGAGCGCTCCGAGAACTGAAAGAGTAAGAGCTGTTTTACCGCTTACGATGAATACACAGTCGCCTTTTTCAGCGTTCAGTGTGGAAATAAGTTCGTCAAGTTCGCCGTCTTTAAGGAATTTTGCAAAAGAACAGCTTGGTGCTTCATCTGCCCATCTTATATAGGCAAGTCCCTTTGCGCCGATTCCCTTTGCGTATTCGGTGAGTTTGTCTATCTTCTTTCTGCTGTAAACACCTGCGGCGTTCTTAGCAACTATGCATCTTACTGTTCCGCCGTCTTCAACAGCGCTTTTAAATACACCGAAATCAGTCTTTACCGCCCAGTCGCTGATGTCGTTTATAAGCATATCAAAACGTGTGTCGGGTTTGTCTGAGCCGTATTTGTTCATGGCATCCGCAAAAGTCATTTTCGGAAGCGGAAGCGGAATATCAATATCAAGCGTTTCCTTCATAAGCTTTTCGATAAAGCCTTCCGCCGTTTCCATAATGTCTTCTGTGTCAACAAAGCTCATCTCAAGGTCTATCTGAGTAAATTCCGGCTGGCGGTCTGCACGCAGATCCTCATCTCTGAAACATCTTGCAAGCTGAATGTATCTGTCAAATCCCGCTATCATAAGCAGCTGTTTGTATATCTGCGGGCTCTGGGGCAGGGCATAGAATTTTCCGTTGTGGATTCTGCTGGGTACAACATAGTCCCTTGCGCCCTCAGGCGTTGATTTTATCATCATAGGTGTTTCTATCTCTATGAAATCTTTGCCGTAAAAATATTCGCGCGCAATCTTTGCAATTTTGTGGCGCATGAGAATATTTTTTGTAAGCTCCTCGTTTCTCAGAGCAAGATATCTGTATTTCAGTGTAGTCTCGTCGCCTACCTCATCAGCCTTAGAAACCTCAAAAGGCGGGGTCTGAGCTTTGCTTATTATACGAAGCTCAGAAACCTCTATTTCTATATCACCCGTCGGCAGTTCAGGGTTCTTGCTTTCTCTTTCAACAACATTGCCTTTGAGCGCAAGCACATACTCACTGCGAACGCTCTGAGCCTTTGCAAAAGTATCTCTGTCTGTTTTGTCACTGAATGAAAGCTGAACGATACCCGTTCTGTCTCTCAGGTCAATAAATATAAGATTTCCGAGGTCTCTCTGACGCTGAGCCCAGCCAAACAGTGTAACCTCTCTGCCGCAGTCCTCAATTCTGAGAGTGCCGCAATAATCAGTCCTTTTAAGTCCTTTTATACTCTCCATTTTCAAAATCTCCGAAAAATCAGTCTTTATTTTCAATACCGAAAAGGGATTTGAAATCAAACTCTTCTCCGTTGATGGTCAGATCATCAAGTTCCTTTTCAAGTGAAATGCTGTAAAATCCGCTTACGAATGTAGGAATGGCAATCTCTGTTTCTTCGCCGCTTTCCATATTTTTAAGCTTTGCTATACCGCTTTGCACTTCGTCTTCGCCAAGTACTACGGTGTATTTAGCGCCAAGCTTGTTGGCATATTTCATCTGCGCTCTGAGGCCTCTGCCGTTAACATCGTAAAGGCATGTAAAGCCCTCTTCACGCATGTCGTTTGCAATTTCAACTGCTTTGAGCGTTGCTTTTTCGCCCATGGAAACTATGAAAAGATCGGGCACGCTCTGCTTTGGAAATTCGCATCCCTGTGCTTCCATAAGAAGCATAAGTCTTTCTATACCGAGGCCGAAACCGAGTGAGGGAGTTTTCTGGCCGCCGAGTTCTTCGATAAGCCCGTCATATCTTCCGCCGCCGCAGAGCGTTCCCTGAGCGCCGATTGCGTTTGAAACAAATTCGAATACAGTTTTGGTGTAATAATCAAGACCTCTTACAATCTTGGGATTTACCGTGAATTCAATATTCAGCGCATTAAGATAAGATTTTACTTTTTCAAAATGCTCTTTGCAGTCATCGCAAAGGTAATCAAGAACAACAGGCGCACCCTTTGCTATCTCACTGCAAACAGGTGATTTGCAGTCCAGAATACGCATGGGATTTCTTTCAAGTCTGTCCTTGCAGGTATCGCAGAGCTCGTCTTTTCTGCTCTCAAAATACTGCCTGAGCGCCTTGTGGTATTCAGCTCGGCATTCGGGGCATCCTATTGAATTTATCTCAAGCGAAAGATCTTTTACTCCGAGTTCTTTAAAAAATGTGTTTGCAAGTGAAATTATTTCCGCGTCAGCAAGAGGCGATTCAGCGCCAAAACATTCAACGCCGAACTGGTGAAATTCACGAAGCCTGCCTGACTGCGGCTTTTCATAACGATAGCATGAAGTCAGATAGCAGACTTTTTGAGGCAGCGTTTCGTTGCAAAGGCCGTTTTCAAGAAAACTTCTTGCCGCTCCGGCAGTTCCTTCCGGGCGAAGAGTTATGCTTCTGCCGCCTTTGTCGTCAAAAGTATACATCTCTTTCTGAACAACGTCCGTAGTATCTCCCACGCCGCGCTGAAACAGTTCGGTGTGCTCGAATACGGGTGTGCGTATTTCCCTGAAGCCGAATCTTTCGGCAACATCAAGCGCAGTGCTCTCAATATACTGGTTTTTGTAGACTTCTGAGGGTAAAACATCTTTTGTACCCTTAACAGCTTTAGTAATAAGTGCCATAAAAATATCTCCATTATAAAAACAGGGCGGGTTTGCACCTGCCCGTTGTTTTAAGAATTATATCGAGGGTTAACTATCTCTCTCCATTCAAAATCGCCGCGCTCAACGCCCCTGATAAGAGCCTCCGCAGTTGCAATGTTTGTTGCGTAAGGAATATTGTGAACGTCGCACAGTCTGAGCAGATCGTTGTCATTCGGCTCGTGCGGTTTTGGGCTGAGCGGATCTCTGAAAAATATGAGCAAATCTATCTCGTTGCACGCAATGCGGCTTGCAACCTGCTGACCGCCGCCCTGGCTTCCTGAAAGAAAACAGTTTATTTTAAGCCCTGTTGCGTCGTGAACCAGCTTGCCGGTTGTGCCTGTTGCGCACAGATCGTGGCGGCTCATTATTCCGCAGTAGGCAATGCAAAACTGAACAAGAAGTTCCTTTTTTGCATCATGTGCAATAAGTGCAATATTCATAAAATACCTCTCTGAAATGAATTTATATACTAATTTTTACTATTTTTTTATTTATTATTTTAATTCAGCATTAAAATAATACCATAAAAATACAATTTATTCAATATTTAATTATTTGATATGGCTGAAAATCCCGTCAGTTAAGCAAAACTCCGGTGTTCTGAGCAGGCTGTTCGTCCGTATTGTTTGAATAATAATATTCAATAATGGAAGAAGTGATTTCAGCGGTTGATGTACCTGAACCTGCATAATCTATTTCAGATGCTATTGAAATTTCGGGCTGGTCATATGGCGCAAAGGTGATAAGAAAGCCGTTGTTTGTTTTTTCTCCGTTTCTGATAACCTGTGATGTACCTGTTTTGCAGGCAACGTCAACACCTGAATTTTTGAATATGGAACTAAGCGTATTTTGCTCCGCTACCATTCTCATACCTTCTTGAACAATATTGAAAGTATCATCTGAAATGGGAAGTTCTTCCGCAACGGTAGCGCCTGTTTCTTCTATTGAACCGCTTGAAGTGTTTATAACAGCTTTTACAAAGTGCATTTCATATCTTGTGCCTTTGTTTGCAACGGTAGCGCAGTAATTTGCAAGCTGAAGGGGAGTGAAAAGGTTATCTGACTGGCCGATACCGCTCTGAATGGTATCACCCATCTGCCAAACCTTGTTGTATCTTTCAGCGCTTGCCGGGCCTGCAAGAACACCGGCAGCCTCGCTTATCTCAACACCCGTTTTTTCGCCCAATCCAAACATAGACGCGTACTCGTTCATTTTTGAGATGCCGAGTTTATCTGCGCAGTTGTAGAAGAATATGTTGCATGAATCTCTGAGCGCTTCACGCACATTCTCACTTCCGTGCGCTCTGCTGTTAAGGCACTGGAATGTAACATCGTAGTATTGCCATGTGCCGCGGCAGGTAAAGGTAGTGCTTTCTGTTATAACGCCTTCTTCAAGCGCCGCGCATGCCATAGCAGGCTTGAATGTTGAGCCGGGCGCATAAGTACCAAGTGCGAATCTGCTGAAAAGCGGCTGCCTTGAGTTAGAGGCAAGTGATGAGTAATCGTCATAATAATCCTGCAAGTCATATGTAGGATATGAAGCTGCGGCAAGCACTGCTCCGGTGTTTACATCTTCAACAACAACGGCTCCGGCGCCGTCTGTTGTGCTGACTTCGTTACATGTTTCTTCCAGTTTCTGCTGGGCAATTCGCTGAAGGTCACGGTCAATCGTGAGAACAACGGTGTTTCCCTGAATGGGCTCTTTGGTTATTTCTTCTTTAACATTTCCGTCAGAATCAATGGTTATAGTCAGTTCACCCGGCGTTCCGCGGAGTTCACTTTCCATAGCTGCTTCTATGCCGCTTTCACCGATGTTGTCATTTATTCCGTATCCCTCATCTTTAAGTTCTGCGTATTCTTCTGCGTTGATCTTTCTGACAGTGCCTAAAATATGAGGAGCAAGAGTTGAATCTGCATATTCTCTGTAAGCAACGGGCAATACATCGGCGCCCATATAATCCTGCTTATCCTCTTTTATGGTGGCAACCGTTTCATCGCTGACATCGTCTGCTATGGTAACGGGGTTTTCTATTGAGAACATAAGTCTTGTAAGCTCATATCTTATGGCGCCTACTTTCAGTGCCGTTTCGGTGTCATAACCCTCAAGACCGTATTCCTCAACCATTGCGTCAAAACAGTTTTGTGCAGTGGCGTAGTTCTGCAGGTTGAACATATCTTTGCTCTTCATCGTTGCAACGGCGTTTTCATCTTCAGTGAATTCGATACCGTCTGACCCTATACGCAGGGGAAGATTGTTTACATATTCCTCTCCGTTTTTTTCAAAAAGAGCTATGAGGTTTAGTATAACTGCGTTTCTTGCGTCATTGTCATCACGGGAGGGGAAATAAGCCGCATCCAGAATTATGGAATTGCCCTGCCTGTTTGTAACAAGCGGGTTTCCGTTTCTGTCCACTATTTCTCCTCTTGCCGCTTCTATTGAAACAGTGTAAGTCTTTACCGTGCTGTTCTGCGCGCGGTAGTATTCACCGTTTACGATCTGAATATCATAAAGCGAGTAGCCGAATGTGCATACAAGAGCTATTACAAGTATTATAGCGACAAGACTTCTGCCGCTGAAATGTCTGCTTCTCAAAGTTTAATACCTCTTTCAGTTCAACACGCTTATGGGCTTGTTCAGTCTGTTCTTTATAGGCCTTAGTATGAGATAGATTACGGGTGTAATAATGATGGTGTAAAGCGCGCTCGGAAGATAGAAAGTAAAAAGACTTAGCTCAGCGCCGCGCACATCCTTTATAATTATAAAGAACAGCCAATACAGGATACAGTAAATAAGAATAAAAACCGTGCTGAAAATAAAGTTTGTAATAAATGTGTTTCTGATGATATATGTTATAAGGGCCGCGCCGAAAAAGCACATAATGCACATGTAAACGGCATTGAAACCAAGATGAACGGCGGAACTGAGATCCCACAGCATACCGCCCACAAGAGCGATAACAGCGGCAAATCTCTCGTCTTCGCCGGAGCCGAGAATCATGCATACGGGTAGCAAAAGAAAACATCTTGCGCCGCCTATTTCAAGCGTAAGCCCTGCAGTGTTCTGTATCAGTGCAGCAAGGGCAGTCAGAACAAGATAGATAACAACTTTAAGTGTGCGCTGTTTGTAGGAAAGGTCCATTACTGCGCCTCACTTTCATACCCCGTAAGCACAAGGCATTCGGAAATGTTGTTTACATCCACTCCCGGTTTTATAACAGCGTATGACGCTACGGAAGATGTATCCTCCTCAATCTCCTCAACAGTGCCGATAATAAGGCCTTCCGGAATCTTTCCGCTTATGCCTGCGGTAGCAATGATTGATCCGTAAGTAACTGCTGTGGATGAATCAAGGTTTGCCATTATACATTTTCCCTCTGACGCCAATTCCGCTCTGCCGGTAACATATGATATTTCGCCTGAAACTATTTCATAAGCGGAAACCGAAAAATCGGGGTCAAGTATTGTCTTTACAACGCTGTAAGTGGGGTAAGCTCTGTCAATAATACCAACTATGTAGTTGCCGTAAAGAACGGCATCTCCGTCTTTTATTCCGCTTGCAGTGCCTTTGTTAATAGTGTATGAGCCGAAAATATCAGCTGCGTCTCTGCTTGTTGCTTTAGCTTCAACAAAAGTGTAGTCGGGATTTTCTTCTTTGAGTTCCAGAGCGTCCTTATAAAGTTCGTTCTGTTTTTTTAGATTCTCATAATCAGCAAGCTGGTCCTGAAGGGAACCAACTTGATTTTCAAGTTCGTCTATGCGCTCAAGGTATTCAGCATTGCCGGTTGCTTCTCCGAAAACATAAGTAATACCGTCTGATATTTTGGATGCCACCCAGTTTGCGGGCGCAAAAATAGTGCCCACTATTCCGGATTGTGCTGTTTCGCCTCTGCCGTTAGCCGCGCATATCAGCGCACCTACAAGCAAAAGCGCAATAACGCCTGCAATTACCTTGAAGCGTCTGCTCTTAAAAAGCTGTTTCATTTTTATCTCGCCCTTCTCAGTTTAACTGATGTTCCGATTGCCACAACATCCATCGGATTTTCAGGCAGATGAACCTGTATTTTTGTTTCTTTTGCGATGAGCTCGGGCAGACCTCTCAGAAGAGCTGTGCCGCCGGTGAGGTAAATGCCCCTGTCAAGAATATCAGCTGCAAGTTCGGGCAGTGTAACCTCAAGTGTTTCTCTGATAGCGTCTACTATTTCGCTTACGGGTTCGCAGAGTACATTTCTTATTTCTTCGCTTGTTATTTCAATGGAATTCGGCAGACCGTCAGTAAGATTGCGGCCGCGTACTTCCATTGCGCCTTCTCCGTCGTATTCGGAAACGGAGCCGATCTTAATCTTTATATCTTCTGCGGTAACATCGCCTATAAGTAAATTATGCGCTCTTTTCATGTGGTTGATGATAGTTTCATTCAGCGCATTGCCTGCGATTTTAACGCTTTTTCTTGCGGCAATTCCGCCGAGGGACATAACAGCAACATCACACGTGCCGCCGCCGATATCAACTACCATGGAACCGGAAGCTTCAAAAACGGGAAGCCCTGCGCCGAGAGCGGCAGCCATAGGCTCTTCAATAAGTTCAACTTCCTGAGCGCCGGCAGCTCTTGCGGCGTCCTCTACCGCACGTCTTTCAACTTCGGTTACGCCGCTCGGAACAGTGATTATTACTCTTGTTTTAGTAAACATTGATGTTTTTGAAGAACGGTAAATGAAGTTGTGAAGCATATCCGCTGTCATGTCAAAGTCCGCAATAACGCCGTCTTTAAGAGGCTTAACAGCTATAATGGAGCCGGGTGTGCGGCCAATCATTGCTTTTGCTTCATTGCCGGTTGCAAGAACTCGTCTGGATTTAACATCCACCGCAACAACAGACGGCTCCCTGATTATAATTCTGCCTTTTCTGTCGCAGATAAGAGTGTTTTCAGTGCCTAAGTCGATTCCTATATCCTTAGTTAAAATCATTTATAATTCTCTCACTTTCAAAACAAGCGTTTAAAAAGCCCGTGTAATTTTCAGATACTAAGTATTATATATTAAATATAAATTTATCACAATAGCAATTTGCAAATTTAACAAAATTTTCAACAAAAAAATTGCAATGAAACGCAAATAAAAATCCGCTTTTCCATCAGGAAAAACGGATAACTGAAATGAGCACTTTTTTACTTAAAGCTCTACCGTGAATTCATAACCCTGCTCACGTATATTGTCTATAACATTTCCAAGAATGTTTGCATTTGTCTCGCTTACTGCGTGCAGCAGCATTATCTCACCGTCATGGGTAGATGAAGTGATTTTTTCAAATGCTTCTGTTTCATCAGGCGAGTTGTCTGCGTCCCAGTCCTCATAAGCAAAGCTCCAGAAAACGCTTCTGTAACCAAGCTGTGCGGCAAGAGCCAGCGTCTGCTCGCTGAACACACCCTCCGGGAACCGGAAATAACCCATCGAGTAATTGAAGTTTTCCTCCACATAATCGTGCATAAGTGTTATTTCTTCCTCTGCCGTTTCAAGGTCAACTTCTGTCATGTTGTAATGTGAATAACTGTGGTTTGCCAATATGTGGCCTTCGTTTATCATGCGGTGAACAAGATCAGGATTATCCCTTACATAGTCATACGTGCAGAAAAAGATAGCCTTTACGTTCTTTTCTGCCAGCGTGTCAAGAATCTGCGCAGTGAAGCCGTTTTCATAGCCTTCATCAAATGTCAGGCAAATCGTTTTCTGCTCCGGCAGCAGCCATTGACCGCTCATTTCGCTGTATTTGTTTTGCAGTTTTTCGGGGTCTGCAGGCCTTGCGTGGTCTTTAATGTTTCCCGGGCCCCAGATCACGGGTTCTGTGCTGTAATCCACCACGTCAAGCTTGCTTCCGTTTGCTTCGGATGCCTGGAGCGTTGTGTCCGCAACATCGGTAGTGTTTTGCGCTGTTGTGCCGGGAACTGTCTGCTCTTCAGGCGTGTCCACCTCAACGGAGCAAGCGCTCAGCACTGTGCACAGAGCAATCGCAAGCGGCAGTGCTTTAAATAAAATATTTTTTTTAAACATAAAAAACTCCTCCTGCAATTATTCTTTGCAAAAGGAGTTTACTTAAAAGTGGAATTTTTTTAATTCTTTTCGGCTTTCTCAACGCTTTTTTGCTTTAAATATGCGTTAATGAAACCGTCAATATCGCCGTCCATAACAGCTGTGATATTGCCCATTTCATATCCTGTTCTGTGATCTTTTACCATAGTGTAGGGCATGAAAACATAGGACCTTATCTGACTGCCCCATGCAATTTCTTTTTGGTCGCCCTTTATATCTTCAATTTTTTCCAGATTTTCACGTTCTTTTATCTCAACAAGCTTTGATTTGAGCATTCTCATAGCAACTTCTCTGTTTTGATGCTGTGAACGCTCTATCTGGCAGGATACTACTATGCCCGTGGGGATGTGTGTAAGACGAACTGCGGATGATGTTTTGTTTACTTTCTGTCCGCCTGCGCCGGAAGCTCTGTAAACATCCATTTTTATGTCTTCCTCGCGGATTTCAACATTTACGTCGTCGTCAATTTCCGGCATAACTTCAAGTGATGCAAAGGATGTATGACGTCTTCCCGAAGAGTCAAAAGGAGATACTCGTACAAGTCGGTGAATACCCATTTCACCCTTTAAATAGCCGTATGCGTTTTCGCCCTCAATAAGTATTGTGGCGCTTTTCAGACCGGCAACATCACCGTCAAGATAATCAAGAGTTGACACTTTATAGCCGTGTCTTTCACCCCAGCGGTTATACATTCTGAAAAGCATTTCAGCCCAGTCCATTGCCTCTGTGCCGCCCGCGCCCGCGTGGAATGTAAGCAGGGCGTTTTTGGAGTCGTACTCGCCGTTGAGGAGGGTTGTAAGAGTAAGTTCATCAACTCTTTTTTCAATATCCTCAACTGAATTGCGGCAGTCATCTATCATGCTCTCGTCATTTTCCTCGTTTGCGAGTTCAATCATCATAAGAGCATCTTCATAATCATTTTTAAGGCTGCTGTAGCTTTCGATTTTTGCCTTTAAAGATCCTGTTTTTTTAAGTATTTTTTGGCTTTCTTCAGCGTTGTCCCAGAAACCGGGTGCCGCCGCCTGCTGCTCAAGTTCTTCAACTTCTTGTTTTACGTGGTCTATCGCAAGAGCTTCTTTCAGATTTTCAATCGGCTTTTCGGATTCAAGCAGCCTAAGTCTCAAATCATCAAATTCAACCATATTTTTTCCTCTGTTCTCTGTTTTATTTATGAATTATAAAGGTTAAAATTGTAAAATCAGTATATGATATTATATACAACTTTATTCTTCTTTGCAAGTGCTGCCGTTAAAAATATATTTACTTATTTTTAACCAAATTGTTGATTTTTTGTGTTACTTTAATGTATAATTAAATGAAATATACACTAAGGAGTAATTTATGTCCCTATATGAAAATCAAAAATGCCCCGTTTGCGGCGTTGCTTTCAAAAGCGGGGATGATATTGTTACATGCCCTGAGTGCGGCACTCCGCATCACAGGCAGTGTTACGAAAAAATCGGGAAATGCGCAAATGCTTCCCTTCATTCTACAGGTTTTGTGTATAAAAGAGCTCAGGAGCCTGATACTGAGAATCAGCAGCAGGCAAATCAGCAGCAAATAAATCAGCAGCAAAACCCGTATTTTATCCCGCCCCACGGCGCATCAGTGCAGGGCGGCGCACAGCAGAACCAAAACGGGTATACTCATATTCCTATGAATTTCGGTAATCAGCAGGGAGAAAAGGCCGGTTTCGTTTTCAAAAATGACGATAAAATAGACGGCGTTCTGCTTTCCGATATTATTACTGTAATAGGAGCTAATTTCCTAAAATTTATATCTAAATTCAAGAAAAATAAAAAAATGAACTGGAACTGGAGCGCGTTTATATTCGGCCCCTATTATCTGTTTTTCAGAAAAATGAACGGTCCGGGTACGATTTTCCTTACGCTGGAGTTTGCCGCAAGATTTATAATAAGTATGGTATTCTCAAAACAGCTTACCGCTTTTGTAAACGGCGCTTCTTCACTTATTGAGAACACATCAATTTCGCCTGAAGAATATTATTCAAAGCTCAATTCTCTTATTCAGTCGTCAGATGTTATACCTGCTTATCTTATACTGACAGCAGTTTTGGTAGTTGTACATTTGATTATCGGCGTTTTAGCAGACTGGCTTTACAAACGCAAGGTGTTCTCAGTAGTTTCTGATGTTGACAGTAAAGTCGAATCCGGCCCAACCGTTATGCCGTTTTCAATTACTATGCAGAGCGATGCTGAACTTTCTCCTGCCGAGGTCAGAAAGCTTTTCCTTGCAAGCAAAGGCGGAGTTAGTTTCTTTTCACCGTGCATAGCTTTTCTGGTATTGAATTTGGTAACTGATATAATTTCATATCTGTAGTAATAGATTTAGTCAAAAAAATATAATTTTATTATAAAATATTTTATTTGGAGGATACAATTATGAAAGTAAGAAAGGCAATAATCCCCGCAGCAGGTATGGGAACAAGAGTGCTTCCCGCTTCCAAGGCAGTTCCTAAGGAGATGCTTAATATAGTTGATAAACCTGCTATTCAGTACATCGTTGAGGAAGCATTTGCCTCTGGAATAGAGGAAGTTCTTATTATCACTAACAGAAATAAGGGCGCAATCGAAGATCATTTTGACCATTCCTATGAGCTTGAAGATAAGCTTAAAGGTAACGAAAGCAAGAAAAAGATCTATGAGGATGTGCTTGCCTGCTCTAATTTCGGCAACATATATTTCCTCCGTCAGAAAGAAACAAAGGGACTTGGCCACGCAGTTCTGTGCGCTAAAAACTTTGTAGGAAACGAGCCATTTGCTGTTCTTTACGGTGATGATGTTATCCTTTCCGAAACTCCCTGCACAAAGCAGCTTTGCGATGCTTATGAAAAGTACGGCAAGGGTGTTGTTGGCGTTAAGGAAGTTCCCGGTATGGCTATCACCAAGTATTGCTCTCTTAAAACAGAACCTCTTGAGGGCAATTGCTATACATGCTCAGATATGATTGAAAAACCGAAGCCGGAAGAAATCATGGGCAACTTCTCCATTCTCGGCAGAGTTGTACTTCCTCCGCAGATTTTTGATATTCTTGAAAAAACACCGCTCGGAGCAGGAAATGAGCTTCAGCTTACAGACGCAATGAAAACTCTTGCTCAGACAGACGGCGTAGTTGCTGTAGACTACGAGGGTGTACGTTACGATATGGGTAATAAATTCGGCATACTTCAGGCTAATATTGAGGTCGGCCTCAAGCATCCTGAAACTAAGGAAGAGCTAAAGGCATATCTGAAGAAAATCGCCGCAGACCTCGATTGATTAAACGGATTTGAGGGATTTTTTTGAACAGTTATAACAATCCTGATCCTTACGGAAACGGTTATCAGCAGCCAAACGGTTATCAGCAACCAAACGGTTATCAGCAGCCTAACGGCTATCAGCAACCGAATGGTTATCAACAGCCAAACGGTTATCAGCAACCAAACGGCTATCAGCAGCCGAATGGCTATCAGCAACCAAACGGCTATCAGCAACCAAATGGTTATCAACAACCGAACGGCTATCAGCAGCCTTATGGTTATCAACAATCCGGATATAATACACAGAATGCTTATAATCAGCAGACTATGTATTTCAGAATGAAGGCAAAAGAGGAAAGGCGTGAAATACGCAAGGTCGGAAATATGATGGGCCTGTGCGTTATTGCTTTCATAGTTGTTCAGCTGATTTCATCATTTTTCCTGATGAATGACAGCTCTGTCTATGATCTTTATATGTCGTCATCTATTTTCCAAAATAGTTTCGGAATAATATTTGTTGAGATTCTTGCCGTTGCACTGCCGTTTGGCGTTATGGCACTTATCAACAGAAAAAATTATGAGAGCCCGCTTATACCTAATAAACGCATAAAATTTTCCTCACTTTGCCTGTGGGTAGGTTTCGGAATGCTTTGCTGTATAATTGCAAATTATATAGTAGGCATTATGATGACCATTTCGGAATCAATGGGATATGAGCTTACTCAAAGTGAATCTCCCGATCCTGAAAATATTTTTGCCTGCATTATCGCCGCACTCGCAACAGCAGTTGTACCTGCAATATGTGAAGAATTTGCAATGCGCTGTTGTTCTCTTGGCTTGCTTAAAAAATACGGCAAAACGCTTGGCGTTGTAGGTGTTTCTCTTGTGTTCGGCTTGCTTCACGGCAACCTTATTCAGTTTGTATTCGCAACGCTTGTCGGCTTAATTTTAGGCTTTGTTACTGTTAAAACAGACAGTATTGTTCCTGCTGTAATTATTCATGGTTTTAATAACGGAATGAGCGTTGTTACCATGTTAGCAGAATATTTTTACGGCACGGAAGCAAGTGATAAATCAAGCGTCGCTGTTTTCGTATTCTGGATAGTTGTAGGTATTATCTGCACGGTTATTCTTGCCGTAAAGCAAAAACTCAGCCTTAAAATCGATAAACCTGCAGAGTATCCCTTTGCCAATACGAATGCTCAAAAAATAGGAGCGTTCATTTCTTCCCCTGTACTTATCTTATCCAGCCTGTACCTTATTGTTTCGGTGCTGATGAGTATACAGAAAGCATAGTATGAATAGTTTTATGGAAGAAGCACTCCTCCTGGCAAAACAAAGCTTTGATGAGGGAGAAGTTCCTGTAGGTGCTGTTGTCGTTAAGGACGGAGAAATAGTCGGCAGAGGCAGAAACAGGCGTGAAAACGGCAAAAATGCGCTCTTTCATGCTGAAATTTCAGCAATTGACGAAGCTTGCAGAAACCTCGGCGGATGGCGTTTGTGGCAGTGCGAAATGTATGTAACTCTTGAGCCCTGCCCAATGTGCGCCGGCGCTATAATCAATTCCAGAATAAAAAAAGTAACTTTCGGTGCTTATGATAAAAAAGCCGGTTCATTCGGCTCGGTGGTTGATTTCAATGATCTGCCTTATAATCATAAACCGCAGATTGAGGGCGGAATTGATGAAAAAGAGTGTTCTGAACTTCTGTCTCTGTTTTTCGAACAGCTGAGAGAAAAACGCAAAAACAAAAGTTGATATAATTGCTTGTTTCATCAACTCTTATTTACTTCAAATTAATAAATCAGGCTGCACCCGCTATTGCAGGCGCAGCCTTTTTTAATGTTTAGAATCAGGATTGCCTTATCAGCAATCAGCTCCTTACGGAGCGCAGGTTAACACCCGCCAGGCTTATTTCATAGATTCCTCGTAAGCCTTGATCATCTTTTTACTTATTTGACCTGTACGGCTAGCTGTATTTTCAAGGATTTTACTAACCGAAGTACCTGAATTAAGGCGTATTTCAAGCCTTGTTACATCTTTTTCGGGATATACGATTATTTCTTTGATATATCTTTCAATGAATGCCTTGTCTATCTCTTCACCGTCAATATGCTTTTCCGCAGCTTTCAGTATCGCTTTGATGTTTGAAAGCTCTTTTTTCATTTCCTGTTCTGTTTTTTCACTGTCCTTGATTGCATCAATCTGTGCCTGTAACTTTGATATTTCTTCATCACATTCTTTAGTCATTCTGAAAAATTCACTGTCGCTCATATTACCTTCAGCGTTGAATTTCAGCAGTTTCGTTTTCATTTTGTGCTGAGTTTCAAGCTGCTTGTTAAGTGAAATCAGTTCGTTCTTGTTGTCGTTGCTTTCAAGCAGTTCTGATACAAGATTTAGTACACAGGCTGACAGTTCTTCAATGTTCTGCTGACCTGATTTGAAAATGTCTTCAATTACAGGCTTTATTTCGCTTTCATATATTGCGTGGGAGGGGCAGCTGTCAGCGCCGTTGTTTATCTTTCCAGAGCAAACCCATTTAGACATTTTTTCTCCGCCTTTGCCCACAGCGTCTTTTCGGTAGTAAGGTTTACCGCAGTGAGCACAGATGAGTTTGCCTGTGAACAGATTTTGATGAACTGTTTTGTGTTGTGCTGTGATTACATCCTGACTTCTCATATACAAAACTTCGTTAGCCTTGTCCCATATTTCTTCGCTGACTATTGCAGGAACGGTTTCTCCTGTTTCATCCTTATACATAACCCATTCGTCCTCAGGCAGAAATTTCTGCTTTTTAGTAAACAAATCGGTGATAACAACTTTATTTCCCACGAAGTATCCCTTGTATTTAGGATTGCGTATTATGTTTGACATAGTTGAGTGAGATAACTTTTTTCCTTTTCTGTTGCGTATACCTTTTTCATAAAAGTGCTTTTCCATCTGCTTCATACTGAATTTTCCTGTGGCATACATCTCAAACAGTTCTTTTATGAATTCAGCCTCTTCTTCATTTATTGTCAGCTTGCCGTCTTTTTTGTTGTAGCCGAACATATTGTTCGTGCCGAGAACAGTTCCGTTTTTGATTGCCTGATGATGACCGAACCTAACACGGTTGGATATTTTTCTTGACTCGTCCTGTGCCATTGATGACATAATTGTCAGTCGCAGTTCGCTGTCCTCGTCAATGGTATTAATGTTATCGTTTTGAAAAAATACGGCAACACCGCTTGATAAAAGCTCTCTTGTAAATCGGATACTGTCAAGAGTGTTACGGGCGAAACGGGAAACCTCTTTTGTTATAACTAAATCAAACAGTCCTTGCTTACCGTCCTCAATCATCTCATTAAACCGTTCACGTTTTGCTGTTGATACACCTGATATGCCTTCGTCAACATACCCTTCAACATATTCCCAGTTGGGATTGTTCTTAATGAAATCTGTGTAGTAAGTTATCTGATTGTCAAGAGAATTCAACTGCACATTAAACTCCGTACTTACTCTTGCATAAAATGTTACCCGAAGAGGAAGACTCATAAAGTTTATGTTTTCTTTTTTTATCCGTTCTCTGACGGCATATATATCCATTTCTTTTTCTCCTTTCCAAGCGAACAATATCACAAAGTGATTTAATTATCCAGCTTTATTTTACAATATAAACAGTCCCCAAATCATTAGGGGACTGTTTCCAGTTACGAATAAAGCAGCCATAACCACGCACAATTTATTGCGCGTTTTAAGTTTTTTGCAACTCTCGCAGTACAATAAGTACAGCTTCGGTTCCAAAAAACTTAATTCTGACTACTTTCTCCGCAACTTTAATTTAATGATTGCTGTACCTTCTGTTGACCTCTGTATTGATTTTTGCTATCAGTTTTTTGTAAGTTTTTTCGTCAATAGCCTTTTGACTTACAAGAGCATTTGCAAAATGTTCCAGCCAAAGCTGAGTGCCGATTCTGTCATTTGTGTTTTGAGTATTGATACTATCTCCGCCTTTAGCAGTTTTATCAATACTATTATTGCCTGTAAGTTTTTGTTTTATTTTTCCTGTTGCCATAAGGCAACACAGATTCTAATTTTATATCACCCCTCTCTTTCAGTTTTTGTTTGCAGTAAAAACTGCGATTAATTTATTTTTGTTTGTCATTTAATTCCTTTCCGCCTGCCGATTTAACGGCAGGACTTTTGTTTTATTCCTCACCGTTTTGGTAACAGATAATGTCTTCAAGATTTATCCAGCCGTTTAGTTCCTTGACTTCGTTGATAACTCTGTGTTTCATTTTGCGGACTTTTTGATCATCAAGTTCAAATGCTCCCGCAAGAATGTTCATCAGTGATGAGATTTCAACAGCAAGTTTGAAAATAATTCTTGATAATTTATACTCGGATAAATCTATTTTTGCACCGACTGCACTTTCAATAGTAGGAGCAAGTATTTCAGATGTAAGTTCTTTGTGTAGATAACAATCATAGAATTTTACCGCTTTTGCGATAAACTGATTTCTGCTTTTTACATTTGCAATATCAATGTCGCTTTCACACAAGTCGATTATATCCTGTGGCAGATACAAAGAAATTCTTTTCATTTCATTTTTATCCATTTTTCCTTCACCTCCTTGTTGTAAATAATTTGGTATCAAAATGAGTTTTGCAAACTGCCGTAATCAGCAGTGATTTTGCGTTTGTGACATCAAAATATTCCTTATTTGGCTACAATAAATTCAGCTAAAATCGTATTTTGGTACCAAAACTTAAATCCCGCAAAGCGTTGCTGTTGCGGCGTTTTTCGGCTGGGTAGCTCTAAAAGTGTGCCCAGCCTTTATCCTGCTTGGAATTGGGCAGCCTTTTTCGGCGGTTTTTCTTTGCTTTTTCTGTCTTGAAATTCACCTCGCTTTATTACTTTCGGGTGTTTTCCCGCCTTTTCTTTAATTCTGCCAAATTCGGCGGACAGTGCCGTCAGGAACGGCAGGAACACCTTGTTCACACCGCCGTGTTCAAGGCGTCACTGGTGTCACTGCTTACAAGACAGAAAGAAATTTCGACTATTCTTTTTCCGTTACTTCTGCCACTTGAAAAGTACACACCCTGTTCTTCAAGCAGGTAGCGGAATTTCACCATCTGCTGTTTTAGTTTCTGCGGTGTGGAGGTGAATTCGGGGAACTCGTTTTTAATCTCTTCAACAAGTTCTGTGTTTCCGCCACGGAATACGAGATGCCTTGACATAAATTTTATGAGCGTTATCATTTCGTCAGTGAGTTCTTGAGTTGGCTCGTCCAAACTGTCGCTTATCATTTCCCATCGGCAGTTCTCACGGTTGAATTTAAGTTTAAGACTTCTTTCCTGTATTGACCTTCCTCGGCAGTAAAGTATATTAATGCCTTCCTTGTGTTCGTCTTTTCTGAATACCAAAGACGAGTCGGCGGCGCCTGTCAATCCTGTTGTTCCCGAAACCATTGTGTGTGGGTCGCTTGCTCCCTGCTTTCGCAAGTGGTGAACAAGTATTATCGAAATACCAAACTCATCAGCAAGATTTTTGAACTTTTCAATATCGCCGTAATCGTTGCCGTAGGATAACTCTGCGTTGTTGTCACGCACCATCTGTAAAGTGTCTATAGCTATCAATCGAATGTTTTTGTTCTTTTTGCAGTAACTTTCAAGCTGTCCGATAAGTCCGTTGTTTAGTGTAGGAGCAGTAACGCTTACTTCAAGTTCGCAGGACGGCTCAGCAGTTATGTCATTTACTCTTGACTGTATTCTTGAATAATTATCTTCAAGACAGAGATATAAAACCTTGCCCTGATTAGTAGGCATTTCCCACAACGGTTCGCCTTTTGCTACCTGCATACAGATGTCAAGCACCAACCACGATTTGCCTATCTTCGGCGGTCCTGCAAGAATAGTTACTCCCTGAGCTATTAATCCGTCAACACTGAATATGTTTCTCGGCAAATTCATATCAACTAAAGTTTCGCTGTCTATCGGTTCAATATTTACCATTTAGGTCCCTCCTTTCTTTTCTGTTATTAGGATGCCGTTCTCCTGCCCCCCGTCAGGCGGTGTATCATTGTTGCTCTCCTATTGGGTCATCGCATATAATCTGAGCATCCTCTCTTAATTCACTTGTCAAGGTTCATTTGTATTGATAGAATTTTCTATCTATGATATGATTTTAGTGAAAAAATTTATTTTCCACTATCTCAAATTGAAATTCTTAATTTTAAGGAAATATCGATTATGGACAAAAGCATTTTTAACAGGCCGGGGCTGTATATCAGATTTAAAGATAAGAACACAATAGAACGCATTGTCGTCGGCACAAAAGGCGTAAAAGGACTTAGCCCTGTTGATTACAGGAAAGAAATCCAGGATTTCTGTGATTGTAACTTTAGCAGTTTTGAGAAAAGATTTTCAAACCGCACTTTAAGACTGCTTCATGAAAAACTCACGGAAAAACAACTTGGCTATATTATCAAGTCAAGTATTGATGATGCCAAAAAGATAGAGGCAGTAAACGAATCAGCGGGTGCTACACTTCTTGGCAGGTTTAATACCGCGTGGGATATTCAGGATACGGATTATCACGGTGATATGGAATTTCTTAAAGATACGGCAGAAAAACTCACTGTGTGGAATTATCAAACGCTAACCATACAGCACAAGGTAAAAATGTTTTTCCCTGTCATTACACATCTGGAACTGTTTAAAAACGATCTTGAAAAATTTGTGCGCAACACCATCTTTTACAAAGCAATTTCCTTTTTTAAAAACGAAGAAGAGATCAAATATCTGTTTTTTGACGATGTGGAAAACTACTATGCTTATCTAATGTTTTTGTTTTATTACAGAAAAGAAATGCCCTGCGAGTGTGAACTTTGCGGAGAATATTTTATTCCGAAAACAAAAAAGAAGACTCTGTACTGTGACAGAGTCTTCAAAGAAGGCAAAACTTGCAAGGAGATCGGACCGGGAATCAAGCATAAAATGCAGACGGAGAAAGATTCCGTGCTTGAAACTTATGAAAAAGAAAAGAACAAAATGTACAAGCGTATGGAACGGACGCAATTGTTCGGTGAAACGCCAAAATCCATATCGGCTGACGAATACTTTACTTGGCTTGACAGGGTTAAGCAAGTTAAGAATCAATACTTAAAAAATGAGATATCAGCCGAGGATGCGCTTGAAGTAATTATAAAAGAAGAATAACAAAAAGCAGACGCATTAATGTGCCTGCTTTCTTTCGTATGTATCACATTATTCTGTTAGAAATTTCACAGCCAGTTTGAAACCTATTTCAAAGGCTTGACTTTCAATAAGCATTGCGTACTCAGTAAAGCACTCAGCATATTTTTTGAATGTTTCCAACTTGTCATCCTTTAGAGAAGATGACAGTGTTTCATAATGCCGAGCCATTAAATGAACCAACTTTTTCTCTTCTTCTGTTATAACCTTATCTTCATTAGGTTTGATATTCCCGTACCACAAATCTTGAATTACTGACATAATCACAACTCCCTTGCAGTATCACAAAATACCATAAAGGAGTTTGAATATCCAGAAAATATTATTTAATATAAATACTAATTGTTTGAAATAAATTCTATTAATGAAGTACATATCAGTAATATATTAACATTTATACAGTGATAAAAATGTAATATTTATCAAATAATCGTTGTAATTTATGTAAAAACGGGTTATACTATATTTAATTCTAAATATGGAGGTGCGTGTTATGTACCGAATTGCAATAGAAAAATTATTTAAATGGAAAAAAAGTAAAAATAGAAAGCCGCTAATTATAGAGGGAGCTAGACAAGTTGGAAAAACTTGGTTAATGAAAGAATTTGGAAGACAGGCGTATTCTGATACTGTATATATTAATTTTGACTCTAACTCTAGAATGTCTGATCTATTTTCTTCAGATTTGGACACAACCCGTTTGATTATGGGCTTGGAGTTATATGTAGGTCATAAAATCAATCCAGAGAATACGCTCCTAATATTCGATGAGGTTCAGGAAGTTCCAAGAGCCCTTGCTTCTCTCAAATATTTTTATGAAAATGCGCCGCAATATCATATTGTTTGCGCAGGCTCATTGTTAGGAATTGCATTGCACGAGGGAACATCTTTTCCTGTTGGAAAGGTAGATTTTTTAAAACTTTATCCTCTTTCTTTTAAAGAATTTATGATGGCAACAGGTCAAGAACGATTTGTAGAGTTGCTTGATAAGCAGGATTTTCAAATGATTAATAGTTTTAAAGAAACATATATAGATGCTTTAAAACAATATTATTTTGTTGGCGGAATGCCGGAAGCTGTCCAGAGTTTTGCAGATAATAAGGATTTTAACGAAGTGCGTGATATTCAAAAACGCATTCTTATGGCTTATGAACAAGATTTTTCAAAACATGCACCAAATGAAATTGTACCTAAAATTCGAATGATTTGGAATAGCATTCCTTCTCAGCTTGCTAAAGAGAATAAAAAATTTATCTATGGACTTGTTCGTGAGGGCGGTCGCGCAAAGGAATATGAAACTGCTATTATGTGGCTTGCAGACTGTGGACTCGTTCATAAAGTGAGTCGAGTTAATGGGGCAGGTGTTCCTTTGAAGGCTTATGAAGATTTGAAAGCATTTAAGTTGTTTGTTCTAGATGTCGGACTTCTTGGTTGTATGGTTGGTCTGAATCAACGCACTTTGCTTGACGGTAACTACCTTTTTGTTGAGTTTAAAGGAGCTTTAACAGAACAGTATGTTTGCCAACAACTAAAAACAATTGAAGACCTGGGAGTTTATTATTACACTAATGACCGAGGTTCGTGTGAAGTAGATTATGTTGTAGATACGGGAGAACTTATTGTTCCTGTTGAGGTAAAAGCAGAAGTAAATTTAAAGGCAAAGAGTTTAAAAACTTTTCGTGACAAATTTTCGCCTGAAATATCTGTTCGTACCTCAATGGCAAATTATAAAGAGGAAGATTGGCTTATTAATTTGCCACTGTACGCAATAGAACAGATATGTGATGTCGTTAATAAGGGATACAATGTTTAGTATAATTCTATAAAGTTATGCTTTTGACATAGAGATTGTCAAAATTATTTTATATATAAAAGGTAAAAGGCGGTGAAATTTGTATTTTCACCGCCTTTGTTATATAGTTATCTGCAACAATGAAATTCGCTTGGTTCGTTTTGGAAATTGCCGATTTACTGCATAAATCCTACTGTTTGTACAAATATATTATATTATTATGTGATTTCTATTCAAAAGTCAATTTTCACACATAAACAATAGATCAAAATGATAATTGTTTCTTTTATGTTAAAACAAGTAATCACTGATATTGTTTGTTATGAACCGTATTGGTTAGAAAGGATAGAGTTAATTTTTTTTAATTTAATGGTTGCGCTAACCATTAAGGCAAAAAGAATCGCTATGTAAATTGGGAAAAAATCAGTATTAAAAATTTGCGCCATTATTCCAAAAAATGCAGGCACAAGCATTATTCCAAAATAAGAAAAAGCCATTTGAACCCCCATCACTGCTTGGGAATTATCTTCTCCGAAATTTTCAGGTGTGAGGTGTAACATATTTGGAAATATAGGGCCATTTCCCATGCCTATTAGAAAAAACGCAAAACCTGAAATATTAGAAGAAAAAGGAATAAATAACAATATTATTGCGACAAAAATAAATATTAGTCCGATTTTTATAATTTGCTGGCTTGAATATCTTATCGATATTAATCCGGAAATAAATCGTCCGATTGCTATTCCAACATAGTAAAAAGTTATCATCAATGCCGCTGTATCTATTGCCATTTCTTTGCTGTTAACCAAGTAAGTACTTCCCCAAGTACCACAGGTGTATTCAAGACCGCATGAACCCATAAATGTAAAACAAGCCATGCGTACCTTTTTATCTTTTATCAACTTTAATAAACCAATGTTTTTAGAATTATTAGCAGAACCGCTATCTTGATTGCTGCTGATTTTTGTCCATAAAGGAATTGAAAGAATTGTAAGAGCAGCTATTCCAAACTGTATGAAAGATACTATTCTGTAACCTTTTTGCCATGAGTTTTTGGAAAGAGCAATCGACATTAAGAATGGACTTAAAGAAACGCCAATACCATAAAAACAATGAAGAAAGTTCATATGAGAAGCTTTGTAATTAATTGCAACATAATTATTTAATGCAGTGTCTATTGAACCTGCGCCTAGTCCTAATGGAATCGAAAATAAGCAAAGGAAAATCATGTTGTTAGAGATAGAAAATCCGAAAAGTGAGATAGCTGTCATTGTTGTGCTTACAGCTGTTACTACAGAGGTTGAAAATTTATTTATGAGTTTCGTAGAAAGCAAACTAGATATAATTGTACCAAACGATATAATTATGGTAATAAAATTAGCCCAAGAAACGGGTAAAGACAATTCCTGCGAAATACCTGGCCAAGCTGCCCCTAAAAGAGAATCCGGAATACCTAAGCCAATGAATGTTATGTATATTATGATTAGCAAAATTGTAGCCATATTATAATCCTCCTTGTTAAAAAGGTAGAGCAATTATAGCATAAAAAAAGAGTTGATTCTATCTGTAAAAAAGATTATATTATAACAAAAGTGCCAAATAAAATCTAAAATCCATAATTATGAGGTTATTAATTTGAATTTTTATAATATTGATGAAAAGAAATGCAATGAAAGTATTTCTGGTAGTTTACAGGAAACTATTCAGCATGGAAACAGAAATTTCCCTTGTGCGAGTTATACAGACCATTATTATAGTAACCAAAAATTTTATCCATGGCATTGGCATAAAGAATTAGAGTTAGCTTATGTTGCAAGCGGGAGTGTTACTGTATTTGTTGATGAAAATAAGTTTGAATTGAAATCGGGAGAAGGTATTTTTATCAACAGTTATAGACTTCATTCTTTCTTTTCACACGGTGATGAAACCGTTATGCCTAATATTGTATTTTCTCCAGTACTTTTATATGGCACTCGTGAAAGTATATTTTGGGACAAGTATGTTAGACCTTTTTGTTTTGAAAGCAATTTTACTGCGATTCATTTAAGTGAAAAAATAAAATGGCAGGCAAAAATTTTAGAATACGCAAAAAATGTTTTCATTTGTTTGAATAAGAAAGAATTTGGATTTGAATTTCGTGCCTGTTCTATCCTATCAGAAATAATTATATGTATGATGGAAAATGATGCGTCGAAAACAGCATTTTGTGTTAAAAAAGAGAGAGAAACCGAAAGAGTGCGAAGAATGCTGTCATATATACAAATGCATTATTCAGAAAATATATCCATAAAACAAATATCTGACAGTGCATTTATCAGTAAAAGAGAGTGCCTGAGATGCTTTAAAGAAATTATTAAAATTACCCCTATCCAATATGTTATAGAATTAAGAATTTCGAAAGCAAAGCAATTACTTCTTGAAACAGACATGCCTATAATTGACATTTGTATGTCCAGTGGATTTGATGATCAAAGTTATTTCACTAAAGTCTTTCGCAAAAAAACAGGGTTACCTCCATTGAAGTTCAGAAAATTATACAGATAATAAAAGAAATAATTAATAGCAAAACGAAAAATCCGATGACTTTATGACATCGGATTTTTATCTTATTAATAATTATCGTTATTATAAATACAATTCTTATTTATTGTTTGAATTTTGTTAAACTGCAATATTGAATTGATATGTAATCCTTTCTTTTTGATTTGGAAACTGCCAATTTGACCGCATAAATTCTACTGTTCGTACAGGACACATTATATTAACCATCTGACCGCCTACTGAACCGGCCTGCTTAGAAGTAAGGTCACCGTTGTAACCCTGCTTAAGATTTACACCAACCTCAGAAGCAGCTTCCATCTTGAATCTGTTAAGAGCTTCCTTAGCCTCAGGTACTACATTTTTCATTGTTTACACACCTCTTTTGCATTTTAATTGCGTTTGCAAAAGTATTGTATGAATTTATCCGCACAATATAATTGAAAAATTTTTACAGTTTTTAAACTTTATCATACAGAGCGCAAAAGCCCTTTTTTTGCTTTGATTTTACTGTTATTTAAATTGAATTTCAATAAAACAAAGCTGTTTTTAATTTTAATAAATTATTGCACATATTATATTAATGTGATAAAATATATAAAAATTCTTTAGGTTATATATAATGTTTTTAATTTATAAAGCCGTTTAAGGGGGCTAATCTCTTGATAAAGGATATAGACGGCATAAGTGTTAATTATGAAGTTAAGGGCAGCGGCAGTGAATATGTGTTTATCCTGCACGGATGGGGAGCTAATATAGGTGTGTATACATCTGTTTCAGATTTGCTTTCCCAAAAATTCACAGTCGTTTCACTTGATTTTCCCGGCTTTGGCGGTACTCCCGAACCTCCGGATGTGTGGAGCGTTTCGGATTATGCAGATTTTACCGTCAAGTTTATTTCGTCTTTTGGCGTTAAAAATGTAATTCTCTTCGGTCACTCGTTCGGCGGCAGGGTAATTATCAAAATGGCTTCGCTGCCCGAGCTTCCGTTTAATATAAGTAAAATTATTTTTGCGGACAGTGCAGGGGTAATGCCTGTTCGCGGAAAAAAGCAGAATTTCAGAACAAAAGTTTACAAAACGGGCAAGTTTTTCCTCAGCCTTTATCCTGTTAGAAAGCTTTTTCCCGAGGCGCTTGAGTCCCTTAGAAAAAAGTTTTCTTCCGCAGATTACGCAAGCGCATCACCCCTTATGCGTGGAGTGCTGGTCAAAACAGTAAATGAGGATCTTACATCGCTTCTGAAAAATATTAAATGCCAGACCCTCCTTATCTGGGGCGCAAATGATACCGCTACACCGTTTACCGATGCCCAGATATTTGAACGTGAAATATCTTCATCGGGCACGGATGTTGGCCTTTGTAAAATAGATAACGCAGGGCATTATTCTTTTCTTGATCAGCCTTATGTGTTCCAAAATATATTAAAATCATTCCTTAAAATAGGAGAGTAAAATGTATCTTGCTTTAAATATAATCTGCCTGCTTTTCGCGGCGGTCTCAAGCGTTTTGTGTGTTATCCGCACTACCCATATGCTTCAGCTGAATTCGTATAAAGCATCCGTTCAGCTTAAATGGATGCGTCAGAATTTCAGGCATTATATTATAAATATCCTTTTGCTTATCGTGTCCGTTGCGGCGGCATTCACAAAAGAATTATGGCTCTATATAGTGTTTTACGTATTGGCGCTTATTTTTGCACTTGCAAACAAGCCTATGAAAAACGCAAAAAAACCTCTTGTTTATACCGCAAGGGTAAAGCGCATGCTTGTAACCGATGCTATAGTATGGCTTGCCGCATTTGCCGCGGCGTTTTTTGCGGGCGGCGAGCGTTTTGGCTTGCTCGGAATGGGAATTTCCCTTTCACTTATTCCGCTGCTTCCGATTATAGGCAATATAATAAATGCCCCGATAGAAAAGGCTATACGTCAGTACTATATCAACGATGCAAAAAAAATGCTCAAGGCATGTCCTGACCTAAAAGTTATAGGCATTACCGGCAGTTACGGCAAAACCAGTGTCAAATATTATCTTTCAACTGTTCTTAAAGCAAAGTACAACGTGCTTATGACTCCCGAAAGCTATAATACTCCAATGGGTGTAGTTAAGACTATCAGAGAACAGCTCAGACCCACACACGAAGTATTCGTATGCGAAATGGGCGCACGCCATGTTGGTGATATAAAAGAGATTTGCGATATTGTTTTTCCTGAATACGGTATTATAACATCAATAGGTGAACAGCATCTTGAAACCTTTAAATCAATAGATAATATAATCAAAACAAAATTTGAGCTTTATGATGCTGTGTCTGATAAATCAAAAATGTTTCTTAACGGAGACAATGAAAATATTTCAGGCAATCTCACAAAAAAATCCGATAAAGGCTATCACACATACGGCATTGGCGATGATAACGAGACTTATGCCTATGACATCAGCGTTTCAAATAAGGGCACTAATTTTTCTGTATGCTGCTGCGGCAGAAAGATAGAAAATTTACAGACTCCTCTTATTGGTGAGCATAATGTTACCAATCTTACGGGCGTTATTGCGGTGAGTGTTGCTCTCGGTGTTCCCGACGATGATATAAGAATGTATGTGCGCAAGCTTTCATCACCTCCGCACAGGCTTCAGCTTACGCGCAGAGGAAATACGGCGATAATTGATGACGCATATAATTCAAATCCCGCAGGCTGTGAAGCCGCGCTTAAAACACTTTCACTGTTTGACGGCACAAAAATACTTATTACTCCGGGTATGGTTGAGCTTGGCAAAATGCAGGATAAGTGTAACTATGAATTCGGTAAATCAGCTGCAGCTGTCTGCGATTATGTTTACCTTGTAGGTAAAAAGCAGACGGAAGCTATTTACAAGGGCCTTACAGACGCAGGGTATGATGATAAAAAAATTACGGTAAGCGGCAGTTTTAATGAGGCTTTTTCAAAAGCTTCTGTCGCTCCCGGCGAGCAGAAAATCATTCTTATAGAAAACGATTTGCCCGATAATTATTGATTTATTGGAGGATGAAAATGAAAATTAATGTGGCTGTGCTTTTCGGCGGCAAAAGCGTTGAGCATGAAGTTTCGGTAATCTCCGCAGTTCAGGCTATGCAAAATATAAATAAAGATAAATATGCTGTTTATCCTGTTTATATAACAAAGAAAAATGAGCTTTACTGGGGCGAAAGCCTTGAAAATATGGAAGAGTACAAAAATATTCCTGCGCTTCTTGCCAAGAGCACGAAGATTAATATAGTAACAGACGGCAGCAAAACTTATCTTATGCCGCAGGAGCATAAGCTTTTCTCAAAGGCAAAACCCATTGCCTGCATAGATGTTGCGTTTCCTATAGTTCACGGCACTAATGTTGAAGACGGTGCTCTTCAGGGATTTATAAAGACCCTCAATTTGCCGTTTGTTGGCTGTGATGTGCTTGCAAGCGCTATTTGTATGGATAAATTCGCTATGAAAATAATGCTTAAAGAGGCAGGCTTCCCTGTGCTTGACGGCATTCGTTTTACATCACAGGATTATAAAAATGAGAAAAAGGTAATTTCGGATACTGAAAATAAATTCGGATATCCCGTAATTGTAAAGCCTGTAAACCTCGGTTCAAGCGTAGGTATCAGTAAGGCGGAAAACAGGCAGGAGCTTGAGGACGCGCTTGAGCTTGCTTTCAGATTTGCAGATAAAATACTTATTGAGCCGGCAGTAGTAAATCTTAAAGAGATTAACTGCTCTGTTGTGGGCGATTATTCTGAGGCGGAAGCGTCTGAGCTTGAGGAGCCTATTTCTGCTGATAAGATCCTTTCATATAAGGATAAATATATGGACGGCGGCAAAAAGACCGGCGGCAGCAAGGGCATGAGCAGTCTTAAAAGAAAGATACCGGCTGAAATTCCTGAAGAAACAGCTCAGGAAATAAAGCAGATCGCCGTAGACGCGTTCAAATATCTTGACTGCAACGGTGTTGCAAGAATAGATTTTCTTATGGATTCAAAAACAGGGGAGTTCTGGATAAACGAGTTCAATACTATTCCCGGTTCGCTTGCATTTTATCTGTGGGAGCCTAAAGGAGTTAAGTATTCCGAGCTGCTTGACAGGCTGATTTCACTTGCTGTAAAGAGACAGCGCAATAACGAGGAAATCACTTATTCATTTGACACAAATATTCTTTCCTCAGCTTCTTTGGGTGGCTCCAAAGGGTCAAAAGGATCAAAAATGTAAAAGAATTGCCCGGCTTTTTGCCGGGCTTTAATAAGGTGTATTATGGATATTGAAAATATTATTGTAAGAGAATATGAAGCCTCCGATCTTCCGGGGATGACGCGTATCTGGAACGAGGTGGTAGAAGAGGGGAATGCTTTTCCTCAGATAGATACGCTTGATGATGAAAAAGCGGCTGAATTTTTTTCTTCGCAAACCGTTTGCGGCGTTGCTCAGGATAAAATCAGCGGCAGGATACTTGGGCTTTACATACTGCACCCAAACAACATAGGCAGATGCGGCCATATTTCAAACGCAAGCTATGCTGTTTCATCTGAAGTCCGCGGCCTGCATATAGGGGAAAAACTTGTTAAAGACTGCCTTGAAAGAGCAAAAGACAACGGCTTCAGAATACTTCAGTTCAATGCGGTAGTTGAATCAAACATTCATGCTCAGCATCTTTATGAGCGTCTCGGGTTTACTCGTCTTGGAAGAATACCGGGAGGTTTCAAATCAAAGTCGGGAGAATATGAAAATATTTTCGTTTATTATAAAGAACTTTAATTTATAATATAAATCAAACGGCAGGGAATTTATCTCTGCCGTTTTTTTGTGCTCTATTTGGTTTCAGTAATCATTTCTTTAGGCTCAGCATCCTTAGGCAGATGCTTCATAAATGTTATTATAAAAGGTACTGTAACAATTGCGGCAATAACATAGGCTATTGGCTGAGCAGTCTCAATTCCGTTTATTCCCATAAATTCGGGAAGTATAAGAACAAGCGGTATAAAGAAAAGACCGTTTTGCGTAAGCGCAAGGAAAAATGCCCTGCCGCTTTTTCCTATGCTCTGGAATGTCATGTTGCCTATCATTACAGTAGGTAAAACCACAAGAGAAGCGCAAAGCATTCTAAGCGCGGATGTTCCTACTTCAACAACTTCTTTTTCATGGCGGAACATTGTTACAAGCTCAGGTGCAAATATGAAGCAAAGAAGTGAAAGTATAAATATCACAATGGTGGAAAATCCCCACGCGAATTTTATTCCGCTTTTAACACGAGAATACTTTCCTGCTCCGTAGTTGAATGATGAAACCGGCTGAAATCCCTGACCTATTCCCACACATACAGAGAAAAGCAGGTTGGATACTTTGGCTACTATGCTCATTGCCGCTATGCAGGCATCTCCGAAAGGAACCGCCTCAATATTGAGCACCATGTTGGAAACGCTGTTGAGTCCCTGCCTTGCAAGGCTGGGCAGTCCGGTAGAAATTATTTCCCACACAAGGCGCGGCTTCAGTGTAATGTATTTGAAATGCATTTTGCTCTGAGCTGAACCTCGGTGATACATTATTAAAAGTATCGCAAGGCTTATGTATTGTGATATAGCAGTTGAGAGCCCGGCTCCGGATATTCCCATATCACAGGCAAAAATAAAGATGGGGTCCATTATTATATTCAGTATTCCGCCTGAGGTAAGACCTATCATTGCAAGAGCCGCCATGCCCTCATATCTGAGTATGTTGTTTATAACACAGCTTGCGGTCATCGCGGGGCCTGAAATGAGTATGTAAAATCCGTAGTCACGAGCATACGGCAGAATAGTTTGAGTACTGCCCAGAAAATTCATAAGAGGATTCAGAAATATAAGCCCAAGTATCATAATAGCTGCGCCTGCAACAAGAGAGAGGAAAAATCCTGTTGAGGAATAACGCTTTGCCTTTTCAATATCCTGAGCCCCGAGATGGCGGCTTATGCAGCTGCCAGAACCGTGACCAAACATAAAGCCGAACGCCTGAAGTATAGCCATAAGGCTGAAAATTACTCCTGTGGCGCCGCTTGCCGATATGTTTATTTTTGAAACGAAATATGTATCGGTTGCATTGTAAATGTTAGTTATCAGCATGCTGATAATTGTTGGCACTGAAAGTGACGCTATAAGTTTATTTATGGGTGTCTGCGTCATTTTTCTGAATTGTATTTCGGCGGAATCGGCACCGTCGCTTTTTTTGAAAAGCTCTTTAATCATTAATGCCACTCCCTTGTTTTTTAAGCTGATTTTTCTCAAAATCAATAAACATCAGTGCAAAAGGCACAGCAAGTATGCCCGCTGCAACCAGCGCCGCTTTTATATCAAGCATTCGGGTGATAAGCGCGCCCAGTATTGCGCCTATTATGAAAAAACCTATAATGGAAAAATATTTGCCTGATTTTTTAAGCGCGCTGCCGTCTTTTTTTGATACTCCCGTAAATAACGCCTCTGTTGCACTGCGCAGATTACCCGTGCACATGGTGGTGGTAAGCGCAACCCCGCTTATTTTTCTGAAACTCTGCACCTGTATTGATGCGGCAAACGCAACAAGCGCGTTTGTGTAAATGTTGTTAGCGTTTGTGGAGGGCACAAATGAAATCACTGCAAGCACGGCTATTTCCAAAGCAACAGTTATCTGCCTCCAGTGAAAGAATGCACCCGGTTTGAGTTTGAATTTTCTTTTTACGGTTTCACTTGCCAATATGCCGCATGCAAACGCTACTATGGGTATTAGATAATGCATAGCGCTTCTGAAATCGCCGTCTGCAAGCTTTAGACCCATCAAAACGATGTTTCCTGTTTCTGCGTTGGCAAAAACTCCGCCTCGGCAGACATATGTATAAGCGTCCAAAAAGCCGCCCGCAAGTGCCAGAATTAGACCAAGCGGAAAAGCTTCGGACATCTGGGTTCTTTTTTTCATTTTCATCACCGAAATCTTTCTACCGTTACAATTCTAACACTTGAACGGACGGTTGTAAATGTTAATAGTTTATAAATTAATATATAATTTAAAACATTTTTATATTAACTTTTCTTTGGTTTTATTCCTGTTCTATCGCTCCTACGGGGCAGGATTCCTTCGCTTCCAGTGCGCTCTTCTCATGCTCGGGCGCAACGTCGCCTTCGATTGCTCTGGATACTCCCTCGTCGGTCAGGCTGAAAACTTCCGGGCATATTTCGGTGCAGAGTCCGCAGCCTATACAGTTGTCATTGATAAAAAATTTCATAAGATCATTCCTTTCGCCTTTATTATTCCGAAAACGCTTTCTTTAATACGTGTTAATCCCAATTTTTATATATATGCTGTTTTTTTAGTCAATATTTTCTAGAAACGGCGAAGAAATCGATATGGAGAAGAAAGTCGATTTGACACGGATTTGACATAAAAACCGCATTGTTTTGATTAGAGGTTGTTATTATCAAAAAACAGTTAGGAATATTTTGAGTATAAAATGTATTTGGATTTATAAAAAACGGAGATCGTTATGAGCATCTTTTCTGTATTTTCCCTTTTGGGAGGCCTTGCCCTGTTCCTTTACGGAATGAATATGATGGGGGACGGGCTTGAAAAAATTTCCGGCGGTAAACTGGAACAGATTCTTGAAAAAATGACTGATAAGACCTATAAGGGCGTATTGCTCGGATGCGTTGTTACTGCCGTTATTCAGTCGTCGTCAGCAGTTACGGTAATGGTGGTCGGTTTTGTAAATTCCGGAATAATGGAGCTTTCACGTGCCATCGGCGTTATTATGGGCGCTAACATAGGAACAACCGCCACATCATGGCTGCTTTCACTTACCGGCATCAGCGGAGACAGCCTTATAGTAAATCTTCTGAAGCCATCGTCATTTGCGCCTGTTCTGGGTGTTATCGGTGTGTTTTTGCTCATGTTTTCCAAAAACGAAAAGAGAAAGAATGTGGGCGGCATAATCGCAGGCTTCGGTATCCTCATGATGGGCATGGAATTTATGAGCGATTCTATGAGCGGTCTTGCGGATAATCCTCAGTTCACATCTATCCTTCTCAAGTTCAGCAATCCTATTCTCGGAATACTTGTAGGCATGGTGCTTACCGCGATCATTCAGTCTTCAAGCGCTTCGGTAGGTATTCTTCAGGCTCTTTCTCTTACAGGTTCAGTGCCGTTCTCAATGGCGTTCCCTGTAATCCTTGGCCAAAACATAGGTACTTGTGTTACAGCACTTATTTCTTCCGTGGGTACAAGCAAAAACGCAAAGCGTGCCGCTATTGCGCATCTGTATTTCAATATAATAGGCGTTGTGCTTGCTGTAGTTTTGTTTTACGGTGCGAATGCAATATTCAAATTTGACTTCATGCAGGATTTTGTGTCGCCGTCTCAGATAGCTCTTATTCACTCTGTATTTAATATCTTCTCAACTATTGTGTTGCTTCCGTTTACAAAGCAGCTGGAAAAGCTTGCCTATATGACGATAAGGGAAGGCAAAAAAGAAAAGGAAAACACTCCTGCGCTTCTCGACGAGCGTTTCCTCCTTACTCCGTCTTATGCCGTTGAAAAGAGCAGAGAAGTAACATTCGAAATGGCAGATCTTGTTGAAAAAACAGCTATGACTGCATTTTCACTTGTTAAAAATTATAAAAGCGAAAAGGCTGCAAAGATTACTGAAAACGAAAAGGAAACCGATAAATATGAAGAGATCCTTGAAACATATCTTGTTAAGATCAGTTCATTGCAGCTTACGGATGAGGACAGCAAAAATGTTTTCATCCTGCATCATGCAATAGAGGATTTTGAAAAGATTTCCGACTATTGTGAGGATATCCTTAAAATCAAAAAGAACATCAACAAGAAGAATATAATATTCTCAGAAAAAGCAAAATACGATCTGTCCGTAATGATAGCGGCTGTCACCAAAATAATAAACATCACCATAGAATCATTCAAAACTTCAGATGTTGTTAAGGCACGAGAAGTTGAACCTCTTGAGGAAGTAATCGATAAACTGAAAAAAGAGCTTAAAAACCGTCACCTCAAAAGAATTGAAAAAGGTGATTGCTCTGTTGATCAGGGCTTCGTTTTCCTTGATCTCATCAATGCTCTTGAAAGAATATCTGATCATTGCGCAAGTTTTGCGGCTTCCATGATAGAGCTTGAAAGCGGTGAATACAATATTCACGAGTACACACGTGAGTTAAAAGAGAGCGATAAAGAATTTGTTGAAAACCTTGATTCCTACCTTGAAAAATATTCATTAAACTGAGATAATGTAACGGGAGGTGTTCATTATGCCGCTTATATATATTTTGGAGGATGACAACAGCGTACGTGAACTTGAATCATATGCGTTGCAGGGCAACGGATACGAGGTGCGCGGATTTGATAATCCAAAGTCTTTCTATGAGGAACTCAGAAAGGAAAAACCGGATCTTATTGTTATTGACGTAATGCTTCCTGGCGAGGACGGTATTTCAATAACTAAAAAACTGCGGGCAAGCTCCGATTATAAACATGTGCCTATAGTTATGGTAACGGCAAAGGATTCAGAGATAGACGCTATAAAGGGTCTTGACAGCGGTGCAGATGATTATATCACCAAGCCGTTTTCGGTAATGATATTCCTTTCAAGGATAAAAGCCGTACTCAGGCGCACGGGCGACAGGGACGAAAGAAAGAACTATACTTTTAAATCAATTACTATTGATGATAAAAAACATAAAGTTTATTCTTTTGACAAAGAAGTTGAGCTTACATTCAAGGAATATGAAATTCTTAAATATCTTATTCTCAATAAGGGCATTGCAGTAACAAGAGAACAGCTCCTTAACAAAGTGTGGGGTTATGACAGTGAAAGTGAGTCACGCACGGTAGACAGTCATATCCTTACTCTCAGAAAAAAATTAGGCGAAAGCGGGTCGCTGATAGAAACGATTCGCCACGTCGGGTATAAATTGGGTGATTAATTTGACCGGCAGAATGACAGGTAAAATATTTAATACAGTTCTTATTGCGGCGGTTTGTTCGGTGCTTGTAACAATCGCCGCTTTCGGAATATTTGCGGCAGTTTACATAAAAGAGCACGGCTATTCAGATGTTGAAGAAGTGCTCCTTTTTTCTGCTGTTATAACTATTCCGGTGCTTGCGGCATCTCTTCTTATCTCCTTTGCCGCGGCATTCATACTTTCAAAAAAGCTTTGCGCTGATATCGAAACAATGGGTGATGATATAGCGCATATAAGCACAAATTGCAAATATAACGAGCTCAAGCCGTTTGCAGATAAAGTTCAGGTTCAGCTTGATGAAAAAGAAAAACTGCTCAATATGAAAAAGCGTTTTACGGCAAATGTATCACATGAGCTTAAAACTCCTCTAACCTCAATATCGGGTTACGGCGAATTGCTTCAGAGCAATATGGTACAGCCTAAAGACGTCCCCGAAATCGGAGGCATAATATACAAGGAATCCCAGAGACTTATAAGCCTCACACACGATATAATCCAGCTTTCGCAGCTTGAAGAATATGACTATAAGCCGATTATTGACTATGTGGATCTTATGCCCGTCGTTAATTACTGTGTTGAAGCGCTGTCAGTGAAAGCGCAGAAAAAGAATGTTACGGTAAAAGTATCGGGCGATGAATGCCGTGTCAAAGGAACAAAATCTCTTATTGAGGAACTGGTATACAACGTTGTTGAAAACGCGATTAAATACAATGTTGAAAACGGCAGCGTTGACGTCTCAGTTAATAACGGGGATAAATACGTTTTCGTAACGGTAAAAGATACGGGTATCGGAATACCTGAAAAATATCTTGAGAGGGTATTTGAAAGATTTTTCAGAGTTGACAAGTCCCGCTCAAAGGCAACGGGCGGAACGGGTCTCGGTCTTGCAATAGTAAAGCATACCGCCGAATATCTCGGCGGCGGGGTTTCCATAAAAAGCCGTGAAAACGAGGGAACGGAGATTACTATAAAACTTTCAAAATAAAATAAACATTTTTTTAACAATCGTAATTGTACTTGAATTTATAATTTTAATTATATATAATATTCGTATTTAAAAATGGAATTTTGAGGAATACAGTATGTCCATAAAACAAGGTGATTATTTAAAACAATTAAGAACTCAAAATAATCTCAGCCAAGAAAAACTTGCCGAAAAGCTTGGCGTTTCAAGGCAGTCGATTTCTAAATGGGAACAGGGCTATGCAGTGCCTGATACTGATAATATGTTTAAGCTTTCAAAGCTTTACGGAATGTCGGTGGATGCTATTTTAAACTGCGGTGAAACAACCGTGACACCGGCAGCCGAAAATGCTGAGGGAAAAGAAACTGCCGACGCACCTGTTTCGGCAGGTATAAATAATGAGCCGGAAGCAAAAGATAATAATGATAAAACAAAGCAGCATAAAAAGAAAAAACGCTCATGGATATTTGCGGCTTATCCTGTTATAGCGATCTTTGTTATGGCTGCATTAGGGTGTATCAACAGTGAGCTTTGGAAAACGTCATGGATTTTTCTTCTTACCATTCCTCTGTTTTACACGGGAATTTTCGCTTATGAAAAGAAAAATCTGCTCATCTTCTGTTACCCCGTAGTTGTTTTGATTATCTTCCTTTTGGGCGGATTTTATTTCAGCCTATGGCATCCGCTTTGGATATTGTTTATCACTATACCCATTTATTATATAGGCGCAGGGTTCGCTTACAAAAATAAAAAGAATAAAAAATAAGTTTAAAACCGCTTATGTGTATGCCGAAATTCGGCATAACTAAGCGGTTTTTTAAATGTAAACCGCTTTGTAAACCCAGGTTGCGGGGTTGTAAAGCGAAGTTGATTGTTTTTGAAAAGTCATTTTGCTATTCTTGTATCACAGCGAAACACAAATCGCGCAAATCAAAAAAACAAAACTACAAGGAGAATTTATATGTCAGTTTATAAAAAAGAATTTTTCGGAATTGCAAGAAAGATAGTTTCAAATATGACTTCAGAAAGCTGGGAGCAGATCCCTCACGCAACAACAAGCTACGAGGCAGACGTAACCGATCTTATGAAGTATTATAAAAAGCTTAATGAAAATTTAACTAACCCGGAAGATAAAATTACAATAAATACAGTAGTTCTTAAAATTATCTGCGAGGGTCTTAAAGCCGCTCCTAAAATGAATACAACACTTGATTTCAACAGAAGACTTGTAAGAGGCACTCTTAACTATCATGATAATATTGATATATCAATGCCTATGATTCTTCATACCGGCGAAATGATGACTGTTAATATGCACGATATGGGTAATAAGTCTTTGCTTGAAATGACACACGCTATCGCCGATACCGTAAGAAGAGCTAATAACAGTGATATGAATGAGGTAATGTTTGAAGTGTCTCTTGACAATACTCTGAACGGTCTTGCAGAAGGTAAAATCCTTCAGACTGTATGCCGCCTTTTCGGATCTAAAATGCCGGGCAAGCATATGGTGCACACTCTTTCAGGAAAGGAAAAAAGAGAATATTATAAAATTCCCGTTGAGGACAGACTTACAAAACATGATATCGAGCAGGGCACTACCACCATTTCAAATTTCGGTTCTGTTTACAGAGGTCAGAAAGGCCAGTGCTTTATGCTTGAGATTATACCGCCGCAGACAACTGCTTTTGCAGTAAATGCAATTCAGGAGCGCCCCACAGTGATTACAGATGAAAACGGAAACAAGAAAATAGAGATAAGGAAAATATTGCCTATTACCCTTGCTTTTGATCACCGTGCGCTTGATTACGGCGACTGCATCCCGTTCTTTGAGAGGCTTGATGAGATATTTGCAAATCCCCAGGTAATTCTTGCTTGGAGAGACTGCAAAGCAGCGCAGACAAAAAGGGAAGAGAAATATATCCCTGCAAAGAAATTGAGCGTAAAAGCAGAAGGCGCAGTCTGAAACCTAAAGCAATAAAATAAGCGGCCCGGATCTTCCGGACCGCTTTGTAAATTAAAGTTTACATGAGTTATCAGCCGTAATACTCGTAATATGTGTCGTCGTAAGTGTCATATGAATCATCATAATCATAGTAATCACTATAATATGAATCATAATCGTCATATGCTGTGAATGCAGCCATCATTCCAACTGCATAAAAAACGATAGAAAAAACTATTCCTAATATAAAGCTTACGAGAGCACAAATACCGCTTGCTTTTGCTGTCTTAGGTCTTTTATCTTTCATGGTAATGAATAAGATAAGTCCCACTATAGGAATGATAAATGAGAGTATTGCAAGACCTACGCTTGCCTTTTGCTCCTGAGGAGGCTGATAAGGCGGATAAAACTGCTGATTAGGAGCCTGATTATACTGCTGATAATTGGGTTGCTGATAATTAGGCTGCTGGTAATTTGGCTGCTGATAACCTCCCTGCTGGAAATTTGCCTGTTCGTTCTGAGAAGGCTGTGCGTCATTAACAGGTGTTGTGTTCTGCCATTCCTGAGGGTTTTGAGCAGGATTGGTATCCGGCTGCTGTCCTGTAAAATTATTGAAGTTTTCGTCTGCCATATATATGCAAACCTCCTTTCTTTATTGTAATTCAATAATACCATATATATGTTACAACTGTCAATATAATGTCTAAATTTTAATTCGTAAACGAACTGCTTTATTGCAAACAAAAAACGGAACGGCTTATCGTAAACCATTCCGTTTATCTTTATTTGTTTAGATTATCAATAGCATAGTCGGCTTCTTCCTGAGTGAACTTTTCACCGTATTCGGAGGTCAGCTGATCGCGTATTGCTTCAGGAGACATTGCCATACTGTCCTGATATGTTTTTGCTTTTTTCAGAGCATTTTCTTTCCAGTCCGCGTCAACGTTGTCAACTGCATATTGTGCGGCTTCATCAGAAAATTGTTCGCCGTATTCTGAAGTAAGCTGATCATAAATTCCCTGCTTTGACATATGCATTGTATCGCTGTATGTCTGTGCCTTAATAAGAGCGGATTTGTATTCGGCAGGAATGTCAGGTTCTGTTTCTTCTTCAGTTGTGCTCTGTGGCTGTGTTGTTAAAGTATCAGTTGTTGTAATTGTTGTGTCAGTGCTGTTTTCAGTGTCTGATCCGCCGCCGGATACACTTCCTATAATGGCAAGTAAAACAATTACTATAATTACCCAAAACCACCATTTTTTATAAATGGGCTTTTTAACTTTCTGGGGCGGATAATTATTCTGATACTGCGGAGAATATCCGGGATTTTGATACTGCGGCTGTTGCTGTGCGCTGTACTGATTATTATTTTGGTTTTGATTGTTATTATCCATATAACACACTCCTCATCATTTCATGTTTAAATAATAACACATAAGTATTCATAGTGTCAACATATGTGTTCATAATTTGGGCAAAAAAATACTACACTCTAATTAGATAATTAATGGGAGTGCAGTTATGTTTATACCAACACTTGATTCTAAAATAGTGGGCGATGTTATAGCCGATTTCAGAAAAAAGAAAAATCTCAGTCAGGAAGTTTTAAGCGGACTTGCAGATATAGGAAGAACTCATTTGAGCGCTATTGAAAGAGGTGAGCGAAAACCCACGTTGGAAACGCTATACAGAATATCGTGCGCCTTAAACGTAAAAATGAGCACGATAGTTTCGGAAATAGAGAACAGAATAGACGATGTATGACATTGAAAGCATATGTAAACTTAGGTTTACATATTAAAAAAGGCGCGGGCATGAGCCGCGCCTTTTTATATTTTTGAGTTTATTATCAGTTTTCCGTATCAAGGGTGCCGGCAAATTTATCGTCGCTTATTTCGTACTGCTCATATTCTGAGTTTTGCCATACCTTTACATAGTCAACCAAAAATTCACTTTTGCTTTCCGTATCAAATGCGCCTATTTTCTGAGCGTGAGGACCCCATTCGTCACCAGCGTCAATTTCACAGGTAAGCCTTAAAAATTCTTTCACATGGGATACGCCTCCCGCAGTTGTTGCCCATGTAGCTACTCCGTCTATGTAAAATACATAATATTCAGGAGTCCATTTAAGGGCATAAGTATGCCATCCGTCGTACAGATCCTGTTCAAGATCTGTTATATAAGCCTGCGAATCAGCATATTCGCCGTATCCGTTCCATAAAAGCGCATGACCCATTTGACTGCTCTTGCTGTTTATGAACGCGCTTTCAAATACATCTATTTCCGTTCCGTCAACACCTTCGGCAGACGGTTTTCTCATGTTCGATGACTGAAGCCAGAAAGCAGACCACATTCCCTGTGCTTCGGGAAGTTTCGCGCGCACTTCAAAATATCCGAATGCCTGTGCGAAAAGAAGCTCGTCATTTTCGCCCTTATTGCTGTTTTGATCTCCGTTGATTTTACGGGTCTCTATTCCACCCGTAAATCTTCCTTCGGCAGGGCAGTTTCCGCTGCAGGTATGATTATTCTCATACTGTGATGTTATGACAAGGTTTCCGTCTTGCAAAGAAACGGCATTAGGGCACCACCAACATGCCTGTTCAGGTTTGTCTTCGTCATTGCTTTCCCACCTGATCGCGTGCGGTGAAGTTGTCCATATTTCATGGCTGCCGGTATAGTTTTCACCAAATGTTATTCCTTCGTTAAGGCTGTCTCCTTCAAAGTCATCCTCAAAAACCATGTACCAGCCGTCCTGACCGAGCTGAGGAACGGAAAGATCATAATTTCCGTTTTTCCAGCTTTCGTCCTGCTTTTCTGCAGAACATGAGCACAGAATTACAGCTGCCATTGCCAATACAACTGCTGCGCTGAAGAATTTAATTTTTTGTTTCATAATAACCCTCTCCTTCCTATTATAAAGGATTCTCAGCCCATTGTATATACATCTCTTCCGCATATAAGGCCAACTCCTGAAGGGCCGGTTTTTTTATTAAGAGCGCTGTAAAACATATAGTATCTTCCGTTGGCATAAAGGAAGCTTGAACGATAAAGACCTCTGTTATCAAATGCATTTGATGAGGATGAGGGAGAAAAGATCTTCTCCGCAGTTGTGTAATTTATATTGTCCTGTGAATAAGAGTAATACAAATCCATGTGTGTTCTGTCATTCTCTTTTGGATAGTAAGCGGAAATCAATGCTTCATACCCTTTTGCGGTATGAATAACATCAAGGTGCCAGTTGGCAAGTTCTTTGTCCTTGTACGTAATTTTAATTTGTCTTAACTTGCCCCAGTCCTTGCCGTTTTTGCTTTCTCTGTAATCGAGCGAGTGGCCGGTATTCTGATTTATTGCCCACATTTTGTAAGTGCCGTTTTCATATATGATTGCCGGGCTCAGAAAATCGTATTTGTAAAGTTCCCCTGAGAGCATCTCTTCTGAATTGCTCCAGTGTACTCCGTCTTTTGTTGTTTTTCTTTTAAGCACTGTCCTGTTGTTGGGATAGTCATAAAATCTCCACCAGCATTCAAGTGTTTTTGTGTCAGTATTATAAACAAGCTCCGTGTCAGAGTTATATACACGGCCGTGTTCATAGTTGGAGGGGACAGGTTCAAGCGGATTGCTGAAGCCTTTTGGAACTGTCCAGTTTTTAAGATCGTTGCTTACCTGAATGTGAGGGTTTTCCCAGTAATCATTATTGCCTTCGTACGGTGTATACGCGCACCAGTATTTGTAGCCGTTAAAACCGTTTTCAAAGTAGCAGACGGACGGATGATAATTGTAAATATTTCCGTAGGCATTTTGAAGGTTAAGAGGTTTGTCGGCATGGCTGTTTGCATTTTTAATATAAACTCTGCAGCTTGTAGTTGCGCCATCAATACTTGCGGTTATAACTGCTGCTCCGCTTTTTAGTGCTTTTACTACTCCGTCGTCAACTGATATTACCTGAGAATTGCTTGACTCCCATTTTACTTCTTTGCTTGAAGCTTTGAGATCCTTTTTTAAATTCAGCTTTTCGTTCAGATTTAAAGTATAGCTTTTTTCGGAAAAAGAAAGCTCGGGATTGCTTTGAACTGCGGTTATATCAATTGTACGAACGCATTTTTCGGTTTTAGCAGTTATCACCGCAGTGCCTTCACCCGTAATGGTTACATTTGCTTCCTGTACCTTTGCAACATTCTCGTCGCTGCTGCTCCAGTTTATTTTCTCCGTGGAAGAGCGCGGAAATATTTTGGCTTCTATGCTTACAGTCTCGCCAACCTTAGCTGTTATCTGACTTGTGTCTAAATCAATTGTTTCTGCCGGTACTTGTTCTTTCTGCCTTTCATATACAGTATCGCTTTTTACAAAACCTGTTTCAAGTTCTCCGTGGTTGTTATACATTATTTTGAGCCAGCCGTTTTTTTCTGCAAGTATCTTTATGCTCTGATCTTTTTCGGCTTTGCCCGTAGATGCTGAAACCGCAAAAGGAAGCTGTCTGACGCTCTTTTCGTCACTCATCAAAGCTATTTCATAGTTGGAATTTTCACTTTGTATTCTGTTGAAATCACTCAGCTGAGCTATGGCGGCTGTAACAGACGCAGCACAGCAGATTACCAAAGCGGCGCATATGATCATTACTATACGTACGCGTGCTTTTTTGCTTATTTTTTTCATTGTATTCCTCCTGCCGCATCAAAAGACGGCTCTAACTGCTATATCGTCTATTACCCATTTTGAATTTTCATATACGTATTTTACAGAGGCGCTTCCCGTATCTGTTCTGTTTTCCGATTCGGAATCAAAACTGTTAGTGATTTTATATTTATAGTCAAACTCAAAATTAATGTAACATTCTGCACTGCTGTTGCATGATACAGATATGTCACCGAACTGTGATTTGAGCGTTGCCTGCGAAACAGAAAAATCAGTAATGTCAATATACTTGTTAGAGCCATAAACAGAGTCCTTTATTTCGTCATAAAGGGCATTTACTGAATCTCCGGAAAATCTTTCAGAAAGTTCAGAAGCGTCTATGCCGCTCTCTCCGCCGCACGCATAGTTATATAAATTATTCACGGCTTCCTGAGCTCTGTTGTAAAGCTTTGAGTACTGATCTTCACTCATTGTAAGAGGAATGTAGAAAATATAGCTGTCTTTATTTATTTTTTCTGTTTTTATATAATCGTTGAAACCTTCACACTGTACTTTTATTTCGTGCTCTCCGCTGAACATATAATCTGTGGTAAATACAGAAACAGGTATGTCTTTTCCTGTTTTAGAATCTGTCATTGTGGTGCTTTGAGAATTCTGCACCTCAACAGAATCTACGAATACCTTTGCTCCTGCAGGTACATATATATCTGCATTACATATAAGATTTCTGTTTGGTATTACTCGGTATTCGTCATATTTCCAGAATCCGTCTTTCACCATTTTTATTCTTGCGTGCACAGTTTTCCAGTTGCCTTCTGCATCAATATAATCAATAGTGTAAGAAGTAAATTTGTCGCCTGTATATTCTTTTTCAATTACATAGCTTCCCGCTTTTGATCCTGAAAAAAGTGTGTCAACTGAATTTGTTTCAATGAATTGTTTGAAACTTTCCTTGTTTATATAAGGGGAATCTATAGAAGGCATAAAATTATAAGCCTCATCCCAGTTCTTTTCAGACAAACATTGAATATATGCGTCTATATATTTTTCGGGGTTGTGTTTTGATGATACAAGAGGGTATACAAGTAAGACTGTTACTGCAATCAGTATCAGCAAAACAATAGATATAATAACCGCAATTAAACGCCTTTTTTTGGAGCTTCGGCGCTTATTGTCTTCTTCTTTATTGTTTTTATCATTACCGTCATAGTTTTCGTTGCCGGTATCAGCACGATGCTTTTCAGCTTCGAAAATATCAAAATCAAAATTTGTCTTTTCCATAAACAATCCTTTCTTTGTATTACGCAATTAAAGCAGCGCCATATATATAATAGTATATATATAATGTTATTTCAACAATAATAATTATTATTATACAACAAACAGAATCTGTTAAATGGCTTCATTATTGCAATTGAATTTTTAATTTTTTCTGTTATAATTATTTAGTAATGAAATAATTAGATTAATATAAATGGGGGCTTTAGATGAGTACATCGGAATATTTTATTTATCTTCTTTCATGCTGGCTCAATGATGAAAAGCCCCGAGGAAGCGAATACACTAACTGGCAGGAAATATATGCGCTTGCAGAGGCTCATAATGTTACCGCCGTTATTACTTCTCAGATAAAAAAACTGCCGCAGGGAAGCCGTCCCCAAGGCAAACTTCTTTCTGCTTTTAACCAGCGCCTCGGCTACACCGTTCAGAATTATGAAATCAAAATGCGTGCCATGACCCATCTTATTGAGGTGCTTTCACAGGCGGAAATAGATCATCTGCTTGTTAAAGGCGCAGTACTGAGATTTTTATATCCGTCACCGGAGCTGAGAACAAGCGGTGACACGGATGTAGTTGTGCGTCTGTCGGACTATGAGAAATCTGTAAAGGTTTTAAAAAAAGCCGGTTTCAAAGTGGATTTCGTAAGAAAAAATGTATCTCAGGTAGTGTATGGGGGCGAGTTTTTTGATCTTCATACCGAACTTGAAAGTATCAATGTGCAGAGCAAAATTTATTATTCAACTCCGTTTGATGATATCAGCGAAAGCACTGGCCATACTTATAAGCTGAAACCAATCTATCATTTGCTGTATGTTATTACCCACATTGCGTATCACCTGAAAAACGGCGGAGCGGGTATACGTATGATTATGGATATTGACGCTCTTTTGCGCTATTATCCTGATATGGATATGGAAAAATTTATGGCGCTGTGTGATAATATTAAGATTAAACGCACAGCACAGGCGCTTATTGCTCTTTCAAAAAAGTGGTTTAATACGCCTGTCGGAATTGATTATACTTTTGAAGATACGGACGAGCGGTCTTTTTATGATAACCTGTCAGAGCTGATAATTAACGGCGGTATTTTCGGATATAAAAACGGCGGCGTAGGTATGATGAATCTTCAGCGCAGTATGGGCGAGGACGGAAAAGCCGATTTCAAAGTATCGTTGAAAGCTTTTGTTAAATGGCTTTTTCCAAGCGCGGAGTATCTTAAACGGTTTTATTATTATTGCTATAAACACCCCATACTTGTTCCTGCGGCATGGTTTCACCGCTTTTTTAAAGCAATATTCGGCCATTTTTCAGTATCAAAAAAAATAGCCAGAGAAATGTTTACAAAGCAGGAGATGTCTGCTAAGTATTTTGAGGTATTAACAGAATTACAGATAGATGATAATCATCATTATGACTAAATAAAAAGCGGCAGCTTCATTAAGAAGCCGCCGTTTTTCTTTTTTAAAAATTATTATTGTTGATTAATTATTATGTTATTAATATCAGCAGGACTTTCGGCAATGAAATCAGCGCCTGCTTTTTCAAGTTCATGGGGTGCGGCATAACCGTAGAGTACGCCTATTGATTTTATTCCCGCCTCTTTGGCACCTATTATGTCGTGTTCTCTGTCTCCCACCATAACGGCATTTTCACGGTCTTTTATGCCCAGTGTTTCAAATGCGTATTCTATGACTTGAGATTTCCGGCAGCGGGTATTGTCCATATTAGAACCCGCAATCATATCAAAATAACGGTTCAGATTGAAATGCTCCGATATACGGACTGCAAAAGGCTGCGGTTTTGATGTTGCCACTATAAGTTTCTTTCCCTGCGCTTTCAGGCTATCAAGAAGCTCGGGTATTCCGTCATATACTTCATTTTCAAATATACCGTGCGGTTTAAAGTATTCTCTGTAATATTCAACTGCTTTTTCAGCCTGCTCATCTGTGAAACCGTAGATTTCCTTGAATGACAGCATCAGCGGCGGCCCAAGAAATTTCCTCAGCTTATTTTCATTTGTTTCGCTGATTCCGAATTTTTCAAGTGAGTATTTCACTGAATTTGTGATTCCGGGGGCGGCGTCCGTCAACGTGCCGTCTAAGTCAAAAAGAACATATTTAAACATATTTCCTTTAATTCAACTCCGCTTTAATGTATGTCTTCAAGCACTGCGTGAGCACATTTTATACCGTCAACAGCGGCTGATACTATTCCGCCCGCGTAACCGGCGCCCTCTCCGCACGGATAAACTCCGCGCACATTGCACTGGCAGAATTCATCGCGCAGAATACGAACACTGCTTGAACTTCTTGTTTCAGGGGCGGTCAGCACAGCATCATAAAGGTTGAAGCCTTTCAGCTTCTTATCCATTTCAACTATTGCGCTTTTCATCGTAGCGGTAACTTTCTGAGGCAGGCACTTGCTTATGTCGGTAAGGGTAACACCGGTAGGGCAGGTAGGCTCAACATTGCCAAGCTGAGTGCTTGCCCTGCCTGTCAGAAAATCTCCTACGAGCTGAGCCGGGGCTCTGTAATCACTGCCTGCAAGTAAGAATGCGTTGTGTTCTATTTCTCGCTGATAATAAATTCCTGCAAGCGGGTGTTCACTCGGAAAATCTTTCGGCTCTATACCCACAAGCAGCGCGCTGTTGGCGTTCTTGCCGTCTCTTGCAAGTGAACTCATGCCGTTTACAATAACCCCGCCTTTTTCACTTGCCGCCGCAACCACCGTTCCGCCGGGGCACATGCAGAATGTGTAAGCGCCTCTTTCATGCAGACCGTGGCAGGCAAGTTTGTAGTCTGCCGCTCCAAGTTTCGGGTGGCCGGCAAATTTTCCGTACTGCGCTTCGTTTATAAGGCTCTGAGGGTGCTCTATTCTTGCGCCTACGGAAAACGGCTTCTGCATTATCTCAATACCAAGATCGTAAAGCATCTCTACCGTGTCCCTTGCGCTGTGGCCTATCGCCATTATTACGCTGTCAGCCTCAATATCGAATCTCTCGCCGCGGCAGGAGTATGTTATTCCCTGAATGAATTTGTTGTAGACTATAAGCTTTTCAACTTTGCATTCAAGGCGTACTTCGCCGCCGAGTGCTTCTATCTTTTTTCGTATGTTCTTTACTACAACCGCCAGTCTGTCCGTACCTATGTGCGGCTTTGAGGAATAAAGGATTTCCTCAGGTGCTCCTGCCTCGTAAAGTTCAAGCAGTACCTTTCTGATGAACGGGCTTTTTATTCCCGTAGTAAGCTTTCCGTCAGAAAAAGTGCCAGCACCGCCCTCGCCGAACTGTACATTTGATTCTTCGTTTAAAACTCTCTCACGCCAAAACTTGTTAACGTCTTTCTGCCTTTCCTCTATCGCTTTGCCTCGCTCAAAAATTATCGGGCGCAGTCCTGCTTCGGCAAGTATAAGTCCCGCAAGCATTCCGGCAGGGCCGAAACCTACTATTACAGGTCTGAACTGCGAAACTCGTTTGTTCTCCGGCATTTCGTAGTGATAGGGCTTTACTATTGATACCTTGTTCGATTTGCATTTCGAAACTATCTGGTTTTCGTCAAGCGATATTTCGCAGTCAACACTGTATGAAAAATGAACGTCGTCCTTTTTTCGCGCGTCAACGCTCTTTTTGTATATAGTAAGCTTAGTAATATATTTCTTATTTACTTTTAGTATTTTTGCCGCCTTGGCGCCCAGAATATCCTCGCTGTCGTCAAGTTCAAGCCTTATTTCGTTAATTCTTATCATATCCGCACTCTTTCGTTATGCTGTCAGCCGCGGTAATACCGCTGTGCCACGCAAAATCAAGATTATATCCCCCGCAGGGAAACTGCCTGTCCAGCAGTTCACCGCATAAATATATGCCTTTAGTTTTTTTAGATTGGAAACTGTCTGTTTCGTCCATCGGTATTCCGCCGCTTGTTATTTGAGCAAAGTCAAAACCTTTGGTTCCTGTGATTATGAGCTGCCAGTTCTTTGCCGTCTTTGCCTGCGCAGCCGTGTTTCCCTGTCCTGCCTGTTTTTCAATTATGCCGCAAAGCTTTGTGCCCAAAATTCCTTTCAGGTTTCCGAATTTTTCTATGTGCCGCTTTACTTCGTTTTCGCTAAATTCGGGTATGAGATCAAGCACTGCCAGGCATTTTGGCTTTCTGCCGCTTGAAAATGCCTCTGATACCGCAGCTGATATATTCATTACCGCAATTCCCGAAAGTCCGTAATCGGTAAAAAGCACTTCGCCGTATTCATGCGCGGCTTCTTTTCCGTCTATAAGTATCTTTATTCCGCATCTGGCCCTTGTGCCCTTTATTGCTCTCGGGTATTTGCTTGATGAGGTGAGCTGAACAAGAGCGGGAAACAGGGGAGTGACACTGTGACCGAGAGATTTTAGTATTGAGTAGCAGCTGCCGTCTGAACCAAGCGCGCTCTGCGCCTTGCCGCCAGCGGCAAAAACAACAAAGCCGCAATCAAAATCACTTCTCTCGGTTCTGACGGTAAAACCGTTTGGTTTTTTCAGAACCGTTTTTACGGCGCAGTCGGTTATTATTTTTATACCAAGCTTGTTACACTCGTCAAGCAAAACACTCAGCACGGTTTCCGCTTTAAGAGAGTAAGGATAGATCCTTCCCTCATCAAGCTCCTTTAGTATAAGACCTATGCTGCCGAAGAAATCTTTTACCTCGGCGCAGTGTTCAGCATTTTTGTTGGTGATATTGCAGCGCCCGTTGCCTGTTGCAAGTATCTTTTTTCCGGGCGTATCAAGGCGCTCCAGAATACATACTTCAGTGCTGCTGTTATTTTGTTTAAGCCTCACGGCGCACGCAAGTCCGCTTGCTCCCGCGCCGATTATAATAACTTTTCTGTTCATAGCGGCTCCAATGTGTTTATATATGTTTGTAAATATAATATATTAAATTATCAGTAAATGCAAACTTTTTTTACACAGGCTATTGACTGTTGCCAAAAGATGTGATATAGTATCAATACCTCAAAAAGGGGTTAATTTTTTTGCCCTTTTTTATTATCAGCGGTTTTGTTCTTACCGCTAAGAGGGAGATTATATATCGAAATAAAAACGGAGGTGTTCACATGAGAGTTAAAGTTACTTTAGCTTGCACTGAATGCAAACAACGCAATTACAACACAATGAAAAACAAGAAGAACACACCGGACAGACTTGAAATGAATAAGTACTGCCCGTTCTGTAAAAAGCACACGCTTCACAGAGAAACCAAGTAACGGAGGATTAAAATGGCAGATAAAAAGGCTTCAAATGCTGAAGAGAAGAAAAACGCCAAAACTGAAAAAGTTGATAGCACTAAAAAGTCTTCCTCCAAGGCAGAAAAGAAAAAGTCAAAGAAAAAGAATCCATTTAAATCCGCAGGCAAATTTTTCAAAAGCGTAAATGCAGAGCGTAAAAAAGTAGTTTGGCCCAAGGCTAAGGAGACTTTAAGAAATTCTCTTATTGTTCTTGTTGTAGTTATAATTCTGGGCGTAGCTATTTATGCAGTGGATTCGCTCCTTGCACTCGGCCTAAAGGGCTTTAAGCAGGCTGCAGAGCCCACAACCTCAGTTTCAGATACAGTTGATACAGATACAACTGCTGCAGCAGAAACTGAAACACAGGCGGCTGAGTAATGCCGGAATTTAAATTTCGGAGGCTTATTTAATGGAAGAAGCAAAATGGTATGTTGCCCACACTTTTTCAGGCTATGAGAATAAAGTTGCAAGCAACATAGAAACCGTTGTTGAAAACAGAAATCTCCATGACCTTATTCAGGAGGTTTCGGTTCCTACCGAAACAGTTGTTGAGATCAAGGATGACGGCACTAAAAAAGAAGTGGAAAGAAAGATTTTCCCTGGCTATGTCCTTGTGAAAATGGTTATGACGGACGATACCTGGTATGTTGTTAGAAATATTAGAGGCTGCACCGGCTTTGTAGGCCCGGAAAGCAAACCTATCCCTCTTACGGAAGAGGAAGTTCGCAAACTCGGAGTAGAAAAGGTAAGCGTAAAGGTAAATTACGCAGCGGGCGATATGGTAAACGTTATAGACGGTCCGCTTGAGGGTTACTCCGGCACGGTTGAGAGCGTTGATACAGCAAACAACAGCGTTCGTGTAATGATCTCAATGTTCGGCAGGGAAACTTCTGTTGAGTTTGAGCTTGATCAGCTCGAAAAAGCAGAAGATTGATTATATTTTAGGTAATTCGCGGCAATGCCGCTTATTATGCGCCGCAAGGCGCGTGGGAGGGGAGCGTTTCCCCGCCATACCACAATTTTTAGGAGGAAAAAATAATGGCTCAAAAGGTAGTAGGTTTAATTAAACTTCAAATCCCCGCAGGCAAAGCAACTCCGGCACCGCCGGTCGGCCCTGCGCTCGGTCAGCACGGTGTTAATATCCCGGCATTCACAAAGGAGTTTAACGAGAGGACTAAGAATGACGCCGGCCTTATCATTCCCGTTGTTATCACGGTTTATGATGACCGTTCTTTCACTTTCGTAACAAAGACACCGCCCGCAGCAGTTCTTATCAAGAAGGCTTGCGGAATTGAAAAGGCTTCCGGTGTTCCCAATAAGGATAAGGTTGCCACAATCACAAAAGCACAGGTTCAGCAGATTGCCGAAACAAAGATGCCCGATCTTAACGCGGCTTCACTTGAAGCGGCAATGAGCATGATTGCAGGCACAGCCCGCAGCATGGGTATAGTAGTAGAAGACTGATTCCCTTGTGGGAGGAAAAATCCGATTAACCACTGGAGGTAATTTATTATGAAACACGGAAAAAAATATTCTGACGGTGCTAAACTTATAGACCGTACTAAATTATATGAAAGCGCAGAGGCGCTTGATCTTGCAGTACAGACTGCAAAAGCTAAATTTGACGAAACTATCGAGGTTCATGTTCGTCTGGGCGTTGACTCACGTCACGCTGATCAGCAGGTTCGTGGCGCAGTTGTTCTCCCGAACGGAACAGGTAAAGATGTAAGAGTTGCTGTTTTCGCAAAGGGCGATCTTGCTAAGGCTGCTGAGGCTGCCGGCGCAGACGTTGTAGGCGATGCAGACCTCGTTTCTAAGATCCAGGGCGGCTGGATGGATTTTGATGTTGCTATCGCAAGCCCCGATATGATGGGATTTGTTGGTCGTTTAGGTAAGGTTCTCGGTCCCCGCGGACTTATGCCTTCTCCGAAAGCCGGCACAGTTACAACTGATGTAGCAAAGGCTGTTACAGAAGCTAAGGCCGGTAAGATCGAATATCGTCTTGATAAATCAAACATCATTCACTGCCCCATCGGCAAGGCTTCATTCGGCGCAGAGAAGCTTCTTGAAAACTTCAATGCTCTTCTTGACGCTGTAATCAAGGCTAAGCCGGCTGCTGCAAAGGGTCAGTACATCAGATCCTGCGCAGTTGCAGCAACAATGGGCCCCGGAATCCGCATCAACCCCAATAAGGTTGGTTCAGCTGCATCAGCAGAGTAATTTTATCATAAGGTATTGACAAGGGCTTGCCCTTGTGCTAAAATACATTCGCTGTTCAACCAAAGACAGCAGGTGCCGAAAGGCGTAAGATATTTGTATCGCCTGCCGAGGAATGAGCATTTATGTTGATATACAGTGCGTTTTCGCATTTTATAATGTATCGATAAATGTTGTGCATTCCGTCTTTGCGGAATGCACTTTTTGTTTGGTAAACAGCCTTTAAAGTCCGCTTTGCGGCAAATAATTTAGGAGGTACAGTTAATTAATGCCAAGCACAGTAGTTCTTGAAAAGAAAAAAGCGCAGGTTGAAGCGCTGGCTGAAAGAATCAAGGGCTCAGTAGCAGGTGTTGTTGTTGATTACAAGGGTATCAACGTAGAAGATGACACCAAGCTTCGTAAAGAGCTCCGCGAGGCTGGAGTAGAGTACACAGTTGTTAAGAACTCTATTCTCAAGAGAGCTGCAGACGCAGCCGGCCTTGAAGGTATGGATCCTGTTCTTGAAGGCACAACAGCTATTGCAACAAGCGCAGAAGATTATGTAGCATCAGCACGCATCCTTCAGAAGTATGCAGACGCTCATGATTTCTTCAATGTAAAGTCAGGCTATCTTGACGGCGAAGTTATTGAGATTTCAAAGATTGAGGCTCTTGCAAAACTTCCGTCCAGAGAAGTTCTCCTTGCAACAGTCTGCAGCGTATTCAATGCTCCTATCGCAGCATTTGCACGCGCAGTACAGGCTATCGTTGACAAGGGCGGCGTAGATGCCTGCGAAAGCGATAAGGCCGATGAGGCCGTAGCAGAAGCACCCGCAGAGGAAGCTCCCGCAGCAGAGGCTTCTGAGGAAAATGCAGCAGAATAATCACATTTTAACTTTTAACTAAAATTTAATTCGGAGGAAATTAAAATGGCATCAGAAAATGTAACCAAAATCGTTGAAGAGCTTAAAACTCTTACCGTTCTTGAGCTTTCAGAGCTTGTATCAGAAGTAGAAGAAGAATTCGGCGTAAGCGCTGCAGCAGCAGTAGCAGTAGCAGCTCCCGCAGACGGCGGCGCAGCAGCAGCTGAAGAGAAGACTGAATTTGACGTTGTTCTTACAGACGTTGGCCCGAACAAGATTCAGGTTGTTAAGGCTGTTAAAGAAGCAACAGGTCTTGGCCTTAAAGAGGCTAAGGAGATCGTTGATTCTGCTCCCAAGACCATCAAAGAGGCTGTTCCCACTGCAGATGCAGAGGCTCTCAAGGCTAAGATTGAGGAAACAGGCGCAACTGTTGAACTCAAGTAATTGTACCATCCAAAATGAAAACGGCATGCTTTTGCATGCCGTTTTTTTGTTGCTTATTTTTCCGTAAATAGATTTTTGTATGACGGTATTTTTATTCTTCTGTCATTATTTCAATAAGTGAATCAAGCTGTTCAGCCGGAACACCTGTTGAAACAAGGCAGTTGTATGTTTTTTCGCTCAATGTGCTGCCTGCTGCGGCCTGTACAGCTGCATAGTAGTCGGATTCTAACAGGTTGTCAAGCGGCCTATTTCCGTTTATTTTTCCAAAGTTGGAGAAGAGGTAGTCCTTGTAAAGATCATCTTCAGGAACTCCCAGCAGTGCGTTGATAAGGAAAGATAACATTCCGGTTCTGTCAGTTCCTATATTGCAGTGAATGAAAAGAGGATAATTATTTTCGTCTGCAAGTATTGAGAAAACTCTGAGTATCTGTTCTCTGTTTCCCGCAAGCATCTCTCCTTCCCAGTCCATTGGGCAGTTCACATATTTTACGGTATCTCCCAGAGGGCTGGTAGTAATACCTCCGTTTTCATCGTTGTAATCAAGGCGTACGTCAATTTCGGTTTTAATGCCCAAATCATTGAGCATGGTGTTTTTTCCCGCTTCTGTTATTTCAATGTTGGGTTCGGATACATCGCTCTCATTAAGACGTCCGCAGCGGAATATCATGCCCTGCTTTGTTACGGTGCCGTTTTCTGTTGTTCTGCCGCCCAGATCTCTTGCATTTGTAATTCCGTCAATGTAAAGATTACGCGGTGCCTGTGAACTTGTGGTAAATGATGATACATCGCTGCAACTGTCTTCAGTACTTACTGTCCAGTAATATGTGGTGCCTATTTTCAAATTGTAAACGGAATAGCTTTCGCCGTCTGTTATGTATGTTTTGCAATCCGTCATATCGGCGTTTTCACTAACGCTCAGTGTAAAATTTGAGACGGTACCGCTGTAATCCCATTCGAATTTAACCGGTTTCGGTCTGCTTTTTTCTCGGTTGCCCTGAGCATAAAGAAGTATCATGGAATTAGAACCGTTCAGAAACGCATCTTGACTTGCGGTATGAAGCTCTACGGTTTCCTCAATAGGGGAAACAGGCTCAATGATTTTTGCATCAGCGGCATTTTGCCCTGATGAGCAGCCTGTAAAAATACACAATACTGTAAGAATAGCTAAAAGTATACTTGCTGTTTTTTTCATGGCAGTCGCCGTCCTTTTATTGGAATATACTTAAATTATAACAAATGACATGGCAATTGCAAGTGTTGTTTATTATTAATGTGTGATGATGAATAAAATATAAAATTGTTTAACAGGTAAAGCATTTATATTTGTTTGAATAAAGCAAAAGCAGTTCCCAATTATCAGGAACTGCTTTTTAGCGTATTTATTTGACTGCCTTGGCATTGTCTGTTCTGCCTAAAATGTAATCAACGCTTGTTTTGTAGTAATCTGCAAGCGCAATAAGAATTTCCGGAGGCACGGAACGTTCACCACGTTCATAGTACGAGTATAAGCGCTGAGAGATACCAATGCCTTCTCCTACTGCGGTTTGCGTCAGATCGTGGTCTTCTCTTAGATCTTTAATTCTTTGTATTTTCATTTTAACACCCCGCTAATTGTCATTATTATATGATAGTTGGGGGTAAACTATTGACGAGTAGAACTAAATGTTCTAAAATAAAGGAAATTATATTAACATAACGCATTAGTATGAAAATTTATTATTTAAGCCTTGTTACAACAATATTTTTACATTGCTTTTTGTATAATTTTTTAATCACGGGGTGATAAAATGAAGCAGATTGCGGCAGACAGTGCTGAAAATTATGTTTTTTGTGTTGAAAAACAGATCAAGGACGGCTTTGATTTTGAAGCAAAGTCACGCAATCTGTATACGGGTAAATTTTATGATGTGCGCTTCTGCGGCAGAAAAAAATATTTGTTTTTTATATTCGATAAAAGGCAGTGGAATGTTTATTTCATGAAAAGAGATTTTGAGTATTACCCGTCTGCTTTTAAAGGAACGAATGATTTCATACGCCTTGAAAAAGATATAAACAGCGGCACTGTAAAGCCAGAGCTGATTGTGCGCGGCACAAAGGTAAAAAGGTACCGTTCAAACGGCGGCGCAAAAATAGAACTGCCGGATTTTCCGTTTTTCTATCCGCCAGAATTGAGCCGCCTTGATTACGATACTCAGAAAAAACGATATAATTATTCTGATGCGCCTAAGTATCTTATAACCGCACGCAAATCAAGATACATAAAGCCCGGTTCCGCCCCAAGTCTGTATATTTTCGGCTGTAACAATGATGAACTTTATAAAAGTATTTGTTCAGGCAGATCCATATGCGTTACACATACTTATGAGAATGAAAGAGCGGTCGCCGTAAGCAAATGTGTAAACAGTTATGATATTATTCCTTTTCAGCATTGCCTCAAAACTCTATAATTTAATGCTTTTCCGCATGACTTGCATAAATCGTAATGTGCTGATATAATAATTTCTTGAGGTGATTGTTTTGAAACAGATCAATATACGTGAATTGAATGAAAATGCGGTAAAGCTTATCAGTGATGACTGGGCGCTTCTCACCGCGGCTGATGAGAATAAAAATTCATGCAATCCCATGACTGTATCATGGGGCGGCTTAGGCGAACTTTGGGGCAAAGATACTGCTACGGTATATGTAAGGGAAAGCAGATATACAAAGGCTCTTATGGATAAAGAGGATTATTTTTCACTCTGCTTTTTTGATAAAGAATATAAAAGCGCACTCAGTTTCTGCGGCTCACACAGCGGCAGGGATTGCGATAAGGTAAAGGAAACAGGGCTGACACCTGCTTATGACGAAAAAGCGCCTTATTTCAAAGAGGCAAAAATTGTGCTTATCTGCAAAAAGAGAGCATGCCTTTATATGGATGAAAAAAGCTTTCTTGATGATGAAATAATGCCAAAGTGGTATGCAGATAAAGATATGCATTATATATATTTCGCTGAGATAGAAAAAGTGTTGATTTCAGAATAGTTTTAGTATATAATATATATGCAGCTCAGAGCGGTTGCATTTTCAGCGTAGCGTATGGGCCCTGTGCGACGGGATGCTACGAACCTTGTCAGGCGGGGAACCGAGCAGCAATAAGTGGATTATTCTGTGCGCCGCAGACAAGTCTGTACGTTACGCTGAGAATGCAACCGTGTTTTTTGTATAACCGAAAGGAGGGTGTTATATGTATCAGGCTTTGTACAGAAAATACAGGCCAAAGGTCTTTTCTGATGTTTGCGGGCAGGAGCATATAACTTCTACCCTGCTTAATGAAATAAGAGACGGCCGTGTTTCCCACGCATATCTTTTTACGGGCTCAAGGGGAACGGGCAAAACTACCTGTGCAAAAATACTTGCAAAGGCGGTTAACTGTGAAAACAGCAATAACGGAGAGCCTTGCAATGAATGTGAGATGTGCCGCGGACTTGATGACGGCACAATCTATGATGTTGTTGAAATAGACGCGGCGTCAAATAACGGCGTAGACAATATACGTGAACTGCGCGAAGAGGCAAATTATACTCCCTCAAGGGGCAAATACCGTGTTTATATCATAGACGAGGTTCATATGCTCTCTCAGGGCGCGTTTAATGCTCTTCTCAAAACACTCGAGGAGCCGCCTGCTCATGTAATATTTATACTTGCAACCACTGAAGTGCATAAGCTTCCTGCCACCATTCTTTCCCGCTGTCAGCGTTTTGATTTTAAACGTATCCAGCCTGAAACTATGGCAAAGCGCCTTGAAGAGGTTGCTTCAATGGAAAGTATCAGCCTTACCCCCGAAGCGGCAATACTTATTTCAAGAATTGCAGACGGCGGTATGAGAGACGCACTTTCAATACTTGACCAGTGTGCAGGCAGAAACGAAGAAATAAACGAAGAACTTGTTTCACGTGTTGCGGGTATTGCAGGCCGTGAGGCACTCTATGAACTTTCCGCAGCTATTGCGGATAAAGACAGCGGCAAGGCGCTTTCAATTATAGCCGACCTTCATCAGAACAGCTATGATATGGAACGTCTCTGCGTAGAAATGATAAATCATTTCAGAAATTTCCTTATCGTTAAAACTGTTAAGGACAGCAGAGAACTTATTATATGTACTGATGATGAATACAGCCGCATAAAGCAGAATTCAGGCAGATTCACACTGCCGGGAGTTATCCATGCGCTTGATCTTTTTCAGGATACTCTTGTAACTATAAAAGGCGGCGCAAATTCAAGAATTGAAATGGAAATGAGCTTTATCAAGCTTTGCGAGCCTAAGCTTGATGAGTCCTCTGATTCCGTGCTTGAAAGAATAGCGGAGCTTGAAAACGCCGTTAAAAGCCGCAGTTTTGCGCCGGCAAATGCACCTGTAACTCAGGCACCTCAGAAGCCTGTTCAAAAAGCGGATGAAAGCACACCGACGGGTACGGAAAAAATTCAGCCCGCTGTCAATGTTGATAAATCGGCTGAAACAAATACATCAGTAAATGAAAATAGCGTAAAAGAACCCGAACAGCATATCCCGCAGGAGGAACCGCAGGCTGCGCAACAGGATGTTCAGCCGCAGCCGCAGTCGCAGGGCACTTTCTCACCCGAGCAGAAGGAATTTTCACAGTGGGCAGACTTTATGGAGGAGATATATAAAAAGGATATCGCTCTTTACGGTGTGCTCAACGGCTCCGCAGGATATACGCGCGGCGAATATTTTCTCATTGAAAGCAAGAATAATGCTCTCAGAGATTTTATAAAGATACCCACACACTCTAAGGCAATAAAAAATGCGCTTTACAGTATTACGGGAAACCATTATAAACTCGGTCTTTTTAAACGTAAAACAGAGGAGAGCAAAAAGCGTGACCCGCTTGAGGATCTTATCCTGAAAGCGCAGGGAAATACAGATATTGATATTAATTAAGATTTAGATAGATTAAGGAGAAAATTATGAAAGCAAGACTTCCAAAAGGAATGGGCGGCGGCCCGCAGAATATGCAGGCAATGCTCAAGCAGGCTCAGCAGATGCAGGAAAATATCGAAAAGAAAAAGGCAGAGCTTGAAGAAAAAGATTACGTTGTTTCATCGGGCGGCGGAATGGTAGAGGTTACCGTTACCGGCAAGCACGAGATAAAGGCTATCGGCATTAATCCTGAGGTTGTAGACCCCGAGGATGTTGAAATGCTTGAAGATATGCTCATGGCGGCTCTTAACGAAGCTATGCGCAAAATAGATGAGGACGAGGAAAGAGAACTCTCTGCCGTAACAGGCGGGCTCAATATTCCCGGCCTTTAATAAAAGGTGTAACTATGGCGTATAATTTGGCGCCTTTGCAAAATCTGATAGATCAGTTTGAGCGCATGCCGGGTATCGGGCTTAAAACAGCGCAGCGAATGGCGTTTTATGTGCTCGGGCTTTCCAAGGATGAGGCAAATGAATTTGCAAAGGCAATTACTGATGCTCATACAAAAATAAGGCAGTGCAAAATCTGCTGTGATCTTGCGGATGATGAGCTTTGCCCTATATGCAAGAGCGAAACAAGGGATAAAAGCGTTATATGCGTTGTTGAGGATCCACGTGACGTCGCCGCAATAGAGCGCACGCACGAGTATAACGGTACTTACCATGTGCTGCACGGCGCTATTTCGCCTATGGATAATATCGGCCCTGATCAGATAAGAATTAAAGAACTCCTTGCCCGTTTGAATGACGGCACAGTTGATGAAGTTATAATGGCTACAAATCCCACGGTTGAGGGAGAGGCTACAGCTATGTATATAAGCCGGCTTTTAAAGCCTATGGGTATCACCGTATCAAGGCTTGCTTACGGTGTGCCGGTTGGCGCAGACCTTGAGTACGCGGACGAGGTAACTCTTTCTCGTGCTTTGGAGGGCAGAAGCGTTATCTGATATGAATAGAGCGAAAGGAGTGATGGGCGGTGAACGCAAAAAAAGACGATGTTCAGGTTGTGGCAAGAAACAAGAAAGCCTATCACGACTATTTTGTTCTTGGCACTTATGAAGCAGGAATAGAGCTTTACGGCACGGAGATAAAATCCATACGTCAGGGCAGGGTGAACCTCAAAGATTCATACTGCGGTGTTGATGACGGTGAAATGTTTGCACTCAGCATGCATATTTCACCGTATGAGCAGGGAAATATATTTAACAGAGATCCTATGCGCAGAAAGAGACTTTTGCTTCATAAAAAAGAAATATTAAAGCTTTTTCAGCAAAGTCAGCAGCAGGGTCTCAGTATCGTGCCTCTTGAACTTTATATTAAAAACGGCAGAGCAAAGCTCCAGATAGGGCTGTGCAAAGGTAAAAAACTTCACGATAAACGTGAAACAGCTGCTAAAAAAGACGCTCAGCGTGATATTGAACGCGCAATGAAAGAGCGCAGATAATATGGGGATGAAAGGATTTCGACTGGGGCAAGGAGTCTTGGTAAGCATGCAGAGGAGCTGCACCGCTTTAAAAGCAGCAACCTAAAATTAACTGACAACAATAGATCAGTAGCTTTGGCTGCGTAATTGCAGCCTTCGTCCGTCCGTTGAGTGCCGCGGCTTCGGAACGGGCGTCGTGTAGCGGCGAACATGAACGGGGGAGAGGCTCGGCTCCCGTCAGGTATCAGAGCCTACCGACGCAATAAGGCTGTCTGCCGCCGTATTGCCGGGGGAATCCTAAATAACAGACTAAGCATGTAGAAAGCCTTGATAAGAGGTTTCAGGACGCGGTTTCGATTACCGCCATCTCCACCAAAAGATAAAAATCCGAAACTCACCGTCATCGGTGATACTTTCGGATTTTTTATTTTTATATAGAAAATTACGGCAGAGTGTGTGAATACTCTGCCGTTTTATCATTTATGGTTTGCTCTCTTTTTGTTTTATCCACTCTTCAAATTCTTTTTTGCCTGCATCTGATTCAAAGAATGCTTTTATATCCGGTAAAAAAGTTCTTATTAGTGCATCAATTTCATATTGTGGTATTTTGTTTGTTGCCATAAGGCAACACAGTTTCTAAAAGGATTGTCTTATCACCTCCCATCAATGTTTGAATGCTGATGTTGTAAAAATGTTCATATGGTTTCCTTTCCGCCCGGTGAGAGATCACCAGGCTTTTGTTTTTTTACATAGATTGACCGTAGTAGAGTTTGTTATTATTCTGATAATCTCCGCTGTGGTCATCTTCTCTTTGTCCTATGCCTTTCTTTTTATTTCTGACAGATTTAGGTGTCTTTGCTTTCGGTTGCCTGTTCATTTCAGTAGCGCTTGCCAGAGCATAAAGCCCAGAAACAACAGGATCTGTATTGCCGACGGAAGCGCTATTATCAACAGCAGCCATTTCTTCATCATCGATTTCTGAAAATGTTCTATACTGCTGTTCATCTCTTTTGCCGCTGAAGAGATGTTCTCGCTCAGTTTCCCAGCCTGTTGCTGCTGGCTTGATATCCTGTTCGCAATTTGATCTGTCTGATACTTCAATTTCGTTTCCACCTGATGGATTGAATAGGTTGTCAGTTTTACCATCTGATCTTTGTCTATTGTATTCTCCAGCAGCGTCTGCTGATTTGTCAGTAACTGTATTAACTCCTGCCAGCAGTCCCTGTCCACTATCGTTACTGATGTTGCTTCTTCCATTTTGGTAAGATGCTCTGCGTTTTGCTGTTTCAAGTTCTCGTAATCTAAACTCAAGTTCCATCATCTCCTTTTTGTACTTGTCCTGGTGCAATCTAATGTCACGGCATTTCATATTGTTGGGGCAAGTGTAGGTTATGTACTTGTAGTTCTCCTGCCATTTGACATCATATCCGTACCGCTTTAAATATTTTTTGAATTCATCTTTGGTTCTGCAATGTTTCATCGCCTGGTCGATGGTTGCCATCAGAGCAAACTTCCAGCTTTCGCCTCTCATTGCCGCTCGATATTCTTTCGTACTTATTGCTTTCTGTTTTGGCTTCGTGTATGGCTTTAATATTTCCAGTCCGAATTGCCGGCAGATTTTATCCGAGTAATTTCTTAGATCTTCAAGTCCTTTCTCGTTGATTTGGATTTTCAAACCGGTTTCACAGTTTACGCTGTTTACTACAAAGTGATTGTGCCAGTGATCTTTGTCTATGTGTGTTGCAATTACTACTTCAAATCCGTCAAAAAATTTTGCAGTTTCCACGCCGATCTGATGTATCAGTTCAGGTGTTGCCGTGCCGGGTTTAAATGACTGAACATATTGCTTAAAGAATACACCGTTTGTTTTTCGATACTGATTCTTTGTTGCCATAAATTCGGTGTACGCGCTTTCGGGAATGCAGTTCTGACCGCTTACCAGTTTTACTCCTTTATATGTTGTTTTGTAGTCCTGCATCACATAAGCAAGAACTCTTTTCATTGCGGTCCTGTTTTGTGTCCTTTCGGGAATTGCGGTTATGATCGCCATCTATCTGCACCTCCCTGAAATATCGTTCAGACGGTCATACGCGGCTGAATACCGGTCTATCATTTCCGACAAATCTGGGCAAACGATCTTTCCCATATTGCACAGCATCGTAAGCTGATTCAGATTTCTTCCTATTGCCTTTTGTTCTTTCAGAACTTTGTCCAAGCCATCAATAATGATTATTGGTTTATCTAATGCTGACCTTGTAACAAATTCAGTAAAATTCATTTTTGCCTTATCGGTTTTCTTTTTGATTGTTTCGTAATCGCTTTCACGAAACCTCATCGCAACCATTTTAGTTTTGTTGTCGGTTTTGGCATGTACCTCTCTTTCGTAATTTTAGGGGGCCCGGGTACTCCCGGTTTTCTGTTTGTATATACAAACAATATGCTTGCCTATCCCCGTAGGGGATAGAATACGATATAATAACTCCTTTCCCAAAAAATTAAAATCCTGAGAGTTACCGCGCGGCAGTATACTCTCAGGACTTTTTATATTAAATAGCTATTTAATTATCAAAGAGCACTTGCCGCTTCTGCGGACTTTCAATATTACCGGATATTTTTACCCGCGTCAAGGCTCTTTTTAAAATAAATTAAGTTTTATAATACATTATTTTATGTTAAAATAAATCTATAAACTAAAATCTCATTTGAGGATTGAATATGAAAAAGATTTTTTACATTGAAGATGATGCTGACATTGCAAAAAGTGTTAAATCCTATTTGGAAAATAAAGAATTTTTGGTTTCAGTGTTTGATGACATTTCATCGGCTCAAAGTGCAATAAAGGATTCGTTGCCTGCCCTCTGCCTTATTGATATAAATCTATCCGGCGAGAACGGAAAGGAACTTTGCAGATGGATAAGAAAGAATTATCCCGAATTGCCGGTCATTTTTATAACTGTGCAAAATGAAACGAAAGATATTATTTCAGGTTTTAATATCGGTGCGGACGATTATATCACCAAACCGTTTGATTTGGATATTCTTTTTTCAAGGATCAACGCGCTGCTTCGGCGCAGTAAAAATGCAGACAAAATATACTGCTGCAATGATATTTTGGTGGATGACAACAAGTTGAAAACCTTTTTGAAAGGAAAAGAAATATATTTGAGTTCCACGGAGTATCAGTTGCTGCTTATATTGATCAAAAATAAAAACGCCACCGTTACCAGACAGCAGCTTTTAAAATCGTTGTGGGACGATAATGGCAATTTCGTATCTGACAATACACTTACCGTTACGGTTAAAAGACTGAGAGAAAAATTAGAAAATCCGCCGTGTATCAAAACCATGCGCAGTTTCGGCTACAGAATGGAGGATTAATTATGTGTGGAAAAAAGAATACTTATATTGTAATTCTATCTGTAGCTGTAACTCTGTGCGTCAGTTTATTGATCTGTTTTATACTTTCCTTTGTTTATGCCAAAGAACAATACGGCATGCTTTCTGCCATAACGGAACAGTTGGTTGCAGAATATCCCGCTGATGAACAGCACATCGTTGAAATCATAAAAAACAGCCGTCACGGTGATGCAAGTAATATCCTTATGGAATATGGCTTTAAAACGATGGATTTTATTGCGCCCTATGCCGGCGTTTCTGTAGTAACGGCAGTTTTGTTTGTTATTGTTTTTATGCTACTGCTAATCGTAATAAATCATCTGATCAAAAGCAGTTATCAAAAAAGAATCCATGAACTAACACAGTATCTTGAGCAGATCAATTCCGGCGATGATGTGGAAATCCTTTTTAAGAAAGAGGACAGTTTCAGCCTTTTACAGGACGAAATATACAAGACCGTTACAGAGATGAAAACAGCAAAAGACAAAGCCGTAAACGAGCGCAAAGAATATGCGGACAGCCTTGCAAATATCGCACACCAAATAAAGACCCCGGTAACGGCAATATCGCTGACTGCCCAAACAGAAAATAATAAAGGCTTGAAAAAGCAAACAGACAGATTAAGCCGTCTTGTCGATTCTCTGCTATATATTTCAAAAATTGATGCCGGCGTGCTCAACCTAAAGCAAGATACAGTAGATGTATATACGATGCTTGAACTTTCTGTTGAAACGGTTGAACACATTATCCACCTAAAGAACATTACAGTTAAACTTCCAAATCACAGCGAGGTGCATTTTATCGGTGATCTTGACTGGAGCGTTGAGGCTTTCTCAAATATCATTAAAAACTGTGCAGAGCATACTCTGCAAAACGGTACGCTGGAATTGGAATATCAGGCAAATCCTCTATATACCGAAATCACCGTTAAAGACGACGGACATGGATTTGATAAAATGGATATTAAAAATATTTTTAAAAGATTTTATCAGGGTAAAGATTCGTCAAACGGGATCGGTATCGGTCTTTCCATTGCAAAATCAATCATTGAAATGCAAAACGGTTTTATCACGGCTGAAAATGATAAGACAGGGGGAGCGAGATTTAACATAAGATTTTACCGTCACTGAGTTGTCACTTTTCTTTGTTATAATCACATTGAAATCTATACGGGAGGTCTTTTCATGAAAATACTCAGATGTGAAAATGTAACAAAGATATACGATAACGGCGAAACGCAGTTAAAAGCGCTGGATGATGTCAGTCTGTCTGTTGATAAGGGTGAATTTGTGGCAATTGTCGGCGCTTCAGGCTCAGGCAAATCCACACTTCTTCATATCATAGGAACAGTTGATAAGGCAACATCGGGCAAGGTCTATATTGATGGCAAGGATATTACGAATCTAAGCAAAGAACGCTCCGCAATCTTTAGACGCAGGAAGATCGGTTTGATCTATCAGTTTTATAACCTAATACCCACTCTAACGGTTGAGCAAAACATTCTTCTGCCCCTCAGGCTTGATAAAAAAGCGTTTAATGAAAGCTATTTATATGAGATTGCATCCACACTTGGATTGCTGGATAAACTTGGTAATTATCCAAATCAGCTTTCCGGCGGGCAGCAACAGCGCACGGCGATAGCAAGAGCGTTGATATACAGACCGGCAATCATTCTCGCGGACGAGCCCACCGGCAATCTTGACAGGAAAAATTCAACGGAAATAATCGACCTGCTAAAACTGTCTAATAAAAATTATAATCAAACGGTGATTCTGATTACGCATGATGAAAACATCGCTTTGCAGGCGGATCGGATCATAACGATAGAGGACGGCAGAATCATCTCTGACAGCAAAACGGTTAAGCGGTCTTAGGAGGTGTTCTTATGTGGAAAGAGTATTCGTTAAATTATCTGAAAAAGAATAAGTCAACGGCAGCCTTCATTGTGATTGCTGTTTTTGTTGCATCTATGTTTATTTCTCTGCTAAGTACGCTTTTCTATAATATGTGGACAAACGATATTGACCGTATAAAAGCGAGTGAAGGTGACTGGCAGGCGAGAATTCATATCGCGCTCAGCACAGATGAAATGGATACATTGAACAGTTTTGCAAATGTTGAAAATGTTGTTTTGTCTGCGGAAAACGCCTATGCGGATCTTTATTTTGCAAACCCTTCCGAGATTTATGAAGATATGCCGCTGATAGCTGAGAAACTCAATATTTCCGATGAAAATATAGAGTATCACAGCAGCCTCTTACAGAAGCAGTTTATCTATTCAAAAGCAAGCGGCGAGCAGCCTGCACCGATTGAACTGTTTTATTTTGCAGTTGTTATCTTGCTGTGCGTAGCGCTGATTCTGATCATTAAAAACGCGTTCGCTTTTTCCATGCGTACGAGAGTTAGGCAACTGGGAATTCTGCAAAGTGTCGGTGCAACACCCAAACAACTGCGGCTCGTTATGTTCCAGGAGGCTTCGGTACTAAGCATTTTGCCGGCGGTGACCGGAATTTTAGCCGGAATCGGCTTGGTTGCAATCTTTATAAGGTATGCCAATTCATTAACTGCGCAGCTCAGTATGCAGGGAGCAACGCTTCATTACCACATACTGCTATTTTTAATAACAATTATCGTAACCATGGCTACCGTGTTCATCTCAATATGGCTGCCGGCTAAATATTTAAGCAAACTGGAATCTGTAGAACTGATAAAAGAACAGCCGTTAAAAATAAAGAAAGTCAAAAAATATACTCTTTTTTCAAAATTGTTCGGTGTGGAGGGAGAACTTGCACGCAAATCAATATATGTTAGACGAAAGGAATTTCGCACGGCAACGATTTGTCTCTTATTATCCTTTTTCGTTTTGAGCGTTTTCCTTAATTATATGACTTTGTCCGAGATCAGCACACAGCGTTCCTATTGGAACAGATATGAAGATGTGTGGGATGTTATGGTTGAGGTCAGTGGTTCAAAGGTTGACGATGCAACCATGGAAAGTATTAGAAAAGTAAACGGCGTATCTTCAGCCGTGTTATATAAGACCGATTTATCCTACCGGGCGCTGTTATCAGAGGATGCTTTCAGTGCAGAACTCCGTTCCCAAGGCGGTTATACTGCATATAACAGCTCTGCTGAAACCGATGAAAACGGTGAATATTTGATTAACGCACCATTGCTCATTTTAGATGATAAAAGCTTTGAAAGCTATTGCGCCCAAAACGGCATCGGTAATATTCGCAGCGATCAGCCGTCTGCAATCGTAGTCAATAAAATAGGCGATGTGCTTTACAGCGGCAGCGATGATGCAAATTATATTGAATTTCTCGATCCAAGTAGGAACTTGTCTTTACATTTGCAGGGCAGTACAGAAGATGGTCAAATTGAACGATCTTTACACATTATCGGATATACGCAGAATGTGCCTGAAGTGCGCGAGGATTTCAGCGCGTACAGTTTGCTGCTGGTATTATCGGAAAGCGCCTATTTTATTATGACTGATTCATCTGCAGGGATTTCATATGTTAATATTAAAGCGACTCAAACTGAGGATTTGGCAGAACTTCAAAGCAATATCAGTAGAATTTTTGATGAAGAATTCAACTATACGATTGAGAACCGAATCGACAGTTATAATACAAATTCTCAAATGTATGAAGGTTACAAAAAAATCGTTACTATAATTTGCGCTGTCATAGCCTGCATAGGTGTTTCAAATGTTTTTGCGAACACATTGGGTTATATGCAGCAGCGCAAGCGCGAATTTGCCAAATATCAGTCCATTGGCATTACACCAAAAAGCATTGCCAAAATACTGTTTTTTGAGGCGCTTGTTATCGGTGTAAAGCCCATATTGCTCAGCATACCTTTTAATATTCTCTTTGTATTGCTGACAACCTCCAGCCAAGGGATAACGCTGGGCGATTTCTTGGCGCAGATGCCTCTGCTTCAAAACATATTGTTTGCCCTTGCTATGTTAACCGCAGTCGCTTTGTCCTACTATATTTGCGGCAGGAAAATCCTGAGTGCAAATATAGCTGATGTTTTAAAAAATGATTCTAATTAAAAGCGAATAAATTCTAATATTGTTTCGAATAGTTTTGAAAGGTTTATTTATTATGCTTAGTAAAATGGAATTAAGAGTGATTCAAACGAATGATAACGGCGTTTTCGGAGGCACGTTTTGTAATGATTTTGAATATACTTATTCAGGAGTATCTTATAGAGTTCGAATTGAACAACAATTAAAACGGGAGTGGATAATAGCTACAGATTCCGTTGTAGAGTGCATAGAGTTATTCAATATGTTTGCTTTTCTTGATCAATTGCTATTTATTTTTGATGGAAGGTTTTATCCTGTTGAGATAGCAGAGATTATAGATGAAAACGAAAATCCATTGATGTATAAACATCAGGTGGACCACTATTTTAATTATAGACTTCCTGTATATAATTCTAGGGATATTTGTAAGCATACATGGATGAAACTTATTAATTTTAGTGATATTGAATTTGAAAGTGTATTGACCGATTGGAGTTTAATCAATGAAGAATTAGATATTGCTTATCCCATGTTTATGTATTGCCTTTCAGACATACCAATGCCTGTTGACTGCAAGATAGCAAACCTAATTGAAATTGCAAAACCTTTAGGTGAGATTGTTGAAAAGAAAAATAAAAAATTTTCTATGCCAAGAAGCGAAAATAATAAATTGACATTAAAGAATGCATTAAAAGCATTAATTGATGAATTTGGGCAAGAGATTTTCAAAGTAGAAATTAACAGTAAGTATTATGATTTATTAACGTCGTTTGTTAATACAAGAAATAAAATATCTCATGTTAAATCACAGCGTAATAAGAATTGTTTGGACGGTAAACAATGTGTTTTTTATACTGCAAAGTTATCAATTATGTATAGAGTTATACTCTATTCTATTCTTAATATAGACATTAATATCTATAACTACAAATTGAAAGAAGCAATTTCTAAATGGGATGCTTGGTATTATAATAATTAGTCAGTTTATAAAAGTTTTAAATATTTAATCAAGGTATTATAAAGAAATGAAATGGTCCCGATTATAGGACTGCTTTTTCGCAGAGTTGACAAAAATTCTTTTGCGCGCTAATATGCTGATTGAGGTGATGTTATGAACGGTGTGATCTACGCGCGATACTCAAGCGACAATCAGCGTGAAGAGTCGATTGACGGTCAGTTGCGTGAATGCAAAGCGTTTGCTGAAAAGAACGACATTCGAATTATTGATTCATATATCGACCGTGCGTTGTCCGCAAAGACAGACAACCGTCCGGCATTTCAGCAGATGATAAATGACAGTTCCAAAGGTTTGTTTGATGTTATTATCGTTTGGAAACTCGACCGCTTTGCCCGCAATCGTTATGACTCTGCTCATTATAAAAATATCCTTAAAAAGAATAATGTGCGTGTAATATCCGCTACTGAAGCCATAAGCGAAGGAGCTGAAGGCATTATCCTGGAATCCGTGCTGGAAGGTATGGCTGAATATTATTCGGTTGAACTTGCTGAAAAGATAAACAGAGGTTTAACAGAAAATGCTTTGAAATGTAAATACAACGGCGGGTCACTTGCTTTGGGTTATCGTATTGACAGTGAACAGCATTATCAGATAGACCCGATGACCGCGCCGATTGTTCGTGAAATTTTTGAAAGCTATAAAAGCGGAATGACGCAGCAGGAAATTGCTGATTTACTCAATAACAAAGGCTTTAGAACACAGCGAGGCAGTAAGTTTAAGGTGAGTAACATTGCCAGAATTTTAACGAACCGCAGATACATAGGTGAATATATTTACAGCGGTACTGTTATTCCAAACGGCATTCCTGCAATAGTTTCTCAAGATGTGTTTGACGATGTTCAACAAATACTTGCAAAAAGCAAAAGAGCCCCTGCCAGACATAAGGCAGAGGACGATTGTCTTTTAACCACAAAACTCTATTGCGGCAAATGTATGTCATTTATGGTCGGCGAAAGCGGACGCGCAAAAGGCAATCGCTATTCCTACTATAAATGTGTCAATGCAAAACGCACGAAAAGCTGCGATAAAAAAGCAGTTAAAAAGGATTGGATAGAAAACATAGTTGTAAAACAAGTCATGGATACAATAATGGACGATGATCTAATAGAACGGATTATTGACAGTATTCTAAAGACCCTGGAAAGTGAAAATACAACGGTTCCGATTCTGAAAAAAGAACTTTCCGAAACTGAAAAATCTATAAAAAATATGATTAACGCCATTGAGCAGGGAATAATCACAAAATCAACTAAGCAAAGGTTGGACGAACTCGAAAAACGCAAAGAAGAGTTGGAGATACAAATTGCGGAAGAGAACATTAAACAGCCTAAGTTGACAAGAGAGCAGCTTGAGTTTTGGTTTCACAAATTCAGAAAATTTGATTTTAATAAGTTAGAATACAGGAGAAGGCTTATAGACAGTTTTGTAAATGCTGTTATCCTTTATGATGACAGGATCAAATTTCATTTCAATTACAAAGACGGCGCAAAAGAACTCTCATTCGATGAATTAAATAATGTTTCGGATTTATCATCTTTAACTCCACCACAAAAGGCGCTTTAGGCGCCTTTTTTATGTTTTAACACAGATAAAACTGTTCTTAGGCACGGTGTATAGGTAATACAAATAGAGCCGCTCAAATTGCAATATCCACAATGAAAAAGGTCTGTACTTAGTACAGACCTTTTTATGTTTCCTATGTAGTTTTTTTAAAACGGATTATTCCTTGTCAGTACTAATTGGCTGTACCTCAAAAGAATAATTAAGAGGTTTGAAGTAACCAAAACTGATTAAATGTTCTTTTGACGGTATAGGGCCGCAGCTGCCTGAACCTGTGCCGCGCACAAAACCATCAACAGTTAAATAAGTAGTGTCACAATCAGGCAGATCTTCAATATGACGAGCTTTTTTCAGTTGCTCAAGTGTGAAGTGATTTGCATTGAAATTAAGATATTTATCCAAAGCAGTTATTTTAAGACCTACGCCTTTACTGTTTGTAATTATAGCGTAACGTACATCGCCGCGGTTTCCTGAATCCTGAGGCTTTATGTATTTATGCGCCATATTAGTTACTGTGGTATCATAAATGCCAACAGGCGCATGCTCACAGAAATCAGAATAGTTCTCGATCGGCCCTCTGCCGTAGTATTCAACATTTTCAAATTCTTTGCCAAGTTCGGCGTGAACTCCGAAGCGAGGCAGTTGTGCCGTAAGCGGACAGATTTTACGAAGGGATACACTCATAGTGAGCTTTCCCGCATCGTCAAAATAATAATTCACATCAGCACTTGCAAGAACGAATAATCCTCTTGTAACAAAATCATATGTTGTATTTACAAATTTTACGCCATTGCAGGATTTGACACCGCAGGAGATCAACTTTGGCATAGCATTGCCGAGACCGAGAATATTCCAGAATATTACCATATACTGGTCATTATCTAGCCTTCCTCTGTATATATGCGGAATAAATCCTTTTTGCATATCTATCGGATTTTGATTGAGATATTCAACGCCGTCCTTCGTATAGCTTATAAGACCTTTGCTTTTATCAAACAGTGCCTTGCCGCCGTTATAAGAAACAGTTATTTGTTTTCCTGATGATGTGATTTCGGCAGAGTTCGATGATAAATCAAAAGATTTCAGCGTTTTGGTGCTGATTACGGTTTGCTCCTCAGCAATCAGCGCACCGCTGTTCTTATATGTATATGTGAAGTTGACAAAAACATCTTTTTGGCTCTGCTTTAAGAAGTTAGAATTTATCTGGAACCTCTTTGTTTTTCCCGGGTTTATAATGCTGTTGATTTCTCCTTTTTCAACATGATTTCCGTTTACAGAAATTTCAAAAGAGATCTCAATATCCGAACTGTCCTTAAAATAGCGTGTGTTTCTAATTTCAAAAATATTATCTTTAATATACTTTGCTCTGAGCGGACGGTAGCATGCCTTCATTTCAAGCGCACCGCTTGACGGTCTGCGGTCAGGATAAAATAATCCGTCTACACAGAAATTACCGTCGTGTATAGGTTCGTTGTGGTCGCCGCCGTATGTCCATTTGTATTTTGCGTTTTCATCATATACGCTGTGGTCAGCCCATTCCCATATACAGCCGCCCATAAACTGATCAGATGAATAAAACAGCTGCATATATTCTTCAAGTCCGCCAGGGCCGTTGCCCATTGCATGAGCATATTCGCACTGGAAAAACGGCTTGTTTTTATATTTGCTTCCCGCTGTGCCTTTAAGAATTTTTCTCATAAGTGAAGGTGTTGCATACATTCTTGAAACAACATCGTATGCCCAGCGTTTACTTCTTATAGCGCCTTCATAATGAACGGGAATTTGAGGGTTGACCTTCTTTAAGTAGTTGTAACATTCGTCCTGGCATTTGTAGCCTCCGGATTCATTACCCAAGCTCCACATTGTAATACACGGATGGTTTTTGTCTCTTCCGTACATTCTTTTTACCCTGTCAAGGTAGTGTGAAGCCCATGTTATATCGTTGCTCAATCTGTTTGGATTATAGGTAGAGTACGGAATTGCATAAAAGCCGTGAGTTTCAATATCAGCTTCGTCAACGGTGTAAAGACCATAGAAATCGCACATTGTCAAAAAAACCGGGTCCGGGGGATAATGCGATGTACGCACAGCATTACAGTTGTATTCTTTCATAAGCTGAACGTCTCTCTCTATATCTTCTATAGACATGGCGTATCCCTTTGTCATGTGAGTATCATGGTGATTAACTCCAAGCAGTTTTACCGGCTTTCCGTTAAACAGAAATACATTTCCGTCAATGCGGATGTTTTTAAATCCTATATAAGACCTTACTGCTTCAACAACATTTTCTTTGTCTTTCAGTACTATGTGAACTTCGTAAAGAGACGGGGTTTCAGCAGTCCATTCTTTTACCGAAAGTGCTTCTATTTCTGTTTCATAAGATTTTTTCAGAACGGTTTCAAACAATCCTTCGGATGATATTTCTATAGTGGTATCATCTGAAAAACTGCCGTTTACACTGATTTTGAGATTATATGTACCGTCAGAATTATACTCAGGTCTTAAAAGAAAATCATCTATGTGGTTTTCTTTCTGCTCTATTATATAAACATCACGGAAAATACCGTTTTCCCTGAACATGTCCTGGCATTCAAGATATGTGCCGTTGCTCCACTTGTAAACAACCGCCAAAATCTCATTTTTGCCGCTCTGTAATAAGGATGTTATATCAAATTCGGCAGTATTGTGTGAGCCTTCACTGTAACCAACGTATTCTCCGTTAATATAAACTGCAAGGGCTCCTGCCACCCCTAAAAATGTAAGTATTTTTCGCTTTTGAAGATTATCGGCATCAAAAAATCTTCTATATATACCTACTGCAACATCAGACGGAATATTAGGCGGCCTTTTTGGGAACGGATACCTTGTATTTATGTAGGCAATCTGGTCGTATCCTGTTCTCTGCCAAGTACATGGTACGTTCACTTTGTCAAACTTTGCGTTTTCAGTGTCAAAAGAAGTCGGAACTGCTGAAAGATTTTTATAATAAGCAAAGTCCCATTCTCCGCTTAAAACCGTTACTCTGTCGGAATTATAGCGTTCGTTTTTATAATCCGTGTTTTCAAAGGCCTTTTCGCTTGAAAACGGAATAAAATAGCTTCGCTCCTGCAGTTTGCCGTCTTCAAAAATGTTGAAATCTGTATGCAGATTTCTGTGTATTCTGTATTCCATATTTTTACCCCTTTATTTAAATACATAAATGTATTTTTCACCTTTGTTTAATATGATCTCTTCGTCATTTATTTTTACTGTATAGCAATCTCCGTTAGTAACAGAAATATCAGTTCTGCATGCACAAAGATCCATATTCTTTATTTCGAAGAAATCCCAGCTGTCAGGAACAGACGGGCATATTTCAAAAGAATTAAACCCAACAGGTCTGTATCCTAAAATTCCTTCTGTAAAAATTCTCAGATAAAGGGCACTTTCCGCAGATAGCTGCGCCGCGTTACCCTCCGGAAAAGCCTCTACAGGATACGGTGAATGAAATCCCAGAAGTCTTTCCTTTGTATATTCAAGCAGTAAAGAGTATGCCTTATCCTTTTCGCCGGCATAAAACATTCCTCTCATTGAATACAGTAAAGAGCGGTCCCAGTATGTTTTCTGACCGCTTCTTGTAAGCAGTCCTTTTCCCGTAAATAACTTATCGCTTAAAAGCGCTTGAACAGTTTGTTCTTTTCTGTTGTTAATGCCCATAACAAGAGGAAGGCATATCCATGAGCGCAGACGCTTTTCCTCCTTGCAGTACCTGTAAGTTTCATAGCCTTCCACAGTTGCACCGAAATAGCTTTCGATGCCTTCTTTTATCCTCTGTGCTGTTATAAGGGCATTTTCTGCTTTTTCGCTGTCTCCTAATTCTTTATATATATAATGGAGCGAGTTGAACGCATCATATGTAATACACGAAGTTGAAAGATTTGCTTTTCCGCTTTCAAAACGGTTTTCAAGCTCATCGCTGTCGCTTTCAACAACGCCGTTTGAGTTTATTTTGCTTTCAACATATGCCTGAGCAGCCGTAATTGACGGCATGAATTCAGCAGTTTTCTCCTTATCTCCTGTACTTAAAAGGTAACGGCATAATCCATATAGGAACATAGAGCTGTCGCCACGGTCTCCCGCTCCGTTCCAAATGCCGTCACCGCACGCAACAATACTGGTGGGAATAGCTTTTGATTTATCTGCATATTTTGAAAAAAGTCTGTAACTGTTTACGCTTTGTTTTTGTCCTGCGGGATAACCTAAGTATGCAAAAAGAGGATTTGCGTATTCACACTGGTCGTTAGTCCACAGCGCTCCGTAATAATTGCCGCCTCCGGGAGCGTGCATAAGCCCGTTTTTTGTATTGAATATGCTTTCAGAAGCCCTGATTTTGCAAAATTCAGTCATTAGATTGATTTCTTTATCAGGCGTTTTTATTTTCAAGCAGTTACTGATATTGCTAAGAAAATCTTTTCTGGAGTTATATTGAGTGATAATCTGCTTTTCGTCCATCTTCTCAGCAGAACTGCATACGTAGATGTTTATTGTTCTGTTAGGACTGACAGTAATTTTTTCATTATTTATTTCTTTTCCGTTGCAGCTTATAAATGTGAATAATTCCTGCTTTTTATCGCCATTTAAAAAAATTTTGCTGATATATTTATGAGGATGTCTGTTTCTTATTTTAACATATTGCTCAATAGAAGAACAGTTATTCACAACAATTTTTTCTACCAATGCTTTTTTATCGTGCGCGGGGCATATCGTATGGGCGATTTCAATATCGCCTGCGTGCTGATAGAAAGTGAGCATGCCGTTGAATTTGATTTTATCCGTTAATACCTTTGAGCCGTAATCTATATCCGCTCCTCTGAAACGGCAGGAAAGGCTTCCTCTTGTTTCGTTTGGTATAACTCTTATTTGGGGAAATACGCAAAATCTGTTTAGCTCAAGCTGTTTGCTTTCATCAATTTTATAACTGATAATAGCAGACATTTCAAAGCCGGACATTTCTATGTGATTATAATAGGGCAGTTTTATATTGTTTATATTGCAGTCAATTCCGTCATTTGTTACAGAGTAATATCTGCTTTTCGGTTCTGAGCCTTTGAATTTAACCCATGCAGGAAATATTCTTGGCTTTTTATATATCAGTTTCATATTACACCTATCTGTTTTTAGTCTTAATTTTATTGATTATTTTTAAGCAGACAAAATTTTATATTAACTGCTGCCTTGTGTCATATTTTTCTTTAATCAGTTCAAGTATAAAAGCGCTTGACCAGCCGAAATCTTTTGCACCAAGACCTTTGCCTGTTTTTGAATCATAGTATTCATATATTGAATCTTTGTTTTGGCTGCAAAAGTTTAAAACGTTTTCTGTAAGTTCATCGGCAAGTGCAAAATCTCCGTGATTTCGTAATCCCTGTATCGTAAAATAAGCTGTGTTGAGCCAGCAAGGGCCGCGCCAGTATTTTGATGAGTTATAGCGCTTGTTATTGTAACTTATCGTTGGGATTCCAGGATAAAAATAATTGGGATCTTTTGCCTTTTCAATCATGCACTGCGCTTTTTCTTTATCTGCCGCTAAGCAGAAAAGCGGCATAAAAGAGGCGGGGGATAAACGGTGAGTAAAGCGCTTTAGCTTAAAGTTATAATCGCAGTAGCTTTTGTCTTTTTCTGAAAAAAGAATACTGTTTATTTTGTAAATCAGCTTTTCCCTTTTTTTAGTATATAATTCAGCTTCTTCCGGCTTTTTGAGCTTGTCTGCAATGTATGCCATTGCCCGGTAAAAATCAGCCATAAAGCAGTTGCAGTCAACGGCGTAGCAATTTTGAATTAGATGCGGAAAATCAAATCTGACAGTATTGTCCCATCCGCTTTCCATTTTGTGAACTTTATAGCTAAACAGAGTGCCGTCAAACCTGTTGCTTTCCCACCATGAAAGGTTTGATTTCAAGTGAGGATATGCGTATTCCAGAAATGATAAGTCCGGATGAATCATGTCACTTTTCATGATAGCCCAAGCGAGAACAGGCGGCTTGGTGAACCGAAAACGGTCTTTCCGTTTATATAAACCACGTCCGCAATCTGACCGTCAGGTTTTTGAAAGTCAAAAAGTATTTTCATCTAATCGTGAGCAATTTCTATATCAAAATAGCTCATTGCCAACGTGTGAAATGCGCTGTCCCAGTTCCACACACCCTGGTATGTTCTGGAGGACGGCGATATGGCTTTACGGTCTTTAAAAACAAAAATCTCATCGCCTTCGGGCTTATTAATTATATTTCCGTAAAGGGTGCTGACTGCTCTTTCTATCAGGGCGCGTTCATCAGCGTTGCATTTGCCGCATACAGGAAATTTGTTTTCAATATCCATGACTTTCTCCGTGCTTTTATTTTAGCATAGTTCAGTGTACAAACGATACCGTTTCTTTTTCATATTTGGGCTGATATTTGTCCTGGTAATAACTCTGTGCTTCGCATTCGAATGAACCATCCGGATTAACTGTTATCAGAGTGCAGCCTCTGTAGTCGCCCTGCTGGTCAATATCTTTGTAAGCAAGATAATCTACACTCATTCCGTATGTAAGACGTATGCCTTTATATTCAATAGAATAATTATTTATATGGTCATGCCCGCAGAATATACCCTGAGTGCTTCCAAGCGACTGCATAGTGTCAAACAAAGTGTCCTCGCCTGCTCCGCAGCATACGTTTTCGTCTTTGATACCGTAATAATATTTATGGTTTTCAGATTCTTTGCTGCCGCTTTCTTTATAAATATTCCATGCGTCATCAAATTCTTTAAGCGGGATATGGAAAAACGCCAGAGATTTTACGGTTTCATAAGTTTCTTCGGAATAGGGCAGAGTGCTTTTATCTGCCTTTTCAAGCGCTTCTTCATTTTCTTTGTTTAGTGCGTTTACCGCATCGCTGTACCAATCGATTTGGTTCTGGTGAATATTGTCATATTCGCCGTTTATTCCGAATCTGTCTGTATAAGAGTGAGAATCAAACAGGAAAAGGGATTGAGTAATAATACCTTGTGAATTTCTGATATTGATTATCTGGTTTCCGCAACCGTCAACATTTTCAGGGCCCGGCTGAAAAATACAATATTTAAGGTCTTCGCCGGCGTAAAATCCCCCTATATCTTCGCGTGAATAATAGCCGTATGCCTCAGTATCGTGGTTTCCGAAAGCAACAGTCCAGTAAACACCAAGACTTTCCATCATCTGAGCAAAAATCTTAGCCCCTGTTTTATTGTTTAATGTGCCGGCATTGTTCGGAGTTGGAAAAACTACATCTCCGGTAACGATTACAAGATCGGGTTTTTCAGCGCTGATCATGGCGGCAACACAGTTGAGTGCTTTTTTGTCCTTTTCAGCGGAAATCCAGCCGCCTATATGAATATCTGTCAGCTGCATTATTTTCATCGGTCTGTCTGTTATAAATTCAGCGTAGCCGTCTTTACCCGTTGTCGGCACAAGTTGATCTTCATATTGAACTTTGTCAAACGATTCGGCAATCTTTAGATTTTTGTTGCTGGTTATCACAGTTGCCACTGTGCTCGCGCAAATCAAAACAACTATAACCAAAACAACACTTATCAGTATTTTTAAGATCATTTTCCCGCCTTTGATTTAACCATATTTACCACTTCTTCTCTTCAAACAGCGTCAGTTTACTTTATCGGATATTATTGTTCCGTTCCAAATGTCAAAAGTAAGCTCTTCTGTTCGGTTTCCGTAACTGAATTTAACTTTCATTATATGCGGTTCAATAAAATCCGCACTGAGAATAGTATAATCTTCTTTTTTAAACGCATTTTTTAATGCTTGCAGCTGCTCGCTGTTGTATTTGCCCACGTTGTCAGATACAAAAAGCAGGCTGCCGAAAACCGAGTTGATTTTGGAAAGCAGTTTTCTGCGGTTAAAATCCATTTTGATGTTTTCATCACGCAGCAGAAATACGTCCGGATCGTTCATCCATGCTCTGCCGTTAAGATGACGGCGGAAGATAGTATTTGAAACAGCGTGGGGTGTAGAAACATCCTCGCGTGTGGAATGGCGGCGGTGGTGCCAGCTCAAAGAAATGTCTGAGCCGATACGGCAGTAGTCTACTTTGCCGAAAGCAGGCATAAGCGGAACACCGCAGCCGAGAATAAGTTTTTCACCGCAGCAATCACGCAGAAGATCCATAGCATCGCACATGATTTCTCCTCTTGATTTGTTGTGCATAGGAAGTACGCAGGCGCCGTAAAGAAAGTCAAGCTTTACCAGATCGTAACCCCACTCATTAAGAACAACATCAAAAACACGGCGTATATAATCTTCAGCGTCTTTGTTGTAAATATCAAGCGAATAAAAGCCGCCCCAGTTGTGCCCCGTATTATATGGCTTGCCCTTGCCATCTTTTATAAACCAGTCAGGATGATTTTTAAACAACTGAGATGATCTTACAGCCGCAAAAGGAGCCAGCCACAAACCTGCTGTCATTCCTTTTTCGTGTATTCTGTCTGCAACTTCTTTCATTCCTTCAGGGAATTTTTTCTTATCGGTTATAAGCCAATCGCCAACTGCCGCCTGGTATCCGTCATCAATTTGAAAGCAGTCGATTTCGGCGTCAATTTTAGATAGATTTTCAAGGTCGCGCTTTACAACGTCATTTGTTACCGAGCCGTAATAGTTGTACCATGTGGTGTATCCTGTGCGCTTCTTATGTTCTCTGCAGGTTATTCCCATCTGCTTAAAATATTCGTCAAAAGCGTTTTCATATGTGTCCGAAATAAATGTAAAAGACAGTATTTCAGTATTATCAGTATAAGTTACGCCCTCAAGATCTTTTCCTATAAGTACGCAGTTCCTTACGGCGTCAAAAGTAACGGTTGTATAGCCGCTTCTTTCGCTGAGTGAGCCAAACAGATCTATCTGTTCGCCGCTTCTTATATAGCCGTATGACCATCCGTAGAATATTCCGCGGCTGCGGGGATATTTATGGAAGTTCAAATCGCCTGATTTGCTGAAACCTATTTTTTGAAGAGGTGTTCGCATTACTCCGAATTCCGTCAGGCCGGAAAGCTCGCTCATCTGCTCATCGGGACGGTATTCCAAACTATCAGTCCAGCTTTGGTATCCGTTTACGTAAATTCTGTTTTCAGAGTTGAATGTGTAAGGGCATTTTACCGTAAAAGAATCAATACTCATACTTTGTTTAGGGCAGAGGATAACGAGCAGTTTATTGCCGTTTAATGATGTTTTAAGTGAAAAATGCTCTGTCTTTGCCCCAGTGGCAAGATACTGTATACCGTTTACACGGTATTCGATACGAAATGACAGTTGTTTTATATCCATTGCTTTCCTCCAGGATAATTTTATTTTATGGTTATCTCCATATAATCGTTGCTTTCGGCTCCCCAGCTGTCAACAGCGTAAATTTTGTACACAGAGCCTTTTGACGCTTTGCTGTCCTCAAGAGTCAGGGTAACAGTTTTATCCATATCATCAATTCCGTTATAAAAATCGCTGAAAAACAGTTTTTCTTCATTATTGCTGTTTACGATTTTATATGAGTGAACAAAATCATCATCACTGCCTGCGGGGAAAGTGAATGTAATTTTTCCGTCGTTAATTTGAGCCGATCCGCCTGTTAGCGGGATTTCAGGAGCATTGTTAGCCGCTTTGCGGTTTTCAAAAGAATATTTTCCGTCATTATTATACGGCAGGTCAAACTGCCACAGTATGTCGGCTTTTTCTTCTTTCCCTGATTGCCCGTCTGCAAAGTTAATACGGTGGATATTGATTTTTTCGTTGCCTATTTCCATTATGTAGCCCATAGGAGTGTCTTCTGCACTCGGCGGGATAGTTCCGTTTTCTTTGCCCTCTTCCATTTCGGTGTAAGAAAGGGACTGTGTGTTGATAACAGTGTAATCACCCTGCCAGATTGAACGTTCATCAAGCAGAGAATAGTGAACATGACCGCTGAAATCTATAACATTCGGGTATTTTGAAAGAACATCGTCAAGCGTAGTGTCTCCCCAGTCCTCGCTTCCGTAACTTGTGTTTTCAGGCTGATTGTGGGTGATAACAAAAATGGGCTTTCCTTCTGAATCCTCACTCGCTTTTTTAAGCTCATTGTCAAGCCACTGGGCAGCCTTTTTATAACCCTTAGTCATGTTTCCGCTGTCCGGGGATGCCACGATAAAGTGATATCCGTTAACTACGTAATGCGTCCAGGGGCTTTGACCTATTATTTCTTCAAAAGCCTTTTTGTGGTTAATTGCGGTAAATACGCTTTTGTTCCAGTAATCATGATTGCCCATTATGGTTTGGACTATCGGCTTGTCATTGCCGAATACGCTGTCAAACACATCCATATATGTCTGAAAAGCGAAACGGGTTCCCAGGTCGCCTATATCACCGGCAAAGATTATCATATCAACATTATTGTTTTTGATAACGGTCAGTGCTTTTTCAAGATTTTTTACATAAGTATCAGACTCTTTTAACTGCTTTTCAGTAGGCGGCAGTTGAGTATCGGATATTACTGCAACTTTAAATGTACTGCCTTCTGTTGTGAATTGCTGGATTTGTGTTTTATTCATTTCTTGTTTGCTCCCGGAGCAGCCGCCCAGCGCCGCTGCAATGCAAAATGCCAGCAGCAGGCCGAATGACGCTTTTAGTATTTTTTTCATTTTGATTCATTATCCATAATAGCTGTTACTTATTGAGTTGTGTTGTTTCTGTTTTCCACTGCGTTTTGCATAGCCGAAAACAGGCTGTACTGATTACTCATGGGGAAATCAAATTCTCCGCACCAAATCATCATGCCGGCAAATCCCATATCATACGCATAAGCCGTTTTGGCATATATCATATAATAGCCGTTAAAATAATATTCTCTTGAATCTTTGATGCCTGTGTTTTGAGATCTTGAATTGATTTCAAAGTCTGAATAACCTGCCTGCATGAAATCGCCTTTATCTCTGGTGTTGCCGTAAAACGGTACGCCAAGAAGAAGCTGATCTTTTCTGAATCCTTTTTTGATAAAGTATTCAGCGCTGAAATAATGGCAGGTATAAAATTCACTGTGATTGTCGCGTGAATTTTTTGCCCAGTCATATGCCATTATGTTGACAAGATCAAGACTCTCTTTGGCTTCGTCTGTCAGCATAACGCCCCACGGGCCAAGAGCGGAGGATAAGAGCAGACCGTTTTCATGGAGCTCTTTGCCCAGACCCGTAAGCATTTTGCTGTATGCGCTCCATACATGGGGCAGACGGGGATACTCCCAGTCAAAATCTATTCCGCAGAAACCAAACTCTTTGCATAGCTCTACAAGATTGGATTGAAGAGTATCAAGGTTGTGGTTGATTGCATAAACAGAATCGTTGTTGGCGTGTTTTCCGTTTTCTTTCTTGGGATTTGCAATACAGCACCAAATACGAACCGGTCTGTTCCCGATTATTTCTTTGAGCGCTTCTGTTTCTTTTTTCAGCATTTCGCTGTCATATTCAAGAGTGCCGTCTTTTGTGAATCCTACGGCTCCGATTATAATTGCGTCAGTAATAACGTCAAAGTATTGCGAAAAATCGCTGTCGTTAACTCTTTCCTGAAAATAAGTGCTGCCTTCGCTAATAGGAAAATAGGAATTGACAACAAAATCATCCTGCCTGCTTTCAGCACAAAACGCCTTTATTTCAGATATTTTTACTTCTTTTGAGTTTTCAGACGATTCAATTTTCAGTATAAGGCGAGAAGTATCAGCATTATCGAAAGAGCAGTATAAGTAATCATCAATTACATCACCGCCAAAGAGAAGTTTTCTTTCGCCTGCTTCATTTTCTCCGTAAAGGGAGAAGCCCGTGCAATTACAGCCTTTCTCCCTAATGGTTACTGTGTTAACAGTACTCAATTTGTCTGCCTGGAGAACAACTTCTTCGCCGCATTTGATTTTGAATATACCGCTGTTTTCTGAATTCTTAACCTCGCTGTTTTCCGCGCAGGTCAGTGTTATTTCTTCCATATTGTTCAACGTGGAATCGGCCTCCAGCTGGTTTGCTGTGTTTTTATCTGAGCAAGCGCTCAGACTGATTATCAGGCAAAGTGCAAGAACAGCACTTGTTGCACGCAAAAATATCTTTTTCATAGTTATTTCCCTTTGCAAACATATATTGAATTATTCTTTTATTTGCCTGCTGAAGCTGCCTCTGCAGCCATAGCGTTAAGTTCTTCAATCTCTCGTTTTTGTTTTTCTTCACGGAATGCTTTAAGTTTACCAGCCTGAGCTTTCTCGTCAAATTTATAAAACAGCATCGGTATTGACTGAAGCAGCAGACCGATTGCGCCGAAAGCTGTGAGCATGAAGAATATTACGTTAAGCAGAGTGGTGTAATTTACTCCGCCGTAAACAGCTGCCTGAGTTGTGCTCTCAATAAGCGGGCGGGTCAGATTGTCGGTAATCTTGGTCATAGCGTCCGCATTGTAACCGAACTTGTCAACAATATCAAGCAGAAGAACATTGAATATGGCTACTGCAATCTGGTTTACAAGGCTTCTGAAAGAAAATACAGTGCCCTCAAGTCTTTTGCCGGTACGCATTTCTATATCATCAACAACATCGGAGAACATTGCTACAAGAAGAACGGTCATAACTCCTACAGGGAAGTTGGTGAAGAAACGCATGATTGTATATGTAACAGCGCCGGCAACCGTGTTGTAGGGGATTATCCACACACCGATTACGAAGCACAGAATATCTGCAATGATACCAAACACGGATACACCTATCCAAAGCGTTTTCTTATCCATTTTTTTAAGGAACACAGGAACAAGTGCCATAGAAAGCATATAAGAAAGGCCGCTTCCTATTTGGAGCAGGGGGATAAGAAGGCCCTCGCTGGTGAGCTGAATGGAAATGCCGAAAGTGTTTTGTATCCAAGCGCACAAATCATCAATAGGGATAACGCCTGCGCAGTTCCATTTAGCAAAGTAAGGCAAAAACATTGCACCCATATTAACTATTGCGGAGAAAAACGCCGCTATTGTCAAACATACAAATTTCTTGTCTTTGAATACAATTTTAAGTCCGTCAATATACTTTTCTTTTTTAGGAGGAATATAAACTTTCTCTTTGAAACCAAAAGCGGAGAAGAACATGGGAATTCCGCCGAGCGCTGCAAAAATAAGCGCGGCTCCGAAGTATCCTGCCTTTTGATTTTCTCTTCCCCACAGACCGGCAACGGTGAAAAACAGGAGGGAGGGAAGAACTGAACCCAGAGAGCCAATAATATTGCTGAAAGAAATTGCCTTAACTCTTTTTTTGTCCTCCGGGAAAACAAGAGGCGTCAGACCTTGATAAGGAATATCGAGGGCGGTATAAACGGTGTAATAAAGAAGATAAGCTATAATAGCATATATAAAATTGCCGTTTTGGCTGAAATTGACCGGAGCAAAAAGCAGCGCGGTAACTATAATAACAGGAAATGACATCCAAAATATGTAAGGTCTGCATTTACCCATTTTTGTATTAGTTTTATCAACAATCATTCCCATCATGGGGTCGTTTACAGCATCCCAAACCTTGGTTGCGGAAAGCACAATTCCCGTCATTGCCAAAGACAGTCCCAAAACATCAGTCAGATACAGATTAAGAGCCGTGCTCATAATGCCGTAAATCGTGCTCATTCCGAATGGAAGCAGGGAAAACGCCATTATTTCCCGAGTGGTTTTGTTTTTGAATACATTTTTCATAAGAGTTCCTCCGTTTTCTTAAAAAATGCGTATTTATTTACCAGTGTATGAAATCCTGCCGTTATTCCTCTTGTATAGTCATCAGATACTATAAATTTGGGAACGGCGTAATCAGGCAGTCCTTTTACAGCCTCATTAAATATTTTTTGAAGCCGTTTAGGCTTTTCAACCTGATAAAACACCACGATTTCGGGATTTATACATATTATTACATTTCTTATGATTCTTCCCAAATGGGCTGTTTCCGTAATGTCTTTTCTGTTAAGCCCCATATATCCTACTTCACCGGCAAATCCGGAACTTCCTTCCAAAACATGGCCGTTTGCCATTTCGCCTACGCCTATTCCGTTATGGCTGAACTGAGCAGTTACAATATTTGAGGAGTTGTTTCTTATTCTGCTTTCTCCCAAAACGGTAAGGTTCATTTCATTTTGAACGATAACATTTATTGAGAATTTGTTCTCTATCTCTTTTTTTATGTTTCTGCCCGTAAAAGAGGGGTTGTAGTACCAGTCTATAATTGTTCCGTCCTTAACAACGCAGGGCATGGCAAGGCAAACAGTTCCGAGAGGGTATTTTTCCTTAGCGTAAGAAATGATTTTATAAACGGCGTTCATAAAATCAGGCATTTCAAACGGAAGCTCTTTTGTGTAAATTTTTTCATAATTGAAATTATAAAGCGTTGATAACAGCTTTCCGTTATCAACTATAACTACAAGAAAATGCTGGTAATCAGGGCATATCGTGTATTTCATTGCTTTGCGTCCGCCTGTTGAGTCTGCTTCGCCCGCTTCGCAAATCATTCCGTATTCCATTGCCTGCTGAACGCATTTTTTTACAGTTGTCAGCCCGCCGGAATTGTGCTCTGCAAGCTGGGCAAGGCTTGAATCGCCTTTTTGTCTCAGCGTTTCCAGCACATCTGAAAGGTTTTTATTTCTTATTTGAGTAAGTGTGTTTTGTTCAGACAATTACATTCCTCCGTTTGCTATCTTTTAACACGGGGTGTCAAAAGTTATTATATAATTCCTGAACAGCTTTGTCAATCGGTGTGAGTGTTTTTCATGTCAAAAGCTGTTATTGCTAAATTTGGTATTAATTACCAAGGATTTTTGCTTGCTTTATAAAGTTTGCTAACGCCGTATTTTTCCGTGAAAATATTTTGAAAATTTGCCGCTTTTATTTCACTGCTGCGAATTTTATCGGTTGACATCGCACATTTATTATGTTATTTTCACTGTGAAAGGCGCTTTTGAAAATTTAAAAGTCCCTTCTTGTTTTTGCAAGAAGAAAGGGGAGAGCAATTTGAAAAAAATAATTTGTTTTATTTGTATTTTAAGCTTTCTGGCTGTGCCGTTAGTATGCAGTGCGAAAACAGAAAATCATGATAACCTCGGCAGTAATTTTACTCCGTATGACGAAGAGGCTTTTTTGGAGGAATTATCTGTTGGAGGGGAAAACAGAGTTTGTTTGGCAGAAAACGGAAAGATTTTGTTTGACTGCATTGTTTATCCAGATGAGTTGTTTAAAAACAGTTACAACAGATATATTATTGAACTCGAAAGCGCAGTGGAATTTTTTGCGGATACTCTGAGCACTATGACCGGAGGCAGCATTAAAACTGTTTCTCAGTCAGATTATGATGGAGGCAAAGCAGTAATTCTTGCGCTTGATGAAAATATTGAAGCTGACAACGGCGGTTATGCTTTAAGTATAACTAATCAAAGTATAGAGATAAAAGCAAAAGATTACAGCGGTCTGAGCGGCGGAATTTATGCGTTTCTGGAGGATAAACTGGGATGTATGTATGTTTCCGGCAGCTATGATTATATTCCGAAAGCAAAGACTGTTTGGCTTGATACGTGTGAGATAAATCATACCCCGTCAATAGAATGGAGATACGTATACGCATACGAACCTGAATTGCGTACAAATGAGGACGGAACAAAAAATTACAGCGGCTGGAACAGCAAACTTCGGCTCAACGGTGCGGGGTCAAATGATTGGTATGCCTGGGTTCATACGTCATTTACTTATGTTCCTCCCGAAGAGTATTTTGACGAACATCCGGAATATTACAGCCTTTATATGGGCAGACGTACATATAAGCAAGGGCCTGTTTCAGGTCAGCTGTGCTGGACTAATGAGGATGTATACAAGATAATTTCCGAGAAAGTTTTGCAGGAAATGAGAGATAACCCCGATGTTCATATTTGGGATGTGAGCCAGATGGATACGTGGGAGAACAGAGGCACAGGCTGTCAGTGCGATAAGTGCAAAGCGATAGATGAGAAAGAGGGTACCCCAATGGGTTCCTTGCTTACATTTATCAACAGACTGGCTGATGAAGTGGCAAAAGAATTTCCTGATAATTATATTTCAACCCTCGCTTATAACTATACAGAGGATCCCCCTAAAAATATAAAACCCAGAGATAATGTTATCATAAAACTTTGCCTGATGCCCGGTGACTGTGCGTCCGGTTACGCAAATCCCGTCAGTAAGAATGCTGAAAAAGCTAATGAATTAGTAACTTCTTGGGGCAAGGTTGCCAGTCATATTGTTATTTGGGATTACAATATAGATTTCCATAATTATCTCATGCCGTTTCCTATTTTAGATACAGTTAAAGAGAATAATGATTTTTATTTGGATAACAACGTTTACGGCATATTTCACCAGATGAGCGCCGATAAAGGCGGGGATTTTGCAGAGCTCAACAGCTATGTATTTGCCAGACTTATGTGGGACAGAAATACAGATGTTCAGGAAATTTTCAATAAATACCTTACTGTATATTACGGTGAGGCAGCCCCGTATATTGCTGAATATTATTCAAATCTGCAAAGTAATGTTGAGCAATCCGGCCAAGGGCTGTATATATATGCAAAGCCGTGGCAATACATAACTTCATATTTATCTCCTGCCAATATTGATGAATATCTCGTTTCATTTGAAAAAGCTCAGGAAGCGGTTAGCGGAAATGAAGAGCTTCTTGCAAGAGTAGAAAAGGCAAAAGCCAGTGTGCTTTTTGCAAAAGCAGATCAGTTTTCAACCGATTTTGAAGGCAGAGAAAAAGCGCTCAATGAGTTTATTGAGATTTGTGAGAAAAACGATATAACATCTTTAATTGAGGGCGAGCAAAACGGCGATGAGATTCAGGTGTTCCGCGATAAGGTGGAAAACCAGATAAAAGCATTTCCTTTCATAATTGCGGGAGTTGTATTATTGCTTGCCGCTTTAATAGTTTTGGTATCGTTAACCGTAAGGCATAAGAAAAGATACGGTTCTGTCTTGCTTTGGAAAAAACGCTGAACAGTAAAATTCGGCTTGCTTTAATCAGCGTTTATCTGTTTAAAATTAATGTTTTGCGTCGGATATTAGCAAAAACATTTGAAAACGCAATCGTGCTGTTTTATTAAAATTAAGGGTGTGCAGTGATTTTAAAATCATTGCACACCCTTTTTGCCGCTATCTTTTAATTAACTGTTTTTTCTTTCTAATATTTCATTTACAAACCCTAAGTTGTCTTCAAGCGGTAAAGCAATTCTATTATTATCAATAAATTCAATAATAACATAATATTCAAATTTTGATAGATACAATGGGCATTCCCAAGCTTTAACACCCTTCTTATCACTGTAAACTTTAATGTTTCTAATTTGATGGATATAAAAGCTATGTTTGAATCTTCTGGTACTATAAAAATTGCTTAATGCAAAAAAACCGTACTTAATAACTAACCGATCGTCTTCGTATAAATAAATACCGTTTTTAGAGAATATGTATATCAAATCTAATATCATTAAAGCAACTATAAAAATAAGAACATATGTTACAAAACCGTATTTAAAGCCTAGAGCTTTGTATAATACCCTGTCTGAAATAAAACCTATAGATAAATATGCATAAAACAAGTATCTCCATGCTATAAGATTTGAGCTGGTTGCAACTAAAAAATTAATTATTCTGTTTCCTAAAGTAGGATATGAAAATTTGTAGTACTTAAAATCAGCTTTATTTTTCATAGTTTTCTCACAAGCTTACAAAATATTTTAAAAATATATCTGTTAAGATATAAAGCAGTTACTCGCCTGAGGGATTTGACGAACAGTCTTTAAAGGCAAGTATACGTTTTAAAGATTTGCCGTTTATAGTGAAAGTGATTTCATTTAATTCAGCACCCTCAATTTCTATTTCTTCGGGGTATCTGCGCACTGAAATTCATATCCCTCTAAATTTCTTACGTCATCAGAATAAAAAATAAAAGTTGTTAGATTTTTACAGCTATATTGAGTCTCGTTTTCTGTATTCACTTTATCAATAACTATAAAATAAACAGTACCGTCAGGAGAAGAATAAAACTCACAGTATTGGCTTTCATTTTCATATGATATAATTTTTGATTTATATGATAATGTCGCTTCCGGATTGTCAAACTCAGAATTATTTATTATTTCTTCAATTCGGGAGTTAATACATTCCTGTATTGAATTATAGAATGAAACAGATGGTTTTCCAAATTCCATTAACAAAATAAGTAATACAAAACAAGTTACCGCAACAGCGATAAAAATCCCCCAAATTTTTCTATAATTTGCCATAACTTTCACCTCTGCTTCAGGCGTTATCATTATGATTTTGGATATGTATTATAATCTTTATATCTGCACCGTCTTTAAAACTGCTTAGTTTTTTCTTTAACCATTGAAATTAATTTGTTGTTATCATTTGTGCAAAAAGAGAGGTATGTCTTATCTATGGATTTTATTATTATACATTCACTGCCCTTCGGCATATAGATCTGGCACTGCGTATTTTTAACTGTTTCTTCCGTAACCGTTGCAGTTTCAATTTCTTCTATACTTGAAAAAGGAACAATAACTTTAAGCCGGAACGAAAAGCCCAATGGGCAGTAACGCACTATTTCCAATCTGTCTTCATAGACATTTACACCTATGCTCTTTGAGCGAAATACCCTTATGCACCAAACAGCGAATACCACCGCTCCGATTACCGGCGCACCTATAAAAATACACAATTTATAAATGAATTCATAATCCGTCATTGAGCCAACTGGTTGTGTAAGCGCAAACAGATAAAGCAAAGCAATGGTACTAACAATATAATAAAGAAAATAATTCAGGGCCTGCCATATGCTTTTTCGCCTGCATTTCTCATCAAAAATAGAAAATCAAAACGTGTCAACTTTCTATCTCTTTTGTTTTCTGCAGCTCTTTGTATTTCTCAATATACTGGTTAAAAAGTTCAAGGAATTCTTCACACTCATCAATAGGAATAACTATAATGCGCTTATTATCAAGCTCCAGCAATATGCATTCTTTATCATACTTACCGCCTGCTATTGCAGGCTCTTTGGTTTTCATAACGCCGACTTTTCGTATGTAATCAAAATAAATTTCGTTTGCACCGAATTTGTTGTATTTTTTATACTTATAATTATCAGGACAATCAACAGGTATTTCTATATAACAGCCTACTACATGTTCAAACGGAACAATTACATTTAGTCGATTGCATTGTCCCAAACCAAAGTGTTCAGTGTTGCTGTTGTGAATTAAAACACCTTTAGAATCTATTTTTACATATCGCTTATTGCTTTTTAAAACGATTAAAACTGAAACAAAGATTTCAATAACTAATATAAAGTAAGCGCAATCGTAAATATTTTGCTCTGTAATAGGTAAATGCTCTGCCGCAAAAATTGCAAACATAATTACAAATAGTAAATCTATAACGATGATCGGTAATAAAGCAATTGCAGAAAAACATAAATAAAACAAGAATGAATGATATGCTTTTGCACGAGCAGATTTATATTTTAATTTGTATTTCATAGTTATCACCTAATGCAAAATGCTACCGTTTATAAAAAACTTTATTTCATGAAAAATCTGCAATATTAGCAATCAAAGCTATAAGGTAAAATGAATTTACCTATTCAGAATTTTAATACCTTGATTGCAGATAATAATATCCTGTTTCCGCATCATAGTAATAGCCACGGTATCTGAGAGGATTTATTTCTGCTGTCTTGTTTTTTTGGTATTATTTTAGCGATGGTTTGCTGTGCTTGTAGTATTGATATTGAACAAATTTATTTTACAACAAATTTTGATACGGATTACATCATCTGTTTGGTTGGTTTAGCAATCAACAACGGATATACTTAATTTATTGCAGTATATTTTTATACTTTCAGGTGTATTAAAATATATTTCGTGCGATAGCGTATTTTTGCAGTATATAAATTCATTTACTCCTATAATACCGGGTTTTCCGTATTTATACGAATAAAATAGTTTTTATGTAGATTTGTATAAAACGATTTAACATCATAATATGTGAGCTTTATCTCTTTTTTAAATTAACATGTCTCAAGGTTATTATTATATTAGGATGATTATATATATCGTGGTCAAAGATTAAACTATTCAAATCCCAGCCTTGGAATTGAGAATATTTAAAATATGTTTCTAAAAAACCGTTTGGGAGATGTGCAGATATTTTATTTAAATATGTAATATAATCACTGCCGAGTTTTTTTATATTATTATATTGTTCAATCCACTCTTTTGAGCCTTCTTTTGGGGCTTCTTCATTGTATTTGTAAAAATCTTTGAAAAATTTCATGTTTGTCTCCCATAAAGCTTCTAAATAATTTTGGTTCACAATATTTTAATTTTAAGGACTGAATGTGGAATTGTCAGTAGTTTTGCCGCTTTTCTTTATAGAAGAAACAACGTTATTTCTTGGCGTATTAATCGATTTTAAAACTGAGAAGCTGTTATAAGATTGCATTTCAAATCAATAGATAATCATATGCATGGCGGGCATTTTTCAGATAGCCTTTGTAAATCAACCCTTTTTCACAGTAGAAAGATTGCTACTAAAAAGCACTATATTAAAAATACTATTTTGTTAAGTATTATATTTTATAATGCTATATTTATAAAATAGCATATAATAATGAAAATTGTAATCTTTTGAAAAAACACTGCAATTTTAGTATAAAAAAGCATCACTCCTCATAGAGAAGTGATGTTTTTAGTTATATTCAGCTTTATCCTATACTAATCAGAAATATCTATATCATTAAATATGATATTGAAATGAAAAGTCTTGTCATCTTCATTATATTCCCAATGACATATGCCGCCGTACTTTTTTGCTGATTTTTCTATACTTTTCATTCCGTACCCGTGAAGGGTTTTATCTTTTTTTGTTGTGATCAGTTTTTCCCCTTTAGATTTGGGCGCTGAGGGAGAACTGTTTACAACGCTTAAAACAACAAAGTTTTTATCTTTTCGAGTAGTAAATCTTATAAAGGCATTGTCTGCATCTTTTGCCGCATCCACAGCATTATCAAAAAGGTTTGAGAGCAGGGAAGTCAAGTCGTTATCAGCTATAAACTTTAAGTTGGAGCTTCTTATATCTGCAGACAGCTTTATATTATTTGTTTCACATATATGTGAATATTTGCTTAGAATCAAATCTAACATTTTATTTTTGCTTTTGCCGATGAACTTATATTCGTCATATTCAGATTGAATTTTTGAAAGATATTGTTTTACTTCATCAATATTCTGCATCGACTGAATTACAGAAAAATGATGCCTGATGTCATGAGCCAAAACACGTTGATCTTCATTTTTCTTTTCAAGCAGCTCATAAAATGTTTTGTTTGTTTCATTTTTCTGGGCTTCTGTCTGTAAAGTCATCAGATCCGCCTCTTGCTTTTGAATTTTTTGGTTAATGATAAAAATCATACAGCAAAAAACAAGCGAAGCAATGCTCACTATAGCATACAGGATATTTATCTGCTCAGAAAAGTCATAAATAGTTGAGGTGTAAAGAAAAAGAGCCAGCATAATCGTTATAATTAGCGGATATAGAAATAAAGCAGAATTTTTCTTTACCTCTTTTGAAATTTTATTATTTTTATAAGAAAAAAGAATTGAAATAAGTTTGCTTACCATAAGGTACAGAACTTTACTTATAATTCCGACGATTATCAGTATGGTAAAATCATTTCTGTATGCATCTATCTGAACTTTTAGAGTGAATGAGAAGATTGACTGAATAAAAGTTTCCGTTAAAAACATTAACGCAAGAAGTATTGAAGAATGAAAAACTGCGCTCTTAAAAGTTATATCTACTGATATTAATGCGTAAACAACATTTATTATTAATATTGTGGCTAAATTTATTAATACATTATTATTGTCAACCAGATTTACAATAAAACCGATAAAATAAAGTGCGCAGGACGCTAAGATTGAAAAACCGGCTTTAAGCTTTTTTTCATAATTATCCGTAAAATACATATACGCAATAAAAGCTTCAACAATATAAATGAACAGGAAAAACAAATGCGATACCATATAATTATTCACCCATAAGCTTCATGAATTTGCGCTTAAATTCTGATCTCTTTGAAAATGCAATAGGAATATTATATTTGTAATCAAGCATAATATAATCCTTGCAATAATAAGTAATAAAATTTGTATTGATTATATAGCTGTTGTGCGGGATTTCAAAGTATGATTTGTTCAGTCTTGCTTTCCATACCTTAATTCCGTCTTTGGAAAGATATTCATGGCTTTTTGTATGTATTTTCGTTTTTCTCCCGATAATTTCCACAAAGATTATATCTTTGCTCCTTACGGTCACAACTCCTTTGTTGCTGTCTTTTAAATAAAACCGCAGTTCTGTATTATCGATTTTAGATATGGCTTTGTCCATACCTTCATAGAATCGCTGGCTGTCTATAGGCTTGTCAAAAAATCTTGTAATGCCCAGATCAAGCGCGTCATCTAAATAGTGATTATATGCTGTTACATATATTAAAACCAAATCGGGATTGGCTTTTTGCAATTCTCGCCCTACTTCAATTCCGTTTATTCCATCCATCTCAATATCAAGAAAGGCAATATCAAACACTGTATTGCTTGCTAAAATTTCCTCTCCGGAATTAAAATCATAAATATCAAAGGTTAAACCATGCTCAGAAGAATATTGATTTAAATGCACTCTGATATCATTTGCATATTCTGTTTCATCATCACAAATAGCAATATTCAAAGTTCCATCTCCAAATAAAAAATGCTGTAACTCAATAATTAAAGTTTACAGCATTCTTCATTTATTTGTCAAATATATTATTTAATTATTTGTTTAGATATGATGTGCTATTAAGAGTTTTCAAATTGTCATTATGATGATATACTTAAAATGATATTTTTAATTTGATTTTTGCAAAGGAATTGGCGGTTTGGTATCAGATCAGTTTATTATATTCAGGGCGTTCATACAATACGAATTATTTTACCCTGATTTTGCCGATAAAGACGGCATTGCAATTCGGTAAAAATTGATTAAGGTAATGCTCAGTAGCAATAGCGGAAAGACGATTTACCTTTATTGCATAGAAATCTATGTTGGAAGTATAGATTTAGAAAAATATATGAGGTACAAAGAATTGTGAGTTACAAAAATTTTAAAAAGGCAATGGAAGTTGCCAAAACACTGCCGGGTTATAATTTATATGATTGCTGCAGTGATAAACGATGGATGAGCTTGAGATCTATCTCGGGTTTAAACTTTCAAAACAGCATTATGAGTTCTTGAGGCAGGGAGCGCTTGAAGTACAGGCGTGTATATTTTGTGCTAATTTTAAAGATTCGCATTATTCATCAATGGATGTAATTGCAAATTCAGAGCTGAGCAAAAAATACAATCTTAAAGCAGATGATAAATGTGTTCCTATTCTTGAAGAGGACGAATGGATCAATTATCTTAATTAATAAGCTGACAAAAGACGGAGAACCGACCGTGGTTTACGCGTGGCCCGCTCCTGACACATTTATCATATATAAGCAGACTGAACAGGACCTGGGCGATTTTTTGCTTGAACTTTTTAAGGAAATGAAGGAAAATTTAGAATAAGGCATAAATTATTGACTAACAAAATGACGGGGTTGGAATTTTAAATTAAATTCAGCGCAAATCGTTGTTTTTGCATAACATAATACATTATTTATATAATTTAATTACATAATATTAAAACATTCTTTCGGTACGCGGAAGGGATTCGGCGTCTGCTGCGGGTGCGCCTTGCATACTGATGGCTCGCCGACCGAAATGCAGGGCATTTTAGTACCCGGCTCACCGCTTTTTGCTAAAAACAGCCCACCGGGCTGTTTCCTGAACGCAAAAACCCTCGCGGGTTCGAATCCATACAGCCCAAATATAATAAAAATACCAGAGCAGTAAAAACTACTCTGGTATTTTTGGTACGCCGGAAGGGATTCGGCGTCTGCTGCGGCTGCGCCTTGCATACTGATGGCTCGCCGACCGAAATGCAGGGCATTTTAGTACCCGGCTCACCGCTTTTTGCTAAAAACAGCCCACCGGGCTGTTTCCTGAACGCAAAAACCCTCGCGGGTTCGAATCCATACAGCCCAAATATAATAAAAATACCAGAGCAGTAAAAACTACTCTGGTATTTTTGGTACGCCGGAAGGGATTCGGCGTCTGCTGCGGCTGCGCCTTGCATACTGATGGCTCGCCGACCGAAATGCACGGCATTTCAGTACCCGGCTCACCGCTTTTTGCTAAAAACAGCCCACCGGGCTGTTTTCTGAACGCAAAAACCCTCACGGGTTCGAATCCCTACAACCCAAATATAATAAAAATACCAGAGCAGTAAAAAACTACTCTGGTATTTTTGGTACGCCGGAAGGGATTCGGCGTCTGCTGCGGCTGCGCCTTGCATACTGATGGCTCGCCGACCGAAATGCACGGCATTTCAGTACCCGGCTCACCGCTTTTTGCTAAAAACAGCCCACCGGGCTGTTTCCTAAACGCAAAAACCCTCACGGGTTCGAATCCCTACAACCCAAATATAATAAAAATACCAGAGCAGTAAAAACTACTCTGGTATTTTTGGTACGCCGGAAGGGATTCGAACCCCCGACCTTCTGGTTCGTAGCAATGTCGATAGCCATTAAACAAGCCCTAAACAGCGATGTTTAGGGCTTTCCTTGTCCGATTTTTCTGCCGAATTTTCAATTGGCTCACTGTTTCTGCACCCTCGTTCTCCTGTGTAGCCGTCAGTTTAGGAGTCAAAGTAGTAGGGGTGACCAAAAAATATAGCGTGAACAGGTGGCTTTTGGGAATCAGTGTCTACAAAATGTTGGTTGTATAATTATTTCTATAGCCGGTGTGAATTTTACTGTTTTCTACATTTTTGCCTTGTTTATCTGCATTTCGGCAAAATATCTTGACAAGAAACAAATATTGTGCGTACAATAATTTTGAATAATTCTATCACAAAAGCGGCAGTTTAAAGGATATAGTATATATGGTATCAGTATTTTTAAGTTTGATTGATTCCGAAAGCGATAAAGAAAAGTTTACGGAACTGTATAATACATATAAAGATCTTCTGTATTGGATAGCACTGAGAAAGACAAACAGTGTGGAAGATTCCGAGGAATGCGTGCAGGAAACATTTTTTTATGTTGCAAAACACTTTGAGAAGATCAGTGATGTGAAATCAAAAAGAACAAAAGGCTATTTATCTGCAATCGTTACCGGGTTTGCCATTGACATATATAATAATTCAAAAAAAGCGAATACCGTTTCACTTGACGATGAGGATTCGGCAGATATTCAATATTATGAGGATTTTGAAAAAACCGAATTACTGACTGCTTTTGACAATGTTTTGGATGAGGAAAGCAAAATATATTTCTATTTAAAATACATCTATAAATATAAAAGCAGCGAGATAGCGCAAATATATAAAGTTAAAGATTCTTATGTTCGCAAAAAACTGCAATACGCAAAGGAAAAATTGAGAAAACACCTTGAAGAAAGGAAATAACCAAATGAGTAATTTTGAAGAGATCTGCCTGCTTTCCTGCGAAAAATGGGTGGATTCCTTTCCCGATGATATACCAAAGCATAAATTCAGCGAAAAGCACGAAAAAATAATGAAACCGCTTTTGGCTTGCCAATCGAAAGACAATAAACGCCGGCTTTCAGGAAAAATAATCAGATTTCTAATCATAGCGGCTGTTATTATGGCTGTTGCGGCAACCGTTTTTGCCATTCCCTCAAGCAGAGAGTTTATAATAAAAAAGTTTTCGGGAAGAACGCAGTATTCCGTAACAGAAACTGAAAACAATCAAAAAGTTGAATCGCTTGATATTGGCTATATCCCCGCAGGCTTTGAAAAAACTTATGAATATGACTATGACTATTTTTATAAATACGGCTATGAAAATATTAACGGCAAAGAGCATTTTGATGTTGATAAGCACGGACTGAACGCCGCGATAAATTATGATTCAAGGTTTGACAGCGAAGAAATCTACGTAAACGGTGCAAAAGGTGTATATTTCAGCGCGGAGAACGGCGATAAGGCAATCGTATTTAACAACGGCGAATATGTATATACAATCAGCGGTGATATTGAAAAAGAAGAACTTATTAAAATTGCACAAAATGTTAAGTAAGTCTTTGTAAAAGAAGCCGAAATTAACGGCTTCTTTTATTTTTTATCACAAAACAAATCTTTTTTGGGATTAAGTTTAATGAAGATATATTAAAATACTTATATCAAAACGGCAACACAAAATATTTTCGGTGGAGAGTAATATGAAAAATAAAAAAATCATTAAAATATCCTTATTGATTTTATTTGCAATAATCATTATCGGCGCTGTTTCGGTCTATTTCATTTACGGCAGCACGCTTATTGATATAACGGATGAAAAATCAATAAGCGATCATCTTGCGGCTGACCCCGATCAGCCGATCACGATACTTGCGACTGAAAAAAACGGGGATTATTTCGGAATCCTTTATTCAGACCCCACGGATGGAAATCAAAACATATATCATTTCAATTATATAACCAAAGCAAAGTTATATAAAAATAAATATCACGCTGCCGGCGGATATTCGGCCACCACTTACGGCACCCTGTGCGTTTGTGAAGCAAATTTTAGGGATGAGGGCAGAACAACATCCGAAGTGTTTATTTACCGCGTTGGCAAAACTGCAGACAGCGGCGATATATGCAGCGTTTTTAAATATAATATCACCGAAAGTTATATTGTTCCCGAAGAGGTAAAAGACGAGCAGGAAATCAGGGATAAAATGAAAAAACTGGCAGACTCATGCAAAAAACTGGATGAATTTGATTTGCCGGATGGGGACGCTTTTATAATCGCAAAATCGTATCAAATCGACAAGCCGGACGATGAAATAACGATAGAAAACAAAAGCGTATCTCAGGAAGAAATGAAACAGAGCGTCCTGGACACGATTGATGACACAATAAAAGACGCGTTGATTACCAGAACGGAGTAATATTATGAAAAAGATTTTTGCAATAATCTTTGCTTTTGTGTTGATTTTGATACTGCTGTTTTCCGGATGCTCGGATAAGGATAACGCAGTAAATACAGAGCAAAATTTGCCGGATTATGTTGAGGGTGAGGATTATCAGAATTTTCTGTTCTCCGTATCCGCCATGGCAAAAGCGCCGAACGGTTACTATTATTTTAACGACCTCATGCTTTATTATTTTGACACAGAAACAAAAGAGGCTTACCCGGTTTGCAACAAACCGAACTGCGAGCACCAAACCGCAAGTTGTATGGCGTTTTTTAACCTGTTTCAGTACCATCCTTTTATGCTTTCATATTATGAGAACGCTTTATATGTTTGGGGCTGGGAAGAGGACGGCAGTGCGCGGCACAATTATATCTATGAAATTTCGCTTGATAACTACAAAAGAAAAAAGGCGGCTTTTTTGTTTGACGGCACTTCCTCCGGCTCTATTTATTACATAATTCACCGTGGTTACATCTATTATATCAAAAGCGGCGGCACAGACCTAAAACAGCAGACCGCCTGCCTATACAGAGTAAAAATAGGAAACACAAGCACAAAAAAAGAGGAAGAAATCATATACGAATACAGCGGCATAGGCGCTGAGATATGGGGCTTGACGGCAAGCGGCAATCGCCTGTTTATATTAAACTCTTCTTACGGCGATACCGAAGGCAACGGATATGCAACTTCATATAGTGTTATAGATATTCATTCTTTGGAATCCGAAACATTAGTCGGCAACGGAGCGTATTCCCTATTTGCGGACGGAAATTATGTATATTACGGTAAAGATGAGAACACAATTTATCGTATTGATCTTACAACAAAAGAAGAAACCTTTTTCTGTGAAATATACGGACCGTGCTACATAAGTGCGGATAGTAACTATATATATTTTGATAATCTTCAGGCAATATACATTGATGAAACAGATGAGAAAAACAGAAAAATAACCGTCTGTGATAAAAACGGAAATTATGTTACTGAAGTCATACCGCAAGAGCCTAAAGATGAGTGCTATTTCGGTGACGATGATTATATGTTTTTCAAAGGTATGAGCGCCGGCAAAGTTTATGCGTTTGATAAATCACAACTCGCCTTTCAAAACAGGCAGTTCATTAATCTTTAATAGATAATGCTATGGAATTTGTTAAAATATTAAAAAACAAAAAATTCATCGTGGCAGTAATTTTGTTATTACTGTTCAACTGTGTTTCATTTTATATAACACAGCAAAACAACATTGAAGATTTCGGGTTAGACATACGCGTTTATTCCGAGCAATTCCGCAAAAACGCAGATATTTTTGAATTCCCAAGCGCAAAAGAAGAATTGCAGGAAAAGAACGCCGAATTTCAGATTCTGAAAAGTTTTGCCGAAGCGGAACAGATGAAAGCGGAAAATCCGCAGGAATATGAATTTTATGCCGAAGAGGAGGCCTTACTGATCAGTGAAAATCCCGAACTTTACAAAGAATATCAGTCAGGTAAATATTCTTATGATGAAATTTCGGCTACTGCGGAATTTTATGCGCACTTTGCAAGCCTTGCCGAATATCAGAGCGGTTACGGAGATTATATCAGCGGCGTAATTGAAAACGGAAAAGAACTTTCCGGCAAAAGCCTTTTTTCAGATAAGGATTCTTTTTCATATAAATCAATACAAAAATCCATTACAGATTTTTCAAAAAACAAGGGGATTGAACTTTCACTCATCAACGACCTGCCTGTAAGTTACGTTTTGAATTATCATACAGGGGATCTTATTCTTATAATGCTTTGTGTATTTCTCTCAATAAGTTTTGTGCCTGAGAAAAACGCGGCGCTTTTGATAAATTCATGCAAAAACGGCAGAATGATGCTGAAAATCAAACAGATACCGATTTTGTTTCTGTTTTCACTTTTCGGTTCGTTGGTAATCTTTGTTTCTCAAATGCTAATTTCTTTAAAAATATATAACGCGCCGATTGATTTGACAGCGCCAATACAGTCCTCGGATATATTTAAAGACTGTATATTACATATGGATTTTATGCAGTTCTTTTTAATGTCAATCGTTTTTAAGGCTGCTACTGCAACCACGATTGCCCTTTTGATATGGCTGCTTATCTCGCTTATCGGCAATATCCTTTTTGTTAGCGCAACAGCCGGAATCTTTGCAGCTGCGGAGATTTTGCTTTACAAAAATATTTCTGAGCAAAGTACACTGTCATTTTTTAAAACATTCAATCTGTTTTCGCTGTTTGATTATAAAATCACAACGGAATATAATCTTATTTCGTTTTTCGGTATTCCCATAAGGGCAGAACTTCTGATATGGATAATTGTACTTAGCGTCATGCTGCTGCTTTCGGCGGTAGTAGTTCTCGGCGCAAAGCGAAATTATCCCATGAGAACACCGTCTAAGTTATTTTCTTTTTTTGGGGCAATCTTTAAAAAACTCAGCATTGCCTGTTCAAAAATTCAAAGCATAGTTTATGCCGGTCGGTTTGAAACATATAAAATAATGCACATTGGCAAAGGTTTTTTTGTTATTGCCGTATTCATTCTGATACTTGCGTTTAGTTTTAATACAAATCAGCTTGTCTTTTCGCCAACGGAATCTTTTTTGAACGATTATTACGATGAGTATGGCGGTAAACTGAACAGCGCCGTATATGACAGTATCAGTGAAATGCAGGCGCAGGCACAGACTGTTCAGGCTGAATTTGAGGAAAAAGCCGAGCAGTATTCAAAAGGCATGATATCTTTTGAGGAATATGAACTTGCAAGGGCAAAAAATGCCGCCTATGACACACAAAGGCAGGCGGCAGCAGTGCTGTTGGAACAGGTAAACAGAATCGAACCGCTTAAAGAAAAAGGCATAACACCCGTATTGATAAATGAAACAGGTTATAACGCGCTGTTTTCGCCGCAGTCAAATCAAACGGAAATATTACTTTTGCTGTGTGCGGTTTCAATCATGTTCTCCGGTGTGTTTCCCATTGAAAAATCATCAAATATGCTTTGCATTAACCACTGTGCGAAAAACGGAAGAAAGCGTCTTTGGGGCAAAAAAATAATTGCCGTTGTTCCGAAAGTGTTCGTTTTAACAGCAATATCCTATTTCTTTTATGCTTTTCAGATTGCGTATCTTTACAGACTCGATTTTTTAAGCGCCGATATTCAAAATCTTGAGTGTCTTCAAAACGTAGATTTAAGTATATCCGTTTTTCAATATCTGCTGCTCAACTTCGCGTTCGAATTTATATTCGTGCTTGCTGCGTCCCTAATTGTTTCAGCCCTTTCGGAATTTACCGCACAATTTGCGGTAATCATCATTTCCGCCGGTATTTTTGTGCTCCCCGGCGCACTTAGTTCAGCCGGAATTTCCGCTTTAAGCAGCATCTCGGCATCACGCCTTTTTAATTTTAATTCCGTGGTAATTCATGATGGGATGAATATAAAAAGTTTTGCTTTGCATATCGTTTTAGCAGCGGCGGCTGTTTTGCTGTTATATTTGTCTGAAAGAAAATGGTGCTCAACCCGGGAACAGGTAAAAATATGAAAATAGAAATTAAAGAATTAACAAAAGAATACGGCTCAAATACTGCGCTTGATAATGTCAGCCTCTGCCTAACTGACGGCATTTACGGCATACTCGGCCCAAACGGTTCCGGCAAAACAACGATTATCAACCTTTTGACGGATAATGTAAAAAGAACGCACGGCGAAATCTTGATTGAAGGGAAAGATATACTTTCTCTCGGGGCAAAATACCGCAATACGATTGGCTATATGCCTCAGCAGCAGGCAATATATAATGAATTCAGCGCTGATATGTATCTTAAATATATTTGCTCTGTAAAAGGAATAAAGCACGCCGGCGGTCTTGTAAATAATCTCCTCAAAAAAGTGAATCTTTACAATGAAAGAAATTCAAAAGCGGGAACATTTTCCGGCGGAATGAAACAGCGGCTTATGCTTGCGCAGGCACTGCTGGGCGATCCCAAAATACTTATTCTCGACGAGCCGACCGCAGGGCTTGACCCGAAAGAGCGTATAAATTTCAGAAACATGCTTGCAGAACTTTCCAAGGATAAGATAATACTTCTTGCAACGCACATAGTTTCGGATATTGAGTGTATTGCTGATGAAGTCATATTACTCAAGAAAGGAAAACTTATAAAAAAAGACACGCCGGAAAATCTTATGAGCAGTATTGCCGATAAAGTGTTTGAGATCAGGGGCAGCAAAGAAAAACTGCTGTCGCTGCAGCACAGCGCAGGTCTTGGGAATATCATTCATGACCGGAATGGCATCTCATTGCGTATCGTAACCGATAATCCGAAAGAAAATTTCATCCCCGTTTCAAATAACATTTCTCTGGAAGATGTGTATTTATATTATTTTGAGTATTTGAAATGAAATTTATTTTAATGAAAGGAGATATAAAATGCTGAAATATTACAGACTTTTGCAGTTATTTAAAAACGGCGAAACAAGATGTGCTATATGCGGTGCATGGTGTCAGGGTTTTAAAGCCCCTGATGGCAAAATTATTTGCAGTGATTGTTATAAAAAATATTGGTAAACTTTAAAAATTAAGATAGCATAGAACAAGCTATAGAAATATAGTACCACAGAGTTATAAGATGACTCGGTCATGAATTTGTGATGATGTAATTTCGTCACTGTTTATTCCCGAGCCATCTTTTTGTTTCTTTAGTGGTTGTTAAATTCCTTGCTCAGCGGCAAAGAAAGTGAGAGGGTTTTTATTTTTTTTGTAAATCGTTTAAAAAAGTTGGCTCAAAGGTATGTAGTTAACGGCTAAACATATGGAGGGCGTATGTAAATATTTTGTAAATAAAATTAGGCTATGTCACAACAAACAGTTGATAAATAGCCATTTTTATAGGGGAGTATCAGAACTCCCCTACAAACTGTTATTTGCAGTTATCTATACTCATTTGGAATTTCGATATGAAGTGTCTCACACAATAACTTCACATCATGTGCATCATTTTCATCAAACTCGTATCCCAGATGGAACATTACTTGACTATATGGTTCAATACAGGAAACCTCTATTTCCTCAATTCTTCCTTTACCCGAAAAAGTTTCTACCGGAAAACAATCCCCATCATAAAGAATTTCACCTTCGTCCGTATATTCAAAACAATGCAAATCAATAATTCTGTTTTTCAAATCTTCCCATACAGTATGGTTCAATGTTGTATATTCCATCTTAATCTCATAAAAG